>Ga0325414_1001186_pt1 | contig 24546 bp, 22 predicted proteins | sample PopdelMetagenome_8_FD_206183 | JGI IMG/M metagenome (GOLD analysis project Ga0325414, IMG submission 206183) | Populus deltoides microbial communities from Bellville, Georgia, United States - Leaf-PdKOR-R3 | ecosystem: Host-associated > Plants > Phyllosphere > Phylloplane/Leaf | place: USA... | reverse complement strand
ATACCATTATTGCTTACCACAAATCCCAATAACTTCCCAGACTTCACTCCAAATGTGCATTTTGCAGGGTTCAACTTTAATTGATATTTTCTCAACCTTTCAAATAATTTCTTTAGAGCTGGGATATGATTTTCCTCATCTTTAGACTTAGCGATCATATCATCCACATAGACCTCAATTTCTTTATGCATCATGTCATGTAATAGTGTCACCATTGCTCTTTGATAAGTTGCTCCAGCATTTTTTAGTCTGAATGGCATAACTCTATAACAATATGTTCCCCACAGAGTAATAAATGTTGTTTTCTTCTTGTCTTGCTCGGCCATTTTGATTTGATTATACCCAGAGAAACCATCCATAAAAGAGTAAGTAGAACTCTTAGCAGCATTATCCACAAGTACATCTAGTACATCACGATGATTTTGGCAAGGCACAATTGTTCAAACAATACAATAATGAAAACAAAGAACAAACAAACATTACTTTTTAAAAACAACTAGGACTTCATGAATTTCTCAATTTTCCAACTCTTCTCCCTCAGCCAGCTTCCTCATGAATTCGGATGAGCCATCTTCCAAAACACCAATAGTTAGTTGTGGTAGCTGTTCATGAGGACTCTCTTCTTCCTTTACATCTTGCTCACTAACATTTTCAAGATAATTGATCAAAAGGAGATTGCAAGGGATGTACTTATTTCAGAACGTGAAAGGAATAACAAAGATGGCATTTCCTCATTTCAAGCGCAAACAACTATGATCAATAAACTTTGACCTCATCTAGTGTGATGGTTTAGTCTTTGCAAAGATGTATTTCATGAGTTATGAGCAACAAGTTCACTACATACCATTATTCATACATTTAAAAACACATGATTCAAGAGTAATGGGGTAAGGGTGTTTAATATTTTTTTTCACAATTGTTTTTATAATTTAGTCACCTCAATGATGGAGTTGCTTGATTCACTTGTCATTCTACAAGTAAAATGTCAAAAATATCATTTTTGAATAAACATCAAATTATTTTTTTGAAATCAAAATGCCAAATCATTTTTTTTCAAAACTCAAATAGGGAAACTGATTTTTGGTAAAAGAGATGAATTGTGTCTATGAGATCGCACAAGGCTTCAACGATGTGTTTGTGAATCTTTATAAGAAAACTCTCTTAGAAAAATGAATAATGCTAATCGTAAACACGATTGAATGACAAACTCATTATTTTCATTGAAACTTTAGAAAATAAGTTCAACAAGAAAGAACTTATGACAACATCTTGGGCTATGAATACTGGCATGATAACATATAAAGGGGCTAAACATTTAGTGATCATTGATTGGAATTTCTGGAATATTTCAATCATTCATTCTCCTCGACAAGGGCATCTTTTCAACAGTCAATTAAAATCAAATGTAGATCATTCTCGACCTAATATCACCATAGCTTTATCTTCAAGATAGTTGATTTCTAGGAGTCGATGTGAAGCAATTAGCTATAGAAATGATAAGTGCCTTGGCAACCACCTTCAGTGAAATCATTCTTCTCAGTCGGGTTAGCAATCTTACCTAACTCAATGGCTTGTTCAATCCTCTCAGCTATAACAACTAGGTCAGTGAAATGTTGTGCAGAGCTTCTAACCAAGTATTCAAAGTACGGAGCTTTAAAGGTGTCGGAAAATAAATTGATCATCTCTTTTTCCAACATGGGAGGGTCAACTTGTGCAGCTAACTCACTCCATCTCCGGGCGTATTCTCTTATGGACTCCTTGTTATCCTTCTCTATAGCTTGCAAGCTTAAACGATTAGGGTCCACGTCTATATTGAACTTATATTGCTTCATGAAGGCATCAACTAAATCCTTCCATTTTTTAACCTTGGTATTGTCCAACCGCATATACCAAGTAAGGGAAACATCACTCAAGTTGTCTTGAAAGAAATGAATCAACAATTTCTCATTATCAACCACCTCAGCCATTTTGTTGCAGTATGATTTGAGATGAGTTATAGGGCATTGAGTTCCTGTATATTTAACAAATTCTGGCACTCTAAAATTTTTGGGAATGACAACGTTGGGCACCAAACACATCTCAGCAGCCTTTATAGGATCATTTAGGTGAATTCCCTCAAATGCACTCATCCTTTGTTCTAGGGCAATGAATTTGTTCAGCTCATCCTTTTTTATCATATTGCCTTTTTGAGATCCTTTCTTTGTAGAATCAATGGTGGATGAAATTCTCGCAGGGTATGATGGCTGGAAATGCATAGCTTGTTGAAATTCGGATGACACCCTATTTGCCCCCAGATTGTGTGGATCGAAATGAGTTACATGCATATCATCAGGCTGAGCTATAAGTGTTGCTTTTCCAGATTTATCTCTTAAGGCCTGCTCGAGTAGACTAGTAAGCCTTACGACTTCTTCTTTAAGATTGTCCACCTTTTTTTGATGTTGGGCTTCCAACTGGGCTCTTTCTTCGTTTTCCATTTGTCTTTTTCTTGAATGGGTTTATTATATGTAGGTTTCAATGGGGAACCTATATTTAAACCTGTAAATGTAAATCATGCAATTTATGCAAAAATGTTGATTCAATTAAAAATGCTTATGAAATGCAGACACGTCCTTCACGGGATGACAACCTAATAGGAAGATCCTAATTGTTGAGTGCATCAAAGGGTTGGTCATTATCTAGTTTCAAAGGGTCTCTCGCATGCTCAGTGATCGTCCATGAAAGGTCGATATGAGGCTTACAAGTAGGGTGAAGATAGAGGCCCTGAGTAATATCAGTTCGGCATATCAACCACTTCCAAGTAAACAATCAAACGAGAGTTGGATGGTTTCACGAGTCTTACCTAGGCTAGAGCCGTTGGGGTACCGTTACTTTCCCATTTATCATAGACTTTTAGGTGTGTGCTTTTGACATGAGGCATGACAATATAAACATGGATGCATGCTAAAGCAGTAAATACAAGAAAAATAAACAATTAAACACAACATAACAAACATTATAGCAATTGATAAACAAAAGGCAAAGCTTAGTCCATTATTCCCCAGCGGAGTCGTCATTCTATCGCACCCGACATCGCGGCGGCCTTAAAAATTATCATGGAAAAGAACGGATTTCTCGCATCCTGTTCTTTCATGGGGAATGGTCTTGTTTAAGGAGTCGCCACCTAGTATTATGGTCACTAGGAACCCTAACTGGTCAACAGAGATTCTATGGTTCGGGACTGGTTACGTAAAAGGAAAGATATTATCACCCCTTAAACGTTCTGCCTAAGGCAGACTGCATTGCTGGTTTTGTCTTAAATTGCTAAATGTTTATTAGTTTAGGCTATGATAATTTTGTGTGTAATATTGCTGACTCTGGAGTCAGTGAATATTTAAGTATGGATATTTCCAACTCTGGCGTTGGTAAATATCACGTAGCTATAAAAACAAAATAAATTTAAATCAGTTTTTTTTATTCCCGACTTTGGCGTCAGTGAATAAACAAATCAAATAAATTTATTTTTTAAGCATACACATTTTTTATGTAACTAAATAAAAGTAAAATATAATAAAATAAAATAAATTTACATCAGTATCTTTATTCCTGGCTCTGGCGTCAGTGAATAAACCAATAAATTTACTTTATTTTATTTTACTTTTGCATGCATATTTTTTATTTTTATGTAATTAAATAAAATACAATAAAATAAATTTAAATCAGTATTTTTATTCTGACTCTGGCGTCAATGAATAAAAACAACAAATTCATATTTATTTTTTAAAATTTATACATACACACATCTTTGTTTTTTTATTTTTTTATTTTTTTATTTTTTTTGGGTTGGGCCCAACTCAGCCCATATGGGTTGGGCTGGGCTGGGCCCAGCCAGCCCGGCCCGACCACTGGCCCAAGCCAGTGGCCTGGCTGGGCTAAGCAACACGCTTGCGCTAACGCACGCGTGTTGCTACACTATGCAAGTGAATTAAAATTCACTTGCACAGTGTAAATACCAATTAACTAAAACGAATGCAAGAGGAAGAAGTCACGTACCTGCTCTGTTAGAGGCGATGGAGACGATGGTGAAGCTCTTGCTGGAACGCTGGTGGTGACTTTCGTCTGCTGTATACCTACTTCTACTTTCCCTTTTGCTCTTGTGCCCACCGTCTGCTGGATTTATTTTGACTGATTTCTGGGTTGTTCTTTTTCTGCAGGAATGGAGATAATGGTTGTTCCTCTGCTTTTCTCTCCTCTTCTTTGTGTTCTAGGTTGTTCTTCACTGGTTTTCTTTTTTTCTTGCAGGGACGAAGACAATGGCCGGGCTGATCTGTGACTCTCCTCTTCCTTTCTCCCCTTCTCTCTGTATATATTTTTTTTTGCGTTTATGCTCTGTTTCTTTTCTGTGATTTGCTCTGTTTTTGGGTTCTGTTTTTAGGTTCCTTTTCTCCTCCCCCTGCCTCTGCTCTGCTCTGCCTTTTATAGAGCCCGAGCATGCAGAAAACTCGTTCCCTTGTTCATCAATCCATGAGCGGGATCATGGGCAAGAGATCGTGGTGTCGTGGCCTTGAATTGCTGGATTTGTTTCCTGTTGAATCGGTCTGGTCCGTGCGAAACAGAAGGGATGGTGAACAGTGGGATCAAAACGGCGTCATCTTGCATGAAAAAAATGACAGATTATGAATCGGTCCCTTAATCAATAAATTTTTAATTTTACCATTGGATTAATTTCAATTAAATCCCTAAATTTATTTAATTAATTAAATCAAAGTTTAATTAAGTTCACAAACTTATTAATTCTTTTAATTTTATTAATTAAATTAATCCAAATTTTAACTAAATTTTCAAACTTATTAATTCTTTAATTTCTGATCAATTTACTTTCAAATTTGATAATTTCATCCATGAATTTTGAATTTGTGTTGTTTTAACCCCATTCTTAAATATATTTTTTATCCATTCATTTTGTATTATTTGTTCAAAAATTAGGTTATGACGAGCAACAAGTCATCTGCACGTCAGTAAAGTGGGACCCACCTGCCACGTCATCAGCGCAAGCCGAGCTCAGCCGAGCCGAGTTGAGCCGAGCTGTTTTGGGAGCCGAGTCAAGCTGCAAGCCAAGGGATAAGATGTTGTACAGCGGAGTCTACGTGCAACCGGATCTGAGATTGAATTTGGGTCGTTCATCAAGCTAGAATTGTTTTGATCAAATCTTAGCCGTCCGAAATGCGATTTGGATGATTTCAGACTTGTTTCTAGCTAATTTGAACGTTCCGGATGCAATGGTATGTTCCGATCGTTGAGATTTGAGACAAAAAATGGCGATGGTGAATTAACAAAAGAGATTGCCCGATCAGGAGGCATCTGAAGGTCATCATGGTGGTCAATGGAGATGAAGAAGAAGATGTCACACATGTTTGCCCAATTACATGTGCTGAAGTGCTAAGTGGGAGATTTGAATTGCCTTGATAGAAGGCAAAATTGGGACACTCTGGACACCCGATCAAGTGGACAATTAGAGGTGTAGAGTGAAAATTAATGAAGACCAATCTTAACGAATCTAAGAACTGGTAGTCTCGCCAGATGTTGAGAAATCATATATTAAACCAGTATATTCCAGATCACTTGTAAAGAAAAGCCACAACAAAGCTAGCAAATGGTTGTATATACGGAAAGACAGTACGATGGATAGATATGGCCTAAGAAGTTCTGTCTAGGAGATTGGGTTTTAAGCGGGACAAATGTGACCCCTCCAATCTTTCCTGGAACTTGCTTAGTGGAAAATTTTGTTATTTTCTTCTCAGAAATTTAAGACCCTGCCGTTATCAGATACAAATGGATTCTTAAGCCCACCTTGCTGAATGTAAACAGATGAGGTGGTTGAGTGTAAATCCTGCAATGTAATGTCTAACCAGCTAGATGCTTGCGACATTAGCTGTTTTAAATTAATGTAAAACTTGTCCAAGACAAACAATCTGACGCCAACATGAAGGTTTTACAATCAGCTCTAGCATATAAATATTAGAATTATGGGGTGGAAAACGACCGGCAATATGTGCATCGAGGAATAAATTAAAGATAAGATTAGAAAAATGAAAGGGTGATTCTAGCTGACACACCATTGTTAGGTAATATCTAATAAAATAGCCAACCCCAAGTTGAGCTGACGCTGCTTGCTTTCAGCTAGTGACACGATGCTCTCTCACGTGCAGACGATACTATAATAGATTGACGGGGTGTTTGACACAGTTTTCTGTTTCTGTTTCTATTTTTTAAAAGTGTTTTTGGCTTGAAAAAAACATTAAATTGATATTTGTTTTAGTGTTTTGTGCTTCCTGTACAGATAACAAGGTAACATGTGCTTTCTCTGCGTATATAGTTGATAAATCTGTAAGTATTTACCATTTGATGACAAGGAGTTTGGTTTGGATACTGGTATCCCAATTGCAAGATGGCATGCTGTTTTCAAACTGGAACTTATTAAAGTGGTTTCCTTCGTTTTTCCTTGTGGGTTATTATTTCACTCCTCATCTAGGCACACGTAACTCCATAACCACACCAGAACCTAACACCATGGACTGACCTCTAGAGAGCAAGTGGCACATGGGACTAGACAAGATAACCCGAAAGTTGAATTTACTTGTGTCGGCATTGTTGCGTGGGCTGCAGGTCATGGACTTTAGTTTTCATCTTGTGTTCTATTGTCTCTTCTTGTCCTACCCAGCCTTTATCCAGTTTCATTAGCACATCAAGCACATATGTCTATAGATGGAAGCCAAAGAAAGGGCTTAGTTGGTCTACCTAAACTAAGCTACTGAAATCCCTTAGATTTTGAAAAAGAATAGCTTTTCATCATAGGATTGAAAATCTGGATTGTTGCTTCCATTTAGGAGATTATTTTTTTTTGTGTGTGTGTGTCTGTGTTAAAATGCAAATTTGTCACTATGCTGATTTCAGAGTTCTGCAAGTTTCGAATGGTGTTTATCTCTTCGAAGCTGCAAACGCAGAATTTCCTGCCCTTGTAACTCTTTTTATTTTGGATTATGATTTTGCTTTGTTTGGTTGGTTGTGAGCTATCTTCTCTTTTGTGGTATATTCATAAACATCATAGTTTTTGTAAGGAAAGTTTGATCACATTCATTTAAAAAAAAATGCTTTCATTAATTTACAACCAACTTCAAAACATCATAGTTTTAAGGAAATTATTCAACCTCTAGCATCTATCACAAAATTACAGATGCAAATCATGGCTTCCAATCAGGTTGCCTTTTCAAAAGAATGTCTGGTCTTGCATAATTGTAGTAGATTTCCCAATTGCCATTTTTCTGATAGGTGCAGTAAATCTCAGGCACATTTCGAACCTCATGATAATCTTCACCGTCTCCATCCGGATGGAGCCTCCTGATGAAATCGTTGGGCGCATCAAATGGAAGAATCTGCACTATTTTAATGAATTGGACAACTGACTTTTGGAGAAAAGTCCTTCCCGCTCTCTGTGCAGTTCCATCAGGCCGTAGCCTCTTGACAAAATCATACGGTATGTCAAAAAAATATAGTGTTTTGAGCTTAGCGAGGTGTTTGATTCCAGAGGGCACCTTCTGCAGTCGTTTACAACCCTGGACAACTAGCTTCTGGAGAGAAGGCAATGCTCCCTTCTGCACCGTTATAGATTTGAGCCGTTCTAATTTGTTTAGACCCAAAACCTTAAGCTTTTCGAATCCTTCATTACTGAAATGCAATGCTTCGCCACTATAAACTTGTATTAATTCAAGGTGCGCCAGATTGGGCAAATTCTGAAGAAATAGCAGCGGATCTTCACGTAAGCGACTCCATTTTAAAACCAACTTGACCAAACTATCAAGTGAGAGAATCCAGTCTGGTAGCCTCTCTAAACGTCCTGTCAAGTATAGTCGCTGAAGAAATTGAGGAGGAGAAGATAAGTACTCCAGATCAATGACCTCGCTCTCTGTTATTGAAGTGACAGACAATGCACGAAGGTTCGTCAGGTTATGAATGGAGGAGCATAAATCTTTCCCATCTTCCTTCCGGAACTTTAGAATGCCTAACCTTCTCAAATGAATCAATCTTCCCAGTTCTGACATAAGTTTCTGGCCTTGCTCTGCTTCTAGGAAGCAAAGCTTTTGTACAGAAAGTAGATTTCCTATCTGAGCTGGTGCCTTGAAACCGTGTTTGTTGCGAATTTGATCTTCAGACTCATGAGTTTCATAGCGACACACTAGCAGGTGGCGAAGCTATTGGAGCTTCAGAATGTCAACAGGCAACTCAGTGACCTGGGCATGCTTTAAATCCAAACTTTCCAGGTTCTGAAGTTTGCTAATTGAGCTTGGAACGGAATTCACCTTGGTATTTGTCACGGGGTAATTTTTCGCTCCCCGAAGAAACCCGTGCGGCAGCCTAGTCCCTCGCTAGACTCAGCTTTCCCTCACCAATCTCACTCATGTTTGCCTAGTAACTAAGCAAGCGGAATACACAAGTAAGAATAAGAATCAAAGTGCACAACAAACTTTACAGGAACTCTTTCCTAACCTTTATTGATCTCGTAAACAAAGGGAAACTATACACAAATCCGTATGTGTGCTATACACAAAGATTGCATGCTACACCAAGCTACCTTTAACTAGTGTTGTACATGTTCTTGCATGCCCCTACATGCTAAACATTCCCCACACATGCTGCTGCATGCCCATACATGCCGCCCCCTCAACCAAAAGCTACAACAAGTATTTATAGACAAGCATTTATAAGGCACACCTACCATTCCTACTTTTAAGGAAGTAGTGGGACACTATCTCACCCATGTTCACCCACGAACATAGTGGCCCCATTATCTACCAAGTAGTGGGTAGTTTTCCCCCATGATCTCCCATGATCTTAGTGGATTGAGAGCAACCCCTGGTCAGCCCCCATGATCCCATGATCTTGGATATCCATAACTGCCACTAACCCATGTTCTGCATGTCCACCTGGCAGCCCCATCTGCCAACTCTTGCTACGTCATCTGTTGAGTCATTCACATGCCTTGGACAGTCCTTCGTCCAAGTTTCAGATCGTGGCAAGTCAAGCCCCTGACTTGCACAAGCTACTGCGCGTTGCCGAATTCGCATCTGCGTGCAGGCTGCCAATTCCTGCGCTGCTGAATTCGCATCTGCGTGCCGGCTGCCAATGTCTTCGCTGCCGAATTCCTCGACGGCCCCAGTTCTCGTCTGCCTATGCCCCTGACGATTTTTCTTGCCTGGCTTGGACATTCCATCGTCAAGCCAATGTTCGTCAACAATCTACACTGTCGATTTTCCTTTGACGAACCTACAGCCGCACAAATCTGCGATGCCGATTTCTCCCACTGTTGGCATGGCTGCCAGCACCCTTAGGCCCTGTTTTGGCCAGCCTGCCGAAGTGTGCATCTCATGCACATTTGACACTGTTACAATATTCCTCAAACTAGATACTTTAAAAAGATGAGGCTGACCACTTCATTTGGAAATTCCTTTAATGGCGTGCCTTCCATATCTAACACGGTAAACAGCCTTGAACGAGAAGGCGAAATAAATTTAGGAGGCCCGGGAAAATAATCTATTCCCCAGAACACCAACAATGAACGGAGGCGAGATGCAACATGTATTTGTCGCATGCTTGGCATGTCGTTATATATCAATACACGGCGGACCTTTTCAGACCAAATCATGTTCTGTTCCTTGGCTATCGCAACAAAATCTTGCTCTTTTGCCTTTGTAATCAGTATCTCACGGAGAAGGTCGTGGATACGGCATGTTTTAACTTGTCCATAACTGCCTCTACCACTTGGACCAAACTGAAAGTGTTTGAATTAAAAACAGTGAAACAGTAAATAAAAGTTTCATATTTTAATCTGAATAGTGGCTGTTTTTTACTGTTTTATTAGCAAGAAATCTGACAAAAGTGTTTGTAGTTACTGGAGTTTGAGGTGTTTGAATAAACAAGAGAATAGAAGAGAAAACAATATTGATACTGCACTCTTTTATTAATAATGAATTAAAACAGAATTGCTTAATTATTGACAGCAATCTCGTACATATTTATAGAAGCAAATTACAACTGAAAAAGCTAAAATAGCCATGATCTATTAACAAACTAACAGATTAACAAATTTCTAATGACTAGGACAAGCTATTATTATTGCAGGACAATATAAACTAAAAACAGGATCTTTGACCGCAGCATCTTGAAGCAAACTTCAACACTCCTCCTTGCTTTAAGAAGTGCAAACTCCTAACATTTTCCTTAGATATTCAAACCTACTTGCTGGAAGTGGTTTGGTAAATAAGTCAGCAAGTTGATCTTCAGACTTGCAATAAATTAACTTAATATCACCATGTTTCTGCACCTCCCATAAAAAATAAAGCTTGATGTTGAAGTGCTTAGTCTTCCCATGAAATACTGGATTATGAGAGATTGCAATAGCAGCTTGATTGTCTACTGAAATCTCTGTTGGTTCTCTTTCCTCCATTGACAAATCACTTAAGATTTTATGAAGCCATAGAGCCTGGTTTACTGCTGCTGTGGCTGCAATAAATTCTGCTTCAACCGTGGATTGTGCTACAATCTCCTGCTTCTTTGAACACCAAGAGAAAACTCCAGAACCAAGATTAAAACAATATCCTGAAGTGCTTCTCATATCATCAAGGGAACCAGCTCAGTCACTATCTGAAAATCCATACAACTTAAAGCTTTGACACTTCTCAAATTTGACCCCGTAGCTGACAGTCCCTTTAACATACCTCAATATTCTCTTTGCTGCTCTTAAATGTAATTCACCAGCACCATGCATAAAACGAGATAAGAGACTTACAGCAAATAGAATATCAGGCCTTATTGTTGTAAGATACATTAAGCATTCGATCATGCTTCTAAAGTATCCTTCATCAACTTTATCTACCCCATCATTCTTGCTTAGCTTTTCCTTTTGGTTCATTGGTGTGCTGGTTGCTTTGCATTCTTCCATCTAAAATTTCTTCAATATTTCCTTTGCATATTTCTTCTAGCAGATGAAGACTTCATTCTGACTTTGCTTGACTTCCATTCCAAGAAAATAAGTCATAAAACCAAGATCGGTCATTTCAAACACATTCATCATTTCTTGTTTGAATTCTTCAACTAGCAATTCATTACTTCCTGTCACCAAAAGGTCATCAACATAAAGGGACATTATAAGAACATCATTGTCCTTTAGTTTGTCATACAAAGTGGCCTTGGATAAGCTTTTTACAAAGCCTAAATTTAGCAAATGCTCATCAATCCGGCCCGGCTGTACCAAGCTCTAGGAGCTTGCTTCAGCCCATAGAAAGCCTTTTGCAAAAGGTAGACCTTATCCTCTGCTCCTTGAATCACAAATCCATTAGGCTGCTCCACATATATTTCTTCTTGTAAGACTCCATTTAAGAAGGCTGATTTTACATCTAACTGGAACACTTTCCAGCCCTTATGTGCTGAGATTGCTAGCAGCAATCTGATTGTGTCTAGTCTAGTAACAGGTGCAAACGTGTCAGAATAATCAACACCAAAAATCTAAGCATGCCCTTTAACAACAAGCCTGGCATTGTGTTTGTTGATGGAGTTATCTGCATTCAGCTTCGTTCAATATATCCACTTCACTCCTATAACTTTTCTGCCTTCAGGTCTGTCAACTAATGTCCATGTATTGTTTTTATGAATCATTGACAGCTTCTCCTCCATGGCCTTCTTCCATTTGCTGTCTCTAAGTGTCTCTTCATATCCAGCAGGTTCATAAAATGCAATGTTGCATCTTTGATAGATGTTTGACAGCAGCCTTGTGCCTCTAACTGAAGGATCATCTTCTAGTTCATTTTGCCACTAAGGAGCTATTTGATCTTCAGAAGGAGTGCTCTGTTGAAGGTTCTTCCAGTCCCATTGCTCATCTTCATTGAAGTGTACATCTCTTGTAATTGATATCTTCTTTGTTTGTGGATGATACACTTTGTATGCTTTGGAGACTAAGATGTATCCCACAAATATGCCTGAAAGTGCCTTAATATCAAGCTTGTCACGCTTGACCTGAGGAATGTGGACAAAACACACATTGCCAAATACTTTAAGAAAGTTTAGTGAAGGTTTATATCCATACCAGACTTCAAATGGTGTTCTTTTATTCAAAAACTTGGCTGGAAGTCGATTTTGAAGAAAAACTGTTGTATTTGCTGCCTCTGCCCAGAATTCTTTAGGCAACTCCTTGTCATGCAACATACACCTAGCCATCTCCATTACATATCTATTTCTCCTTTCACTAACCCCATTTTGCTCTGGAGTGTAAGGAGCAGTGAGCTGATGTTCAATTCCAGCTTCTTCACAGAATAGATTAAATGTTGCTGAAGTATACTCCTTCCCATTATCTGATCTTATGCTTTGAATCTTGTAGCCACTCTGATTTTCCACCATCTTCTTGAATTTCCAGAAGATTCCAGCAACCTCTGACTTGAACTTCAAGAAAAAAAATCCAGCACATCCTTGAAAAATTGTCAATGAACACAATGTAGTAGAGACTACCTTTCAGTGATGGTGTTCTTTGAGGTCCTGCTACATCTGTGTGAATGAGTTGTAGCTTTTGAGATGCCTTCCAGGAAGATTTAGGAAAAGGCAGCCTCCTTTGTTTGCCAAATTGATAAGCATGACAATTCGGCATTTGATCAGCAAGAGCAGGCAATCCTCTTATCACTTCATTCTTCTTCATTGTCAGCATTCGCTGGAGATGACAATGCCCAAGTCTCTTGTGCCAAGTTTCAGTGGTGCTTGTATTTGTGGAATAGGTTGTATGCTCCTCCTCAGTTGGAAAAAATGAAAAGTTTTTCCCTTTCATTTTGACTTGTAAAATTTTCTGGCCAGCAGCATCATATATGAGGCAGCAATGATCTTCAAATGTAACTTTGAATCCCTTTTCTATTAGTTGACCCACACTCAGCAAATTTTGATCAATATCAGGTATGTAAAGAACAACTGAAATAGATTTTATACCTGAGTTTGTTGTAATTGAAATGGTTCCTTTTCCCTTTGCTGAAATATAGTCACCATTTCCTATTCGAACCTTTATGATTTCAGTGGACTGCAAGTCTTTGAAAAGGGTTATGTCATATGTCATGTGGTTTGTACAACCACTATCGATCAGCCAACATTCTGAAGAGCTCTTGGTTGAAAAACAGGTTGCCACAAAAATCTGATCTTCATCATCTTTCTCAGCAATTTGAGTATCTGCTTCCCTCATTTGAAATTTGTTCTTGCATATAACAACCTTATGTCCAAGCTGATTGCACTTGTTACATTTTGCATCACGTTTTTCCAGCATTTGAATGGTGGATGACCTGTTCTGCCACAATACTTACAAGGTGGATAGCCTTTATTTGAGTTTCTTCCTTTGCCTTGATTTCTGGTGCTGGCAGTGGCTTCATTGATTGAAGCCTGAAATTTCTTGATGAATTTCCTTTTATCCTTGTCGTGGTCCTGATGCTTGGCTAGTAAAGCTCCTTCAGCAATCTGATCTTGCCTCATAAGCCTCCGTTGCTTTTGAGCTTGTAAGGCATTCAATAATTCTGCCAAGGTGATCTTGCACAGATCCTTGGTATTCTTCAAGGTGATTATGGATGCTTCATATTTCTCAGGTACAGTTACTAGGATTTTCTCTACAATTCTGGAGTCAAAGAAACTTGTACCTAGCAGTCTTACCTTGTTGACAATTCCAAGCAATTTATCTAAGTACTCTTTTATGGACTCAGAATCCTTCATCCTCTACAGTTCAAATTCTCTGATCAAGTTGAGACTTTGCATGCCACGAATTCTTTCATCTCCTGCGTATTCCTTCTTCAAGTAATCCCAAACATCCTTTGCTGATTGAAGTGACATAATTCTGGTGAAAATGGTTATGGAAACAGCAACAAATAGACATGCTTTTGCTTTTGATTTCCTTGTTTTTCTCTCTTTGTGGTTTTTGATCTGAGCCATTGTTGGATTATTAGGCAGAGGATGCACTTCATAATCTTCCTCAACAGCTTCCCATAGATCCATAGCATCCAGATAGGTCTCCATCTTCACTGCCCACAGTTGATAGTTTTCTCCATCAAAGATAGGAGAAGACATGTGAGAAAAACTTGTTTCAACCTCCATTACAGATCCCTTCAAGAAGATAGCTCTGATACTAAATGAAAGTGTTTGAATTAAAAACAGTGAAATAGTAAATAAGAGTTCCAGATTTTAATCTGAACAGTGGTTGTTTTCTACTATTTTATTAGCAAGAAATCTGCAAAAGTGTTTCTCGTAGTTACTGGAGTTTGAGGTGTTTGAATAAACAAGAGAATAAAAGAGAAAACAATATTGATACTGCACTCTTTTATTAAGAATGAATTAAAACAGAATTGCTTAATTATTGACAGCAATCTCGTACATATTTATAGAAGCAAATTACAACTGAAAAAGCAAAAATAAAGCCATGATCTGTTAACAAACTAATAGATTAACAAATTCCTAATGACTAGGACAAGCTATTATTATTGCAGGAAAATATAAACTAAAAACAGGATCTTTAACAGCAGCATCTTGAAGCAAACTTCAACACAAACTTCTTTTTATAAGCTCATTCAAAAAATCTTCTGCAACCTCCTCTACTGCCATTCCCTCCCTTCCTTTCACAAACCCTTCTGCTATCTACAATCGAATAAGTCTCATACGCTGAATCGGTATGCCCTCAGGGAACATGCTGAAGTACAACAAACATGATTTGAGATAATAAGGTAATTCATAGTAACTGAGTGATAGTATCTTCAACGCATTCCTCATTCTGTTGTTGTCTTCGAATCCAGCACCAAAACTAAGGCACACCATTTCCCATTCCTCTATTTTACTCTTGTCCCTCGTCGCAAGAACACCACTCATAGCCTCAATAGCAAGCGGCAGTCCTTCACATCTTCCCAGAATTCTTTCTGAAACGTTCTTCAAATGTGCTGGGCAGTGGCTGTTTTGAAATACCTTCTTGCAAAACAAAGTCCAAGACTCTTCTGGAGATAATGGATCCAAATTGTACACTTTATCTGGGAATTCTATGCTGGCAGTAAGGGCTACTTCAGTTTTTCTCGTTGTCAGCAATATATGGCTACCACGACTGTTGTTTGGGAACACAGCTTCAAAAGCATCCCAGGCATCAGTATGCCACACATCATCTAACACAATGAGATACCTTTTTTCTGAAGGAATCTATTGATTGCCGTCTTTAGCCTATCGTTGTCCATTCCTTGAGGAACATTTTTCTGGAGCACACGGAAGAGCTGTTGAATTATATCTTTTAGAAGGTCCTCTTCCTTGAAAGATGGAGAGAGGGTGATCCAAACCCTGAATTGAAAGTGTTTCTTTACATCTGCATCATGATATACTTTTCTCACCAATGTGGTTTTACCCAAACCACCCATTCCAACCACTGATATCACTTCACGTTCGGATCTGCCTCTGACAAGCCACCCAATAAGATGCTTTTTGGGCTTTTCAATGCCAACTATATTTGCTTCTTCAACTGTACTCCCTGGCCTGGCCACCCTTGGTGTGTGGGTGGAGCTCGAGCTTGGCTCCGTTATGTTGTTCCTGATTAAATATCTCCGATGTGCCTCTGAGATATTTATAACTCGGCTTTTGAGTGCTTGGATTTTTGAAGCAATTTGATGCCGAGCTTTTAGAGTGATGATGGAGTTGGAAATTGTTTGAACAGAAGAACAGAACTTAACCCCATGATCATGTGTGAGACGCAGCCTGAAAAGATCAAGAGTATCTTCCATGTCATACACAACATCTCTCACTTTCTGCACTAACACTTTAAGTCCATCATCTTTCTCTTCCATCGCATCTGCAGCTCTTAGAAAGACCAGCATGAACTCTAGTTCATCCCTGATGTACTCAGATTCTGCCTTAACACTTGTCAATAGTCGCTCCTCTTCTTGGATAAAATCTGCAAGCTTACTAAGTAAGAAGGTCACTGTTAGAATAATGGAGACAAACAATGCCCCACGTTTTCTTTATGCTAGTGGGAACAACTCATTTCCCACTTGGCATAAAGTGGAAGCACATGGTGGGAACAATTCATCCCACTTTGCACAAAGTGGAAGTTCATGGTGGCCATGATTTCTTGCCCCTAGCTTTGTCTATAATTAGACACATTGAAGAGCTGCGGGTGAAGGTGAAAACATAGAGAGAACAGAAGAGAAGAGAGAACAGTAGAGAGAGCTTGAGTGAGTAGAGTTGAGTTGAGAAGAGTTTTCTCCTCCTCCTTGTTTGTATTGTTTCTTTGATTGATTAATACAAACCAGTAGCTCTGTGGAGTAGGCAAGTTGCTGAACCATGTAAATTTATGTGTGTTTGATTTCTGGAATAATCCAATAACTGGTATCAGAGCTTGTTCTTGAAAAAGAGGGTGTTTGATCCAAACCCAGAAATCAAAGTTCTCAAAATGTGTTTTTAAACATACCATCATGTAGGGGAAGACGAGAAAAATCCACTGGTGAAACCCCGACAAAGAACTGACGTGTTGCATGCCCTCACGCTCTACCACGCGCCGATATCAGGACTGCCCACGTGCACCGACGCGCCACACGCTCCTTCTTCGCTCGAATTCCTGCAACTGAACCAGGTTGACCCGCCACCTCATCAGCTAGCCAGCAGACACAGCAGCAATTCCACACAGTCAGCAGCCACGTCATCTGACCAGTCAGCATCCACGCCAGCTAAAGCCACGTCATCAATAATTCCACACGGTTGTGACACGTCATCTACAGTGGGCCCAGTTTGCTTACGTGTTTGCCATGTAATCTATGCCACATCATCATCTTGAGGTTTGCTTTAGTGCGCCGCAGACACTATTTCATCTAACATGCGGCTTCATCTGCATCGTCCATTGATCCAAAAGTTTGATTGATAAGATCTAAGCCATCTAAAGTCCGATTTGGATGATTTCAGAGTTGTTTCCAACAGTTTTGGCCATTCCATACACATCCATAAGGTCAAATTCAGCAGATTCAAATTCAAAAATTATTAAAATGGTAAATGAAATAAAAGTTACTAGAATTGAAAAATTTAATGGGACAGATTTTGGATATTGAAAAATAAAAATCGAAGACTATCTATATGGGAAGAAACTCCATCTTCCTTTGTTGGGGAGCAAACTAGAGAATATGCAAGAAGAAGAATGGCTACTTCTTGATAGATAAGTTCTGGGCATTATCCGTCTATCCTTATCAAGAAGAGTTGCTCATAATGTTACAAAAGAAAGATCCACTACAAGATTAATGGAAGCCTTTTCTGGGATGTATGAGAAACCCTCGACAAATAATAAAGTGCACTTGATGAAGAAGTTGTTCAACTTGAAGATGACAGAAGGCACCTCTGTCACACAACATCTCAACAACTTTAATATTATCACAAATCAATTGTCATCTATTGAGATTGTGCACTCATTTTGCTAGCTTCACTTCCAAGCAGTTGGGAAGGTATGAGAACAGCCGTGAGTAACTCAGCTGTAAAATCCAAACTGAAATATGATGACATCCGAGACTTGATTTTGGTTGGAGAAGTGCGAAAGAAAGACTCAGGTGAAAGTTCAAGTTCGGGTTCAGCTCTCAACATCAACACTTGAGGGAGGAGACATGATAGAGGCTTATCTAGAAGCAGATCAAAATCAAGATACAGAAATAAAAGCAAGTTCGGACCCAAAAAGCAGGTTGAATGTTGGAATTGTGGCAAACCTGGTCATTTCATGAGGAGTTGCACAAAACCGAAAAAACCTGAAGCTGACTCTGCAAACGCTACCACAGATGAGGTACAAAATGCTTTGATTCTTGTTGTACAAAGTCCAATTGATGATTGGATTCTTGATTCTGGTGCTTCATTCCACTATACACCACACCACGAAATGATGCAAAACTATATTGCTGGAGATCACGGTGTAGTCTATCTGGCCGATGGACAACCAATGGATATTGTGCATATAGGAGAGATGCAAATCAAGACAATGAATGGATCTATATGGAACTTGCAAAATGTAAGGCATGTTCCTAGATTAAAGAAGAAGTTGATCTCTATTGGACAGCTTGATGATAGTGGTCATTCAATCCTTTTTTTTGGAGGTATGTGGAAGGTATCGAAGGGAGCAATGGTTTTGGCTCGTGGAAAGAAAACCGGCATCTTGTATATGATCACAAGATTTGCAGATATTATTGCCTCTACTGAAGCAGAAAATCAGGCACATCTATGGCACTCTAGACTCGGCCATATGAGTCAAAAGGGGATGAAGATACTTCAGTCGAAGGGAAAGCTGCCAGAGTTAAAAAAATGTTGATATAGACATTTGTGAAAGTTGCATTATTGGAAAACAGAGGAAGCTTAGTTTCTTAAAGGTTGGCAAGACCTTAAGACCAAGAAAGCTAAAACTGGTACATAGAGATTTATGGAGACCTTCTCCAGTGGCATCTCTTGAAGGTTCTCGGTATTATGTGACCTTCATTGACGATTTCAGTAGGAAGGTATGGGTCTACTTTCTAAAAAATAAATTTGATGTGTTTGAAACATTCAAGAAATGGAAGGCTATGGTTGAGACTGAATCAGGTCTGAAGTTGAAATGCTTAAGATCTGATAATGGAGGAGAATACATTGATGGAGGTTTCAAAGAGATTGCGATGTCAATGGTATCAGAATGGAAAAGACCGTTCCAGGCACACCACAACAGAACGGTATTGCTAAACGGATGAACAGGACCATCAATGAATGAGCTAGAAGCATGAGGTTGCATTCAGGGTTACCTCAAACATTCTGGGCTGACGCAGTTCATACTACAGTTTACTTAATCAACCATGGTCCATCAGTTCCTTTGGAATTCAGATTGCCCGAGGAGGTATGGAGAGGAAAAGAGATACAACTCTCTCATCTGAAGGTCTTTGGGTGTGTTTCCTATGTTCACATAAATTCTGATGCTCGCAACAAGCTAAATGCCAAATCCAAGAAATGTTTCTTCATTGGCTATGGAAATGAAGAACTTGGGTTTCGGTTCTGGGATGATCAGAACAGAAAGATTATTAAAAGCAGGAACGTGATCTTCAATGAGAAAGTTATGTACAAAGACAAATCAAGTGTAGAAACAGATATGGCTGATTCAGATACAAGTCCACAAAAATCTGAATTCATAAGATTAGAAGGGTTTCCTGATGTTACCGAGCAGAACAAAAATCAAGAGCCTATGCAAGAAGATTCAAGCACATTTGTACCCATTACTACACAGGAAGATGTGGGGCCAAGTAAACTCATTGTTTATGTTTGCAGGTCTTCAAGGACTGTAAAACCCCCCACAACGGTTCACACTTCTACTGAATTATATTTTGCTGACAGATGGTTGTGAACTGCAAACTTATAAAGAATCCTTACAAGATGGAAACTCAAGCAAGTGGGAGTTAGCCATGAACGATGAGATGGATTCATTATTGAAGAACAAGACTTGGGAGCTAACCACACTACCTGAAGGAAAGATGGCTTTACAAAATAAATGGATCTACAGAGTAAAGACTGAGCATGACGGAAGCAAACGGTTCAAATCAAGACTTGTTGTAAAAGGGTTTCAACAAAAGAAAGGGATTGACTACTCTGAGATATTTTCTCCAGTTGTGAAGCTCACAACAATCAGAGTTGTTCTAGGAATAGTGGCAGCAGAAAATTTACATCTTGAACAATTAGATGTAAAAACAACATTTCTTCATAGTGACTTGGAGGAAGACATTTACATGCAACAACCAGAGGGGTTTGCAATACAAGGAAAGGAGAACCAAGTCTACAAGCTAAAAAAAAGTCTATACGGTTTGAAGCAAGCTCCAAGACAGTGGTACAAGAAGTTTGATAACTTCATGTGTAGTTCGGGATACACAAGATGTCAGGCTTATCACTGTTGCTATGTCAAATATTTTGACAACTCCTATATCAATCTACTATTATATGTGGATGATATGTTGATTGCAAGATCCAGCATTGAGGAGATTGACAAGTTGAAACAACAGTTTGAAATGAAGGATCTGGGAGCTACTAAACAAATACTTGGCATGAGAATCATCAGAGACAAAGACAAAGGCATACTAAAGCTTTCACAAACAGAGTATATCAAAAAGGTTCTCAGCAGGTTTAGTATGGATAATGTTAAACCAGTAAGTACACCTCTGGGGAATCATTTCAAGCTCAGCAAAGACCAGTCACCAAAAACTGAGCTAGAATGTGGATACATGGATAAGATTACATACACCTCATTGATCAATACATCTAACAATGCGTTGTCATTTTTGATCAATACATGACAATCATTGATCTTTTCAAGTTGATCTTCCAGAACATAATATGATCTTGCTAATCTTGTTATTTTTCTTATCGTTTTTAACATCTCCCCTCAAGATGGAGAGTGGATATCAACAGCACCCAACTTGCTTGTATTTTGTCACAAATAAAATAACAATTCACTTCTATATGTCTCACTCTTTTATGAAAAACACAATTGGTTGCTATATGTAAGGCTGCTTTATTACCGCAATATTCACAAATCTTTGAAGCCATGATAATTCACAACAAGTACCTATCATGGCTCCATATTTGGATTCTACTAAGGATAAAGATATGGTTTTTTGCCCCTTAATATGTCCATGAAATAAGATAAGATCCAAAGAAATATATATATATATATACACACACACAATAACTAGAGGTCGATCCACGATATGCTGGACAACCTGCCCAATCTGAATCCTCTCAATCGTTTTGAGAAGTAGAAAAACAAACCCTGTCCTGAATTACTTTTCAAATAATGCGACACATCCAAGACAGCTTTCATGGGTGGCTTCCTTAGTGCGTGCGTGAATCTACTTAACACGTGTATAGAATAAGTGATATCCTGCTAGGTAATAGTTAAGTAAATTAGGTGTCCACCTCGTTGCCTGTATTAGGATGGATCTTTAAACAATTCAACCTTATCTCAAGAGCTCTATGTTTTCTTCCATGGGAAAACTAACAAGTTTAACACTAAAAAATCCATCATCCTATAGAATTTTCAAAGTATAGTTGTAGAGAACTTGGTAAAATATTGACGGGAAGCTTGTTCTAAACTATATAATGTCTTGATGAGGCGATACACTAGATTCTTCACATATCATTGAAGACCAAGAGGTGGAGATATATAAATTTCTTCATGTATATCACCATGAAGAAGAGAATTGTTGACATCAAGTTGGTGAAGGGACTAATTATGTGGAGCTTCCTTAGCTAATAGACACCGAATTGGAGTGCTTCATGAAATCGAACTGGAATCATTATCCCTCTGATGTTCGAAGAGTATCAACGAGCTATATATATGGTTTGTCGACATGTATGTGATGAATTTGATTGGCTAATTGAGTGGTTCCTGAAATCTAAATGGCTCTAAATCTATCTCTCAATGCATCATTTTGTTGTCTTCCATCCAAACTACAAGCAAAGGGGCGTAGAAGAAGACTTTGAAATGATCAATGAAAATGAAGGTCAACTAAGCAGGCCAGGGAACACCCAATTAAGTCTTTCTACAACCCCCCTTCTTTCAATAAATTACAACATCAGTCATTGCCCGAGAAACGGGCTGCTCCTGTACAAATCTCGACTTTAATGGCAGTTTCTTGGAAATAAGCTCCTTTTTTCTTTTTTCTTGGCTTTTGAGAAATCATCATTTGGGTGTAATGATAGTAGCAATGTTGTAATAAGTAACGATGATATGGGATAGAATTGCAAATAGAATACCATGGACGTAACTTTTTATGAACTAGATGATGAAGGTGACAAATGATCGGGAAACGTCACTCGATGACAGACATGTATAGTCACGCAAATATATGAGAGGAATATGTGGTCGTTGAGGATGATGTTGAAGGAGTATGTAGCTAGGTTGAACATGGCTCAAAGCAGAAAGCGGATCTGAAGATGAAACATATTGGCCTAAGAACTCTAGTACTGCTAATGGAGGCACCAATTCAGATTGTTGTGTTTGTTGGACGTTTGAAAATGAGCATTAAAGGCATAGTTTTGAAACCTGGCCTGGCCCGGCCCGGCGGGTCGACCTGAGGCTGGAACCGGGCTAGGTTTAAGAAAAAATAAAGTCAAAACCTGGGGTTACGCGGCGACCTAGCTGACTGGCAAGACCTAGATGCAATCCATTGACTTTTTTTGTAACTAAAACGACGTTGTTTTGATTTTTTTAAAAATCAAAATCGACCTGAGCGACCCGGTCAAAACCTGGAACCCAGGCCTTGGGCCGGGTCGACCACTAGACCGAGTTTAAAAACTCTAATTAAAGGAATAGACTTTGTAAGGAATAACATCTTCATGAAAAATAACATTATTATTATTATTATTATTATTATTATTATTATTATTATTATTATTATTATGAGATCAACTTTTTTCTTTACCGTTCACTCTCTCACAAAAACATCGTGCATTGAAGCAGTGTTTTTTTAAAAAAATTAATTTGGTCCTCAAACTTTTATTTTGCGTGATTTAGCTATTTGAGCTCAAATTAACCCCTAATTGCATATTTTTTTAAAGAGGGAGGGTTGATTTCAAAGATAGGGGACTAAAGTAAAAAATACGGCTATTTATTGTGGAAATTTATTTTCATCCCCCATCTTTTTAAGATATTAGGTTATCGATCATTGTAATTTTCAAACATTCCATTTTGATACAAAATTTTATTTTCAATTTTCCAGTCCTTTTTTGATTGGAGGAGAGAGAGAGAGTCGCTGGATTCTAGCGTGGAGAGAGAAAGTTATTGGTTACTATTTTGGCCACTAAAATAGTCGTTCTTTGCATCGAATGGTTCCATATGAAGAGAGGATTACAATTAAGTTTTTTTTTTTACCTTGAAAATACTTAAAAAAAGATCTGGACTTGGGAAGATTTTTGGGTTTTAGGCTTATTGAGGGTTTTAGACTGAGTTTTTATGTTTTTAGAGGATACGGATTAGTTTAACAAGGTTCTTGGGGTATTCCTAGGTGCTTTGGGTAAAAAATAGATTGAAAATAAGTTTTTGAATAAAAAAAACCTGTTTTTCCGGCCACACCAGTGGTCGGATTCTGGGCTTCGTGGACGATGCATCATTTTTTTAGAAAATGATTGGGGTGAACGACGCTTCCTTGGCCCCATTAAACTTTAAAAAATAAAAGGCTCATGTGTGCGGGCTGTAGCTTTATGGGCCCAGCGTTGAGCCTGGCCTAATTCTTTTCTTTAAAAAAAATGATTTTTTTAATTGATGTCTTATTTTATATGAATTTTTAAAAATAAGTTTTTTTGTATATAATTTAATTAATACCTCTTCTCTGTGATTTTTTTTCCTGCTTATTTAGCTCTTTTTTGGATTGCGATTGGTTTTTTTTTATGATAGTGGGCGTGTTTAAATTTTAAAGAGGTTGATATGATTCATCTGTGAGTTTTTTTAAAAAAGTTCTATGGATTGAATTTTTTAAAAAAAATAATTGATTTTCTTATAAGATTTTTAATATGTGGAACTTTATATAATATTTTTTCTTTTATTTTATTCATGCAATTTGAAAAGTACTTAACAGGGAATGAAATTTTTTTATCTGTTTTTTTTTAATTTCATTGTTCGACATTGTGTTTTTTTTTTGTTACCTCATATTTTTATTATATTATTAAATTACCCAATTATCAAATTTCTTTTACATCTTTAAGTATAAATCTTTATATATAAAGAAGTAAAAAATAAAGTAAGACTATATCTAGGGTCCTTTACAAAATAATTTTAACTTAATACTTTGCTGAATTTTATGTAATTTTATCATTTTTAGATTTAATTATACTTGTGGTGAGTAGAAATAAAACAATAAATGGACATGAATACAAATTTTATGAATTTTTTTGTTTAAAGAAATGTTTTTAATATTAGTAGCGATTTTTTAACAAGTAAACATACAATAAATTATAATCTAAAATCATTTTTATTTTTTTATTACTTATATTTAGTAATACAGTTGAAAGTTCTTGAAAAAGGTAGGTGTTATTTTTTTTCATATTATTAGTACAAAGGAAAAGGTTAAATATTTTTTAAAAGAAAATGACCAAAAATTCCACATAAAATCAAGAAACTAAGTATCCAATTCAATAATTTTATGTAATTTTATTATTTTAAAATTTTAATTAATAGACTCAATTGACTAATTTTATGCATTTTTATAGTTCTGTAGTAAAAATATAGATTAAAGGTGATTTGAGAAGCTTATTTTATATTATTTAAGGTTTTATGTCATGCATAAATAGGCATAAAATAGAAAAATGGATTAACCTATTTCTTAGAAATAATATTATTGTTTAATTTAGTCTCTTTCTTAATTAAAGATAAGTTGACTAATAATTAGCTTTTTACAAAAAATAAAAGTTAATACAAGCACTAATAATTATTTTTATATGAAAAAGGTATTAAAACTTTTCATTTGGTTAATAAGATTTCAAAATTATTTTAGTTAAATCAAT
>Ga0325414_1001185_pt1 | contig 24553 bp, 19 predicted proteins | sample PopdelMetagenome_8_FD_206183 | JGI IMG/M metagenome (GOLD analysis project Ga0325414, IMG submission 206183) | Populus deltoides microbial communities from Bellville, Georgia, United States - Leaf-PdKOR-R3 | ecosystem: Host-associated > Plants > Phyllosphere > Phylloplane/Leaf | place: USA... | reverse complement strand
GATTCATGTTACTCGAAGCTTTGAACCAAGAATAATTTGGATCATTAAGACCACTAGAATCAACACAAGGCTTAAGAACTGCATGTGTATACTTTGTTTGATGATGTCTGTTTTCGATGTTCTTTGTTAAGTATGTCATATATGTCATAATGATACGAGAAGATTCAGCTTAAAGAAAACAAGAGAGGTAAAAGCGGTTACAAACAAATTAGAATTCTGTTACAACCACACGCACCATTTTATTTACATGCATTACTCACGCCTCTTTTTTAATACGCACCGTTTCAATAATGTAAACAGAATATACGAGAATTTAACTCATTTCCATAATGCCTATATTAAAAGGCAGTTGTAACAAGCAACATACATGTGAAATAGCAAGAATATAATTCTGTTCTCTTCTCTCAGTTCCCAATTCTTCCCTTAGCTCCTCATTCTGTTGAATTCTCTTCACCCCTCATTTTACACCTTCATCAAGTGGTATCAGAGCAGTTATCTTCGGACCCTGAACAATGACTCATGAAACTAGGTCTCAAGATATTAAGAAATTGGAAGGGGCAATAGCAACAGCTAACAAGGAGCAAGGTCTGTGGAATGACAAGATGGCAAGACTGCTAGAACAACAAGGACAACAACAGCTGTCTAGCAATGCACGCCTCGTGAGGTTGGAGGAGCTCATTTCAGGTGTTTCACTTCAGCAGAATACTTTACTATAGAAATTACAGTTACCTATAGGAGAGACTAACTCCAACCAGGAGTATCACCGCAGCAACCAAGAAGAAGTGTTATACAAGAATGACTGGCAGCAGAGTGGGCATTACAAGTTCCATAAACCCAGACGAGATTTTCCATCATTTGAAGGGGAAGACGTACATAAATGGTTGTACAACTGTAACCAGTTTTTTGAAATGGAAAAAGTTCCTAAAGCAGAGAAGCTTAAACTGACCTCATATTACTTGGATGGTATAACCCTATATTGGCACCAAAATTTCATGCGAAGCAAGGGTGGCCAGCTAGTAACCTGGAAGGAATATGTGGAAGGCTTATGCGGCAGGTTTGGTGGCTATAAAAAACCTTTGGAAAAGTTAAAAGATCTGAAGCAAGAAGGCGATTTGGAGACTTACATCAGGAATTTTGATATCCTGTGGAATAGAGCCGAGATTGATGAAAGGTACACTTTGATTTTCTTCCTTGGTGGACTTGAGACAGAAATCAAGTACTTGGTAAAAATATTTGAACCAAAATCCCTTAATCAAGCCTATAATTTGTCTCGTTTACAAGAAAACACAAACCTCTACAAAAGTTCCCACAAACAGTCAAGCAAACAACTAACCTTACCTTTTGGCAACAATCAGGCTTCCAACCAGCAACAATCTTCCTACAAACCTAATAAACTCCTTGAATCAAATCCCCAACACTCTACTCTACCAGGGTTACTACCTACCCCTCAAACACATAATGGAATCCAGCTAATGAGAAAGCCTACCCGAATTGTTCGGAGCACCGAAATGGAAGAAAGAAGAGCGAAGGGCTTATGTTTTTGGTGTGATGACAAGTTTACACCAGGGCACAAATACAGGACATGAAAGCTTTATTCCATATGCTTAGTGGGAGATGATGAAGGTGATGCAGACAATATGGTAGAATCGGGGCAGGAATCAGGAGTGTTGATAGACACAGACCCCCACATTTCCATGAATGCATTAGAAGGGGTTCCAGGATGCTACACCCTCAAGGTGACAGGTAGGGTAGACAAACTACCAATCTTTATATTGATAGACTTGGGTAGCACTCATAATTTCATGAATACTTGGGTTGCTAGCCAACTCTAGTATGTTCTAAACCCCATCAACCCAGTAACTGTCAAGGCTGCCAATATGGGAAAAATGTTATGTTCTTCTATTTAAAAAAAATTTAGATGGAAGATGCATGGAATACATTGTGAGGCTGATGTATTTGTCATGGAATTGGAGGCCAGTGACATGGTCCTAGGGGTCCAGTGGTTAGCCACCCTAGGAGACATTGTGTGCAATTACAAAAACATGTGGATGAGTTTTGAATGGCAGGGGCAACGAACCACCTTAAGGAGAGAAGAACTAGTGAAATTACAATCGGTTCAATTCGGTCAGATGAGTGGTCTGCTGAGCAACAGGACTAGCATTGCAGGTATCAATCTCTGCAGCTTGAGGATGATTCAGGACACACCTGATACTGCAACATCCACCACTGCAAAAAATCTCAACAAAGAGGAAAAGGCAGCCCTATAACAACTACTTTACCTCTATCAGGATGTCTTCCACCCTATGACTGGATTACCACCTAGTCGGTCTCATGACCATACCATTCCCTTAAAGGAAAGAGCCCAACCTGTCAACCTTCGTCCTTACAGGTATTCTAGCTTACAAAAGGATACGGTGGAAGGACTAATCTCTGAAATGTTGGAAGCAGGAACAGTCCAACCAAGCCATAGCCCATTTGCGTCACCGGTTGTATTGGTTAAGAAAAAGGATATTTCCTGGCGTTTGTGTATTGACTATAGGGCTCTTAACAGACTGACTATCAAAAACAAATTTCCCATTCCCCTGATTGAAGAGCTGCTAGAAGAGCTGACAGGAGCATCAGTCTTCTCCAAGATTGACCTACGTTCGGGTTACCATCAGATTCGAATGAACTCTGGAGACATCCACAAAACAGCTTTCAGAACACACAATGGCCACTACGAATTCTTAGTGATGCCTTTCGGTCTTACTAATGCGTCGGCTACCTTTCAAAGCTTGATGAATGAGGTGTTTCGAGCTTATTTAAGGAAGTTTGTTCTTGTGTTTTTTGACGATATTTTGATTTACAGTCAATCCTACAAGTAGCATCAAGCATATTTGCAGGCTGTTTTTGAGCTGCTCAGATCACACCAATTGGTAGCCAAAGAGAGCAAGTGTGTTTTTTGTGATGATAGGGTGGAATACCTAGGCCATATTATATCTAAGGATAGAGTAGCGACTGATCCAGAAAAGCTACAGGCCATCAAGAATTGGCCACTGCCTCAAAGCATCAAACAACTGAGGGGATTCTTGGGGCTCACGGGGTACTATCGCAAGTTTATAAGAACCTATGGCATTATTTGTCGCCCTCTGACCAGGCTTCTAAAGAAGGATGCAGTGGGTTGGGACTAAGAGGCAACGGTGGCCTTTGAAGCTCTTAAAAATGAAATGATGAACCCTCCAGTCCTAGCACTATCCGATTTGAGCAAAATTTTTAGTGTGGAGACTGACGCTTCAGGGGCTGGTATTGGAGCAGTACTCATGCGGGAAGGACATCCAATTGCATTTATTAGCAAGGCATTGGGACCAAGACAACAATCGTTATCTACATATAAAAGAGAAATGCTAGCTATCATAATGGCAGTACACAAGTGGAAGCAGTATTTGTGGGGCAGACCCTTCAAGATCAGAATCGATCATGTTAGCTTGAAATACTTACTAGATCAAAAATTATCTTTTCCCTCTCAGCATTTGTGACTTACAAAACTATTGGGGTTTGATTATGAAATTGAATTTCGTAGTGGAAAAGAGAATATTGCAGTTGATGCTCTTTCCAGCATAAGCAACAACGAACTCCATGCCCTCACTCTATCAACAATAGAGGCTTCAGTACTGGAGAACATCAAACAGTTGTGGCAAGAAGATAACAGGATTCAAGCTATCATCCAGGATCTAATAAGGGACCCAGCTACACACCCTCACTATAAAATGAAGCAACAACTACCTTTTCAGAAAAGGCAAATTGATGGTGGGACACAATCCAACTCTCCAGCATCAACTCATTTCCATGTATCATGATACTTCCTTATGAGGACATTCGGGTTCTACAGTCACTACTGCAAGGATTGCCAGCATGTTTTACTGGAGAAAACAGCAGAAACAGGTTAGGCAATATGTTAGAGAGTGCCCCACCTGTCAACATTGCAAAACAGAAAACGTGGCTAGCCCTGGGTTGTTGCAACCCCTCCCAGTGCCAACAGCACCCTTCATAAATATCAGTATGGATTTCATAACAAACCTCCCAAAATCAGAAGGCAAGGAAGTTATCTTTGTAGTGGTGGATCGGTTCAACAAGTATGCCCAATTTATGGCACTTTCACACCCTTATTCAGCCACCACAATGGCCAAAACCTTCATGGATTCGGTCTATAAATTGCATGGGATGCCAGTAACCATAATAAGTGACCGAGATACCATTTTCCTTAGTAAATTTTAGAAAGAGTTATTCACCTAACAAGGAGTTAATCTCCATTACTCCACCGCCTACCATCCCTAATCTGACGGCCAAACAGAAGTGGTCAACAGGTGCATAGAAGGCTACCTCAGGTGCATGACCGGCGACAATACTTCACAATGGTGCAAATGGTTGGCTTTGTGTGAATGATGGTAAATACAAACTTTCATACCGCCATAAAAACTACACCATACAACATATTATATGGTTTTACTCCACCCATACACATCCCTTATTTCCCAAAAAATTCACCTTTGGAAGCAGTCGATCACTACCTCGCTACTAGGGAACAATTGATGCAGACAGTCAAGCTCAACCTCACCAAAGCACAAAATCGAATGCGACAACTGGCTAACAAAAAGAGAAGTGACAAGGTCTTGGAGATAGGCAATTCAGTCTATTTAAAATTACAAACTTACAAATAGAGATCCATACTTCACCCACACCACAAGCTAGATGCCAAATACTATGGCCCCTATACTATCATCAAAAAGATTAGGGAAGTCGCATACAAACTTAACCTTCCATCTTCATCTACTATCCATCCTGTTTTTCATGTATCTCTCTTGAAAAGAACCAGGGGTAATCGCATGGTACACCACAGTTTACCTGACAGCCCAAACGAGCCTCTACTACAGCCTCAAGTAATCATGGATCGAAGGATGATCAAAAAGGGGACACAAGCTGCTACACAGGTTTTAATCCATCGGAAAGGGCTATCGCCCGCAGAAGCAACATGGGAGTTCATCGACAAAGTTCAGTTAAGGTTTCCAACTTTCAACCTTGAGGACAAGTTGATTTTGAAGGACGAAGACTTGATACGAGAAGATTCAGCTTAAAGAAAACAAGGGAGGGAAAAGCGGTTACAAACAAATTAGAATTCTGTTACGACCACACGCACCATTTTATTTACATGCATTACTCACTCCTCTCTTTTAATACGCACCGTTTCAATAATGTAAACAGAATACATGAGAATTTAGCTCATTTTCATAATGCCTATATTAAGAGGCAATTGTAACAAGCAACATACACGTGAAATATCAAGAATATATGTTCTCTTCTCTCAGTTCCCAACTCTTCCCTTAGCTCCTCATTTTGTTGAATTCTCTTCACCCCCCGTTTTACACCTTCATCACATAATATGAAACCTTATTTAGTTACATTTAAAGTTTGAAATTTACTAAGTGATTATTCCTCTCTAATTTCACTTCCAAGTATGACAGATTCCTCGAATGTTTATGGATGGAGAAATTCTTATTAGCATTCCCTGCCAATCATGTGATTGATCTTCTTGTAGGCCATTTTAGTTTTAAAGAAACTACTTATCTTTCTTTGTTTTCTTTTCAAGAAATAACAACGGTCATCTTTCTTGAACAGCTTCACGGGAGTCGAATGTCGGAGGATTTTTATCACATCAAACGACTGTCAGGTTCTACGGGGAGTACGTGTTGGAAAGACATGGACATCAATGACAAGTGTCGACCTATGTTGCTCCTGATCAGTTTATTGTTGCATCCATGGTCGTTTTGTCTTGTTCCTGTTGAATGTGATTCATTCATGTGTCAGAGGTGATATTTCAATTTGTTGCGGGGTTGATTTTTAAAATATTTTTTATTTTAAAATATATTTTTTAAATTAGCATATTAAAACAATTTTAAAAAATAATTTTTTAAATAAAAAATAGGTTAAACTACCTGGTGTGATTTATATGAGGAAATTTTCTAATCTTATGCTTTAAATTTCTAAGATATGAACAATTCAAGTGATGAATGTTTCTTTAAGACAAATTTATTACTCAAACTGGTTGGACAAAATCCTTTATGGATCAGATTCGAAGAAGGATGATGGTTATAGATATTTTAATAACTAAAAGCTTGTTCGGAAATTCCGTTTAAATCATATTTTTTAAAAAAAATAAAAAATTTAAATTGTTTTAATGTGTTAATATTAAAAATAATTTTTTAAAAATAAAATAAATATTATTTTTATTTATTTTAAATAAAAAATACTTCAAACTAAAATTATTATCATATTCTTAAACACAATCTTCACCCAAAAAAAATAAAAAATTTCCCTTTCTCATTGCCAATTCCATTCCATGCTTTCCATGGAAGTTACTCCACATGGATGGGACATTAGGCTTCATAAAGCTAAAATGCTAAAAACGCCTTTTATCATATTTTTTGCATCATAGCCAAGTAAAATCGGACCGAGGGAAGATTTTTTTTTTTTTTTCCAATTCGATATGGAGTAGATTAATAAAATTAAAATTAAAGGCTTTGTAATTATAAAATTAAATTCATGCATATACTGAATTTTAATATAACTCTATATAAAAAAACATGTCACTATATACACACACACACATAATCAGACCCCGAGTTTCCCATAAAATGGGGTCATGTTTCCTATCAGCAATTACTCTGTTGAAGAAACGAATAATTCCTTTTGTTTTTCTTCAAAAAAAAAAATTCAAAAAAAAAATGACATGAAATTTTTTTTTTAAAAAAAGCCAATGTCCTTAATTCTCCCATTCTCATTCCCCGTACGTGCTTCCCACTGCCCAAGCTGACACATTCCCTCCCCAACCTGTTATCCCCCTCGTCATTCCCATTCTCTATCTATTGTGAAGATACACACACAAACACACTCTTCTAACGATCAGTAGTGTTGCAGGAGAGTCGCCTTGTGCGAATGTGTAATGGCCTGGCAGTACGGGCGCGTGCAGATACTTACCAGTTGTCTTCTAGTAGAAAAAGAAAGTGGAAAAGTGAATAGAGCTCCACTTAAAAATGGTCCTAGAAAGTGAGGTTTTTTTAAAAAAATTGTTCTAGTGTGTTTTTTAATTAATTTTATAGGTCTTAAAATTAATAATTATATAAATTTTTAATAATTTTAAGGTTTATAAAACTCGAACTGATGACCTGTAAAAAACAAACCTAAAACTTGACCAGTTAAACCACACTACTCAGGATTAAATAAGCTAATTTTTTATTTAATGCATGGTTGCTACACCTGATTTACATTGTGTTTGGGTTACTAGTGAAAATTATTTTTTAAAATAATTTTTTATTGAGAATATATTAAAATAATATTTTTTATTTTTAAAAAATTATTTTTAACATCATTAAATTAAATGACAACAATAAAAAATAAAAACTTAATTTAAAATAAAATAAAAATTTTATTTTTTCAAAAAATATTGTACAACTACTACACCAAACACTCCTTTAAAAACTCATAAAGGAGCAGGAGTTACTGGTCCTTCCTATCAATTCATGAGTTACTACATCAACTTGCATGTTATTGCATCAACTCACATGTCATTGAGTTAATCAATTTTCTTAAAAAAATAATATTTTAGTTTTAAAAAAAATCTTAGTATTAACCTAATTAATTTTGAATTGAGTTAGGTTAATCTAATCACTAAAATCCCATTAGAATTAATTGAGTTTCAAAAAGATAATATATTTTTTTAGTTCAATTTAAAACTAACTTCAAGTCAAGTTTAAGTTACAAATTTTCTAAATCAACATGAATAAATTTAACATATATGGATTAATATATAAATTTGGTAGAGGTTATTTTTTATTATCAAATAAAAAAATAATCCAAAAATTATCTAGATGGATGTCACTTTTCTTTAGTTATGCACCTAAGATTTTAAATTAGTATTAATTGTTTTTAAAGATAATAATAAAAAAAAGATCTTTTAATGCATGCTATCATATTAATCCGTGCTTCGCTGCGGGTTAATAATAATTTTTTTAAATGTAAAAAAAATATTAAAAGTATATATAATATTTTAAACATTTTGGGTTTGGTGGCCATGCTAGACCGAAGTCTGAGCAGATGATAATTAAAATGTTGAGATTTGTATTTTTTATTTTTTTATAAAAAACAATTAAATTATCTTTGAAGTATCCTGAATAGAAATTCAAGTTGAGAAATTATTTATAAATAATAAATTATCATAAAAATCTAGTTTAACATTTTATATCTAAAAATTCAAATCATATCTTCCTATTAAAATAAATCATTTTTTATATTTATGAATTTGTTATTCCTTCAATATAAATTCTTTCATCTTCTTTTTTTCCTCTTTTTTTATGAATTTTATTTTTTATATATTTTTTAATTAAACTCAATGCAAAAAAATATTTATTTAATGGGTAGTCCTTTATAATTTTTCACCGACGATAACATTATTTTATAACAATACTGGACTATATGTGTTTAGTTTCATTATCCATAATGCACACAAAAGATGAAAGTTTATTTTTGAAGACTTGAAATAAATCACTTAAAACTCAACATTTTTTTTTATATTCTTTCATTTTCAAATATAATAAATTTATAAAATAAATTATACAAACAAAAAAGAATTTACAGTTAAGTTCTATTGCATATAAATGAAAAATAATAATTGAACAATGCAGTGCTTGTTTTTGTAGTTCAATCATGCTTTTGAAAAAAATTAAAATTTTTAACCCAGGCACGGATATGTTAGACCCAAAGTTCTTAGGTCTTGAATGGTTTGCCATACTCATGGCGCTTGTGAGTCTAGTATTTTTGCTAGTTGCGGCAACCAAACCAGACCCAAGAAACTAAAGTAGTAGAGAAAAAGCAAAGAATGAGAAGAAAAGAAAAGTTAAAGAAATATCTTGTGAAAAGAAGAGAAATTGAAAATAAAACTACTATTACAATTCACAATAAATGATCTCTTGATCGATAATGATTTCTCCATGCTATTTAACTTTTGTTATAATTTTTAAAATCCATCAAGGTGAAAAGATCGACCTTTTTTTTTTTAAAAAAATCAAAACAATATCATTTTAATTAAAAAAAAATTAATGAATTAATAATCTGGTTTTAACTGCATCAAGCTCAAATCTATTAAAACACTAGATTAATTTAGGATTTTAACTGAATAAACTTTATTTTATTTTTAATTAATCTAAATCTCGAATCAGCCGGGTCTCCGGTTAATTCATCGGTCAATCCGGTTTTAAAACAAAGGCTCAATGTCGAAGAAAAAAACACACCAAAACACAAGGGTGTCCTAGTGTGTCCTAAAAATCCCAAATCCCTTGTTAACATGCACCATCTCTTCTTCTTCTTCTTCTTCACCATGCCCCCTTCTTCCTCCTTCACCCCAAAACCCCTCAAATCCTCTGCTGCCTCTTCGTCTTCTTCAAACACTGGAAACACTAACTCCAATCCAAACCCAAGCACCCTCCCCTGCAAACACTCGCCATCAGCAACTCTTGACCTTCTCATCCTAATTCTAGTCCTTTTCTCTGGCACTTTCCTCTTAACTTCTTACTTCTCTTACATCTTCAACTCCCTTTCTCTCCTCCTCTCCAACACCTCTCTTTCCCTCCACTTCCCCCCTTTCCCTTACATTTGTGGGTTCTTCGCTCTTTTCATCCTCTCCGTCCTTTTCATTGAGTTCTGCTGCGGACCCAGATCTCGAAAGTGTGACAAACCTGGCTGCAAAGGCTTGAAGAAAGCGATTGAGTTTGATTTGCAATTGCAGACTGAAGATTGTGCTAAATCCACTGCTGGTGATGACGTTGATAAGTTGCCTTGGAAAGGGGGGACTGAATCCAATCCTGATTATGAGTGTTTGAGAGCTGAATTGAGGAAGATGGCTCCGCCTAATGGGAGGGCTATTTTACTTTTCCGTGCTAAGTGTGGATGCCCTGTTGCTAAGTTGGAAGGTTGGGGGCCTAAACGTGGTCGCCGGCATAAAAAGTGAGTTTTTTTTCACCGATCTTTTTTGGGGCTTTTTATTGATCCGGTTCGTGTTCTTGTTTTTATTAGATCAAAGATCATGTTCTTTGCTATTTTTTTATGTGAATTTATAGTATAGTTATGTGTGAAAATTTGGTATGGGATGGGACCAAATTTTGTGTCTGATGATCACTGGATGTTGTTTTGTGGGTACTTTTGGTAGTTACATTCGACGTGCTTCGGTCAAATGTTTTGATGCTTTTTTTAGAATGTCCATGTCGGTAGAATTATGTGGTAGTTCAAAGTTTACAATGAACATAAATGGTGTTAATTATATGTCTGATTGAATCTAGTCGACGCTGTTATGGTACATGTTCTACTCTGTGAAAAGTATTTTATTTAGGGTTGAGGTAATGATTATCTGTATATGTTCGATCTAGGAATTGCATTATACTTATAGAGTTCCGATTGCCTTTTGTCTTTATCCTCGGGAAATAAATGGATTACTTGAACACATTCTCGGTTGGGAATAGGTACTTTTAGCTGTTATCTGCTTCACTTTGTTTTCCATTTCCATAATGTGGTCTTTTGTTGAAGAGTCATGTGCCAAACCATTCTCTAGCGCATTTGGATTTGATACTGCTATGTCTGAGATATCTAAACTCTACTGTAAATGTTTTGGCCTTGATGGTAGTTGATGTTGATTGAAACAACATATTCATTATTTTTCAAGAAACTTTGGTTAGGAATGCGTAGATTAATTGATTATTCGAGGGGATGGTACTATCTGGCTTATTTGTCTGAGTACTGAGTTGTTGAGCTCTCCCTTTTCATTAATATCTTCAAGACTGTTGGTCCTTTGGCTTTTCCTGATCAGACCATCATGTGCTTCAGAATTTGATATGTCTCTGTTTGAAAGATAACATGCAAGTTTATGTTGACCACTCCAGAATGGTCCTGTTTGCACTTTGGAGCTCATTTGTTTTCTTTTGTTAGCTGGGTTGTTTTGTTGGCATCTAGACAAATACAGGCTGTGCAAATTAGGTGAAGTTTGCAAATTTAACTGTTGTGGACTGAATGCAAACTGATTTTTCTGTGGATGAGTGGAGGTGTATAATATTGAATTAAGCAAGTCACATGGTGAATCATGCTCAGTTGGAGTGGAACATTTAGGACCTTAATGCTGATTAGGTTGGTCGAACAATAGGCATACAGTTGATACAGGTTAAGTATTAGTTGCTGGTCAATAATCTCTATATTCTGTATTCCTGACACACTTGGGTACTTGTTGAGACACACTTGGGTACTTGTTGAGTCTCTTTTTCATTGTGGGGGCACAGAGTGATAGAAGGTTTGATATAATAAATCTTTGCTTATAGAAGCCATGGCTGAGATTTTACTTACTAATCATGCAATTATAAAATGACTCTTAAGTGCTTCATTTGCCTACAGTTAGAGGCTTTGACTCCCTGTTATTTTTCCCAATAAAATTTCCAGCTAACTTAGTCTATGTAATAGGACTGTAAAAGGTTTGATCAAGAGAGGCTTTGCCTGCTTCTAATATATGCTGTAGTTATACTGAATTAGATTTTCTTGTACTTGTCCTTGGCTGCTCAAGTTTTAATGTCTGACTGGCTATATTATGCCCCAATCACCTCCCAAGTTGAAAAAGAAAAGAAAAGAAAAGGAGTAATAGAAGGAAAGGAAAGGATATGATTCACTGGGCTATGGTTAATTCATTTGACTGAAGGAATATTTGAAGTTCAAGGAGAAGAGATCTTCAGTGCCTGTAGTAAAGTATGTTTCATGGTTGCAACAAGATATATAGTATTGGGTTGGTTTGAAAGATTTGTGTGAGAGTTAGACAGGGCTGTTGATGAGCATCAACATAGTGGTGGATAAGTGCAAGTGATGAGGATGGATGGCTGCTGGAGCTAAATTACATAAAATATGAATTTGAGCTCTGGAGCGTAATTCTAGAATGTAGATAAACAATCTCATAAACTTAACCATATTGAGCTAAGTGAACTCATGGCTTGTGTATAGCCTTCCGAAACCGTTAGTGTTAAGGATGAAAAATTCCCCCGCAAGCCTCGTGTTTTTTTCCTTTCTCTGGGATGTAATTATACAACAACATTCAAAAAGCTCCTGCAATTCTGAAATATTATCTATTGTCATTAGGTTCAAAATCTTCTAGTTCTTATACTAGCTGACAATTGCTTAAACATAATTAAAATTATCCTATGCTTCCTCCTAGGTAGAATTTTCAGGTTCTTAAACTCCTCCAAGGTGTAGAGTTTTGGAGGAGTTGGGGTGTGAGGTTGTTAATATCATTTTGTGTTCAGTTGACTTGTGATTTAAGTGTATTCATGCCTTTTTTTTTTCATCCTCTCTTTCTCATCTTTTCTCTGTGGGAGTCTTATAGAGTTCTATCAAAGGTTAGGCTTTGGAAGCTTCCTTGTCAAAAAGTTTAGGCTTCAAAAGAATTTGGTCCTGGTGGCAACTGTTCTAAAACAGCCACTAGCATTGCCAAAGTTCTGCGCAACTTTTTCTGCTTAAAAGGTATTGTTGGATCTTGTGCATTAAGCATTTGCTTGATGGTCATCATTGAGAGCAGTGAGTTACTTCCCTGTTCCAAATGTGCAAGCTTCTAATTAGTAAAATCTGCTCTGTGCAATTGGTCCTACCCTATTTGAAAGTTATTAGTATTTGTTTTCTTGTGTTTTATATAGTTCTTCCTGACACAATTCACCACTTCTGTTGTCTGTTAAAATAGCAGTATCCCATAAAGAAACAACTTTTCAGCTACTTGTTAAGCAGCAACTTGTTAAGCAGCAATTAGTATTTACCTTATTTCAGCAAACTCCTTATATGGTCTAGAGTCTCTCTGGGAACGTACTTGAGCTTCTGGTGACTGTTCCGTGCTTTAGGTAGTGCTGTGGAAGATTATTTAAACTCACCCTGTTGAACAGAACTGATAAGTTTGAACCATGCATAATCCAAGGGATGCTCCTTTCAATATGGATAGAAGTTAATTTTCTGTTCCTGGAGTGAGTTGATTCTTACTGGCAGAGATGGACAGACTGCCTCATTTAGGCAAATTCTAAAGTGTCAACCATGTTTAATTGATGTTATTATGCAAATGAGAAAATGGCTTTTGCTAGTTAATCTTGATAAATCTACATCAATTCCTTTTTAATCTCTCTCAAGAATCTTTGTTTAAGCATTAATACTGATTTAGTCAAGGTAATCTCTTGATTGTAATATATTTATCTGTCTTTTGGCATCTCATACAGCATCACATGGCTATTTGGCTGTCTTCACTTTGTCTCGCTAATTTATTTTTATTACATGCTAATCATCCTCTTTTCTTTGTAAGTTAGCAATATACCACAACTTCTTTCAGAACTTCTCATGGCTTCTTTTTCAAGGGCTCTCGCTCCCTGAATTACTGGATTTGGCAGGATTTTCTTATAATAGAAACATGTTTAGTGTTGGGGTGATGTTAGTCAATTATAAACCAAGTTTTAGTTTCAGCATTTGTTTGGATTGCAGGAGAAATGGCAAGACCATTGTTAGTCATCTATAGTTTTCATGTTTTACACAATTCATTTACATTGAAAAAACATTATTAGGCTACTTGTGATAACTTTTATAGTACTATTTAAACCTTTGTGGTGTAATATTAATCTAAACAATTTACTTGGTTGTTATGGTTTTAACTTTTGGATTTGTTGGCACTTGTAGGGCTCTGGCTAATGTGGCTGCTAATGGAGGAGATCATCGTTGACAATTCATGATGGTTTCGTTGTCATGCCATCCTTTTATATGCCTCCTCTATACTATTTCCTTTACCTTTCAGATTTTGGATGTTCCTTCTTTCTAGAAGGATACACTCCTTGATCAGGACAGTTTTCTAATCCTATGATCTGGCCGAGCCTCGGATTCTACATGTCTGAAACACTCTTGCCTTTACATGAACTTTCATTAAAAGTTCTCCTCATTTCTGAAAAATCATACAGATTTAACTAGTGACTTCCATTCCTGGAAGGACTTACAAATTTAATGGGAATAAATATATAGTAGATTTTCCAAATGAATGGTTGTTTGCTTTAATAATTAGCTTCTTTTGTTTGCCATGCTCTTCTAATTTAGCTTTATCTTAGATATGCACAGACCTTGATGCGGGTGAGGAGTTAGAAAAGGTCAAGGTCAACAAGGAAAGAGCCGAATCGAAGACTTTTGTTTTTCGATGCTCTGCGAAGGCCAATTTGAGGATTGAATGAAGAACGAGATTAGACTTACGGGAAATCCCCAAACCTTCTTACCTGTATATAAAACAATCGTTGTTGAACAGGATTGATCTTTTAGCGCTCATAATTTCTCGACTAGACTTGAGCCATTGATGATTTTATAGAATGGTCAGCCTGGGCCTTCTTTCTGGACGTGAAATTGGAGGCTCAAAATTAAAACCTTGGCCCTTTAAGATGATGCTGTCTCTCGACTTTCCCTGCTATCTTCTTTTTGCTAATGGATCATGATGAAACATTTCTTTCCCATGCAGAAATCTGTAGTATGTTCATTAGATCGGCCAGGCATAAATATTACCAATATTAACGTAAAAGGTTTATACAACACAGACATGCTAATATGTTAACGAGGTAAAGCTTGAATGTGTCTATGCTATATGGATTTGGTTCATTACATCATTGTAAAAACAAATTTGGGTTATTAGGTTTTTTCATATTAAGTTCTTGGTCTCTTATGTTCTTGAGTTAACGAATCAAACGTTTTTATTATTCTACTTATATCCTTATATTATATTGACATGGTTCACCATGTTCTTATATTTTGTTTCACTGTGAAGGGTGTGAATTTTTTTTACATATCATAAAAACATGCAATGTTTTGTGCAAGCCACATAGGTGAGATGCTGCAGGCATTCGATGGGATCCTTTTAATACATAAACTGGCAGACTATGAGGGAGTTTCGGGACGTCCTGAACAGCCCTAGGTAGAGGACTTGTGGTTGAGTCTTCCATTAGAGATTGATTACACCTTTTCTGCCTCGAATCATGCTAGGAAGTTCAAACCCATTGGCTAAAACAGAGTCCTTGTGAAAAAGCTTGGACAATTTACTAAGCATGCTCCTCAACAGTCCATGGTGTAGGACCCTATGTTACAGACAACAAGCCTTTTGTACAATACATCCCCTTCCCGTTTCTGAAAGTTGAAAGAAGCTTACATTTGAATAGAATTTGGGAGGGAGCAACTAGATGTTAGAAAACTGGCTAACCTATAAGACTAGAAAACGACTGGAAATCATTGATCTTCGATTATCAGTTCAGCAGCCTCACCCATAGTCTCCACCCCACCAGTTTCCAGCAAAGCCAGGGCAAGATCCTTCTCATTCCACTGCCTCAATCCTTTACTAAGTCTCTTCAAAACATCAGCATCCACCTCTAGCACCCAGGAAGGCGTGCAGCCCACCATTAGGCTCACAAAACCAGACACGTAGGCCCGCCAAGTGGTGCAATCACAGCCAAGTGATATTTTCCCATCAAGTGCACTCGCAAGAAATTCCATGTGCACACCAAGTACTTTGGGACGGCGTTTTGATGATGAGTCAACTCCCCATGCCAGTGCCCCGCAATGGACTGAAAAGAATGCCAGGGCATAACCCCCAAGCATGGCGACCATCCCCTTGGACCCTTCTTCCTGCTCAGACCTGTGAACAGCTATAAACCAAGATGGTAAAGTTTCTTTAAACAATGCCTGAACCAAACCCAAGCCACCAGATAACCATATTAAAGAGGCCCCGAGTGAAGCTGCAAGTTTCACTCGGGTCATTGCTGCGGTGAGCGAAAACTGTCCACACCTCAGTCCATTTTTTGATCTCTTCAACTTCTCTAACCTCTCCCTTGGAAGGCCAGTGCATGCTATTTCTCTCACAGAGAGCATCATGAGTGAAATGATATCTTCCATTAGCGATACAATATCTCTGATGCTTCGGTAAACACGCAGATAAAGAATTCCTGGAGCAACTGGGGAAATCCCCCCGCTAAAATGGGAACCAAACCCATGGCCAAGAAGAGCTCCAACACCACCATTGCTTGAGATAGCTGCAGCATTCGGACCAAGTGTTGCAGAGAAGCAGCTCTTAAGAAGTTGAAACACTGCATCATTATTGTGAAGGAAGACGGTACGGGATGCAGAAAACACAAGGAAGTCAAACCATCGCTTCGCCTTTTGGGTCCACAGAGACGCCACAATTGGCATGCAAGGCCAAGGACAACCAGCTGCAAGGGATTCCAATGCTGGACCAGCCAAATTGAGAAATCGTTCTGAGGCTTTGTCAATTTTATAGGTTATGGTGAGGCTCACAAAAGCAGCCAAGGGCAGTGGAATTGTTGCCAGAGAGCTCACACCTGTGAGAATACAAGTCTTAGTTGGAATATCTAAGAAACCATTTCTAGAGCACAAAAAGGAAAGATTTTACAGCAGTCTTTTTGCAGAACCATGTTTCTATACTGCCTATGATGGTATAATGTACATCTGGCACATGTAGAGCAAAGAAATAGGATACCTAAGTAATATTAATATAATGCTTCTGACTTGAAGTAATAATTATAATAAAAGCATCTGGAACTTGTAATTCTAGCAAGAAAAAACCTGCAGCAAGGCTTGGGACATCAACACCGGTAGCAGCTAATATTTTCTTGATCTTCTCCTCGACAATGGACAAATTTGCTGCAGGACTGGGCCAGTCTGTACCATTCATAAATACTGGTTTCCACACTCCACGGCTCACTTCAGCTGAGAAGTAGCTCACAATGGTTGCCAAAGATGCGGGAAGAAAATCAGCTAAATCTTTAAGGCCTGAGAGTTCAAAAATCATAAAGTTATAACAGCATGCAATTGGCCAAGGCTACAATGGAAAATAATTTACTTTTATCATAAAAGGGTCATGTATCAACAAACACCATCAGACGACTGTCTTTGGTTGCTTAGGTTACCAGGCCGCATAAATACATGCCATTTGAGAAAATCTAAGGCATCATAGGCAAGTGTTGCCAGAAACTTCCAGTTTCTCAAGGATAAGTTTTCTGAACAGAAGCTCTACAAATTTTCAGGTTCCCTATATGACCCCACTCTACAGATGAAATCAGACAGGCATATACCAACCTGTAGCCAGTTCACGAGGAGAAAGTCTTCCATGAGCACAGGCAGTCAAAGCAGCATCAACCACAAAAGGAACAGCTTCCAAGATATCCCAAGCTGGTAATTTAGGTCTTGGAGTAGAATCATCAGTTCCAGGTCCAGATGAACCACTACTTACAGAAGTAACGGTAGTTAATGACTGGCTTCCTCTATTAATCTTTCTGAACATCATGTTAAGAAGCACGTTGACAATCTGATGAACAGGAGTTCCATGAACAAGATCAGAGAGAGTTGCAGCAAGACATTTTTGATGCTGTCGATACCAGACTTTCAATTTGGGAAATGAGTCCAAAAATATGGGCTGTGCAGATGACGAAGTCGCAACTGCTGAGAGTCTCCTCTTGTTCTGATCCTTGAGAACATTTCCAGAAGAGACTAGGTGGGAGTTTCGTACTGATAGGAGGTATTCAGGAGTTAGCTGGGATCCAACTGTGGGTACATCTCCCACTCCACGTTCAAGAGGAGGATGATTAAACCTCCATAGCTTCAAAAGAAGAGCAAATGCATTCGAAAACACAGCATGGGCAGAGATGTCTTCTCCTGTGGGCAGTGTCCATGAGACATCAGGCACGCATGAACCAAAAACCTCACAGATGGGCATCAACGAGCATGCAAGTTGTGGAACCTGGAAAGCATAAAAAAAAGTACAAGGGGAGAAAGGAGTTAGCTTGTGGATGAAATCAATATCCCAATCACTAACGAAAAATGCCCCTGAAGAGAAATGATTGAAGAATCGAAACAAGCAAAATAAATTTCTTGTTTAAGAAAAACAAATCCACTTGATAGATATGCTGTGTTCATTATAAATTCCAAATCCAATAAAATTCATAAGCATACTATATCATGATGATATGAGCTGTTATACCAATTGTAGCTTTGTCAATCAATCTCATTCTTTTTACTACCTTGTTCCTGTTTTCCAATTTCAGAACATGCTCCAATCAAGAACTGAAAAGTAGCTCAACTAAATTGCCAAAAGAAAAGCCTTCGACCAATACAATGGGCCACCAACAAGAGGCTTGCATGTTTATTCCCCTTCAACAGGAAACATCTTGCCAAATTATCAAGTATCATGTTATGTCCTATTTTAAATTAGCAATCTCTGAAGCTTTGCTACATACACCCAAGCACCTTCAACTTCAATCACATTGTTCAGTGGTGCTCAAGCTACTTTTTCATTTCTCAGAGGCCAAACCAGCCTTCAAGGCAACCTAATTACATGGTGTATTGCACAAATTTAACCAAGCACAAAGTATCTTCAAAATCAACAAAATATATTCAAACCAACAATAAAATCATTTCTTAACAAAAAAGTGGAAGATTGAGCGTCAGTAATCAGGGAACTCCCTCACCAAGCCATGTAGGGAGAAAATCTGAACACAATCCACAGTTGCTATTCCCACGATTAGTACATTCAGGATTGGAGCGTAACGTATCAAATGGCTCTCACTCCCAGAATATTCTGCAGGAACCGGAGGAGACAATAATCTAGTAATGAAATGAGCAGTGTGCTCCTGCATAAAAATTAAGACGTTGGAATATTTTGAATGGTTTTGGGGGAGGTTTCTAAAAAGCAGTTCACTTGACAATCTTTCTCACAGTTACCAAGTATCTGCTTACCTGTATATTCCAACCCCGGAGAAGAGAAGCCCCGCAAAGAACTGTAGCAGCAGATATCTTCTCATCATCTGATCCCTTGACCGCAAGCTCAAATATTTTCTCGAGCTCTGCTAAGCTTCCATCAAATCCATGATCTTAAATTCAGTTGCTTTACCCTTGGTTAATTTACAAAAAAGAGCATCTGACATACCTGGCTTCAGGAAAGAAAAAAAGTACTGAAGACCAGGACAAAATCAAAGAAGTTAAGGATAAGGAAAATTTATTTACACAGACTTCATCCTTGGCTTTTGTGTTGGAGGAAGCATCCAGATACTAAAGGTAGCAGCTAAAAGAATCATCTCTCGACTCTTTTATGTTATTAGATTTCATTTATCTCACTTTGCAAACCAATACATCAAGCCTGAAAACTACTTAGGGTCTTAAAAGTTGGAATTCACCAGAGAAGGGTAACACCTAAAATTTCCATTATAAATAATCTCTGCATTAAAAAGACCCTAGCCTCCAATCTCTCTAGTGATTTCTTCTTTTATAATTAAGCTACAGAATCCAAAAAAAGAGGTACAATAGGGAGAAAGTTTTGAACTGGTAGGGCATTGTGAAAGAGATTGAGGAATGAATTGATCCAATGGACTACTATTTCTCTAGCTTTGCATAAATAAAGTTTCAACAACAGAAATACGATCTGGATAAATTAACAGCAGCAACTTTAAGATGAAGTGTGAGTAAACCTTGAAGCGGGACTTGAAACCAGAGCATTGACCATCGATGGAGAAAGTGGGACCCCCTTCATGAATGATGACCAACCAGGCACCTGAGCTGGCATACTGTGAGGTATTTGGTTGATGCATCCATTGACATACCCAGGCCAGAAATATGCTGACGTGTCCAATAGACCTCTCGCAATGCAAGCCTCAACAATCAGATGTCTCATGTTTCCAGCTGAAAGTAAGAGCACAAGACCTACGATTAGGAAACCTTGACAATGTGTTGAAAGAGTAAGCAATAGCCCAGATGAATGAAACATTGTAAAGCTGCTGCTTTGGGTACATTGGAGTGAATGTTATATAAAAGTAACAGAGAGATCTTGGCCAAACATCAAACACTTAACAGAATGTTGGAAAAAGAAAAGATTCCTATCATTAAGACAAACAGACGACTGCAAAGTTTACAAGAGTGCATGATAAAAAAAAAGTCGTTCAAAAAGTTCAACATGATAAAACTAGGGAACTTCCCCCTTCTGTAAGTATTGAGGTCACTTCTCTTAGATCAACCATTGCTTAGTACATTAATATTATGTCATTTTGCCTTGTTGTCGTTTAACAGATATGACTCCTGCTTATGTAAAAGATTTTCTCCAGATGACTGTTGCAGTGCAGATATAAACTTTTCTGCATTTCTGTAGAAAGCAAAGCCAGTTGATACCAATGCCTCCTTGCTTCTTATTGCCTATGATTGACTGCACGCATGCAGAAAGTGAGGGATCTAGGATTGAAGACTCGAAGGACCAAGAATTCTTCTTTTTTTCTCTTTATAGTGAAAGGGATTATACTTAAAACATGTCAACTATTTTCTTTTTAGGCATTTAACTGAAAGAAAAGAAAGTGCATGCATAACAATTTTAAAAGGGAGGAAGAATTACATCCATATGAGAATGAAATACAATGAAAGAAATCATTTCAAAGCAAAAAAAAATGGAAGAAGCATTTTACTTGCAAGGATTGAACAGGGAAGAGGACCAAAAAGGCTGCGTTTTCATCCATTGGAAGGGGGGCTGGCCCCTCCTGGATCTATCTCTGAATGCATATTTATGTGTTCACATGTGCAATCCACTTCCATTCTATTCACAATTCTATTCAGTTGTAAGGATATTCTTTGTGGTTTCTGGGAAGATGTTTGGGGTGCATTGTTGAACCAAGGAGACCCTTAAGCATTTATTACTGCATCTATCCTACATTCCTACAAGATTTTTTGGATCCTCAATCAAAGATAGTGTCGCTCAAAACATTGTTGAGGAATTCAGAAAGTTATCCCATTTTCTTTTATTGGACAGGTTATTTGTGAAAGATCACAGGCCCAGATGCCAACCTGCTACATAGTTGCAGCTTTGAACAATTGCCTAATGCACTAATGATAAACTTCAATGAGGACCAAACATGACTTACAGCAGTTTATCGGCAGGTCTTTCATGCTGATGCACTCAGAGTATGTACTCCCAACATTGATGCCTGAAACAAATAACATGGCTTTCGCAACAGCCTGATTGGCTGAAGAAACAACAGATTGAGGTGGACTCAGCAATGTCTGATAATCACCCAATAACTGTAAGCTGGACACTAAATCAATGCGGCGTTTTCCTGAAAAAAAATTTTCTTTCCAGTGATTTGTTGAGCCACATTCTGATTCATCAATAGGTGTGTTCTCATCTTCAGCAATAAGATCAGCAACCACTAGAGTTGTGATGGATAGTAAAATGCATAAGCGAGCATCCAATCGAGGGATAGGACCCTCAATGGGTTCCCTTTCCTGACAATCAAGGATAATTGTGAATGATTTACATAAATAACCTCTTGAAACGAAGAAGAATAAGCTCTTGAAAAGCTAGGGAATAAACTCATTCCATTCCGTAAACAAATGTGAAGCCTCTAGAATAAACTAATTCAATGAAAATAATCCTAGATGGGAATGCAATGAAATACAGACCAAAAGGACAATTAACAAACCAAGAGAGAGAATTTTTTTCCCATCCCCCTCTGGAATCATTGTAGTCAGCATGAGGCATGTGTATTGTAGTCAGCACGAGGCATGTGTAGCCTTGACTCGAATGTTCTGTGAAACTTCATGTTTATGCTCCACAACATTTCTTTTAAATATATTTATGAGGAAATTTGAAATCTAGAAAAAATGGATCCTAACCCTTTGAACAAGACGGAGAGCTGCAACCCAAAGGCCTAGAAAGGTTTCATGCCATGTGGTTCCATTTATTGCTTGAAGGGCTTTAACTGAACCTGCGCAACATGAAAACTTAAATTTTCACTCTCATTTTATACCTGTTCTGTAACAATTGAGATAACATTAGACAGGCTTAAAGAATATCTCAACTCTGGCCCTACCGGTTATGATTTCAATAGCACTTGTTGCATTAACTTGATACCCATCCATGGCATCTTCTAATGCAAGATCAAGAGGAAGCCATAGGGCAGAATGACTAGCTCCTTGGCACAAACCAGAGGAAGACACTAGAGAACCAAAAGCCATAACGGAATGGAACTTTTGCAGTGAACTTGTCTTCGATTCTCGACTCAATACCATGTTACTACCTGAACCTGTAGTCAACTGCAGAAGATCCTCAGCAGTAAGAATTTTTGAATTTCTTAATGCTGATGAATTTGTTCCAAGCAGCTGCAATCTCTGGATGAACCTTATCCAATGTGTGGGACTGAAAAAGCAGTAAGCAAGTGTGTGAGTGATTGCACATCCAAACCACAGGCCCAACTGAACTCAATCAAGCTACTTGTGAAGAGTCACAATGACTATAGACTGCTAAGATTTGAAACATGTGACCAAGAGGAAGAGGCAAGTATAATTCATGTTACCACAAATAAATAGGAGAAAACTTGACCAAGATCAATTTCAACCATATTCAATTGAAGGTCAATGAACAAGCTTCATTTCAGTGCCGGGAAAAACCAAACATAAATCTAAATCTCAGGTTGATTGGCATAACTAGAGTTGGATGATAATTTTAAGAAGCAATTCTTACAGGGTAAAAGATACATACAAGTTCTGGCGCACCAAGTCAAGAATCCTTGAAGTTGATTTATCTTGGAGAAATTTTCCAATCATCTCAATAGCCATTATAGTATTCATCTTATACAATTTCTCGTGATACTCAGTTTGCATCTGGTTGTAATTATCATTTGCATCAATTTCCATTTCTTGAGGTTTGGTTGCCCATCTGGACTTCATCTCTGGTATAAGTTCCAACAAGCCTTCATCATCCAATGAGGCATCTAACAACTGTGACACGATTAAATAGAGAAACTCAACCACCAGAATCCCAGGACTGGTAGCTTCGAGACCAAAATTATGGGAAAGATGAAGAACACCATCTATTGATTTCATGACCCTGCAATAAAGAAGGCACAAATTACATATGTAAACTAATCTATTCTCTAGGCAATTATGGTAGAAAATTAAAGGAACGCTACCTTACTTATCACTACCTGGCTTTAGAATGCTAGCATTTTTATTAGTATTCATGAAGTGCATATACAATGAAATCATATGCAATTAGGAGCTCTATTGTAAGAAATAATAAACCAATGCGAGACATAACTTCCTAACTGTGGCATGCAACAACTGTTGTTCAAGCATGCAAACAGTTTAGACTTTAGCTATGTCATCTTGGGAACTTTAAACGCTCTTGATCTTTCTTCCACAGAAATTTACACCCCTATGTTATTTTCCTTCTTTCCTTCTTACTTCGTTCTTCTTTCCCCCACTTCCCTTGCAAAGCACACATAAAGAATATAGCTTTACAGGGCATAAACCAGCACAGTTTGCAGCAACCAAGGACACATAAAGAAATGAGGAAACCCCTTGGCTGTTGAACGGTAACCAGAAGGTAAAAGAAGTCACAATCTAAATCGTTGACACTGCCAAAGCAAGCAAAGTCTCCAGTTCTCATATGGTACAGAAGATGAAACTTGAACTCACATCTCATAGTTTGGCACATTAATTTGGCCCTTCAGTGCAAAAGCAAATGTTTTAAGGAGTTCCATATAAAGCCTGTATGCCACTGGCCGAGACCGTCTGCATGGAACAACCCTGTGGAAACAAGCAATACAATGAATTCACATTAAAAAAAAATGTATACCGGATAAAGAAGAGATTCCAGAAATTTTCACTGAATTGCATACAATTCAACACTAATATGAAACAGACAAATCCACATCCATCCTATATGGCACTTCCCGGTCAAAGAACAACAAATGAATACATGAGTAATCCAAAACAGAGCTGATTAGAATTTGAATCTCTAGTTTCTGTAAGAACCACAACGCAACAAAAAAGAAATGATGGCAATGTAGGGCTACATCACTGATCTAAATGCTAAATGCCAGACACATCCATAATGAATCAAAGCATTCCTAATGCATAGACCTGTATTCCAGAATTAAACAGGAAATCAAATCCACATCAAGATCTTATTTTGGCATTGCTTAACAGCAGAAAACTTTTCAAGAAATAGAATGCCAGAAGAATCCCAGCCTTCGCTGATCATAGGTTTTTTCCACCCAAAAAAAGAAAAGAAATGAAAAAACAAAGAAAGAAAGCCCACTCCTCCGATTTTAGGAGTAAAGGTCAAACTGAAATAGTCTATGTTCAGAAAACTGGATTGAGTGTGCGATTGCTAACATAAAAGCAAGAGCTTTTGACATTGAAGTACAGTAAATAACCGAATATTGACTCTTGACAAAAAAAACAACAGAAAAGACTCAAACTTTACCAACTTTTAATCACCTCAAAGAAAGGAAATCCCATCAAATTCAATAACCAAAGAGAGGCACAGACAAATTCAATAACAGGAACAAGAAGGAAAAAAAAACCTGTCAGAAAGAAGTGCAAGAACCATCAAAGGAGGCACAATCCTGAGAGCCAAGGCCTTCTCAAGAAGCTTCCACAAAATGGGCATATTATT
>Ga0325414_1001184_pt1 | contig 24557 bp, 13 predicted proteins | sample PopdelMetagenome_8_FD_206183 | JGI IMG/M metagenome (GOLD analysis project Ga0325414, IMG submission 206183) | Populus deltoides microbial communities from Bellville, Georgia, United States - Leaf-PdKOR-R3 | ecosystem: Host-associated > Plants > Phyllosphere > Phylloplane/Leaf | place: USA... | reverse complement strand
TTTTTTGAATAAGAGATCCTAAAACTAATTAATTAAAAAATTGTATAATATTATATGGTAGCACAAAGAATCATGAAAAGGTAAACAAAAAACAAGAAAACAAGAAATTTAAAGAAAGGAAGGTACCACATTTATAAACTCAACAAAACACCACAAAAAAAACATCAGATATAAAAATAAGAATATTAAATTTGAGATTATATGGGATAAAAAAGACAAGATAAAAAAACACTACCATCCATGACAACAACTAAAAATCAAATTTAAAAGACTTTCAAATTCCTACATATTGCTATGATTTTGTTAAATGTGAAAATTGTGATTTGAGTTTTTCCCTTCTGTAGAGTATACTATTTTAGAAAACTCATTTTTAGCACTGCTTTTATTTTAATGTAAAGGAAGATTTTCAGTCCATTTGACACTATTATAGCTTATTTGGAATTCAATTGATAATTTATTATAATTTTTATATTTAAGATAAAAACTAAACCATATAATTGAATTAAATTATATTATTTAAAATAATATAAACAACACATTCCAGTTAATATCAATACGAGTGATGTGTTGTACACTATAAATTATTGGGGTAAAAATAATGATTACGACTAGTTAAACTATCATGTAACCTATGTATCACAATAAAATACATGTACAGAAGAATATAATTTTTATAAAGATGTATTGTGATTACAAAAAAGGAATATATGATTCATTACATAGGTATCACACGTCACGCCATCATCCAAATCCAACATAAGTTTCTTTATTTACATACATACAGTACGAGGGCAACATTCTTAACAGATTCAAAATATAGTAAATAATCAAGTCTTTTAAGAATTAATATATGTTAAACATTAAGTTTTATTTATTGGTGTTTTAATTTGACATTAATATCTTATTAATATTAGATTAGATTGTTACTATGAGAGGGTCAAGAGGTTGCATCTGTGTTTCGCAATATTAAAAAAGAAAACAAAGAATACATTTATACGTTTCAACGGTTCAATGTTTGTCACAATAGATTTATTATCTTTAAAAAAAAGATTAACTCTTGATAATGTCACGATAAAAAATAAAACCATTTTTAAAAAAAAAACAGGATGCAATTGTCCGATTGATCATCCAATAAACGAGATAAATTACAATACTTCCAAGCAAAAACTGTGGAAGCTCCTTCAGAAAACCAGCATCATCAAGGACAGCCATGAAGGATTCTCCACACCACATATTATGAGCCTTTCGATTTCCATAGCTACCCCCTCCCCAAACACCAGATTTCAGTGTACCAAAGTGTTCGAGGACAGTTTGGTGGCAAACACATTCAAACCTAAAATTCCTATGATGCCTCCAAAACCTGTTAGCCTCACATTATTAAAATATCCACTCCTTTCTTTCTTTCCTTTTCCCGCGTTGTTACCGGCTACCGCCTCCTCTCTTCCGATCTTCTCCTTTAAAGATCGCCGATTATTACAACCCAACGTTTCTTTCGTGACAGTCTGGGAAATTACTTTTTAGTCCATGCCACTTTAAAATATTCAAAACAAATTTGATTATCCCTCCTTGTATATTTATTTAAGGTGAGAGTGTTTATATTTTATAAAAAAACGATTTGAAATTGTAATATAGTAATTGTTTTTTTTTTTTTAAATATATTCAAATAATATTTTTCAAAAATTTATTTTTAACACTAGACCAACAAAACAATCTATGTACAAACATAAAAAAATTAAATTGATACTAAAAAGAAATTATATCGACCGCAATTCCAAATATAACTTTTATTTTTTTATTTCGAGGAATAAAGTGGCTTTTACTTTTTTTGAGTAGTTTTTTATTTATTTATAAAGATAATATGAATTAAATTTATTCATGTTATATGTGGTGATTTTAATTCCACAACTAGTTAGTGTCAACATGACCGAAAATTCCCTTTTAGATTAGGGTCATGTTTGTTTCTCGGAAAGTGGTTTTCGGTAAACCACTTTCTAAACTTTTGTTGTGTTTATTTGCTATTAGAAAAGTTGGTCAATGGAAAACACTTTCCGGTCAAAGAAAAATTTGGTTTGGTTTCCAGGAAAGTATTTTCCCTTTTAGCTGTGTTTGTTTTTCGGAAAGTGGTTTCTGGTTACTTTCCAAACTTTCCTGTGTTTGTTTGCCATTAGAACAGTTAATCAACGGAAAACACTTTCCAGTCAAAGGAAAATTTGGCTTAGTTTTCAGGAAAGTATTTTCCTGGAAAATTTAGACAGAAAACACTTTCCGGAAGTTGTGAAAAATTTAAAAATGTCATTATTTGCTGATTATATCAAATTTGATCCTTAAACTTTTGATTGCTATATATAATTTGTTTTGAATATTTATTTTTCAATTTCATCTCTTAAAATTTAATATTTATATTAATTTTGGTCCTTATTTTTATAATTGTTATTTGCTTTTTTCTTATCATTTTTTTATTGAAATTTTTTATCTATCAAATTTGGTCCTTATTCTTTTGATTGTTATTTATTTTATTTGAAATAATTTATGAAATGTTAATTATTATTATTTTAATTTCTTCATCTTTCATTTTTTTTAATTTTTTTAGATTTGATCTCTATTATTTTGATTATTATTTATTTTATTTGAGATAATTTATGAAATTATATTTTTTTTCAATTTCATTCTCATTCAACTTTTTAATTTGTAAGATTTGTTCCTCATTATTTTAATAAACTTGAAAAAAATAAAATATTAATAAATTATTTTCCAGCTCATTTTCCATGATATAACCAAATACTAGAAAATATTTTCCAATTTATTTTTCATTACACTACTAAACATCGAAAGTTACTTTTTTAGAATTTACTTTCCCTAAAATTCATTTAAAAAAATATTATTTTTCAACAAATAAATAGAATGTAGATAAAAAACATAATCCTAATATGTATCCTTGCAAATGAAACCACTCAATGCAAAAAAAGAAAAAAAGTTAAGCTGTCCTTCCAAATAATTAGGACCAAGAAGACACTGCTACACAATCCTACCCTTCCTTTTTCAAAAATTTGGAATGAGAATAATAATGCAGTGTCCAATTTTGTCATTTCCTTCTCTCCCCCCCCCCTCTCCGTTTATTTTCATTTTGATTTCACTTTCACTTTCTATGAGAAACAGTCGCAGAAAAATAAAATAAACCCAAAAACATTCTTCAAAATCTCTCTTCATTTTCATGGAAAACCTCACACATTCTCAACACCCAAACATGCTCTCCAAGAAGCCCTTCACCAACCCCAGCAAAACTGTCTACGACGACGTATTTTCTGCCCCACCTCGTTTTGGAGCGGCCCCAACATTGTCTCCTCGAGTGGAAGACTACGGCGAGATATTCGGAGCGTTTCACGCGCCACGTGGAGCTTCCTCCTCGATTCCAGTGCTTGATCTCCCATTGGTAGATAATGAAGCAGCTGAAGATGTTTTCTTTGATGTTAGAAGTTGTTCTGGATTTGATTATAATGAGGTTTTTGGTGGGTTTAATGCCTCTGATTTTGATGTTTCCTTCGAAGAGTTGATGATGGAGCATTCTAACGGCCGTGATTTTTCCTCTGATGAAGCTTGGTATGGTCATTTTCTGCTTTTCAAGTTGACAGCTTTTTCAAGTTTCTCTGTGGGTTTTCTTCGAGCTAAAATGTAAAAAATAATGTCTCTGTTTGTGTGAGTTTATGGTTTTTTTTTTTTTTTTGTCTTGTTTGTGGATTTTTCTTTTGGGGTGGGAGGGTGAAGGGGCTGGTTACAGTGTGTGAATAATGTGTGTAGTCGTTGTCTTCTTTTCCTTCTTTTTTTGTTGTCTTTTTCGTAGTGTAATTTCTGTTGTTTTAGCTTTTTTTTTTTTTTAGCTTTTTCAAAGCTAAGTTTAATATGTGGGTCTTTTTTATTTCTTTTTCATTGGTGGTGTGTTTGTCGATTTAAAGTGTAATATTGTAGATTATGGTATATGATAAGTTACCATGAGGTAAACTATACGAGGTATAATTTTGAAATTTTAGCTTCACTGATCATAGATTGTGGTGTGATCACGCCTACATTAGTGCTCTGTGAAGCTTAAGGCTGGATGATCATAGATTGTGAAATTTTAGCTCCAGTGATCATAGATTGTGGTGTGATCACGCATACATTGGTGCTCTGCGAAGCTTAAGGCTGGATGATCATGGATTGTGAAATTTTAGCTCCAGTGATCATAGATTGTGGTGTGATCACGCATACATTGGTGCTCTGCGAAGCTTAAGGCTGGATGATCTGATGTTCCGAGGAGAAATTTGGGTTATTTCTAAAAGTATAAAGTTAATTTTTATTTTTTGAATTGAGTATGACTTTTCAAGTAGACCCGAAGGCCTTTAGTGTATGCTGGTGCAAGGAGGTTGTGCCCATTGAAAAATTAGGTGTATGGCATGTGTATGTAAAAGGGTTTATCTCTTATGTTTATTTTGCAAGTGATTAGTTAGTCATAAAAATATTGATGCTTTATGTGGTTGTCCCTATGGGGAACTGCTGGCCGTTTTTTTTTTTTTTTTAATTTCTTGTAATGTTCTGTGTGTTCTGTATGTTTGTGTTCATTGAGTAAAAATCAATAGCACCTTAATTGGTAACAGCCAGCAAGATAGAATCTGACAGTGGAATGCGTTTTTTCTTTTTACTCATTCATAGGACACCGGAAGATCCTGAATATCTATCAGAAGAGTCAGATAATACTGCAAAGAACCAATGCTTGTCGAATGGTGACTCTCATGAGTCCATTGATGGGAGTATGGAATTTAACATATCATATCATAAAGCTAGTCAAAGCAGCAATAAAGATATGACAAATGGGATCACACATGTGACTAAGCTATTTGATGTTCCTGGATATGCTTTTATGGTTGATAAATCCATGTCTTTGCCAAAGACAGATAATGAGTACCCACCTCTGCATGTGAGTGATGATGGCCATCTCAATATTGATTTTATGGGGGAAATGATGGGGGAAAAGAAGCTTAGGAAGACCATGTCACATCCGGCTAATGGCAGTGCTGATGGGCTAGTTTTTGGAAATGAAGTTAGACCTCATAAGGAATATGTCAGAAATGTCTCTCTTCCTAACGAGACATTTGTTACTATTTCTGATGTCAACCTTAAAACTCACCCCTCTCATTTGCCACCACCCTCTAGACCACCTCCTGCATTTGATTTCAAAAAGAGAGATTTTAGTAAATCAACTCCAAACTGTCAAGGTGTTGCTTCCTCAGGGAGTGCTGGTGATGGTTCTCCACCTTACTTTGATGTAGAGGTAGATGCAAGTTCCTCTGCTGCAGCCTCTGCCGCTGCTATAAAAGAAGCTATGGAGAAAGCTCAAGCCAAGCTTAAAAGTGCAAAAGAATTGATGGAGAGGAAGAGGGATGGCTTTCAAAGCCGTACAAAATCAGGTTCAAAGAATGATAGGAAGGATAGAGAAGGTAGGGTGAGTAAGAATGATGATGTGTCTGGTAGTAAAAAATATGAAGAGGGCACTTGTGAAAGAGAAAATAAAATTGAGTTTTCTGTCATGGAGGAAAGGAAAAAGATTAGGATTCCAGATTCAGTGGAAGGGAAAAGGCATCAAAATGCAGCAGAAAAATCTTCTGATGAGAAGCATGGAAGGGAATCCTTATCATCTCAAGGATCTGATAGAATTGATGAAGCTGGAGAATGGAAAGAAGCTACTCAATTTTTTGAACTGGTAAGAACAAATGTGCCCAGAAAAGCCACTGAGTCGGAAAATAATGATAACATTTTGCTGCAGAACACAAACATTCATGAACAAGGGCAGAAGGTGAAAAAGGCAGCCACGGAAGCAATGCAGCAGCAGCAAGAAAATGGGAAGAAAGTACAAGCATTTACAGCAGATCATGAACTAGAGGAATATGCAAAGAACCCTAAAGTATCAAAACCAGCTCGTGACCATGGGGGAAGCAATGGGAGATCAGAAGCTGCTAAAGTGTCACATGGAGAGAAAGGGATTGTGATGAAGGTACAAGTGGCTCAAGAGGTTTTCAGAGTGGAGGATGAGGAGAGATTTAGAATGAACTTGCAGTCTATAGGAACTGAAAAGAGACAAACTAGAGCTAATGTGTCACAAAAACATGAGAAGGTGGTAGAGGTTCCACGAGAACAAAGTAAAATTGAAGTTAGGCAGACTGCAGAGGACAAGGAGAAAGGGCCTTGGCCAAAAGAGGCTATTAGAAGTGTGGAGAACGAGAAACAACTCATTCGTAAAAAGGATGGTGATGAAAGGAGAGCAAGGAGCACTTTTGAGCAGGAAGAAAATGAAAAGATGCTCAAAGCACCTCTTGAACAAATGGAAAATGAGAGAAGGCTGAAGGAGGCACTGAGGCAGGGAGAAAAGGAGAAGAGGATAAACGAGGCTTGCGTGAGGGAAGAAACAGAGAAGAAGCAGAGAGAGGCTTATGAAAAAGAAGAAAAGGAGAAGAGATTAAGAGCAGCTCTTGAATGGGAAGAAAATGAGAGGAAACTCAAAGAAGCCTTTGTGAAGGAGGAGAATGAGAGGAGACTGAAAGAGACTTGTGAGGAGTATGAGAGGAGACTAGGAGAGGCTATTGATAGGGAGGAGAATGAAAGGAGACAAAGAGAGGTTCGTGAAAGAGAAGAAAATGAGAAGAGACTCAAAGAAGCTCTTGAGAAGGAAGAGAATGAGGGGAGGCTGAGAGAGTTTTGCCAAAGTGAAGAGAATGAGAAAAGACCAAAAGAAGCTCTTGAGCATGAAAATAAGAAAAAACAGAAAGAGGCTAATGAAAGAGAAGGAACTGAGAAGAAATCTAAAGAGGTTTTTGAAAATGAAGGGATTGAAGAGACACTAGAACAAGAAGCAAATGAAAAGCGACTAGAAGAGACAAATGAGCTTGTTGAAAGTGGCAAGTTAAGAGAGGCCCTGGAGGGAGAAGCAAGTGAACTAGGAACGTGTGAGCCAGAAGAAATTGGGGATGCATCCCAAGAGATTCGCAACTTGGGAAACATTGAGGTGACGCCTAAGGATGTCTCTGAGAATGATGAGCTAGGGGTGCTAAATGAGATGGGTGGGAACTGCAGGGTAGCGAAGCAGGCATGTGAGACAGATGAAAATAGGAACCTTGGGTCAACTAGATTAGTTGGAAAACATGAGGGGAAGAACGGGAAACAAGAAGTGACTGGGGAGAATGCTCATGAAGAAATTAGCAAGGTACCTCCAGGGCTGAAAATTGGCAACAAGGAAGCAACAGTTGAAACTGTGAATGTGCAGGTTGATGGACAAACAAAAGTGTCTGGTGTGGATCAAGGCAACTTAGAACATGAAAAGAATCAATCTATAGTGGAAGATGATGCAGCAGCTTCGGTTTATGGTGATGAAAGGATGAGAAAAGTAGGGGAAGCTGGAAATGGAACTGGACAAATGAGCATAGAGAAAACTAAGAAAGCCTTCCAAATAGAATCTGATACTGCAAATCAAGGCAAGGAATTTGCTCAGGATAGGGGTGAGAGAAGAAAGAATATGCCTCAGGCAGTTGTTATGAATCAGGAAGACAGAAAGGACAATTTCATGTCAACCGGGGCAGAGAAAAAGTCAGTTGTGACAGGAAGGAAAATAGAAGCTGCTCAGCCAGCTGATTTAGAAGCAAAGGGAAGCACCCTGGGATCAACTCAGCAGTTTAATGTAAGTGAAAGAAAAATGAAGATTCTCAACAAGACCCTTTCACCTGAAGAAAAGGAAGCTGAAAGGATGAGAAGAGAAAAAGAGTTGGAAATGGAACGTCTTAGAAAGATGGAAGAAGAGAGGGAGAGGGAAAGAGAAAGAGAAAAGGATAGAATGGCTGTTGACAGAGCAGCGCTTGAAGCTCGTGAAAGGGTACATACTGAAGCCCGTGATAGGGCAGAACGAGCTGCTGTGGAAAGAGCAATAACTGAGGCCCGTGAAAGGCTAGAGAAGGCCTGTGTGGAGGCTAGGGAGAAGTCATTGGCTGATAATAAAACATATTTAGAGGCCAGGCTCAGGGAACGTGCTGTGGTAGAGAGAGCTACTGCAGAGGTCCGAGAGCGTGCTTTCGGAAAAGTAATGTCTGAAAGGACTGCTTTTGAGACAAGAGAACGAGTAGAAAGATCCGTCTCAGATAAATTCTCTGCTTCTTCCAGGACTGGTGGAATGGGACCTAGCTCGTCATCCTCTGTGTATAATGGTATGTATTCTGCACAAACTGGAATTTCTATAAAATTTCTTACACACCTTTGCACATATTTGTTCTCCTTTATTGCTTCTGAATCATGCATCCCTGTACAAAAAGGTTCCTACTATATGGAGAGATCTGAAGGGGTGGAAGGTGAGTCACCTCAGAGGTGTAAAGCAAGGTTAGAGAGACATAGGCGAACAGCTGAACGTGCGGTATGATTTTCTTCCTTCATAGTAAACAGCAATCAATTTGTTTATATAAAGGAGTTCATCTGTAATGTTTTGGCTTTATGGCAGGCAAAAGCTCTAGCAGAGAAAAATATGCGAGATCTTCTTGCTCAGAGGGAACAAGCAGAGAGAAATGTAATAATTTTTTGGGAAGCTATTCCTCAAACTTTTATCTTGCTTTGCATATTCTATGTATTTAACTCGATTAATTTTTTCTTGCAGAGATTAGCAGAAACTCTGGATGCTGATGTCAAGAGATGGTCAAGCGGGAAAGAAGGAAACTTGCGTGCATTGCTTTCAACTTTGCAATATGTATGGTTCATTCTCCTCGCATCATTTTAAGAATGAAGTTGTCTTCTGGTTTCCTTTAATGCTTGCTAAAATGTAAATAAACGGAAGTTATTCTGCTAAGGCCTTTTTCTTGGATAAGATACGAAGACAAATTTTGAATGAATATTTAATATGGCCAAATTAAAAGTAGAAAGTGTCTAGCTCCTTTGTGTTGTTAAGGTGTCATGGTAGAGTTTCACTTGTTCAAATACTCTCCATCAACTAGTTTACTTCATTTCCTTTTTTAGGTTTTTCTAATGGTGATAAATGTTTAGATTTCCGGCCTCCTTTCTGCAGTTTTCACTAAATTTAGCCTGTACATTGGTACTTGAACTATTTCTTTGTGGCAGATCCTTGGACCTGATAGTGGCTGGCAGCCAATTCCGTTGACTGAAGTTATAACTTCAGCAGCTGTAAAGAAAGTTTACAGGAAAGCCACTCTTTGTGTTCATCCTGACAAATTACAACAACGGGGTGCAAGTCTTCAGCAGAAGTACATATGCGAGAAGGTCTTTGATCTTCTGAAGGTACTGGCTTGCAAGTTACTTTCAATAGCTTCAAGTGATGATTGAAACTCTAGTAAATATGGTAGACTAGTTCTTAAATTCATTTATAAGACCAATTCTTCTGTTGTTGGAAAACAGCCTTCATACATTTATTGGTTGGGATCACCAAATGTGGCAGGGGGGAAACCCTTCACAGAAAGATCTCTTGTTTGTTGTGAATCCCTATATTGGCTTTCTATGCCTAGATTCTTCTCATTAGGTTAGAATTACTCTGCCTCACTAATCCCCATCGGTTGAGGCAGCATCTTCTCAAGGGCAGCGTTTAACTCTTGCTCACCAAATGGTCATCAGTATCCAGTAGCCTGTAGTGCTTATAAAAGCATCTAGTTTTTTTATTTTTATTTTTGGTGAGTAAAAAAATACCGCATGCATTCTATCCAAGCATAGTTTTGTTGTTCCATCTGGCCGAGGCATCAAACACTTAAACCGTGGACATTCTTGCTAGTTTCTGTATTCTTATTGATTTATTGGTGGTTTGTTCCCAGGAAGCTTGGAACAAGTTCAACTCAGAAGAGCGGTAGCCCGAGCTTATTATATCTGTGCTGATTGCTTATTTACAGCAAGCTACTCATTCTGTAAATACATTCGTCCCTTGGCTAAAATATCTTCAAGTCCATCTGATATTTCATTGCCTGTTGGAGTTTCAGGATGTAATTTATGCTCAAAGGAAAACAGGTAAGAAACAAGTATTATTCAATGAAAAGTGGCCATTTCTGTTCCTAATCTGCTATCCAATTAAGTTTCTATGTAAGAATTTGCATACAAAGAAGAAAGCCTTCAAGTCCTGGCCCCATTTAATTGTAGGGAAAAAGGCGGAAGAATTGGGTAACGAGTCAACAAGGCTGGACAAATTTTTAGAGAGGTTTGTCATGGTTGTTTTCTGGCCAGATCAGGGAGTTCTTTGAACCCTAATTATTTGTATTAATCTCTTCAATCTTATTAATATGTCTAGGAAAGACATTTAGGTTCTTATAAAGTTCAATTTCATCTTGAGTGAGCCTTTATCATCAACTACAAGATTTAGTAAAAGCCCCAAAGCTAAATCTCACAGGCTTCAAGATGTTCATCTCAGGCACTCAATGAGTTTTATTTCATGCAATCACCAACGTAGATGGAGACATGAAGGGTGGAAACTCATTTGGTTGTGAAGATGTAGATAAAAGTAGGTTTTCGTCTTGGTGTTAGGGCCAATTTTTGGTTTTTCTAAAAAGGAGGGATAGAGGTAACAAGATATATAAAATGAAGTCAATTTTTTTTTTCTTTTCACAAATCTCTTTAAACATGTTATAATTTTCACCATTAGATCTGAAAAGCAGATATATATATATATGAAGAGGCGGGGTTTAAATAATGACAAAAAATATGCATTTTTGAAGAAATTATTATCTTGCATTTTGTTATATTTTAACTTTGTATTGATGCAAATATTTTATTTAACATATAATTAATTTAATTATTTATTTTATTATTAAATATATTTGGAGAAATGATTTAATGACCCGAGTAAATTATAATTTTATTATATTATTTTCTTAGCAATAATTTTTTTTTAACAATGTTTACAAGTTTTTTTTTAATATAATTTTGATGAATAGAAAAATTATCGTGTGTGTGTGTATGTATATATTATCTTGTCTCTTATCAACCAAATAAAATACATAAATATTTACTATGTCTGGCACACACAACTTGAGCTCAGTTTTCTTGTCCTAATTATTTTTATATTTTAGATCATAAGAAAATAATCAAAATTATTATTGAATGATAAAGCTGAAGAAGGATGGATGACAGAAAACGAGACGCATGCCTATCCTTATGAACAAAATGATTCTTCTTTTTAGGGGAAAATGATGATTGATAGCTGAGGGTTTTGTGGGAAACTATTTACATTGATTCTGCTTTTCTCCGTTATTGTTGTTGTTGTTGGGATCAGAAGTTAGCAATCCTTATATAAATCAAATTGTTGCATTATCCAATTAGAACAATGGATATTAACTATGTCAAAACAATACAGTGAGATCCCCCTCCTAGCATACAAGTGAAGTTGATAATATCAACTTCTTTGTACATGGCATCAATGTAAATCATTAAGACATGAAATACATATATTATAAAACAAGTCAAAATTAAAAAATTAATGTTCAAATAAAAAATATATATATTATTAAAAACCATACTTGGTGACCTGTTTGGATGTCTATGTAGTTCTTTGATTGTAACTTGACACCAAAGTGAACTCTATACTATAAGAGTTTTCTTATCTAAGTCTACTATTCAAGTAGATCTCTAGAATATTCATCCTATTAATGTTGACAAACATAAATATTGAATTTACACTTTTTTCGGTAGAAATAGGTACACCAACATAACGAGTTGAACTAACCTCGATTTGCATCATCCTTCAAGTAATTTCAATCTTAAATATATTCCATCCAAGTCGATCATATAACATTTTATACAACCTATTAAGAGACATATCTAATATAGAAGTTAGGAACACATTACTTCTTCCATTATAAGTGAAACCATTGTAGGTATTGACAATAACACCATCATAGAAATATAATATTCCAATATTACAAAATATTATGTCAAACAACACAAAAAAAAAAACCCAAGTCTAATTTATCAATAATATGGAGTTAATCAAGCTACATAATTTATCAACAAAACCCCAGCAATATTATAATAAGTGAAACCTAAATTCATTAATGTGTTTTTATGGGTGTCAAAAAAGGGTGAAAGGTTTCAATCTCTGAGATATGAAATCATACAAGGTGGTGATCAAAAAATATTTGTTTTTTTTTATTATTAAAAAGCCATGTTACAACCTACTCAAGAAGAAAAGAAACAAGTACCAGAAAATTACAGTAACAATGACCATAACGTGTAGATGAAGCTAGATACTCATATGAAATAAAAAAACCAGTGATGATTCAGGGAGTTCTAGTTCGAAAGATCAACAATATAACAATATAGCTTTAAGTAGACCCAAACACACTATTAGGCTACCCATCCGATATGGTTTTGAATATTTGGTATCATTTAATATTTTAGCATGACAATGTTTAACAATAGCCTCCTTGAATTTGGTGTTGATTTACTGCAACTTTTGCCTCACATAAGTTTGTATAACTTGTGTATTTGTTGTCATGTCTTTTGATAGTAATACCAAGAACTTTTGAAACTAGTACATGATATAGTACATGCCTAAGACACTACATATACAAAATCTTGAATGGTGATTTATTTGTGGCACTATATTTAACACTATTATATGTAAATATTGCTTGTATAAGTGCTCAATTCCACTACTTTAGTTTGTCTTCACAAATGTTTCAAATTAATTTTCAAGTGTTCGATTCGACGACTCTTTTTATGGATGTATTGTGCTATTAAATTATAAAGATGAACCATACACCTCCATCGAGTTCGCCAAAATGACCAAGAAATTTGTTGTCTCAATTAGAAGTAATGGTTTTTGGTACCTTATGCAAACACACTATTTTTTGAAAAAACACAATTGATCAAGTACTAAAGCATCATTCATCTTATTGCAAGAAATAAAATGTACTATCTTTAAAAACTTATCAACTATAAAAATTATACAATCCATTCCCTTGTATGTATGGGGTAACTTAAGTACAAATTCCATAGACAAGTCTTCCTATATATTTTCAGGAATAGTCAAAGGCATATATAAACATGTATTATATGTTTTTCTTTTGGCAATTTGACAATTATAACATCTTTACACAAACTTACTAGTATCTCATCTCAAATGAGGCTAATAATATCTATCAATAACAATGTCATTAGTTTTCATTCATTCAAAATGACTAGTGTTGAGGGGATATCTCGATGTCATGATTAAGATTGACGAGGTAAAAAAAATAAAAAAATCACCATCTAATTTTATGATAATTAGAAACCATAACTGGTCTTCAGAGATTTTAGGTAAGGGGTTAGTTATGTAATATGAAAGATAGAATCAACCTATACATGTTATCTAAAGTAAGTTACTTCATAGTTTTTTTTTTTTTGATAAAGGTATGTATTGTGTATATATGCTAAGAATTTGTTAAAATTGGTATACGTGAGTTTATTGTTAAAGGTAAAAGACTTGTAACAATGATTTGGGATCCAAGCTCGACTATAAGGCCTAATCTTTACTTTAAATTATAAGTATTAAACCTTAGAGGATGATGATAGTGATTGGGTTTTAGCCTTTTCTCTTTAATTATATTAAAAATTGATTTGAAAAATGTCACTAACATTGTTTTTTGGGTCTTGTTGACTCAACCCGAGTTCATTCACTATAATTAGAAAAAAGTATATCGCAAGACCTACATATTCACACATTACAAACAATAACTACGTAATATTTACATACATGTATTAGAAATATATATTTACATGATTTCTATATTTTACAAAAAAACTACAAAGACTTTCAGAAGGCTAACCTCTTTTGAGGATCTTATTGCCCACATATTGATTCTTTGGTAAAACATTAGCAGGGGAATACTTTTATTATTATTTATAAAAATAAAAAAGTCTCAATATTTAGAGGCTAAAACCCATTTAAGGATCTTACCAATGGATTGACTCTTTGATATGGATAAAAATTAACATAGAACCATAAAAAAGAAACAAAAAAACACATATAATCATATAGTTTTAATAAAATAAAAGTGCAAATTTCACAATAAGAAAATAATTAAACACTTCAATCTATGAAATTCCACCTATAATCACAAATCATTATTTTACTTGGGAGTAAGCAAAAAAAAATCAAAAAACTGATAAAACTAAGAAATAATTAATTGAAAAAACTCAATCGAGAAAAAAATTAAAAAAAATAATTAGAAAAAAAAATCAATTTGATTTGGTTTCGGTTTAAGAATCTTAGAATCGATTGAACCGAGCTGAAATAGACCAGTTCAATGAAAAAATAAAAAATACTATAAAGTTAATAGGGGGTATAAATAAACAACTATAAGTAAACTCTAAAATTAAAAACATTATTTGAGGCATAGCCGCACACAGTTCCTCCTCTCCTCTTCTCTGTCGATCTCCTCCACCGTAGCCCACCCCTTTCTTTGCTTCTTTAATCTCTCAGGGCTACACTACCATCTTTTTGTTGAATGTATCCTTATTTTCTCATCCGAGCTTTTCTTTTCTTTTGACTTGTTACTGGTTTTTTGCTTTTGATCTATATTTGTTAAATACGAACAAAACTTTGTTAGTAATCAGAGTCTAATTAAAAGACAAAAAATTAAGCAACGGAATAGGTTTTTTATATTAGTTTTCTTAGAAAACCTAAAAAAAGCCTGAAAAATAAAATTGATTTTTTCAAGTTTTATACAAAATAAATTGAACCGAGCCAAACCAAAACCTGTTAATTTAAAATGATTTTCTGTTTAGTTCAATTTAAAATCTAACAAAAAAAAATGATTTGATTATGTTTTTTAACTAGAACCAGAACCAAAAACACTCCACCCTACATTTATATAAGAGTAAACACAAGATCTATTAAACATGGTATAGTATACTTGATTAGCTATTGAGTTATTCATTGCCCCTTTGTGAAACACCTTGTAGGGCCATTAATCCTATAAAATAACATCATTCATAATCCAACATATTTAACAATAATTCAAACTCTCAATAAAAAAACATAAAAATATTATCAATAAAGAATTTTGGGTCTTGGAATCCCCTCGTAACAAAGCCATTTATATAATAAAAAATTAACATGTAACTACTTTCCATATATACAAGTAAAAGAGTTGTTGCATACTCCCCAATTTACCCTATCAAGTTGCCACAATGTCTTCTTGTCTTTCAAAAATGAATGTTCAAAGATATTCTATTTTTCTTTTTTCAGTAGATCTGGATAGTGAAAGTTTTAATGATAGCCAGCAAATATCCCATAAGCCTTGAACTATGAAAAATACTTTGAGAAATAAATTAAAAAAATAAAAATTAAACACTGTGAATTGCTACATTAAAAACTCTAAATGTTTTAGTATTTTAACACTCATATCAGAGAAGTTGGAATAACTTTATTTTTAATTTTCATATTTACATGGTTGTTAACTTTAGAACTCGTAGAATTAATCGAGGCACGCGTAAGCTGGTCTGGATATCCACGTTAATAATAATAATAAAAAATTTAAGAGCTAATAGCTTAAGGAAGCGAATGATAAGCCTTGACTTGCCCAATCTCCTCATATGCTAAGCTTAACAAAACAATAGAGCAGTCGAGTGTGGTGTGGCTCTATTGTAAAATAAAAACACAGCGAAATTTAAGCAACCCGTGATCCAAAAACGACATCAATTTCTTGATCCAGAACCCCAATACGACATCTCCAAACAGTCAGGAGACACCAACTGAGCAAACATTTATCTCAAAAACCAAAAAGGGTCCCGTTGATGTGGTCAAACACTCTTATTTGAAACCTAACTGCCAGCTGTAACTACCCAAAAAAGAGAAGGAAATTTAAATTTTTATTCTAACATTAACAAGCCAGCGAGCACATTAAAATGCCCACTTCAATTTAAAGCGTGTGTTTTTCGCCGCGGTTGTGAAATGTTTTTCTAAATTTTTTATTTTATTTTAAATTAATATTTTTAAATGTTTTTAATATATTAATATTAAAAATAAATTTTTAAAAATAAAAAAAATATTATTTTAATATATGTTTAAATAAAAAACACTTTATAAAATATTTTTTTTAATTTTAAATATATATATATATTTAATTTAAATTAAAAAACACGGAATAAACATATTCTAAATAGACTCGAATAATGGAAGTGGCAATAGAGTAGGATATAGTTAAGAGCATAGTTTTTAGACCTAGCCTGAGTTTTGACCGAGTCATCAGGTTAATTTTTTTAAATTAAAATGATGTCGTTTTAGTAAAAAATAAAAGTCAACAAGTGACAACCAGATTTTGTCGGGTCAACCGGTCTTTTGGTCAATTCATCAAATTTTTTTATTATTTTTTTCAGCTTGACCCGGTTTCAGTTCCGGATCGATTCGCTAGGCTGGACTGGGTTTCAAATTTATAGTAAAGAGAAACGATTTTTAAATAACTATAGTAAATTAGGTAATAAGGTGGTAATTAATTTGAACTGCTGCATGAGAAAATAAAAAATAAAAATACAGAAAAAGGAGGAAGTACGTGTGAGAGATGTTTTCTAACCCGAAGGCCAATTCAAATATTTGCGGAGAACAAAAAGAAAACAAAACGAGATAGGCGATCTGTCTCATTGCAATAACAAAGAACAAGGGAAAAACCCCAAGAAACTTGGGCAGCAAGCGGCCTTTGCTCTCTCTTCCCTTCTTCATGGACAGGGAAGAGTCGTGAATTTCAATCTACGATACGACACCACCATATGTTATCACTCCTTCTAATATCATGTCGTTTCGTTTCTTCTCCTTTTATTTCTGCTCGAAATAATCTTTATCGACTCTTCCCTGATCCTTCTCTTCTCTCTTATTACCATCACCTGATTTTTCTTTTTAGGGTTTCTCCCAGTTTATTGTTTTCTCTTTCTCTATCTCTCAGCTCCTTCGTTATCAAGGTAATTTTTTCTAGCTTCATTTCCTCTCTTAATACCATCACCTGATGTTGACACCATTTTTCAGCTACCAAAACGGTGTCGTTTTGGTCTCTTTTAAAAATCATAGTTGGGGTTCACTTGCTTTGATTGTGCAGCCATCTAAAAAGCTGGGTGGAAATTTGCTTCTTATTTTTTTTAAATTATTATTGTTTATTTTTGTAATCTAGAAGTTTGTCTTGTCTAGAAATGATTTTTTATTGTTAATGTACTGCGTTGAATAATTGTATCTAAAGCTTGAATTTTGTGATTCTATAATCAATCTAAGTTAAACTTGTTTCATTTCCACTAATTTCCCCTTATTTACTTGACAAATCATGTGTTTTTCTATTTAGCTATTTAGCTTCTAGATTATGAATTTTATTTGGGGTTAATTTATTAACTAATCTCTGATTTCAAGTTTCTGGCTTTGATTTTTGATTTGGTGTTGTAGAAGGATGCCATCTTTTCCTGCAATAGCTTTGGATAGGTTGTTAGAACCTGGAGCTTCAAAATTTGTCGACAAGTCAGTTCCTAGTTCGGACGACAACTATCCAGTTCCGAAACCGAAGCCTCCTCCACCAAAATCGAAGCCACCTTTACCCAAATCAAACCTAGAGAGGAGGAATAGTGCGTCGGTGGTAGAGAGGAAAGGTAATCGTCCTCAAATATCGCCTTCGCTATATGCGACTCCCGAATCGACCCCCCTTCCTGATTCGCCTTCTTCATTTCCTCCTTCGCCTTATATAATTAATCATAAGCGACGTGGGCCACGCCTTTTGAAGAGCTTTTCAGAGGATGATGTAGCTTCTAGGAAGAAGGAATTGGAGAAAGATGAGGTGAATGGGAATGTGGATAATGGAAAAAATGAGCTTGTTGATTCAAGTTATGGCCATTCAGTTACTTTTTTCATCCCTGGTTCTGTTGAAGGTGAGCTTTTGAATGTTGTCAATGGGAGTCCTAGCAAAGAGGATGTTGTAAATGGGAGTCCTAGTAAAGAGGATGTTGTAAATGGTGTCCATCATGATACTATCGACGCGGCGCATGTTAATGGAAAGATTGATGGGGAAATAGCGAGTGGTACAATGCAACATGGGACTAGAAATACAAGGACGGACTTTATCTTGGAAAAGGGTGTGTTGAAGCCAACTGAGCAGAATGGGGAACGAGATGGAGACGTTGATGATTTCTTTGATCCACAGGACTCAATGAGTTATACTAGTAACACCGATGCTGAGGACACCACCGAAGCTGAGTGTTCTAAGAAGCTTACTGCAGCTATACCAGTGGGAGAGTTTTATGATGCTTGGGAAGGTACTTGGGTGTTCATGTCGTACTCTATTCTTTCTGTCTGTTTTACTTTGGTAGATCATCTGGTTATTGGAAAAGTTATAGTGCGTTTCCCTCCTTTTGTTATTTTCATGCATCATACTGTTTGGCATCTTGCGTTTAATCTGCCATATTTAAGTAGTATCTCATAGCATGCTGCAGCTATGGTGCTGGGGGAGCCATTGCTCTTCTTACCTCTTCTATACTTTTTGTTGTGTTTTTTCTTTTGCTACATGCATGCTTTGTATTGTTTGTCATCACCTCTTTATTCTGGCATATTATTATTCTTGAAGAACACGTATTTTGGTTCTGCCTTATTTTTTGGCTGTTTACTCTTATGGATACAATATAAGCAGCTGTTTAAAATGAGGAATTCAAGCGTTATCATTTCCCATAACTATCTCTGTATTCTTTTAGCAAAATTAGTAGTGTAACAAATTCGTGTGTACTAGTCATAACAGAATGCAGAAGCTCACTTTTGTTTAATACTATTGCTAGAACTATCTTCTGAGAGTGGGCAACATCCTTCCCCTTCTCCTCATCTCAGTGGAGCTGAATTGCGTGAAATGAGATTGAGTTTGTTGATGGAGATAGAGAAGCGGAAGCAAGCAGAGGAGGCTTTGACTAATATGCAAAACCAGTGGCAGAGAATCAGGCAAGAATTAGCTCTGGTAGGGTTATCCCTCCCTGCTTTTCCTGTTGATGTGCCAGAGAATGATCAGCCATCAGATTCTAATCCTGCAGAGGAGATTTGCCAGCAAATTTATCTTGCTCGGTTTGTATCAGAATCTATAGGAAGGGGCATTGCAAAAGCTGAGGCAGAGATAGAGTTGGAAGCTCAGGTTGAAGAAAAGAACTTTGAAATTACTCGATTGTGGGATCGGCTTCATTATTATGAGGCTGTGAATCGAGAGATGTCTCAGAGGAACCAGGAAGTCATAGGTGAGATTTTTGTTAAATGTTTTAAGGTTTCTTTTGTCAGCTTTCTCATTTATTTTAACTGGGGGTGCTTGTGGAATCAAGAAAAACTATAGCTACATTTCTAATTTCCTTAGTGTGTTGCTTCAAGCCAATGTTCTAAAACCATGTGAGTTATTGGACCCAAAGAAAAGAAAGCTAAGATATTAGGTGTACTCCTAGAAGGATGGAACTGGTTTGGTAGTAATTGGCTTATAGCTGCTAGGGATTGATGAAACTGGTTATGAAATTCCTGCTCAATTTGTTGATCTAGTCAACTAGAAAGCTTGAAACATTGTTGTCAACATTTAAGCAGTTCATATATTGCTGTCCTAGATTGACTGGCTCGTGGTTGCACCATTATCTGTATGTTCTGGTGATCGGACCCAGTGACCTAACCAGTTTTCTGTAGTACAATTTGATTGGCAAGTTTGGTTTGCTTTGAAAACATTGGTCCTTACTTTCCTTCTAAATGGACAGAGTGAGGAGCTTTTGAACAAGAGTGAATTAAGAAAATTGTTGAGATTTCCTGTCTTAAGCATGCTCATCTCATAGCTCTTTAAGGTGTACTAGCTTTAATTGGAGCCCCATTGTATGTATTGCTAGATTATTAGTCTTGTAATAAATGGCTTCTTATTTTGTAGAAATGGCACGGCGTAATAGGCAGGTAAGGAAATTGAGGCGGAAGTGGATTTGGGGCTCAATTGCTGTTGCAATTACACTGGGCACAACAGCCTTGGCATGGTCGTATCTCCCAGCAATGAGAGGATCTTCTTCTGCCAGTGATTCTCATGCACCAGAGCATGATGATACAGCTAATTGATGAGCATCTGATCAATCAACAGACTCTGATGTCATGTCACAGGAGAATAAAAAGGTTTTATATGCCATCTTGTGAATATCAACCTCTTGCTTTTGTCCCTAGCAATTTTCCTGCCTGCTTAGATTGCAGGGTTACCATCATAATAATTCATTACTGCCTTACTGGTGATCTGGGAGGTGATTAATTTAGGTTTGGGTCATTGATCATCTGGAATCATAAGTCTAGCCTTTTTGTGCTTTCAAGGCCTTGCTGATACCTGCATGAACACCATCAGGTCCATCCTAACATTTTCAACATTTTAGAAAGAGAGCTTTCTATCCGGGGAGGGCCAATAGTCTCATTGATTTTAGTTTGTTCTGTATTTAAGTTGTATCCCCTGCAAGTCTCCGCAGCTATGAAACTAAGGTCAAGGGAATTGATATGTTGAAACGTGGTGATCCCTGCCAGAAGGGTCTCAACCTAGGAGGAATTATTTTGGATGCTAATCTATACATTAATGTTGTTAGCCCGGGGTGAGTTTCGATGTTCATTTGCATTATGCATCAATGTACTATACTGGTGATAGAAAGGTATTTGTTGTTACTGCCCTACAGCTTGTTGCTATCGAGCTATTGACCAAATAAAACATGGATTCATAGATTGTGAAATGAAATTGACACATGGTGATCCTGTCAATGTGTGGGGAGTACTGGTATATGTTGGATCACGTAGTTATTAAAAAAGGTTGTCGCTTTAAAGATTCAAAAGTTATGTAAAACCACAATTAGTTGAGATCCTAGTAAAATAGATTGTAGAAACTGTCAAATTTCATCTTACTAGCGATTTTACTGTTTCGGAATTTTGTGTTATTAGGGCATTTGTGCTAGTTTGGACTTATATGTTGAAATAATTTTTTTTTTCTTTTAGAGTTTTCCTGCAATCCGAACATGTTTCAAAGCTATAACTTGCATAATTTGATCTGACTTTAGTGTTTTGAAAGGCCCTAATCTGATTACTTACTATAGAATGACTAGATATGCTTGCCTGCATAGAATGACATTTTTTCCCTAGTTTATTGTGGCCTAGCCTTGTTCTGCAGGAGCACAATTTTAGTTCATAAAATTGAAACTGAAGGGCGAAATCTTGTTTGACCCAAACTATGGTTAATTTTGGGTAATTTAGCCCATTGTTTACACAGCAAGAACATTCAAACAAATAAAAAAATAAAGAAATTCATCCTAGGGTGTCATGGGGCAAGTTGAGGAGAGGAGGAGAGGAGGAAGGAAGAGATTAACTCTCTAGTTAATGTCCCATTTTTGGGCAGGGTCGATTAACTCTCTAGTTTATGTCCCAATATTAGAGCCCAAACAAGATCCGACAAATAAAATTCCAAAGCTTTATGGTTGTATACAGGTTTTTTTTTTGTCATCTAAACTATTAAGAAACAACAATTAAACAAGGGGAGCATGCCTTCTTAATTCCTGCTAACTGCCGAGGCCTAACCAGCTGAAGCAGCATATTATCATGAAGCGTGTGAAGGGTAGCAAAACATGGCGGAGAACAAAAAAATCTCTCAAGCAGGAGGAGGATACCGATGGTGCTTGGGAGAGCGAGCGCTTGAAGGAGTAGATTAGAGTGAGTTGGGCTTGTTTTTATTACCATTTCAACGACCACTTTTATGAGTTGTCTGACCATCATTTTAAGCGTGGAGAGGATCCCCTTTCTTTAGAGGGAACTCGGTCCAAAAACATCCTTAACAACGAATGCATATAAAAGATAGGCAATGAACGATGTAACTGGACCTGATCAGGCCTGTCTTGGCAATACCTTCCATGAAAATAAAGTCTTAAGAATCAAAATACAGACACTGAGAAGTTGCTCTCGTATAATAATACTACTGTGTTTGACTTGATTACTCTCCTGGACGAAAACACTCATCTCTAAGAGAGGAGCCATTTCCACAGAACCTTACTGTGATTACACTCAAAACACAACAGCTTGTACTTCGGCACAAAACGTTTTCACACATGGAAGGCATCCTTTCAGTTTCCTATTCGCTTGCCTCCATTTCCACCCCGCCAATGAACCCTCCTAGCCCTAGCGGCTCTTGCCCTCTTCCACCTCTCCACGTTTCTCATCCTCAAAAAAATCTTTCGAATTTGATAAAGCTTGTGTGCCTGTTGAGCTATCACATTTGCAGTTGAGGAAGGTTGCCCCAAGATTATCTCATAACCATCGTGGAAATTGTCCATTCCTTCAGTTAAAAGTTGCCAAAACAGGCCTCCAGCAGCTGCACCTCCTCTTTTAGCCGATGAGTATATCTTGTAGTACACGGTATTGAACAATAGGTCTCTCTGGTATGTGCTGAAACCAGGGTATTTCCAAGATTTTCCAAATTCTGCAATAAGAATTGGTTTTCGAATAATGTTTTGTGCATCTTGTATGTGGGTATCCAGCCAATTGTTCAAGAAAGAAAGCTGGTTTTGATCATTAGAGCTGGATAACCTGCTCAAGCATAAAAAACGTGTAAGATAAAAAAACAATTCGGTGTGGCTAATTAAGGTGTGGTTATTTAATTAGCCATTTTGGTGCGGCTACTAAGTTTTTAACCAGTATTGGCTCCGCAAGGACTCAATATAAAGGTCATAGATCTCTTTTGTAACGCTATATGATTCTCCTGAGTATAGCAAACGCTTAAGTTCTTATTAGGTTGTAGTTACCATTGATCAGGATATGCATGGACTGTTGCAAAATCAATTCCAGGGATGCGGTTGTTTGCTATGAAGTCTGTTCCTATCTTCAAACCAGGATTGAGACTGTTCCTCTGTGGTGTTGAAGGTCCATAAAATCCTTCTAACCCAGCTTCCAGCAAGTGATTTCTGTCAATTGACTTCACAAAGGAAGCCATTTCTGCTATCCAAGCCTATATCAACAAGCACAGAGACCAACAGTAAGCACGAATATTGTGCATTTGTATACCATTCTAAATGAAATCAGTGAATTCATTAAGGCTTAACTTTAACGCTCTGGCAGCTCTAGAATTCGTTAAGGCTTACCCATACTAAGGTGGGGCTAAAAGTAAAAGGTCATTTACTGGTGATACCTAACCCTTTTTTGCCAAACGTTCACTAATCAAGGCGGACCAAGAAAATTGAGGTGCAAATAGAAACGCAATCGATGAAACTTGGTGGGGGCATGCTAAGGATCCATCAAGGCCAGTTGGAAGTAAACCAGAGCTAGAATGCCCTAGTTACTATAATAATGAAGCGTACAACTACAAGGTAAGGCTCTAGGTTTACTGGTAGCGAAGAAAAAAAGAAAAGGCAACAAGAAGAGGGGAGGTCAATGAACCTGAATAGTCCTTCCAGAAGGATCTGATGTGCATCTAGGCTCATTCATAAGCTCCCATGCCATGATTGTTGGATCATCTTTGTAACGAATTCCAGTAAAGCTATTGTATCTATAAAGAACAGTCTGCAAAACAAAATGTAATCTAAGATAAGTTAATAACTGACTTTATACGCATCACGTCTCATAAACAGAAGAGGTCCAGAAATGCTTCTTCATGACCAAGTTAATTCTTTTGTGGAAACACCATTCAAACTCTAAGAACATATCAGACAAAAACACAGGGCAAGTTTCTGATTCTTCAATCTATTATACAAATTTGAAGAAATTCATGCCACGAACGCCTACGAGAGAAAAAAAGAGGAATCCATATGCATACAGATACTATACACGATCAACATAAAAACAGATCGCATCTGAAATCTGAAAAGAAAAGTAAGTTTAGGGAGAAAGGACTCTGACCTTTATATGGTTCTTGTAGTAACCCTTGACAACGGGGTTCCTGAAGAAATCATCATCAGATGACAGATACTGCCCTCGACTTCTTGCCCAGTTTACGTACTGCTTCTTCCCTCCAAAGCTATCATAGTTGTTAGCAAAGCTCAGAATGAGCTTGATCCCATAACTTCTAGCCTCAGCTACAACAAAATCCAGCCCCTTTACAAATTGTAAAAGGAAAAACAGATAAAAATCGAGATAATTAAGCAAGATTGCGACTTTTGAAGATTTATAAGAGCAAGCATAGCTAAAAAGAATTTAACTTTCAAGAGACCTTAAACATTTGTTCATTGTAGGATCCAGGGGAGTACTGTAGAGGTCTGTAACCACCATCACTAAAAGCCCAAGTTCTGGCCACAGTGAGACCATGGCTAGCTGCTTCACGAAATGCAGCTGAAACTTTTGGTCTCTGAGATGGATCAGAAGCTGTGTACATCAACCAGTAAGCATTGAAGCCATTTGCATAGTAAGGGCTACCATTCAACAAGAAATGCACTCCTCTAGTTCTAATGAAACCATCTCCTGCTTCAACATGGAAATGAAAACATCCTTGATGGATCAAGACGACTAGTAAAAGAGCCAAAGCCAAATGCGTCATCTGAAATTTTAAGGGTTTGCCGTTTTGAAAGTTCAGAGAAGTTTTGTCTTTAAAAACTGCAAGACCATCAAAAGACGACAA
>Ga0325414_1001182_pt1 | contig 24570 bp, 11 predicted proteins | sample PopdelMetagenome_8_FD_206183 | JGI IMG/M metagenome (GOLD analysis project Ga0325414, IMG submission 206183) | Populus deltoides microbial communities from Bellville, Georgia, United States - Leaf-PdKOR-R3 | ecosystem: Host-associated > Plants > Phyllosphere > Phylloplane/Leaf | place: USA... | reverse complement strand
GGCGAGAACTCCAGGCCTGTTTCGTCCAAGAAAGAAAGGATTAAAAATTTCATGCACGGGACACGAGGGAAGGGGAGAGAAATAAAAAGAAGAAAAAATATCGCTAGAACCACACATGAGCTGCGTTCCAGACACGCGCTGCCTTGAAAAACAATGACGACATGATGCTTCCAATGACTCCGAAGACGGCCGTGTTTTGAGGGCTATATGATACCCCATGCGCGACCCCGAACTTGATGGCACTTCCTACATGCTAGTGCATGTATTGCACACGCCCACCTTTTTTTTGTTTTTTTGTTCAATTTAGTCTCTGCTTCTATAAGAGCTCTTCAATTGTGTCTTGAAATTGAATTTATCCCACATGATCCAGCTCTTTTTTTTTAGTTTAGTGCACATCTAATAATATTTTGATTTAATCTCCTATGTTATCCCACCTGACCCAAAATAAATTTCAAAAAAGGAAAGAAAAATATAAAGGAAAAGAAAGAGATAACTCACCAACTAGATTAGCGCATTGTGGTTATTTCCATGATTTGGGTTACGAATTTTACAGTTAATCTAGGTTGATCGAGATAGATCCAAGATGTCACCATCACAACATTAAAAAAAATATCATCTTGAAAATCTTTTTCAAGCTAAACCGTATTTTCACTAATAATTTAAATTGTACTCATCAAATCAATTAGATCACATCATAATAATTCTTGTATGTTCTTCATTTAATGCTAGACATTGAATCACGTTGAGAAGTTTTAATGTTAACCAACTTGATCAAGTTTAATGATGCTATCAAAGAATTCTTCAAGGCTTGCCTAATTTTTTTTATGTTTAATAAAAAAAATACCATTATTTAAAAAAAAAAGATTGGCCAACGTTGCCTTATGATTTTTCTTTTTGTAGCTAGTTCGGGTCTCAACCAATTAAATTTTGTATGTTGTGAATCTACCATCGAAAAACTCAAAAACATTACTGAAATCTTGAATCCATATCCGCAATGAAACATGGCCAACATAACTAGTGATATATACAGAAAGAATGGCAAACAAAGGTTTCTCAATGGTGCTAATTTTTAAAAACCAAAGTATTAAATCTCTCGTGAAAAAGAAAAAAATATTGTTCGTAAATGATGGATGGCTTTTTTTTCCAAGTCAAAAATTTTGTTTTTTTGTCATTTAATATGTCATTTTTCTCTATATAGATTTTTTATTATATATTATTATTATTATAATACAGAATTCAACTACATGAAAAATAGAGTGCTAAAGACCAAGTGATCCAATCAAACAAGGCTGCTCCATCGCTCAAAAATTTCAAAGTTCAAGTAAAGGGTGCCAATTGAATTTCAGTTATGGTATCAATTGATCGTTTGAATAATTAAGAGATGATGTCTAAGAATTGATTTCGGAGGAGACCTTAACCCACGACGTGACAAATATTTTCCATGAAAAGGATAAGAAATTTGCATTATATGCACGCGTCTGATTGGAAATACTATGTAAACCGTATTCCTAAAAAATTAAAATTTTTTTGTAAAAAAATATGTTTTTATATATTTTGGATTATTTTGACGTGATGATCTCAAAAATAATTTTTAAAAATTAAAAATTTATTATTTTTATATATTTTAACATAAAAAATTATTTAAAAAACAATCTTAACCATTCTTCAAATAAAAAGAGTAGGACTTTTCAATGGAAAAAAAAAAAAAAAAGAGTGAGTGCAATTCCTGCTTTATCTTTACCGCAGGAATTCATCCTTTTTCACTAACCATATTAACATTGCAATTATCATTAGTGGGATTGGCATTTATCCACGTTTCTGGGTATATATATCCCATTTATGAAAGTCATATTTGTGCTGTTTATAAATGGTTTCTTCGTCTTCTTAAAAATCCCACCCTTTGAACCTTCCCTGCTTGTGGCTAAAAATGGATATATCCCATTACCTTCTACTGTTTATATTTTAATTGAATATAATCTTTTCTTATTTGAATAATTTATGATTAACAGTAATTTAATCAAAGTTAAACGTGTTTGATGCTTGTTTTGTTCTTTCTCTTTCTCTTTATCTTTCTTATTATTTAAGTAGTGTTTAAAAATTTGGTAGTGATTATTTTTTAAAGTGTTTTTCGCTCAAAAATATATTAAAATAATATTTTTTTATTTTTTAAAACTTATTTTAGACATTAGCACATTAAAATAATATAAAAAATAAAAAAAATTAATTTTAAGTAAATTTTTTCTTAATTTTCACAAATTCATTGAAAACTCCAACTTTAAACATATCTCGTAATTTAATAATTAAAAAATAAAAATCCAACTTTCAAACGCTGAACATTTTAATTTCGAAGCATCTGCGTACAGTCTGGTCGGAAAAACGAATTTTAAACATATCTGGTATTTTATATAGCCCTGGTCTATCTCGGTATCTGAACCTTGTCCACTGGATGACAGCGCAGCTGTATCTGATCCCTACCTAATTGAATTTTGTTAACATCCACTATTTTTTGCCATTAAAAAAAGAGAAAAAAAATATTTGAAGATTTCCAAACACTTTCCACGTATTCGATCTATCTGAAAGGAAAACCATCCACTTCATAGGGACCTTTTATGCCTAATTTTTTTCCAGTTTCGTCCCTTTATTGAATCAGTCGACAAGAAGGGTGAAAAATGAATGTTTAAGAGAGCACGAGGTGGATTGAAAATATATAGAAAATCTCTTGGTGACGCAAACTTTCGATAAATTAATTTAAATCCCAAAAGATGTCGTTGAAGATTTCTCCATCAACTTTAGGAAATAGCTGCAAAGTCTGGAAGACGACTCTGTCAAAATAAGACAACGAGTTTAGGTAGATCAGGAAAGCTCGTTACTTAAAGGTCAAGGAGGCACATAAACAATTGAGATTACAGAAGAGAGAGATACGGAGAAGTGTGAGCTTTTTTGGCTCTCTGCCGTACCAGTATACAGACATAGGGTGGCTTTAGGAGCCCTACATTGCGAGGAGGACGACCACAGATAATGCAGGTAGAAACTACAGCAGGCCAGCGGCCAAACCTAATCCAACATAATTTACATGATTTGTCCTATTAATAACTCCAATAATCCGAATGAACTATAATGACATTAAATTATTGCGCTGCCCTCGAGTAAAGATGGAGGAGCATCACGAATTACAGTACTGGACTCCATCAAATTATTGATCTTTCTCACAAAACCATAATGACTTAGACCCTAACTCCCTTGTTTTTTCAATTAGTTTTGCGGATTTAGTTTAGGTTTTAATAGACAATATTGTTTGCTAGAAGGACTGTCTATATATGCATTCTGAAAAGGTTTATATGAAATAATTATACCGATTTCATCTAATAGCTGAAGTGTTAGTGCATGCAAGAAAAAGGTGAGATCGCGGGTTTAAATCAAGTTGGGGCTTGCATATTTGCTAGATTATGACAAAAAAATAAAATTAAAATAAAAGCAGAGTCAAGCATACTGGCCTACCCTCAAGCGCGCATGGCTTACTCCTGATGAACCAGGCGTTGGGTTCGACTCTTGCTTTCTTTTTCTTTCCTTTTTTTTTTCCTTTAGTTTTTATTATACTCTAATTTTTTCTTATCAAATTTATTTATTTATTTTTATTTTTGACATGATTCTTGAATAATATTATAAATTTTTATTTGAATTTTAATAATTTTTTTTAAAATAATAATACTACTAATAAATTGTTCATGAAAATTCAATTAAAATCGGTTTTTAATATTAAATTTTTTAAATAGATTTTGAACATGATTTTATAACATCTATAATTTTTTTTAATGGTCAATCATATAAAATATGGATATATTATTTTGAGATTGATTGTTTGTTAACTTACTTTAACAATAATAAAATATTTTTCTTTAAGCAAAAACAATGATTTTAATAAAAAAAAAATATTGTATTGGCTAAGATAAACTAGGACACGTTAATAAAAAAAATTATCTTCATAAAAAAATTTAAAATAAATATATTTTCAGGTTTATAATAATATCAAATAATTCTTTGAAATTTGTCAATCACATAAAATATAGATATATTGTTTTGACAGATTCTCAATGAATTTTTTAGCTCTCAATCACATAAAATATAAATATGTTATTTTGAGATTGCTTGTTAACTTACTTTAACGATAATAAAATATTTTTTTAAGCAAAAACAATAATTTTAATAAAACAATATTATACTAGCTAGGATAAACTAGGAATACGTTAATAAAAAAATTTATCTTAATAAGAAAAATTTTAAATAAATATATTTTTATGATTGATAATAATATCAAAAAATTCCTCTAAACTTTTATATTTTTCTTGCGTGTTAAAAGAACATGAATCCCGCTGGCATAGAAACTATTTTCTTTCTAAACAATCAAGATCCTTTTCAGATCATGATTAAATACGATTGAAAATAGAAAGAAATATCAATTTCATATCTTTTCGACTAAACAATCTAAATCTTATCGGTAAGAACACACTTGACACGAGACGAGTTGCGGGGACAACAACTATAGCCACACAAGAAGGATTAAAATTAAAGTCTTAATCGAAGCTGGTCTAGTGGAGATAGATGAAGCACCCTTTATAATTATCTTCCAATCTATGATCGTCACCGTTTATACCAGAGATAAATTTCAATTTATATATACCACCCTTCGTCGAAGGATAAACCTTCTCGACAATAGTCACTGTCGTAATCAAAAGTAATGGTCTCGGGGGCCTCGCACAAAACTAGCCAAGATATGAACGTACTATAAAGCATTTATATTTTTTTAGACTACTATACCTAATATTGACACATACACACACATGTATAATAATCCTAATCTCTCCATTTAATACACACACCGTCTTTAATTGGATATCTAATGAATAATTTATAAATATTTAAAATTTTTATTCGATAAATAATTGCCAAGATATGAACGTAAGAATCTAATTCATGAATGTCTATTAACATTCCTAATTTGAACTCACCGAAGCCAGATTAGCAACTAAGCTTCCAAAACAGGAGGTTAGTTTAGCTACACCTTGCCTGTTCCTGGTTAAACACCAAAAGATCATGAATCTTGATGATGAGCCCCTGCATAATTATAGAGTAATTAGGCATGGTAAATTAACAGAACCGGGCCAGTAAATTTTTTGGCCAAGTTGAAGCAGAGAATTTCATCTGTTCTTTTGCGTAAATGACTTTAATTGGATAGTTTCGTTTTTATTTTATGAGTTCAGTAAATAATAGTATTGGCAATTCCACACAGCTGATTGTCAGAGGTCAACCGAGAGACGTGTTTTGAGTCTTTTGACATCACATATCATCAAAATATGTAAATACTTGGCCATTAAGAAAACCAACTCAATACTTTACTTCATTTCATCTGCTCACAAGAGTTAAAACTCAACTTCTTATCCATGGAAGGTTCAGTGTTACAAAATTGTACAAGCGAGGGGTTTTAATATAGAGCATTGACCCCAGATATTATATTATATAAAACAATATCGAAGGTTGTGGTCCAATGGAACTAACAGAAGAGTACAATTTGTCTACAATCCAATGACCTCAGTTTAACTCGGTGTATGCTTTTGTGTTGAACAAAATGAAAAAGTCAGAACAGAAGCAATTATTAACACAATCCCGCTCAAAACTTCAACCACGTTCACAGGGACATCTCTCAACTTTTACAGCTCAGGAAAATGCTGGAAACAACTTAAGAACCATCATCCTCTAGCCCAAGTTGCTGAAAACCAACAGCCCACCTAGCTAATAATTATGGGCTATTCTTAAATTAATCTGAAGGCCCGATCTTAAATTAATCAGCTTTCTTGTCGGTTATGCTTGTAGGAACTCAATTTGGACACGCTTTCTGTTTCTTATCTAAACTCCTACTTGTTCTAACTTGAAATGGCTTTCCCCTGGGGTTCCATAGAACCTCAAATTTATCAGTCAAATCTTATGTGTGAACGGGTATTAAATTTGGGATTCTGTACTTAATTTTTTTGTATCCCACCTCTTAAAGGGGAAAAAAAAAAGTTACAAAATTCACAAGCCAAAAACCTTTTTACATAAACCTCTCCCAGAAAACATGTATCTCCGTATTTATCACAAAGGTGGTGCTAGCTCCTGGTTCAGCGAATGATGCAGAAATATTCTAGCACTATTTCAGTGACGGCTGAACAAGTTTGAATTCTCTGCTTCATATATAACCCCCTGTCTTCACTATAACTTCGAAAAAAAGGTTCTCATACAATTTGACAAAAAAGAAAAAATCCAAAAGAGGGGGGGAAAACCCGGCTAGATATCTGTACCCAGCTTTTTCGTTCGAGTTACATGTACATATTGAAGGTGGCGAACCAAAGAGGAGACCCGGGGGAGTACACCAGGTACCCTGCAACAGATAACTATGATAACCAAGAAGAGAGATCATACACAGCACCACAGATACTTTCTCAATTGAATCAACCAGTAGAGCAGCATGTTGAGGTAACACAGTCACCGCATATGTTCATGGGGTACAGCAGTTCAACAGAGATGTCAATGGTATCAGAACTTACACATGTTGTATCAGGCCAACGAGGGAGTACTAGTGATTGGGGATCATATGGGGCTGTGGGTCTAGGAGGTGCAACAATAACATCAAATTTTGGTCAGGCAGCACCTGGTTCTAATACGAGTACTCCTGCTTCTCCTCCTTTATCTGCCTATTCTTCTACTTCTGGTTCTGGTTTGTGGATTGGCCAGAAGAGAGGGAGAGAAGAAGAGGCTGGTGCAGCAGCTCAATTGATGGAGTCTTTGCCAAGGGTTTATAGAGGGTTTAATGATTTTAGAAGTTCACAAGGAGATTCATCATCATCCGGTGCAACTGGTAAGTTGGATCATCAAGATCATTAATTTTACCCTCAAAGTTGCTCCCCTGCTATTCTTCTCTCAATTCTTGTCAAAGCTCTATTATTTTACTTGAGTTTTGTTACTTGTCCACCTAAATTATTTGGTCAATAATTCATTTTCAATGTTTTTTATTTTGTATGGTGTTGATTGATTAACTTCTTATAACAATTTATATTACAAATTTCTTGTAGAAATATCTAAATATTATCTACCATATCTATTATTGCATGTATTTGTGGGTTTTATTGTCAACTTCCCTCAAAATCCTTGAATTTGTCTGCTTCAGAAAAAAAAAATATAATTTGCAGTCATCTAGAAATGAGCAGCACATGGAATAACAATAACAATGCGTCATAGCCTTGGGTATAGAATTTAGCATCTCAATCACTTAGCTTTAAAGCAATAATATTACACATACGCAAATTATATATATATATATATATATATATAAAGAGTTTGCTTTCTTAGTCCATACTCTCTCTTCTTTTACCATTTGCAGCAACCGAAGAAGTGTCTGCTTCAACTATAGTAATCCCCACCACAACTACACCCTCCACTACAGCAACACCATCAAGTGAAATAGCATCCCTGGAAGAAACTGGAGAGCAAAGAAGAAGATACAGAGGAGTTAGGCAGAGACCATGGGGCAAATGGGCAGCAGAGATACGTGATCCACACAAAGCGGCAAGAGTCTGGCTAGGCACATTTGATACTGCAGAGGCTGCAGCTAGAGCCTATGACGATGCTGCTTTAAGATTCAGAGGAAATAGAGCTAAACTTAACTTCCCTGAAAATGTTAGGCTGCTGCCAGCTCAAACGCAAAATGTTACTGCTTCTCAAGTTCCCATATCTCATTCACAGCTATCTTCTCATCTTCAGTTACAGCCAATCTCATCTCCAAGGCAACAAGCACAGCGGCCGCAGGCGCCAGCACCTGCATTGTTTCAGTCTCAAGCTGATATTATGAGGGACTACTGGGAGTACTCCCAGTTGTTGCAGAGTTCAGGGGAGTTTCATCATCATCAACAACAACAACAACAACAACCTTCAAGTATGTTACAGCACATGTTTTATAATCCCCAGGTGGCTTCTCTACAATCATCAGCTTTGACTTCATTGTCTTCATCTACTTCAGTTTCTTCACTTGCAGCAATATCTTCTGGTTCATCACCATCAACATTTTCTCCCTCTGCTTCTTCCTTCCCTCTGCTTTTCGCTGGTCAACAGTTGGGTTATTTTCGGCCACCACAAAATCAGAATCCAGCTAGTGGTTCTGATTTTCCGGTGCCCCCATGGACAGATTCTAGTCACAATCCTTCCTCTAGTGGTTAGAATCGATTTCACAATTTATTTTGTTCCCTTTTTATGGGAATCTAGAAATATTTTATTTTGCTATGAGTTTATGCATTATTTTGTATTTGCACGTTATTTTTTTTTTAGTATAATTGGTGCAAAGAAGGAAGCTGATGAAAAAAAAGAAGAAAGGAGACGGTGTAGGAATTTAGGCATAGTTTGTTCTCAAAGATTTGATGTTTACATTTGTCCATTGCGAATGATGTGGAAATTGAACAGAGCTGTCTGCTACATGCATTACACATCCAAATCTTTTATTAAAGAAAGGCCTTTCTTTAATTAATGTAATGCTGTGTCTTGAGATTATCTCTCGCTTACTAGCTTTAATCTATTCCTTTTTATGTTCTTTCCCATTATGCCCAGTTCCGGTGGGCACTATAATACTGTGGTCTCCCTCGCTGATGAGTCAGTGAGTGAGATGCAAACCCACCACCATATTTGAAGGTGTTTGCATGCTAGAGGAGAAATGCTTGAATTTTCTGTTTTTTTCTTTAATTATTGGAGGTGTAATTTTGGTCGATCAGTCAAAATATTATTATTGACGAGGCTGTCTATCATTTCCGTGTAAAAGAAGTTGTTTTAACCCGTTTCGGTCAAAAATCCTGCCAAGAATTCGGAAAATCATGGTAACAGTAATTTCGAGTACGGATAGTATTCAAATTCACTGTTTATTACTTTTTATTGTTGTGTTTAATTTTATTAGATTAGGGTTTTTATAGTGTTTTTTATTTAAAAATATATTAAAATAATAATATTTTTTATTTTTAAAAAATTAATTTTAATCATATAAAAATGATTGAAAAAAATTAAAAAAACTAATTCGAAAAAAAAAACCAACTTAACTGCAGCCCCAAAAGAGGCCTTATTAATTCGATCAAAGAAAAAAAAATCTGTTAAATTAGGTTTTATTTATCCCTTGGTTAAACTGGCTAGCTCATCTCATCCCCTCTGTCTTCTGGATGTAGTAATTTCTATTTAATTAATTTCTATTTCTCTTTCTGTCTATCTGTATGGCATGCGCACGCGTGTGCATACTTGCGTGATGATGATTCGATTCGGTCATGATGAGTTCCGGATAGTAATATTAATGAATATGTCCATTCCTCGGAAAATCCAGAGTTTTGGGTCATTTTTCTTGAGGTTAGATTCGATTTGAATGGTTCCTTTTAATTTTTTTATTTATTTTGGAGAAATGTAAAATGGAGGAATTCTGGTTTGAATGTTTTTTCAAAACCAGACGCTAAAATTATGACGGGGTTTTTTTGGTTTTTTTTTAAATAAAAACAATTATATATTTTATTGAGAAAGTTTATGATGCTCAAGTTGTATTTACCAATATTTATATCATTAAAAAAAAGAAATATATATATATAAACCACATTTAGTCCCGTAATGAATTATAAAAACTCTTGCTTTATACTTTTCTCATATTTTATGTATATCTTCATTTTAAAGCTATAAATATCAATAGCTACAACTTTAACATCATGGAATTAATTTATAGAAAAACTTGGAAAAAAAAAACACTATGAATTAAATTCACCGGTAAGCCGGAAACCTATGCCTTTTTGAGAGACAAAAAACGTGCTTTGTTTTTCTTGTGACCCGTCTATTCCAACTTTAAATAACTTGATGCTCCTTTAATTATTTAATAATGTTCAAATACCATCTCCTATTCCCACTGCCACCCCTGGTCTAGAATATCTTCCAGCCCGAGGGCATAAAGGACAATAGGACATAGAATTTAACCATATTTTAAACATTGTTTTATTTTATTTTATTCCTGACATAAATCATAAGAAAGCAGTACCGAACAACGTACCCAGTTGTTGGTTGTTTTTAGTTCAAGTAGATGGATGATGGATGAGATTAAGCTAATCTGATACCAATATTTTTAATATCTGGATGGAGTTTACTAGAACCGCACTAGGACAATCAAATTGCTCCTACCATTATCTTATTTAAAGCTAGGTTGGTTTTGCCTTTTAAAAGTATTTTTTTTATATTTTTTTTTAGATCGTTTTAATTTATTAATGCTAAAAATAAATTTTTAAAATTAAAAATATATTATTTTAACACATTTCAAGATAAAAATTATTTTACAAACAGTTACCGCAGCGGCAATCCAAAACTCCTCACCTATGGACAAAACTCGCTCACCGCCGTTGAAAACAACTTGAAATGCTATCCATACCTACGATTGGAAAGTAAGAGAGCATAAGAAGGACTTTATCTTAATTTAATTGTATTTGTAAAAGCAATGTTCGATGAACCGGCTGTTGCTTTCAACGAGATGGCAATTTGCGTACCCACAAACCAGATAAGCAATTTTAGTGAAATTTGGCAAGTGGTTTGATTTGTTTGTTTAGTTCTGTAAGTAAATCGAGTTGTAGTTTACCGCCTCCTTCGAAGACGAAACCAGGTGTGCGGGCACCTTGACCATCCTAAAACCATGTTTCTGATACTTGTCCGAGCAAATATTAACGACCTTTTCAATGATTAGAATGAGGATGATAACTCAATAATTTATATTTTATTTTTTAGTTGAGTTTAGCAACTACTCCTCAAACCCAGAAAGAAATTATGGTTTAGCTACATAATATTAATTTATTTTAATTATACCCTTCAAATTGGTATCCTTAATTTTCATTTGCGACTTAATTTGTTTTCTTGATCAAGTTACGTAAAATGGAAGACTTTAATTATTTATCGGAAGAACAAGTTACCGAGGCAAGAAGTGCTCTTACAATTTTTTATTTTTATTCTTTTTAGTTAAGGTCGTTACAATTAATTAATTTATATTACCAAGTTACTTTATAAACGGGGCTGCTCATTTACTTGTTATTGAAGATTACGTCTCCAGCTTTTTTTTTTTTTTTTTTTTCCAGGTCTGTCGCTTTCTTTTCTCTAGAATGTATCCTCTTTGAATCGGATGAGATCATGCAGCACATGGCTGGACACGTGGCAGGAGGTCTACCGATTAAAGGGATCAGGTCAAAAAACCTAAGGCGGGACCCAGAGCCCACGTGTGACATAAAAAGTGACGCAATAACAGTAACAAATTGTGCAAAATAAAGAGAGATTGCAATCAACTCACCGAGTGACGGGTGAAGGAGGGGAGTAGACGTGTCCAGCTTGGTGACCCTGAATTTTCCTAACCAAACAGCCCAATCTGGACACGTACTCGATTTGGTCTTTTCTTGCTCGAGAACATCTAATTTATGTAAAAAAAAACACAATCGTCGACCCATAATAAGTGTACTTACCGATATTCTTAAGGGGTGAATGGTTGTTTACCTAACCAGAATTTTCTATAATAAGAATGGACATGCGTGGAGCTTATATTTATGATTTTATTTACTTTCAGTATAATTATAAAAAACAGGATTGATAGATTAATCTCCTAACTTTGAAATTAAATCGAATCTAATTAATAAAAACCTTAAATTCAAATTATTTTTTAAACGAGGTGAAGTGAACTGACTTGTTTTATTTGCCATCCAAATTCCGAACTTTGAACGTTGTTTTGAAGTTAATTTTTACATTTAGTGAGTGCTTGCTTTTAAATGTGTTTTACAAATTAATAATTTTAAATAATTATGATGTATGTACTAATATTTTGAAAAAACCTAAAAAAATTCACTTTAATATACTTTTAAATATAAAATACTTTCCATTATAATAATAAAAAAAATATTTGTCCGAGACACGTTCTCAGCCATTAAAGTTTTTTTTCTTGAAAAAAAAAAGGCAGAATTTCAGGGATGTGACATGGGCTGAGCTCAATTACAAAGCAGAGGATCCAGAAGGTTTTTTTGTTTTTGTTTTGTTCTTATTTTAGGACGATCCAGATGCAATTAATCGAAGCCTTGGTCCAATAAATAATTACAAGCACTCGCTAAGGTTCCGAAGAAGGCGTGTGAAAATCAGCCGACCAAAAAAATAATTAAGCCCAGCCAACTTGGTGGAAAACTCGGAGGATGGCAAAACTAAAATATGAAACTTCCATGGCAGAGACCAGGGTTGCTAGATTCCAGCCTTTCGCATGGACATTATTAGACACTCAAGATTCGAATCAACTTCCAATTAGGCCATGACACAGCCACGTGCTATAATAGCTCAAAGTTATTGCAAGTGCGTCGGCATCATAAATAATAATATACTGTTTAATTACAAAGCTAAATTTGTTAGAATGAGGCAGCGTGTAATGTAATAACATTAGGGTTTCTTAATCCCTAAAGTTTTACAACTTTAAACCGTGTACAAAGAAATCTTAGAGAAAATTATGAAAACTTTCGTAGTTCCTAAAAAGTTTTTATTTCATTAAATATACTCTAAAAACAATAGCCCATAAGACTATTTAAATAAATTAGAAAAAAAAAACTTTCTAATGAGTAAGATCCTAAATAAATTAAAATGAAAGTTCTAAAAAAAGGTAAATTTTTCGAGTTGGACTTTGACGTGTTTCCTAACTTGAACGAAACTATCTTCACATTTTTATATGAAACATGTCATTTGAGCAGAATCTTAGCATAAATTAATAAAGATTTATGACACATTTTTATCAGAAAACTAGTTTGACGAAATTAGCTCCTCATGGAATGTAGTGAACTGGCGTAACAACGAAAAGGACTTTCAATTATCACTGTCATGGCTGTATCCAGGACACGATGATGTAGAGGTCTAGGCTGGAATTTATTTTTCGTAATACAGAAGTGTGCAAACACTATGATCTTGTAATCAATTAACACGTCGCATTCTTATCTATACAATAAGAAGTAGTTTACGGGTTTGGTTTATGCCATATTATTGTAGGACATTCGGTCAGCAACCAGGGGAAAAATAGACATGAAGTAGCAGTACAAATAAGAAGTTAGGTGTGTGCGTGCCATGCTATGTTCAAGAAACTGACAGCAACCCAAATGAATTTGCAGATGAGTGGAACGAAGATGAGGCCATGATTGAAATTCTTTCCAACGGAAATGACTCGAGCCAAACTTTGGTTGATTAAATAAGGTTGTTAGCAATGAAAAGAAGTTTTCTTTACATTGCTTTAATCACTGTCTCTAGTGAAAATGAATGGTTCCAAACTGTGCCTTGGGTCTTCTCCTCAATGTTAGGGACCGAACCGCCAGTTATGGAGGTTTGAAATGGTTGACATTACAGTATGTGGGGCCGATTATCTTGTCTTAGAAAAGGTGTTGAAACTGTGGCTTCCGAGAGAGTGCTTGTATGACAATTTCAGGTAATGAGGTATCTGGTTACACTTTAATGGACAAAAGCTCTACTGTTTATCGAAGACTTCTTACCCAACAATTTTTGCTTTTACGAGTAACAGGGTTGTGAACGAAAAGGACATGATGAGGAGCACTGTCCGGTTTAAAAATGGATGACATGTGGTTGATTTGATTTAACAGGATTTATTTGTGTTCTGTTTGGTTTAATCAAAAGGAACAGCCATTCGGCCCTTTCCCTCCTCTTTCAATCCTCGATTGGATTACCTGGAGCAATATTTTCTTTTAAAAAAAAACTGATCGATTTCATTGCTTGGCTTGATCAGCTTGTCTAGCTTGTAGCTGCATATTCCGTCACTTCTTTGCAGCCATAATGTTCGAGCTCCTTTGCAAATTGCAGCTGTGGAGGGGGGAGTAGAAAACTACGTGGTCTAACAGTGAAGATGTCTTGAAGAAATATAAAGCCAGAACCCAATCAAGCCCGAAGTTAGCCCGAAGATGCCAGGCCCATTTTTGGTAGGTAGCCTATAAGACATACAAAGTTGCAGAACCTTTCGGCAAAATTGTGTTCGGTAACTTAAAATGTTTATCGGTGGTTTTTTTATAAAAATATAATTTTTTTAAAATATAAATCACATCTTTAAAAGTTAAAAATATATATTTTTTTATATTAACCCATAAAAAAAAACCAAAACCACCTTCAAACCAAACCCTCGTATGCTGGCATTGTGCCTTTGTCATTTGCCAATCCATCAAAGAATTTGCTTGTCGTCACGGATTCTTTTCTTGCTATCTCCAGGCATTCACTACAAAGTTCTTTGTCCTCAGTGCTGACAACGTCAACGCGGATTATACAACAAAATAACATTAATTTGAAACAAATAAAAAAATAATTAATTAATTAATTTTTTAAAAACTAGTTTTAAAATGCTAAAACAAATAAATTCCAAGTACATTACTAGCTTTTTAAATTGATATTATATCTACCTCTAATGTGTTTTTGCACATTGATTTGTATTTACATACATATTTGTTGTGTGGAAAACGGTAGGTTTTGTTTTAAAAAAAAATCTTTTAGCAGCACAATTTACTTGATAATATCAAGTGCGTGAAATAATTGATAAATCATAGAAATATTTTATATTAATGTTTTGATGATCATATTTTATTCTTAGGGTAAACCTGCATTTCTCCCTAGTAAGTACACCGAGTTTATCAATCAAGCCCATAAACTAATTTTTCCATCTATCAACCCTCGAACTTTCAACATTTTCCAAAACCCTTTTTTTCATTACAGATTTTGACTCCGATCGGAAAAATATACACGGTTCAAAGATTACCCCACCCTCGAAAAGAAATAGTCCCCCACATTCACTTCTTGATAAGAAAGAGAGCTCCATGTTCAAAAAATAAAAAAAAAACAAGAAAGAAGAGCGCGAGAGAGCTCACCACACATACAAGGGGAGAACTGAATCATGTCTTGGAAGTAACTATTTACACAAAGAATAAAGCCAGAATTACTACTCTAAGTGTTCGACCATGATGATTAAGAAAATAAAGAGAGAACAAAGAGGGGGGGAAAAGGCAAACATCCTCTTTATCTTCTCGCACAATTACAAACACATTCCTATTGACTGCTTTCCCAAAGAAAATAATCAATAGGAGCCATAACCCACCCCCACAATAAGGATAACACACCATCGTGGCTATAGGGAGAGCAGAATTGGAACTCGATTGTAAGTTCCTAATCAAAGAAAACTTCCGTCAACATGATGAACTGAACATCCAAAGGATTTTCAGAAACCCATGTTGATGATGTGGGTGGGGGGGATCAACAGTTAAATGAGTTATCCTATCATCATTGGTGTGGCTCCTTGGAAGTGGAGTAGGTTCTGCTTTCAGTGACTGTAGAGTTGGCAAGGACCTCGGGTGCAATTTCCCAGCTCCCACTTCTCCTTCCCCAGCTTGAATGTCTAGTGTCTGATCGAATTGTGGGAGCTCGATGATCTGAACTCAATACTGAGTCCATCTCTGATGTATTATGAGGTGGCCCATTACTCCCTCTGCTGCAAATGTCCTCATCAATTTCTTCAATATTACGACGCTGGGAGATTTTCAATAAATCTTCACCAATATCTAGGTCATCTTCAACCTTTGAGCGTGGATCCCCACCAGAATCTTCCACATCTGTTTCCTGGGTGCTGGGCAAAGTGGGCTTTTGTTGTACTTCCTCTTGAACAAAATCCCTGAAGTTGTTCTTTGAAGGCTTAACCTTTGTGCAAAAGACTTCAAGAAAATTATCAAAACAACCAAGGTCATAGACATTGATCCTGTTGTCAGCTCTGTACCGGAAATTTTCATATGTGGTCTGTATAGAATAAAGTAACATTAGTTTTAGCTAATACAAGAGTGGAAAACATATTGAATAACCACATAACAGAAAAATAATAGCCTTCAGATGCTATAAGGATGTGATAGCAAACGCAAGCATCCCATCTCATACATATGGAAAAGAACAAGTAAATAAATATAATTCCTAAGAAAAAAAAAAGCCTCTCGCTTTCTATTATTTCAGGGGAAAAGATAGCTTTTTTCTTCACAGAGAATGCAAGTAGTCATTGCAGAACTAATTATGCTTCTAATTTGCAATACTTCATACCATTTATTACCCCCAAAAAAGATAAAAATATCCAGTACAGAATGATTCATGGAGGCAAACTGCTATTGCTTTCATTTGATGCTTGGGTTTCTCCAGGTTTATCATTTGATGCCCATGAATCTGAATGGTGACATGTCAAAGATTGCTTATATATTTCCACTAAACAGACTGTTGTGATCTCATAATCTGACAACTAAAGATGAAAGACCATTAAAAAACTCTACTCTGGCATTTAGACCATAGTTATGCCGCACATTTATTAAGAAACGAGATTTGGTTGATTCAAATTTAATTCAATTAAGCATAACAGAGACTAACACATAACATAAGTCTTACGGAAAAAAAACTTACCTGGTTTGTGCCTATGAGGTACAAATGGAAGCCAGTAAGTCCACCAACAAACCACAGGGAAATAAAACTATAGACCATTAGAATGACAGATGCAGGAGATTCTTTCATTGCCTTCCAAACTGTGCCTTGGTAATCATCCATCAAAACTTTAATGTACAAGGCAGACATGGAAAACACGTAGATGCAGAGAAGAGTCGATGAAGAAACGAACATAAAGAAGTAACGGTAGTTGCGCTGCCCATATAGAGCATAATTAGCTTTTCAACAAGAACACTTAGATGAATACCAAAAAATGGAGAAGTAATACACAAGAAAGAAAGAAGTTAAAATGCAGGTTAAACAGCATACCAATCCAATGCACTGGCCCACCCAAGGGCAATGATGATCAAATCGCTCCACACAATTGTTGCAAATGGAGCAATGGGAGCAGCGGGGAGGACGATAAAGCATGCATGTATCACAATACTTAACCCGAACAGGAATGCCATTAACCATAACTTCTTTTGTCCGTGGAAACTGGAGGCTCGGTGTTTGTCTTTCCCCAACCTCAACAGGCACAGAAGAATCATATCGAAACTCTTCGGGTGGATGTGAATTGCGTGGAATAATGCCTGGGTCCCTGGCTGATGTGAGGGAAAGAAGAACCAGCACCTGTCAAGATCAGCCATCGAATTAAATAAGACATAGGATTTGCTACAGAATAAACATTTGGAGGACATGATTTCAGGTTTGTGCTTCACTTTTGATCCAAGAAAGCATACTTCCAAAAGCACCCCTTTTGAATTATACACCTTTTGAGATGAAGTTCTCAAAACCCAGAAGCAGCAGCTTCAAGTGCATTGAACTGCAAATATTATTCACTCACAAAAGTCTAGAAAATTGTACACCTTCCTAGTTTCTACCATCAAATTCTAGAGCAAGGTCAAAAGGTATTTTTAAGTCAGTTCTTGTGAAAATGTCATTGGGATAATCTGTGGTCACCCTGCTTTCACAAATTACAGCCTCTCATATTGATCATATTGAGCTTGGCACCATCAAATCGTGTCCACTTGCGGCGCTACACTATCCATACCATGGCCTTTAGAATCACACGCAAATCACTTTCTTTTTAAGTTATAAAAATTTATACAACAAAAGAAGAACATAGAAGCTTACCATCTATCTTAAAACAGGCATACATGAGCATGAGAAATTCCAAAGCAAAGAAATAGCACATCCAGTTCTATAAAATTCATATAACAAAAACAATTTTATCAAGTGCCAAGGGATTAAGCAAACTTACATAGATAGTAAAGATAATTGCCATCACCAGAATCACATACCCTACATTATCCGGTGAAAATTCATGGCGAAGATGCCTTGCAACAAACACACAAAAGATTATTATAGGAACAATGATCAGCAATAAAGTGACAATCAGTGACCTAGCATCAGGTCCAAAGATCAATCTCCCACCAAGGATGAATTTCTGTAGAAAATAGACAAGAAAAACATTAGATGCTGAAAATTTCACACCATGATAAGTCTTAACTTTGACCAGAAGAATGAAACTTGACAAAGCAAAGAGGCATTTTCATGCTTCCAATATTTGGGAATAGCATGTCAGAAATACAAGGTTAGCATGTAGTTTGAGAATCTTGAATGATTGTTTAAGAAAAAAAATATGAATAATTCCACAAAGAAATCCAAAATTCCCCTCTTTCAAGCCAGCAAGTTGCACACTGATCAGAGGTCCTAGCACTACTCCCAAAGAATAGCAAGGTTTCAAGATCATCCAGCTTGGATGCACATGTACATGTCCAACTCATGTCAAGCAAGAACATTTCACTGCTTAAGGACATCCGAACACTGTGCTCAATGCTTTAATGAATCTATGGACCCTCTTGTTCATACTTACCAAGTAATTGCAACTTATGTTAGAGCTCTCTGATTATTGAAAATTATCAAACAACTATACTACTGCACAAGAAATCCCTGTCTTACTAGTTAGTGGAGCTATTAATCCTAATCCAAACCTCAAAGGCACTTGCAAAACCTCCCAGCAAGGAAACCTCTAATGTCAGCGCCAGTAGCATTGCCACCAAAAGAACACAAGCACTGCTAAACATAACCACAAACCCATAATTTGATCATTATACTACAAAGTCGCCAAGTTTCGATTCTAACTTAACCAAACCACCCTGCAGTCTACTGCACGAATAGGTGAACCACTATAACTCAAGGGAACACAAGTCCAGGATCTAAAAAGACTAACAACAGTCTCTATGGTTCCATTCATAGCCCTTGAAGCCATCGCCAAATTATCAGAAATACAGTACCCAATGCTTGATTTAGTACAAACAACAAAAAATTAAAGATATGTTACCAAAAAATCTCAGTTTTTTTTCTTACACGGCTTTCAGTGGCCTATAATAATAAAAAAAAAAATTAAAACTCAACGCGGCAATAAAACAAAAGTTCAAAGTTACTGAAAGTGTCAGATTTTCCCTACTTCCTCCATTTTAACAGTAACCAAACAGAGTGCCACTGACACTGGCTTTTTAAACAAAATTCTAAAGTGATCCCCAACAAAGAAACTGAAAAATTCAAGCAAAACCCACAAATTTCACAGCAAATGAAACCAAACCCAGATGCTAAAACCACTAATTTACACAAATATAAAAAAGAAATCAGAAGAGTATACAATTTAATAAAGCCTTACATTACTCCCTTTCCATACTTCGAACACGCGCTTTGCCATGACCCTAATCCACACGCTTATCCTCCTCTTTTGTTCAACTACTACTAGTATCAGTACTACACAGGCAAGGAATCGAACACTTCAAACTCGCTCTTGTTTCTTCTTCTACTTTTAACATTTCAAAATCCATTCAAAAAGAAAACGGAATCCACCAAACTAAATCAATCAATCTCATTCGACTCGTCATCGCAGTAAAATACACCAGACTCGGTTAATGAATTTTAAATATTGCTGTTAGGTTTTTTGCTTTGGGCCCTTTTCTCTCTCTGTCTCTGCGGGTTTTTTATTATTATTATTATTTTGTGATGGTAATTATATGGGATTGAAAAATAAAAAAGTACAAATATCCATGGGAGAGGAGGAGGAGGAGGAGGATTTAGTAATTGTACATGCTGGGATAATAAACTATATTTAATTCACTTTTCTTAGAAGACAGAAATTTATTAATCTAACCCCACCTTTTCTATTGGATGATTCGGTCGCCAACCTGCCTTTATTGGTCCAATCAGATTGGATTTTCCTTTTTTATATATATATTTGTCAGGCGGGATTTTGAAATTTGCTAGCAGTCATCTTTCGTGTGTGGAAGTACTAATCTGTCACAGGCTTCACTCGTTTTCAAACAGTTGTGGGGTCAAAGATGACGTGGCAAGATATTAATGGTGATGAATGGACTGTTCACAGTTGATTAAGTGAGCTGGTGGGGGGGTCTTTGGAAATTAATTGGTTAAAAGGGACAAATAAGAATAATTTTTAATTATGTAATAACACGAGATTATGGAATGATAAACAGCCAGGCTGGCATGATTTCTTCTGATTCAGTCCGTGTTTAACTATTTTGATTATATCAATGCCATTCGTGTTTGAACTTTGAACTTCGAAGGGGCTAATCACTACTAACCTCTCTCTTCTTCTTTTTAGCCCTTTTATTAGTTTATTTCTCACCATAGCAATTAGACCCGACCTGGTAGTTGACCCGCTATAATGACTGGGTCACAAGTTTTATGGGTTGACCCGGTATATACTAGCATAATTAATTAGCATCAATAGATTAGAAGATGCATTTATCTTTGAATAAACAAACATTTAACATAATTTAAAGATAAGGATAATAAAATAACAAGTTGTTCTAGAGATATATAATTTAACATAATAGATATAAGGTGTCAACATTCATACTCTAGTTTGCATTAGAATTCATAAATCAACCTTTTAACTTCATTTTGCATTAGAATCCATAAATCAACATCTTCAGCTGCATAAAGAAAACAAAAGATTTTATAATATGTTGAACACTTAACACTAATATAATTAAGGAAAAAAAGAATGGTAAAGTACAAGACTTCATTGAAATAACCACACTTTTTCTACACAACATCTTTACTTTGGTTGAATATAGGCATTGAGTTCTTTAGTGTCCATAGGAGCAAAATTTGAATCAAATACTAATGGAATTGAGCCAACCTCATTAATGCGTATTGAAACATCATCATGCTCTTGTGTATCTTCATCATCACAGTCATCTTCAATCTCATTTATATTTATCAAATCTACAATTGAAACATACTTAATCAATAAACATTATAGTCATGACACAAAGTGAAAGATCAAATCTTCTATTACCTTCATTTAAAGTATCTTGAATAGTCATGGTTGATAAATCACAAAGAAAGATCTCCACTTCTTCAGTTGTTAAAGATGATGGATCATCTTCTACTATCCCATGCTAAGTTCAGGAGCTTCTCTACAATGACCCCATGCCAAATCTGTTTTTCCTCTTATATCACTTGATGTTGATATGGAAATTGAAGGTTCAGATAATTGAGTAGTTGAAGGAGTGCTATTTGAAGTGCTACCATGTTGAGAAGCCATTTTACAAACCTATAGTAAATCAAATCAAACTAACATGATAAATAAAAGGTTGCATAAATTGGAAGTGGTACTTGCAGTATGCAATGCATATGAAAAAACTAGAATTAATAATGTAACAGCATATTTTAGAAGAAAGGATGCATTGATCATGTTCAACTAATAATCCGGATTTAAGAATAACAGTTCCAGAACAATTAATCTATCACATGATGAATAGCTAGACACACCAAACATTATTGATGAACAATAATTTAGAACAGGAACTAGAAGTAATTATTCAACATGGTGTTAGATCAGAAAGTGTTACATTCGGACCATATTATTGTGATTAATTAGCTAATCAATAATCATATCATAAAAGACAAAAACCAAATCAACATGAATGAGAAATAGTGAGCACAGCTGTTTTGCAGAGAAACAAGAGCTTATTGTGCTGGCTCTGGCTTACTCTCTCAAGTCTCAACTATTTCTCTACAAATAATTAGCATATGCTTTCAGCCACAGGACATACTTAGAATAATTAATTTATGAAATTAAATGATAAAAAATTAATTTATGCCTAATTGTTTATTGGGTTTATGCCATTAATCAGCTGTTAAAAATCAAAATTAGATGAAGATACTAAACAATAAATAACAACATAAAATAGTGCATAGCCTAAGAAATAAAATGAAGGAAAGAAATGTTTGGGAATGGAAAATAAAGTTCCTTCCCTTCCCTTCTATGGATATTGAGGAAAATAAGTAATTTTTCAAGTTCATGCATAAAGAGTTTAAATTGGAAGCTTACTTCATGATCCAAGTTCTTTTTAAGTTTGTTTTTTGTCCTTTCCCTTATTTTTCCGTAAACCAAAGACAGAGATGTTGTTCTGCATGCCTTCCAGGCACCGTATTAGTGTGAGGCATTGATGCCCATCTTAATGTCATTCTGTGTACATACAACTATACAAGTATAATATATTCTAAGTACTCCTAATTATTTTTTTTTCCTTTCTAGTTATCTTTTATTACAGCTTACCATTGTTTCTCCTTCTCTCTGTCTCCAACTCTCTCAACAAATTGCTGTTAATGATTTCAGGCAGTAATAATATTAGTTTAATTATCTTTCTTTACAATTATTTAGTTAGTTTCTGGGAATTGAAATGGAAATCATTAACAGGAAAAAAAAAGAACACCATTAATAAATTTGAAATAGCTCTTAAAAATTGAACCTTGTCCCCTCAAACTTGAAAGGAATAATAGTTAACTTAATTTAGCAGCTGTAATATTGCAAAAAGATGAAGTACCTGGCAGTGGAATCTAGCTTCTCTTTCGTTTCGGACCACTGGTGCAAACTGCAACTTTCTACAAAATGATGACAAGATCCAGTAAAGGGAGGGGCTAGAATATTCAAAGAAAAAAAAAAAAGAATCCAACAGAGCAACCAGGAGAAGATACCAGCAGAAGAATATAATTTGATTGTTCGAACTTTGAACTGCAAAGAAAGAAATTAGGGTAAAAATTTAGCTTTCCTTTTGCTTTCCCAATTTTCCCGAGGTGAGTTAGTATATATAGTCCGGGTCTCACCCGGGTTAGGCCGGGTCACCCGGGTCAGGCCGGGTTTGGCCGGTTTTTTCCTTGCACCGGTCTTTTGTGTTGCCCGGACCAGTCCAGGCCCCGGGTCCCGGGTCGACCCGCTGGGCCGGTCCGGGTTTTATAACACTGTTTCTCACACACCCGCGCCCCACCGCGGGTTGAGGAAAAACAAAATTCACGTAAACAAATGTTAAGGAAAAAATATAAGAATCAAGTTGGTGATTCAATTGTTAATTTAAATAATATAGTTAAAAATTTCTAACAGCAGCAATAAATAAACATACAAAAAAAATAGCAATGAAAAAAAAAAAACTTAACATGAATCAACCCGAATTATGAAGCAACTCAATATTGAATTACAAAACTAAAAAAATTAAAAACAAAAAAAACCATGGTTAACAAGGTTAATTCTCAAACTTCATGATGATTGATATAAGATTGGGATAATTTCATGGATAAAAACGCAGGGAAGAGTTTGAAGATCAATTTCTAATAAAAAAATAAAAATATGATAACTTCATAAAAAAAATGAAGCTTAATCTTTAAGTAAATAAAATGTTTAAAGATGAAAATTAAAAAACATATATAATTTAACCGAGCCTGCCTAGGTCAAGATTCCAAATCTCTCAACCAATCATGATACCAGAATGACCACATTTAAAAAAAAATTGAATAAAATTATAAAATTCAATTATCAAACAACTTAATGTTGAAGGACACAAGTGATAAAAGAGATTTAATTTAAAAAAGCAATGGAAAAATATGAGTCAACCTGCAAATCCCGTGACCATGAAAATCATGAAATCCTTGAACCGTGTTCGATCAATAATCTTAATTCCCAACCAATTTAGTTTTGAAGGATGTGATCATGGAAAAAAAATATCAATTTTAAAAACTTACCATAAAAAAAGGTAGCAATAAAAAAAAATAGAGATCAAATTTAATGGAAAAAACCCATGAATGATGAAATTATATATAAAAAAACCCCTAAAAAATAACTGGGGCAACTCAATAGAAAGAGAAAGAGAAAAAAAACACGAAAACTAGTTTCCAATAAATTAAATGTCAAATGGTGAAATAGAGATAATTCTATTTAAACAAAGGACATAAAAAAGTTAATCCATATTAATCTTTGAAACCAGTAACTCTGGTCTTGAATCAGGGACTAACCATATAGCTATAAGAAAAAATATAAGTTAACTCGCAAACTTCACAATCATAGGCATGAGATTGAAATAACTCAATAAAAAAGAAATGAAAAAAAGATAGGAATACCAATTTCAAATAAATTAAATGTTAGGAGATGAAATTGAAAAATATTAAAAAAAGATAAAAAAAATCAACTCATGTTAACCTTTTAAACCGATGACATAGTCATTAACCTGAAATTGATTCTATTAAAGAAAAACCATAAAAAATAATAAAACAAAACTCTAAAAAAGAGTTTAAAAAACATTAGCTTTAAAAAGAAAAAAATCAAGCCAACTTGGACAAACCTGAATATCCTTGAGATTTATAATAAAACTAATGTAAAATGACACTAAAAAAAAGTAATTATATAAGAATTATACCTGTTTTATTTTTAAAAACATCAAAATAATTATATTATTTTAAAAAATAAAAAGATAAAAATGCATGAGCGGTAGGCATCATATTATTAATAATTTTAACATGGAAAAAAAAACAATCTAACCCTGTATAATTTATAAAAAAACAATTGTATAAGAATTGTTCAAACGCAGAAATGTGCTATCAACATCTTGGAAAGTGTCAAAGAAGCATAAGAATTGTCTTTTGATGGATGATATTAGTGTTTTTCTCTCGTGAATCGTACACCTCAACTATTTGACTGTAGCGTTTTTCTTCCTAGTGGAT
>Ga0325414_1001181_pt1 | contig 24573 bp, 24 predicted proteins | sample PopdelMetagenome_8_FD_206183 | JGI IMG/M metagenome (GOLD analysis project Ga0325414, IMG submission 206183) | Populus deltoides microbial communities from Bellville, Georgia, United States - Leaf-PdKOR-R3 | ecosystem: Host-associated > Plants > Phyllosphere > Phylloplane/Leaf | place: USA... | reverse complement strand
CAGGTAGAGTTACTATATCGAACATTGTTTTCTGTTCATGTTCATATATGTATCGGTTGCTTCAGCAATCTGTGTTTACCCATAATTAACTTGCATGATTTTGTTATGTTTCTCTCTGTTTTTTTAAACTCCTATTCTAGAGCATAATCATTGTTATTGGCTTGCCATGTGGGTTTTTTTTGTGATCTTTTCCTGTTTTTTTTTTTTTTTTTCAAAAAATAAGATTCATATATCCATAATCTTGCTGTATAGACATCATATATTATATGGCCGATTTTTATATTTCATGGCATTCTATTACTGGCCACTTGTTTATAAATCTATCCAAAATGACTCCTGCAAAAATCTTCTTCCAGGTTGCCAGAGTTTTGAATCTTATCTACAGGCTAGTCGTGCAGCCAAATGCAGCCAGAGCTCACATGTTTGCAGAGTCATTCATAACATGTGGTGGTATAGAAACCCTTCTTGTTCTGCTTCAGCGAGAAGCAAAAGCTGGTGATCATAGCATTCCAGAATTGGTGGCAAAGAGCGAAGATAGCTTACCAGTTCAAGAAACTGAACTAGATATTGGTAATGGTACTTCAGAAAGAAGTCAGAATGATGAACAGGAAAAGGATTTGACTTCCCAGGACAAAGATTATGAACCTGAATTTTTAGACAGTGGTGGTGGTGGCAGTCCTGTCACCACTTCCCCTGGCATGGAAATTGAAAGGGTGTCATCTGTTTCGGAAAACCCATCTACTAAGAATTTGGGTGGTATAAACCTTTCTATTAGTGCTGATAATGCAAGGAATAATGTCTACAATGTTGATAGAAGTGATGGCATTGTTGTTGCAATCATTGGGCTAATAGGTGCTCTTGTAACTTCTGGGCATTTCAACTTTGTTTCCCATGCACCCTCTGATACTGCTAGCAACTTTTTTGGTGGTGGCCTGCATGATGGAAGTGGTACAATGTTTGATGATAAAGTTTCTCTACTACTTTTTGCACTACAGAAGGCTTTCCAGGCAGCACCTAATAGGCTTATGACTACCACTGTGTACACAGCTTTATTGGCAGCCTCGGTATTCTTTTCCAGTCTCATCCATTCCTATGAATGTGTTCATCAAGGATTAGTTTGTTTTATTGAAAATATTTATTGTCATTGCAAAGTAAAAATCCATAACTGTTTCCTTATGGTTTCAAATACAAATCCTTGTAATTCAGTACTTTGGCTTTTCAGATTAACGCTTCTTCAACAGAGGAAGGGCTAAACTTTTATGATTCTGGACATCGCTTTGAACATTCACAACTTCTGTTGGTTCTGTTGCGGTCTCTGCCTTACGCATCCAGAGCCTTGCAAAGTCGAGCATTGCAGGTATTTCTATTTGAGCGAGTCCTATATGTTTCTGTGCATGCATTTTTTGGCTTCTCATCATCATTGTTGAACCATATTTGTTTCTGGTATATATAATGAAAAAGAATGAAGCTTAATACTTGCCCAAGTTGTGCATTCTAAAATTCAGTCTTCGCATTGTTTGTTGCCTTAGTGTTGTTATCAGTAAAGGCTACACGAGTTAATCTATGATGTTACTATGCTTTGCAGATTTACCTTTTAGTCTCCCCTAGTTATATAAGAGTTTTCCATTAGAGGGAATTTTCAAACCTTAAGCTGGGGATGCAGTAACAGCTGGGGTTTTCTTTAAATAGTTGGAAATTTTAAGCTGGAGACCAGATGTGGATTAATGCGAGGCAGTGCTCATTTTCAGTCATTTCAAATATGATGATAAGAGGGTGGGAGATGTTATCCTTTATTTATTGAATCAAGTGACAGTCAAGAAGTTCCCTATTGTATTATTATTTTAATAACCATTTTAGACAATCAGATTTAACAATGAACAATATGTTCTCTAGTTTTTGGAACTTAGATATTGGAAGATACTGTAGGATGTGAAGCTGAAGGGTTATAATTGTCGATCTATTTCTTGATTGTCCATAAGACAGCCCAATGAGTTTGTTCTTGCAACTTATAGTGTTTTTCTCCGTACCCCTAGGTGACCAGCTAATAGGAGTATTGAATCATTCAGTTGGTGTCAAATGGATAAACGTTTAGTTTTATTTCAGTCAACATGTTTATGCATAATTATTTTGTGGATTCTTATTTCTACAACAAATATTTTATACCAAGTGTTCGAGAAAATGCATGATGCTAAATTGCTAGAAGTAGGCATATTGGAACTCCTTTGCAAATAGTTATCCTGATACAATAAGTCGAATATGTAGTTTAAATTCTCTATTTAACCTCACATTTCTAGTTTTCCTTATCAAGTTCCCCTGTATTTTGTTTAGTTTCTGAGCTGCTGCATTCTATATGATTTCAGGATCTTCTGTTTTTGGCTTGCAGTCATCCAGAAAACCGAAGCACTCTGACAAAAATGGAGGAATGGCCTGAGTGGCTTCTAGAAATTCTAATCTCTAATTATGAGGTAACATTATCTAACATCATTCTTAATTTGTTTTGTTTAATTGTTAGGGGCGTGGCACCTAGTTAGAGTAGGAGGATTTCATATGTAATAGAGTCTTTAAATTAATCTAGCAAACTTTTGGGGTCATACTTTGATTCTTCTTACTTGTAATTTCATGTGTTTTCAGATGGGTGAAAACAAAAATTCTAACTTGGCAAGCTTGGGAGACATAGAAGACCTCATACACAACTTCTTGATTATAATGTTAGAGCACTCAATGCGCCAGAAGGATGGTTGGAAGGTGGGTGTTTATCCATCCTTTTCTTATAATTATATGACTCTATTCCCAGTTGGAAGATGGGCTCTGTGGAGTTTAGTCTTGACATCCGGCATTTGATATTAATTGCATGGCCATTATGTTTCTTTCCTCTATCATTGATTCCAATCAAATATGTTTATTGTTTCTTCTGCATATCTTGGCGTTCCCTACATTTGACTTGAGTTATTTAAGCATCAATGTGGAATCAGCTCATGCATTGCAGAATTTGAAATGATATCCTGGAATTCGATTCATAAATTATCAGCATCGTGACAGTTGCAATATACTGAAATTCTATTGACTTTAGAATCCTGGAAGTCAGTAATGACCTCAAAGTTTTCTTTGGAATTTGATCTTTATTCTTACTAGTGGTTTTAAATCAAGGACACTATTGCTTTGTGATTGCGGACATATGGCCATTACATAACCATGGCTGTCAGTAATTGCCCTTGTGTGACTGCTTGAAACGTACTAGTAGTGTAAATTCATGTTACGTACACTTTTATGAAACCACAGCTATCAATGGTGCTTTTTATGTGGCAGCTTGAAAGTACTGCTAGTGTAAATATCTGTTACATACACTGTTATAAAACTGTAACTGCTCATATTTTCTACTTGCACTTGTGTTTTATATGCTATACCTTTGCTTATATGTGTTGCTCTTATTAAATCTGTTTTGAATGGATGTGTTCCCTTCAAACTCTGCTCATATCAGCTTTCATCTCCTCCTTACAGGATACTGAAGCTACAATTCATTGTGCAGAATGGCTTTCTATAATTGGGGGATCCTGCACAGGAGACCAACGGGTTAGGTATTCCATTATCTTATAGACCTTCTTCTGGGAATTTTCCCTTTTCTGCTCAAATTGGTTTATTCTTTTTTGAGTATCAATTGACTTCATGAACCATGATTAACACCATGTTGGCTGACTCAAACTCTAATAATTACCATGTTGGTTGACTCAAACTCTGATTGTATCTTTTATTGTCTCCTATTGGGTTTCCAATGAGTTGATCCATTTGGTGTTTACTGAATTTTTTCCCAGTGATTACTGACTGTACTACTTGGACCACATGGTACTTATCCAGATGTCTATAGAATTCCCAATTGAGCATCATGCTAGCTTTATTTGATAGTTAAACCTTTGTTGTAATCCATTAACTCTGAGCTACAGCTGCTTTTACACTCTTATTGGTGATACCTCATAGCCAATATTTCTCTCTTTTTGGTCAATCTTTTTCATCATTTGAAGACGTGAAGAATCACTACCTTTATTTAAAAGAAGGCTCTTGGGTGCATTGCTAGACTTTGCTGCTAGAGAACTGCAGGTTCAGGTAACTTTTGTACTTTTCTGCTCTTTAGGAATATTATGTCAGGTATTCTGGATTTCCATTTTGGATGAGTCTTCAAGTGTATAAAAAGTGTAAATAGATGTGACCTCAAATCGAATAAGCATTCTAGAGTAACACCAAAATCTAAAATTGAATCTGTCTGGAAAATGTGCAAAGTGAGTGAGAGTAGAGCGGGAGAAAACTTCCAATTGCACGCTAAAGAATTCATATGAATTCATCTGTATTTGATTTCCATTTTAGTTTTTATCAAATCTATTTTATTTCATTTTATGAATTTGGCATCAATTGGAACCCAGTTCATTCGCTCAGAGTTCTATCTATGACCTAGTAGCATGTGGTCTAACGATAATGAGACCTAGCATAACCATGACTGATATGGCTTTAACATTTACAATATCAACAAACTTTCCTCACCCAACAATTTGGCCTAGCATGGTGGGCAACATTCTGATCACAGTGACTTTGTTATTTGTATCCAATTCAAAGACATTTTGGGTAGGTGGAGAGCTAGAACCATATGAGGCCATAGTGAACTTTACATTTACTGTATTTGCATTATATGGCACCATTGTTGCTGCTTGATTACTTGAAACTCTTGAAAGATAAATTATGAGAGGATAGGTGCACTCACATTCACATCAAACTTTTCTTTTGCTGCAGACTCAAGTAATTGCTGCGGCTGCTGCTGGTGTTGCAGCTGGGGGTTTGCCACCCAAAGATGCTAAAGTGGAAGCAGAAAATGCTGCTCAGCTTTCTGTGGCACTGGTTGAAAATGCTATTGTTATTTTAATGCTTGTTGAAGATCACTTGCGATTACAAAGCAAACTTTCTAGTGCATCAAGCGTTGTTGACAGTTCATCACCTCCACTTTCTCTTGTATCTCCCCTGAATAATCACTCTAGTTCCCCAGCATCAATTGGTACTGATTCACTTGAAGCTTTGGGTGATCGCAGATCTAGTGACTCTGGGGGACTCCCTCTTGATGTATGTATATTTTTTCCCCTTCTGCTTGGTTGCTCTAGTCATAGCTACTGGCAGCAGAAGAGCTATGAATTTTATGCTGTACTTCTCAGGATGTTTTGTTTGCGCATCTATTTTTTTCTCAGTTAATAGAATTTAAAAATTTCTATTTCATACACTAACATGGGACTTCCTAAGGTCCTTGCTTCAATGGCTGATGCAAATGGGCAAATTTCTGCGAGTGTGATGGAACGTCTTACCGCAGCAGCAGCAGCTGAGCCTTATGAATCTGTTTCATGTGCTTTTGTGTCATATGGGAGCTGTACGATGGATTTAGCTGAGGGTTGGAAATTTAGGAGCAGACTATGGTATGGTGTCGGCCTGCCTTCAAAAACAGCTCCCTTTGGTGGTGGTGGCAGTGGATGGAAATCTTGGAGGTCTACTTTAGAAAAAGATGCAAACGGAAACTGGATTGAACTTCCTTTGGTAAAAAAATCAGTTGCCATGCTTCAAGCTCTATTATTAGATGAGTCTGGACTTGGTGGTGGTCTTGGTATAGGTGGAGGATCTGGTACTGGAATGGGTGGAATGGCAGCACTATATCAATTATTGGACAGCGACCAACCATTTCTATGCATCCTACGTATGGTGCTTCTTTCTATGAGAGAGGAGGACAATGGGGAAACCAGTATGTTCATGAGGAATGTAAGCATGGAGGATGGGATGTCGGAAGGATTTGTCCGACAAGCTGGCAACACCATCTCTTTAGAAAACAGTGCTCAAATGCAAATGAGACAACCACGGTCAGCTTTGCTGTGGAGGTAATTTAAATGCTTATCTTTTAACTTTTTTTCCTCCAAGTTTCTTATAAAATAACAAACTTATTTTCTATTGGATTTAAAGAATAGAGTGCGATTTTTACTATGGATATGTTTATGTTTTCTTATAACCACCTCTTAACACCATGCTGCCTTGGAAAATTGAAAATGTTTTTATGGCTTAGAACTCTAGAGGTTCTTCTAACAATATTTTTTTTTTTGCACCGAACACTTTTAGTATAACGTTTATGGCCACATTTTTCATTTGCTTTTCTGGTGATTTAGTTCTCTTCACATGAAGCAATGCATATAAGTTGTGGTTGTAAATCATCATCGAACACGAATAGGAATTACTTTTAGGAATAATTAGGCGCATGTCATAGCTGCAACATGCAGCTGGGGAACTCAATTAAGAAACCAAGCTATTTGATTGTTTATATTGAACTGGATAGCACCTGTTCGTATGCAATTATTATAGGCATTCCCATCTCCCATGAGACTTGCTCAAGTCAACACCGACTTGGTTGGTGCTTTTTTCCATGTCATAAACATGAATGTTTTATTTTAGTATGGTTTTTGTTGTTGTTTACTTATAGTGTATACTAGATCATTGATCCGCTCTACGTTGCGAGTTGGGTTAAATTTTTCTTGAGCGTAAAAAAATTCAGATATTGTTAATGTTTTTATTCTAATAGAAAAAAATTTAAACAGTATTGGGGTTGACCTGATATGACTCAATTGACTTTGCGGGTTCAAAAGCAACCCGGACGACCTATAAGAATATAGTTTGACTATTTTTTTTCAAAGATCTTTTTATTTTTATTTTAAGATAACAACATATTGGATTGACTTAGGTTAACCCGAGCTAATATGTCAAATTCACGATCCGGATTATGAGACTATGATAACCCCATAAAAAATAAATCAAAACAAATTATGAAGTTTAATTCCAATCAACACAATGTTGAAGGATGAAATTGAAAAAAAAAAACCTAAAAAAGTGACCTAAGTTAACCTGTCAAACCCGCGGTCCGGGTCATAAGACCGAGATAACTCCATAGAAAGCAATTCAAAATAAATCATGAAGTTCAATTTCCAATCAACCCAATGTTGAAAGACGATATTAAAAAAAGAACATAAAAAACAAACGAGTCAATCCACAAAATCCATGACCTGGATCATGAGACCGAGATAACTTTATAGAAAAAAATAAAAAAATTAACATGATTTAATTTGGGTTAACTTGCCAAATTCATGACGTTGGTCATGAGACCGAGATAACACTATTAAAACAAATTATTAAACTCAATTCTCAATTGACCCTGTTGGACCTAATGTTGAATTATAAAATTTGTAAAATTTTTAATTTAAAAAAGACATAAAATGAGCCAAGTCAACTTGGATTAACCTATTAAGTATTATTCCCGAGTCATTAGACTAAGATAATATAATAAAAAGCAAACCGAAATAAATCATTAAGCCTAATTCTCCATTAAACACAATATTAAATGATAAAATTGGAAAAAAAGTCAATTAAAAAAAAGAAAAAAATCCGAGTCAACTAGGTTAATTATCAAACCCGCGACCCGGGTCATGAGACGAGAATAACCCAATAAAAAACAAATCCAATGTTGAAGAACTCATGATTAGAGTCATGAGATCGGGATTACTTCTTAGAAAGAAAAAAAAATGACTAAATTTAACCGAGATTAAAATGCCAAACTCTCGACTCTAATCATGAGATTAAGATATCTTAATAGAAAACATATCAAAACAAATTATGAAACTCAATTCTCAACCGATCAAATGTTGAATGATGAAGTTGAAAAAAAAATTCAATTAAAAAAAAGATACAAAAAACAACCCGAGTTAACTCAGGTTAACCTGCTAACCTAATAGAAAGTAAACAAAATAAATTATGAAGCCTAATTCCCATCAAACTAATATTAAAGAATGAAATTGAAAAAAAAAGTTAATTAAAAAAAGAAAAAAAAACTCTAGTCAACAAAGTTAACCCGTTAAACTCGTGATCCGTGTTATGAGAATGAGATAACCCAATAAAAAGCAAATATAATATAAATGAAATAAAAAAAATGCGTTGATTGAGAAAAAATCAAAGAAAAAAAAACACTATTCTAATTAATAGTGTTTTGTGAGGAGGGGTACTTAAAAACCCCTCCTCTTTTAATTTTTTTGTTAATTTTGCCTGGGTTTACTAGGACTGTAGAGTTGACAAATGGCAAGAGCAACTACATCATCTAAAATAGGCATTTAATGTTTTTCTTCCAAGCTAATGAATACAAAACATTATCAGATAATTTACCATACAGCTCATATTTTCCTTCTACGTTTCTTTTATAGAGTTCTTCCACCCTTCGACAGTTTTTGTTCAGGTTTTCACTAACCAATATAGGTAGTTGATGATTTACCATACAGCTCATATTTTGCTTCTGCTTTTCTTTCACAGAGTTCTTCCCACCCTTCTACAGTTTTGTTCAGGTTTTCACTAACCAATATAGGTAGTTGATGATAAACAGTTTAAATACTTGCAGGGCAAAGTGAGTCCTGATTTCCTTAGGGGTGTAAGACACGTCATTGTTTTCCAGTGTGATTCAGCTCTCTCATTACGTGCGTGTGTGTTTGCTTGTGCTTCCTGTTCAATCTCTTGTCTATTCAAATTCATTTTCACTATAATGTATTGCATATGTGCTCTTTTACTACTACTTTTCATTGGTTTATGTTCTCCTTTGGTCCTTAGCATAATTTCTTTGGCTGTTGTTCACTTCCAAGTGCTATTGGTATGCGAATCTTGAACTAATTTTCATTATCTATCTACAGTGTGCTTTCACCTGTTCTGAACATGCCAATTTCCGATTCAAAAAGACAGAGAGTGTTGGTTGCGTCTTGTATTCTTTACTCTGAGGTTAGTTCTGCATAAAACTGTCTTGCTACAGTGTATTGGATGTAATTATTTCCTCCTGTTATCCATTCCAATCTTCATTTGTATCTGAGATCTTATTTAAGAGGTTTCTTATTCCTGCCTTCCACTTGGTCATGCAGCTGGATGCTGTGGTTGTATTCATTTATGCTGATTCTTTTTATGGTTAATTTAGGGTATCATGTATGTTGCAGGTATGGCATGCTGTTGGCAGAGAGAGGAAACCCCTTCGTAAACAGTATCTTGAGGGTATCTTACCTCCATTTGTTGCTATGTTGAGGAGGTGGCGGCCTCTTCTAGCTGGAATTCATGAGCTTGCAACTGCTGATGGTCTAAATCCTCTTGTTGTTGATGATCGCGCTTTAGCTGCTGATGCGCTACCAATAGAGGTTATTGAGCTATAATGCACGTTGTCTTTTGGTCAAATTATACCTGTTCTGGATGCTTTTTTGGTTGATTTGAGAACCATCGTTTCTCCCCTGAAAAAATGCAACTAGTGAATATGCTTACTTTGTTTAGTTATTTTTGCGCCTCTGTGTTTTTTTTTTTGCTCGAATTATCTGATGCTTTGCACCATTTATGCAAGTTGCCATATTCTTGTGCACCATGCTAATGCTTGTTTTTAACAGTCCTTTGACAATTGTATCTGCTGATGTGTTTGGAGGCTAAATTTTTTTCCAATTTTGCTTCCCATGCCAGAATGCATATGAAGTGTTAGGTATCATGGGAAATTGTTTTTAAGGCACTTATTATGATTTAGAATGTTAGGAAATGGAAGAAGATTGGGCAGAAGTATATAATTGGAAGTAAATGTCTGTAGACCATCTCTAGTGTGAGTGCATGCCCGAAGTGGTCTTCATTGCCAAGTTCTGAAGCTCACAGGTTATTATCTGTTGCTAGTGCCTAATGACTTGATTTCTTTCTGAACCCAGTGAAGCACGTGCACCATTTATTTGTCTGTTGTTGTTACTGATCTTTGCATCTCTTTCTTGTTTTTATTTTTTTTTGAAATTGTTATATGTTCTTGTTTAGATGTTTCTTAACCTTGGATAGCCAGCGGCTACAATGCCATGTTTTCCATTCTGCTCCTAAATTTTTTCTTAGAAGTCGTTGGTGGTGCTCTAAAAAAATATAAAATAAAAAGCATTGGTATTGCTGCTTTGTGTCATGTATTTCAATCAATTTTCTCCAGGCTGCACTCTGCATGATTTCTCCTGCTTGGGCAGCTGCTTTTGCATCACCACCAGCTGCGATGGCATTGGCGATGATTGCTGCTGGTGCTGCAGGTGGGGAAACCCCTGCTCCTGCAACAACCACACATCTTAAGCGTGACTCTTCCTTGCTGGAGCGAAAAACTGATAGACTACATACTTTTTCAAGCTTTCAAAAGTCTTTGGAGGTGCCTAACAAAACACCAGCTCATCATAAGGATAAGGCTGGTGCAAAAGCCGCTGCCTTGGCAGCTGCACGTGATCTTCAACGCAATGCTAAGATTGGTTCTGGACGGGGTCTTAGTGCTGTTGCGATGGCCACGTCTGCACAGCGAAGAAATGCTAATGATATGGGGCGTGTTAGGAGATGGAATACTGATGAAGCCATGGGAGTTGCATGGATGGAATGCTTACAACCAGCTGACACACGATCAGTCTACGGGAAAGATCTCAATGCTCTATCCTATAAATTTATCGCAGTCCTTGTTGCAAGCTTTGCCTTAGCAAGAAACATGCAGCGATTAGAGGTTTGAGTCGTGCTAGCTACGTATTCTCATTTCTTGTATAACCTTCAGGATCAGTTATTATTATTTCTTTGCTAGGTGGACAGGCGTGCTCAAGTTGATGTGATATCTTGTCATCATTTATCCAGTGGAATCTGTGCTTGGCGCAAACTTATACATTGCCTGATAGAGATGAAGAGTCTTTTTGGGCCCTTTGGGGACCCCTTGTGCAATCCTGAGCGTGTATGTTGTGTGAGATAACTTATAGAAGTGTATTACACTATCAAAACCATTTGGCATTAATATATTTTTATCTAATGTTTTAATGTTTTTCTGTTCTCATATTAAATTTCTTATATATTATATAGAAGAGCTTCTTTTCTAAAAACTGCTGTTACAATTGTGTAGGTTTTCTGGAAGCTAGATTTTATGGAAACTTCTTCAAGAATGAGAAGATGTTTGAGGAGGAATTATAGAGGATCTAATCATTTTGGTGCTGCTGCTAACTATGAGGATCAAATTGAGCTGAAGCATGATAAAGGAAATGTTCCTGTTCTGGCAGCAGAAGCAATATCAGTGGAAATACTAAATGAAGATGGGGAACATGCAGAAATTGAGAATTTAGGTGTTAGATCCTTTGATACAGAGCAGGGTGGGGAGAGTCAGCTGAGACTGTCTGGAGCAACTGATCAAAGTATGCAGCCTCCAGCAGAATCTAGTGACACTCAACTAGCCAGGGACCAAGATTTGGAAAATGCATCGGCAGTTGCACCAGGTTATGTGCCCAGTGAACGTGATGAAAGAATCATTCTTGAACTTCCATCATCTATGGTCCGGCCACTGACAGTTATGCGAGGAACATTTCAAGTAAGCTCTATGAGACTAGCATGTCATTCTTTTTTAATCATCCACCAAGTTCTCTCTTTTCGATGTTTTTAATCTTACATTTAGGATGTAATTGTCCTATAATTTCTAATTATGCCACATCAAGATCCTAAAACACCAGAAGCAAATAAATTTTGTTTCTGATGAGGAACACATGGAAATTAAATTCACCCACTAAGGGCTTGCTTGGTTTTTGCGAATTTTGGAATATAAGGACACAGGAAACTTTATTTTAAGAAACCCTGGGATTCATGCTTGCTGATTATATAATTATGGTGGAATATCATGGAGGTGATTGATACAAACTTAGATGTCATTTGTGGTAATTTTCGAGCCCAGCTTGTAGTTGAAATGATGCCAGTCCATGTGAGATGTGGCCCTATGATCTTTTTGCAGTGTTCAATGGTGGAAATGGCCTTTGATTTGTAAATTTTGCTTACAAAACCACTCTGATTTCTTTACGTTTCCCTGCTGGTAGTGTGTGCCATTGTGACATGTGACATTCGATCTTCTTGTTTCTACTCAATAAAAGTTGCTGCTATGCCTTCTCCTGCTTTCAACAATAGGAAAGTAGAGCATTTTGCCTGTTTCCTTTTTGAGAACATGAAAACAGGAAACTCTGACATTTTACAAGGAGCTGTTAATCTGGATGTTGTTACTGAGCATATGAAGCAATTGTTTCTTCAGGTAACTACTAGGAGAATAAACTTTATAGTTGATACCACTGAGAGCAATGCTGATGGAATGAAATCTTCTGAATCGGGAGTCCAAGAAAAGGATCACAGTTGGCTGATGTCTTCCCTCCATCAGATTTATAGCCGGAGGTAAAATTTATTGGGCTTTTATTAGTTTAACTGGACTTGTATTTTTGTTTTAATTCAAACAATTTAAGAATCTTTGTTATTTATTTATTTTTGAAGATGAACAATTTGAGTGTCTTATATTCCTATAATGTGTTTGGTTTGTCAAAGGAATGCAATTGTAGCATGTAGGCAGGTCACAGGTTGTAATTTTAACTTGAGTCATGACAAGGAAAGATAGCCACTATAGCTTACCAAAAAAAGGCTGATATTCTCTTTTCTTTTGTAATATCTGGGATTGCAAGTTGATTTGGTTTAATGGGTTGTCTGCTGGTCGACTAAAGGACTCTCTTGGTCTTGTCCAGCTGCTAAATGGTATTATATTTGTTCTGGGTTCATTTGTTGTATTAGCATTCTAGCCTGATATGCAAGCAGGTAACATGAGTTTCATGCTGGTAGCTTCTATTGAGACTCTTTATCCTTTTGTTTTTCAACATGTGACACTAGAGTATGTGCAGTATAGTTGAGTAATGCTTATCAGAGATAAAATGATTTTGGAGCAATGTCTTTTGAAGCACAACCGTGATCTTCCCTTTTTGGAAGGATTTGTGTTTTATTTGCTTTTCATTCCTTGACCTATGGGGATAAGGAACCTGCTGTCGAGTGATTGCTCCATAAAGCTTTTATCTTCTCAGTCTTTTCATATACTGTCTGGTCATGACACGGCCTTTTCTGGTCATGAAATCACTGTGCTTTCTCAATTGCTGATAACTATAAAATTTTAGATTTAGAAGACTTCAGGAGTCATGCTCGGAGTTATTTTTCTGAATTTTTTATGCCTGCAGGCTTTCTATTGTATGCATCTCTCAATAATGTTAAATGAATTCTGGTCTTACTGTGTACTGACATTAGTACAATATCCAAATGTCTGCCCTACATCCCAGAAATTGGGCTGTTTAGCTGGTGCGATTCTGGGTTTACAGACATTGGAACTGTGCATAATAACCTGTGACATATGCCTTTTGTTCAACTTCATATGTTGCCTGGCTTCCAGAACTTTACTCAACCCATTTATTGACATAAGTGTATCTTCTGGCATCATTTTATAGGCATGAACTTATTGCACTTACGCAGATAAATTGTTATATGGTATCACAAGTCCATAATATCATTTTGTTCAGTTCTCATTTGTTCTACTCTCATCTTCATACCAGTTTGCTATCATCCTCAGGTATTTGCTAAGAAGAAGTGCTCTGGAGTTGTTTATGGTTGACCGATCAAATTTCTTCTTTGATTTTGGGGTATTTCACTTGAAATGTATCTTGAACATTTTCTTTGCACCAATAGAATTCTGTCCACCAGCCTTGACCGTGGAATAAATTTTTGGTTCCTTTTTTTTTGTCCCTTTAGAGTACTGAGGCACGAAGAAATGCTTACCAAGCTGTAGTTCAATCAAGACCTCCTCATTTGAATAATATTTATCTGGCTACTCAGGTTTTGCAAATTTCTACCTGACTATGTAGTTCTTAAAAGATGTGTGCATGTGTGTTTTTTTTACCTGTTGGATGTTTATTTGTCTTTTCCATTATATCATGAAAGCTGCTTGCTTTTTCCTGTTGTAGAGACCTGAACAACTTTTGAAAAGAACTCAACTTATGGAACGTTGGGCAAGGTGGGAGGTATATACTCAAATTCATTTCTGTAATATTGCAAGTTTCATTCACATTTGCAACATTAATTCAGAATAATGACAAGTTTAAACACAACCATTATGCAGATTAGCAACTTCGAATATCTAATGCAGCTCAATACTCTGGCTGGGCGTAGTTATAATGACATCACTCAGGTATGTATGTTTCTCGGCTAATTTCTTGTTCTAGTGTGGAAGGTTGTGCATATTATCTCTAAATCTTCTTTTGTTTCCTTGCAGTATCCAGTTTTCCCATGGGTTCTTTCTGATTACAGTTCAAAAAGTTTGGATCTTTCTGATGCTTCTTCTTATCGAGATCTTTCAAAGGTGACATAACTTGAATTACTCTTTCAATTATTTTATAATTGCGCTGTCTACTGTCATTATAGCAGGATATATACTTGCAGCCTCTTGGTGCTTTAAATCCTGATCGGCTGAAAAAGTTCCAAGAGAGATATTCTAGCTTTGATGATCCAGTCATTCCAAAATTCCATTATGGTTCTCATTACTCAAGTGCAGGGACTGTAAGTTATTTTTCCCATTTAATCTTGTGAAATCAGTCCTCCCATCATAGTTGTATATTCACCTTTAGCTGGCATTTCTGTTCATGAAGATTATTCATTTCTTTTGTTTTTCTGTATCAAGAATCTGGGATATTCGTCACAAAATTTCTAAAATCAAAGTGGAGCATATTGGAGAATCAAAAAGAAGAAAAACCAATCTTGGGGGGGGGGGGGTACTTGATGCTTAACAATTTACAACACAATCATCTTGAAAATGAATACCTGAATCCTACCCAAATTGATCAAAATAAAGATGCTAAATATCAGTAGACCTTATTCAAAATTGAATCTGGATGCAAGATATAGATTTTGGATGAAAGGTTTTGAAAATACCAGGAGCCATGTATGTTTCTATGAATAATATTTCATTTTAAAATATAAATATTATTTTCTACGTATTATGTAGTGTGGAGTTGAGATGTTTGGGCTTTTATTTGAATTAAGGAACCTTCTTTAGTATCTTGGAGTTTGGATTCAACTCAATTGTGGCATTATATTGTTACGTAGATTTAGGTTTGTGCACCAAATTCATCCAGCTGGAGGCACTACTACATGATCAGTTGCGCCTGATTGCCTTGTGCCCTTCCCCCTTCCCCCTTCCCCATCTCTGATTTTTGAATATTGTCTCTCTTTTGTTTGTATTTGAGCCTTTTCCCCCTTGATGCATTGCATTTTGTTTGTCTTCTTCTGCTCATATCAACAAATATAATGCCATTTGGGCATGTTGTTTAATGCTATCTGGAACAGTAAGGCAATTGTCCTTCCTTGAAAAAAGTAGAAATAAGTGAGAGAAAGAGTGGTTTGTACCGTTTGAATGCTTGATATGCAGTTGTTGCAGTTTATATGATTTATGGTTGTTCTGTGACAGGTTTTGTATTATCTTGCTAGAGTTGAACCGTTTACAACACTTTCAATTGAACTTCAAGGTGGAAAATTTGATCATGCAGATCGGATGTTTTCAGATATTGCTGCGACCTGGAAAGGAGTTACTGAAGACATGAGTGATGTGAAGGAATTGGTATGTCATCTATTTTGTTTGAAGATTTATAACTATCCATAAAAGCATTATCTTTGTGGAAACATTTAATTAGAGTAAAATGCCTTTATCATATTATTTAATGACTACATTTAACTCACCTTACTTTCATATTATATCACCTTAATTTTTAACCGTTAATTTTACCTTTCATGACAATAAAAACATACCTTATGTTCCATACTATAATCAATCTTCTTTCATATTATTTTACCTTTTTTAACAGGGTAAAGTTACCTTTCTTGATAAAAAATGTTACCCTACTTCCCCACGAGTTTGTCTTCTTTCTTGCCCTTTTTTTTACCTTTTACTTCTAACAAGTCAAAGGTTTTTTATTTAAAATGTTGATGATTATATAATATTAACTTTTATTTTTTATTCAATAAGAACTGTTCAAACAAAATAGGTAAGGAAAACATTGTCAGCATAATAATAGTAATAGTAATATTAATTTTATAATTTTTCTCTATCATTTTTAATAGAGAACATAATTGTAAATTACAATCTTAACCCAAGCCACGAAATCTGTGAAACAATTGATTCTACTAAATTGCTTTCCAATAAAAAAGGTAAAAAATATAATTGAACATAAAAAAATCCATCACATTTTGAAAACCCTTGAGTAAAAGAGAAAATCATCCTCTTGTTTTTTATTTTCTTTAATGGTAAGGATTATGTTAGATACAAATAAGACTCCTACTTGTGAGAGGATTTATTTATTTTTATATTTTACTGGTATTCTCGGCACTTGTTTTGTATGCCTATCATAAAAATTGTATAAAATATTCTAGTTGATTCTAAAATTTGATAATGATATTTTAGGAAACAAATTAAATACATTCCAGGCACCCTTACAATAATTGCTAAGAGTCATAAAAAAAGAGTAAAAGTTGCCTACTTTATTGTATATATATTTATTATTTTTTATCATAAATATGCTGGTATAGTATTCATATGACTAAGGCAAAGATAATAATTTTTTTTTTTGTGAATTCATAATAGTATCTTAAAAAGGCTAGCTCCTTTTATTTATTTATTTTTTATGAATGCATATTAACAAATACTCTAAAACGCGTAGGTTTTTCACTGTAGTAGCAGGTGTTTTTTTTTTTCTTTTGTTTTTTTTACATGTTTTTTTTACCCAAAATTGATTTCTTCTTCTTTTTTTTGTTTCTTTTTTTTTTTAATTTTTTGTTTCAAAATTATCTTTGCTAAATTTTTTTAAATATTGAGCTGGTTGAAAATTTAACTATGTAGTTTTTTTCTTTAAAACATTGTGGATTGCTATAATATTCTCATACATTGTTTTCTTTTTTTTTTAATGATTTCTTTATTCTTCTTTTTTTCAAAATGGTCTTTGTAGATTTTATTTTTTTACTATTGAGCTGGTTGAAAATTTAGTTTTTTTGTCTTTTTTTTTAAAACACTGTAGCTTTCCCTACATGTTTTTTTCTCGCTTTTGTTTTCTTTTTTGTACATTTTTTTTTCATTTCTTTTACCCAAAATTGACTTCTTCGTTTTTTTTAGATAGCCTTTGTCGGTTTTTTTATATATTGAGCTAGTTGAGAGATTAGCTTTGTAGCTTTTTTTTTATAAAAAAAAACACTATGGATTACTACAGTGTTTCCCTTACATGGTTTTTGTTTGGCTACAGTGTTTTCTCTATATGTTTTTTTTTAAAAATTATCTTTGTTAAATTTATTTTTTCAATATTGAGTTGGTTGAGAATTTAGCTTTAACTTTAGCTTTCCCCATTTTTTTTTTCATTTTTTGAAATTTTCCCCACGTTTTTTCATTATAATTATAATAATAATAATTATTATATTGTATTATATTATATAATTGTTTTTTCCTTTTGCTTTTTCTTTTTAATTTTTTTATGCATTTTTTTTGTTTGATTTAGTTTGTTAATGTTAATTTTTTTTTTATTTAGTTATCAGATTTTCATGATACAAATCTCGGGTTTGATGGGTTAACCTGATTTGACGAGTTATTTTTTTCATTTAGTTTAGTTTGTTAAAGTTAATTTTCTTTCTATTTAATTATTAGACTTTCATACTTTCATGACACGTATCCTGGGTTTGACGGGTTAACTTGGTTTGATGCGTTAACCCGGTTAATTCTAGGTAAACCCGTCAATTTTTTTTTCTACTTAGTTATCAAACTTTCATGACGTAAATCCCAGGTTTTACGGGATAACCTGGTTTAAAAGGTTGACCCAATTAATTCAATTTTTTTTTCTTTTTCTTCATTAGTTTTTTCCTTCCTGTTAATTTTTGTTCTTTGTTTTTTTTAATTAATCTATTTAATTATCACACTTTTATGACACGATCTTATAGCCAGACCCACATCCAGTATTCTTGGGTCCGGTGTTACAGCCAGACTGACTTAAACTTGGGTCATACAAGTTTAATTTTATTATTAATATTATAAATATTACTCTTAGGTTAGGCGTTGTAGCCAAACTCAAGATTCTTGGGTATAAATTTGCAGAAAAACCCAAGATTTTTAAATTTTTATTTTTTTAATATTTTTTATGCCAAAAAAATGACCTGCGGCATCGCGCGGGTATCAAAGCTAGTAGTATCTATAAAGGGTAGTGATATTTATTTATTTATTTTTACAAATGAAGGGCTAGAAATGAAAAAGAAAGAAAGAAAGAAAGAAATCTAAAAATTGAAAATTAATAATTAAACGTTGAGTGTATTTTTAAGTGATACAATGGCTAATATTTTTTTTTTAAATTTCTTCTTTCTTATAAGTGATACAATGACTTAATTAGTTATCAAAATATATAAAACATTGAGTGTATTTTTGTCAAATCAAATGTTTTGATAAGGTTCATGCTTTTATATATAGTTATGAATTTATAATTTATTCACATAATTTAGTTTGATAAACTTCATCTATATATATTTTTCTTGCAAAGTAATGGTATGTCAACTTTTTAACAACTTGAATAATGCACCATGCTAAACTGGCTAGTTAGCATAAAAGGTACCTCTTTATCTTAATGCTTGGCGTGATTCTTTGTCTCATGTTAATAATAATCATTTCTCCGTGCTGTTCTTGTATGCACACTTTCTACAATTTTCTTTCTATGATAATAAGTTGCTCCCTGTATCTTCCTTTGAATACTGGCTATTAATAAACTATATATTTTTTTTTAACATTTTGGGGGTGGTGGTTTCTTGTCTGGCTTAGGTTCCTGAGCTCTTTTATCTTCCTGAGATCTTAACCAATGAAAATTCAATTGACTTTGGCACGACACAGTTGGGTGGAAAGCTCGGTATGTTTCATATTTTAGTGAAGTAAGTGAAACATGGTTTGAAGTTACAGAGTTGAAATATTTACTGTGATTAAATACGCTCTTTCAGATTCTGTCAAACTTCCTCCTTGGGCTGAAAATACTACTGATTTTATCCATAAGCATCAGATGGCTCTTGAGAGTGAGCACGCGTCTACACTTTTGCATGAATGGATTGATCTTGTATTTGGGTAAGATCTGAGCAAAATTGTCCGAGTAACGTCTCTCATTCTTGCCCTTGGGTTTCATTATTTGCAATCTGAACATCTTACTCTGGACAAATTTAATTTATATTCAAATTAACTCTGGCCTTTTCATTTCAACTGTTTAATGAATTGGATCATGCAGCTATAAGCAACGTGGTAAAGAAGCTATAGCAGCAAACAATGTTTTCTTTTACATCACCTATGAAGGGGCGGTTGATATTGACAAGATCATTGACCCAGTAAGTGAATTCTGCCATCCTCTATTGTTTGTTAAGCTGATGTTTTGTTTCTTATTTCTTATTTGTTTGTTTATTCACAAAAGGTACAACAACGTGCCACACAAGACCAGATTGCTTACTTTGGACAGACTCCATCCCAACTTTTGACTGTTCCTCACTTGAAGCGAATGCCCTTATCAGATGTTCTTCACTTACAGGTCTGAATTTGGCTGAAGATTTAAGTTTTAAAAGTGCTGATACAGTTGTAGAAGCCTGTGATTCTCTTATAAGCACCTATAAGTCCAAGTGCTTGTTTCAGTTCATCTTCAACTTAGCCTTTTGCCATGCATGTTTACTGTGATTTAGTTTGTTCTGTTGGATAAAGACACTATTGCAGCAACCTGCTATCAATCCACACCAATAGAATCCATGCTAAGATGATACAAATTGGCTAAGAACAACCAATTGGATATGCTGGGTAACAAGTTCTGAAAAATAGCTAATTCTTGAGGAGTTAACCTTGTGTACAAACCATCTATGTTGTTTTGGGGCTAGTGCTTGCTTCTTAATGGAAGGTCACGGTAATTGGTGACGTGATGATCGAGTAAGCTGGAGGAGGAACATGTCATTGGTTGTCCCAGGATCAGTGCTATGGTAGTTTCACTGTGATTAGAGGCTGGAGAAATGTCAGACATTTAGATAGCTGAACCATTAGATGCAATTTGGACAATGTGATAACAGTTGATGGTCCTTTTGATAGTAATAAAAATCTTCTTATGCACATATTTTTTGGATCAGTGAGGTTGCATGTTAGGATATTCCATCATAAAAATCAGTAGTATTAATTTGTAGCACATTATTTTGATTCAATATTTTTTTTATGTCAGACTATTTTCAGGAACCCAAAAGAAGTCAGGCCATATGCCGTTCTGGCCCCAGAACGCTGCAATCTACCTGCAGCTTCCATTCATGCATCTTCAGACGCTGTTATAATTGTTGATATAAATGCACCAGCAGCGCACATTGCCCAGCACAAGTGGCAACCCAACACACCAGATGGCCATGGTGCACCTTTTCTCTTTCAACATGGAAAGGCCTTAACAAGCTCTGCTGGTGGAACATTCATGCGAATTTTTAAAGGGCAATCCAGATCTGTTGGGGATGATTGGCATTTTCCCCAAGCACTAGCATTTGCTTCATCTGGAATTAGAGGCAAAGCGGTGGTTTCCATCACTCATGACAAAGAAATCATTACTGGTAAGCATCATTTGATCCACATGCTGTGTGCGTACACATTCTCTATTCTGGAATAAGATGCTTGCATTTCTTTCCTAAAGCTGTGAAAAATCTTTAAGGATATAAATCTGAGATTTTTGCCTTGAAAGTTTCACTTGTCTTAGCTACCACTTCAAATTTGAAAAAAAGGTGTCATTTGTTAGCAGTGCGCACTACTCAGTATCATATTGAATACTTGCATTAAAACACGCGAGTCATTTATAATTGCCATTACAATGATATTGGATGCTATGCCATTATTTATTTATTTATTTATGCCTGGGATGTAATGTTCAATGCCCGGGGAAACTGAAATCTCTGTTCTCAAGACATCATATAGGTCATCAGGGCTTCTAATTTTTTTTATTGTATCTCTTTCACTTATAACAGAATTATTTTAAACAGAAATCCCTATCATGCAAAAAGAAAAGGAAATAAAACAAAAACTGGGTTTACAAGGTTATTTTGCTCTCCAACCTTGTGATTGTATATTGGATGTATCAGGGTGTGACAGGGAAAACCTCAAGGGTTTAAATAGGCAGGGAATATAGAAAATTCTAGAGCTTGAATCTGAATGAAATTGTTGCAAAAATCATATGGAAGTATCAAAAACTGGTGCACACTTGGAAATCTTTATGCAAGATTTTCAATCAAATGAAAGCAAGCATTTTCCTTTTTTTCTTTCTAAGAAGGTAAAGGAAAATATTCTATGTGAAAGATCATCATTGCACTCTTCAATCACTTTGATTTTCATTTTTATTTCTATTCACTCTCTTTTCACTTTGAAAACTGCTTGGCATCTTGATACTTTATAGAAATAAGGAAAATTTTCACCCTTTGATCCGTGCTTGTAGTCAAACATCTATACATAAGTTGTATTATTTTTTGTCATTTGTTTCTTTTGTTGTATAAATTCTTATTTTGATTGATTTCTAGTTGTGTGCCTAGCTAACTAAAAAATTTCTCGCTATCATATGGAATTTGTTTTGTATTGTCCTGATAAACTAATATATCCAATCATCTGTGACTGTATTTAGGTGGGCATGCAGATAACAGTATCAAGCTATTATCAGCAGATGGTGCAAAAACCCTAGAAACTGCAGTTGCGCATTGTGCTCCAGTTACTTGCCTTGCTCTTTCACCAGATAGCAACTATCTCGTCACAGGATCACGGGACACTACTGTCTTACTCTGGAAGATACACAGGGCACTCACTTCAAGCTCAAGCAGCATGTCAGAGCCTTCCACGGTCACAGACACAGGCACACCACCTGCATCCAGTAGCACTACAGCAACTAACCTGGCAGAAAAAAGCAGGAGGTGTCGCATTGAGGGTCCTATACATGTTCTACGTGGTCACCACAGAGAAATACTGTGTTGTTGTGTCAATTCAGATCTTGGGATTGTTGTTTCTTGCTCCCAATCATCAGATGTTCTGTTGCATTCTATAAGAAGGGGCCGTTTGATCAGAAGGCTGGTTGGTGTGGAGGCCCACTCTGTTTGTCTTTCATCCGAGGGGGTTGTGATGACCTTGAACAAATGTCAAAATTCTCTGAACACCTATACTCTAAACGGGAAACCAATTGCTAGAGCACAACTTCCTTTATCTGGCTGTGTTAGTTGCATTGAAATTTCTGTGGATGGGAAGAGTGCTTTGATTGGCATGAACTCATATCAGGAAAATGATGAAACCTCTAATAACAACAAAAAAATAAGCTTGAAGAAGCCAGGGGCTGCAGATTTTAATCTGGAATCAGAGGACACTGGTGAACATAACAGATTAGATGTTCCTTCCCCTTCAATTTGTTTCCTGGATCTTTATACATTGAAGGTATAAGAACTCGAGAAAATTTTAAGTCATTTATATGCATGACCTATCTTAGTTTTTCAAGTGCTGCAAATCTTGTACCTTTAAATGTTTGTTCCTCTGTGACCCGACCTAATAATGCATACATGTTAAGATTCTTAAGAAATAAAGGATGCTTTCCTTCCTGTTTCAATGGACAGACCTGTTGTTTATATGTCTTGGGCATTCATGAATGCATAGACATTTAATGTAGTGCCCCACGAATACTTCACTTGGCTCTAAAGTGTCCTTTGCTATTAAGTTTTTGCTCATGATATACCTGGTAGGTCTCACAGTTAATTGAGTTTTACTAACTAGCATGCCAATTTGTGTCCAGGTATTTCATGTTTTGAAACTTGGAGAAGGCCAGGATATTACTGCTCTGGCTTTAAACAATGATAGCACAAATCTCTTGGTATCAACTGCAGATAAACAGTTGATAATCTTCACTGATCCAGCTGTAAGTTCAATTTGTTCATATTCTTACTTCTCTGACAATGTGCTCCTGGTCTAGTTAGAACATTTAAGGGGCCTTTGTCCCCAAAAATCTTCTATTTAATCATCGTGTGTTCAACTTGCTAAACCGTCCCATGGCAACATATGAAACGCCAGTGCACTTGGCCCTAAGTATTTTGAAGTAATTACAGTGTTGTCACAAATTTGTATTCTTCAGTTCACTCGGCTTTCTTATGTCTATTTGAAAACAATGCTTTGGTGGGAAAATGGTTCAACTTTTTGTAATGTATTTCAGTTGTTAGTGATCTAAGTGACCGTGTCATTATTGTGATCGAAATGCTTGTTGTTAGTGAAACCTTATGGTGATTCCCTTGATCGCTGCTTGCAGTTGAGCTTGAAAGTGGTTGATCAGATGCTCAAGCTTGGTTGGGAAGGCGACGGGTTGAGCCCACTTATAAAATCGCAGCGTTTAGGCCATTGAAATACTTCTCTAGTTGAATACAGAAGATACGCAATACTACTAAGGATGCCACTAACGTATACAAGGGTATGTTTGCTGCCCCGGATCAGATACCAAGTCGATTGCTAAATTTACTGTTTGCGGCTGTCCTGTTGATGTAACACATGTATTTTAGCAGTGGAACAGCTCTTGCTCTTTATGTCCATGAGTTGAGTCCCACTGTAGTTACTGCACTTTTTGATTCATTGTTGAGATGTAGTTTGTTGTCTTCGATGAGTTGAGTCCCCGAGGGTTGAGTAGTTCTTTTTTGGCCATCACTTTTTTTCTTATGATTTTGTAAATGAAACACAACTGCATTCCATCTCGCATCTTTTGTATACATGTATAAGCTCAAATTACTGTCAAAATTGAATATAGATAGCTGAAGATTCTGGTTAAGAAAGAACAAGTTAATGGCGTTGATCTCATTGTTATCTTTCAAGAAATATTTTGCATGACATTGTAAATGCTGTTTCTGAGTAGTGAGAGCTTGATTTTTCGTGTAGTGGAAAGGGAACAAAACTAAGAATCCTGGTGCGTCGGATAGAAAAGTCTTTATATTTTTATTTTTGAAGCATCCATAATAATAATACAGTATTGGTGTTTATTAATGTTAATAATGATGAACTGGACGATGGCTTAGAAAAAAAGAGGAGAAAAGAAATAGCATTGTTGTTTACAGATACCATTATTTTAAAACTTATCGGATTGCAAGTTGATTTATGTTTTATGATATAATGGGTGTTTTGGAGTGTGATTGTTTTTTAAAATATTTTTTATTTGAAAATATATTAAAAATATATATTTTTAATTTTAAAAATTATTTTGTCAACATATTAAAATAATCTAAAAATATTAAAAAAATATTAATTTAAAGTAAAAAAAATAATTTTAATTTAATTTTAATAAAAATAGAATGAGAATTGATATAATCAAACTTTTTATTTTTATTTTTTTTATAAAATAAAAAAATTAAATTAATTTATATTAACCAGATTAACCCATGATCACAGACTTGTACTAGATGAACCCGGGTCAGTTTTAACATCTATGATAAATAGTTATGGTAGTAAAGTGGGTCCCATAAGAATTGAAAGTTGATCGCCACGCAATAGTGTATACTTGACACTGAGTTTGGAGCGCCCGCCCTGGTGAAAATTAATAAAAAAGAAGAAGAAAAAAAAGAGTCGAAAGCAAGAGAAAAAACCTGAAAGAGGAGCAGCCAGCCAACAGCAGCAGAGTTGAT
>Ga0325414_1001180_pt1 | contig 24573 bp, 11 predicted proteins | sample PopdelMetagenome_8_FD_206183 | JGI IMG/M metagenome (GOLD analysis project Ga0325414, IMG submission 206183) | Populus deltoides microbial communities from Bellville, Georgia, United States - Leaf-PdKOR-R3 | ecosystem: Host-associated > Plants > Phyllosphere > Phylloplane/Leaf | place: USA... | reverse complement strand
TTCATGAAAAACATACATAATTGTTTAAACAATGGTAATCGCTTAAAGAGAGAAATAGACTAGATTCTATTTTTTTAGGATTTTCATTTTCATTTTCAATATTTTTTTTTTGTGTGCTTCCATGGTACACTAATCCTTTCTTCCTCTTCTTAATTATGCAAGAATTTCCACAACTTCTCTCTATTTGTAAAGTTCTCCTCTCTCTCTCTTACCTTATTGCTATGCAAGGACATGTATCGGAGACTAATACGCAGGATTCAAACAAAAACTCAAATAATAATAATACTAGACAACACTCTTTTACATTTGTGTTTATATTTCTCATTTATGCTACACGCAATGCAGAAATGCAACTAATTAATATCAAATAAATTGAATAAACACGTGCAAAGCAAGTGAGAGGACCAGATGCACTAAAATCAAGAACTCATGCAAGGGCAGAGAGGCATCAAGGAACAAGGATCTTTTGCTTTTCATCTACATGTGCACGTATAAATTGGTTTAACTTTAAAAAGAACTCCATATCAGTAGTTTTAAAATTCTAATCCTACGAAATTGCAGATGCATATATCAGGTCTGAAAACACAGATTGCTGACCCACAGTCAAACGTAACTCGTCAAACTATTCTACAGGGGCATGTTGACTTGATAATTCACAACTGTCACGCTCCATTTTGGTTTCTTCTATAAAAGCTCATTTGACCTGCAAGCAAAACACCAACAGTTTTGACAAGTTCACACACACAGCCATGAAAAATCCCCTCTCTAAGTTGAGAAAATGACCTTTGCAAGATAAAACCAAGGCTAGTTAGCAACAAAATCTACATATCCACTCACGTTTCTTTCTCGGCTCTTATCTTATGATGTTAATTCAGCCATAAGCTGTTCATACTCCGTTCGAACTTGTCCCAGTTCACTTCTTAGCCGTGTAACCTGCATCAATAAGAATGGCAACCCTCATCAGCTCGTAGAATAATTGAAACTCTCTTCATTCCCAAAGCAAGCTTTGTGTCCAAGATTCAGTTTAGATTTGATTTATTACTAGTTGCATCTTTTTGGACACCAAATGGGAATCAAGTTGCATAAACTGTGTGATTACTGAGGCTGTTAGACTTGTAGTGAGAGTTTAGTGTGCCATTCAAAACAAATAAAATGCAGGCAAGAGTTCAGTGATTCTGGAAGTGGAAAAAAAACCACTACCTATTTTATTTATTTATTTATTTTTTATAAAATAAAAGGAGAAAAGTTTATTAAAACAAAATGGAAATGAATAGTACAAAATTGGAGAATAAGCCATGATGACAAGAAATAACAATCAAGGTTCAAATAACAAAGCACTCCCATCCCATTGTAAATTAGCTAGGAAGCGCCTCCAAGGCCCCTGCAGTTTGACACCATGAAAAAAGCCAAGACTACCACCCCATCCCACAACAACTGTTTTGGAATCAAGTGATTACCTGAAATCCTCCAAAAAATGCATCAAATAATTAAAGTACCAGCACATCTCCATAAAATCTTACAATCTTTATCCCTTCCAAAAACCATCTCAAGATCATCAAAGATCACTCCCAAATGAAAACCCTCTGCCGCATATCCCAAGCTATACGGCAATGAAGAAATAAGTTCCCCTGAGATTCTCCATTTTGGTGACAGGTAACATGTATTAGGAGATAAGCATTGTATGGCCTTCTAATTTGCAAAAAAATCATTAGGGTTAATCTTGCTAAGGAATCCAAATGAAAGTTTCAACTTCAGAAGGTACTTAGCTTTCCAGATTGTTTGAACCAAAGGATCTTCGGATGTGTATGGGTCTCGTGGAAGATAACATAGAAAAATGTTCAAGTTCCAGTCCCATCTAATGTTCAGATTCTAAAATCCAATGTCTCTTAGGATGAAAAATCATAAATGATAAAAGTAACAAGATCAGGAGATCCTGAATTTCAGTGTCATTAGGTTTTTATAGAAAAAGTGGAAATCACAATTACCATTATCCCCCTCCATCTGATAAAATTGGGAGATGGAAGCACTGTAAATTGAAGGGTAATAAAGTCAAGGAAAAGCAATAGAAAAGAGAGTTCCCTCACCCTCACCCATAACCACCCCCCCCCCCCAAAAAAAAAAAAAAACCAAACACAGCCAGCATTACCCACTTTGAATTTCATGGGCAGAATAAAATGTGGATATACTAGATGTCCAAGGACTTCAATGTCTACAAGTTGTTCCAGCCTTGCCATTCTAACTGTTAGGGGAAGCACAAAGAATGTAATGAATAACCTTGTGCCAAAGAGAATGAACCTCTAAAGGAAAACGCCATAACCATTTATAAACTTGAGCCATATTCTTATGAATCAAGTGGAGAGAACCCATGCCTCCTGCTTTCTTAGTTTTATAACAAACTTCCCAATTTACCAAATGATCCTTATTCCTTTCCTTTGCTCCTGACCAAAGGAAATTTCACATGATTTTCTATACATGTTCAACTGCTAATACCAATATCTGAAACAAGGACAAATTATAAAGGAATGCTTTGATAGACAGGCTTGTATAAGAGCCATCCACCCTCCCAATGAAAAGAAACTCCCTTTTCCAATCATCCAACCTCTTAGAAACTGTTTCTACCACTGAATCCCAAAAAGGATTTAGAACAAGAATGTCCACCAAAAGGAAATCCCAAATACTTCAAAGGCCATTGCATTATACAACAACCAGTCACTTGAGCAAACCTTAACACAGAGGCATGCTCCAAATTCAACCCTGCAGCTCCACTCTTTGGCATCTGGATACTCAAACCTGAAATACTCCAAGAACTTGCACTAATAGCAAAACATTCTCAAAACTAAGCATTATCATCCAGGAAAAGAATGGTATCATCTAACAACTACAAATGTGACACAACAATGTTCTCCGAACCCACTAACAATCCACTGACCATGCCTCTCTCCACTACTTTATTAATAATCCTACTAAGAGCATCTACCACAGTGGTAAAATAAAATGGTGAGAGAGGGGCCTATGGCGAATCAACCCTTGAAACCAAGACTTTGGTTCCCCATTCACAATTGCTGAGGATACCGTAATGGAATAAACACCCTTTGATCCATCTCCCCACCTTATACAGATTTATTTTAGCATTGATCTAAAAAGGACAGATTTGTCTTATCATAGGCCTAATAAAATGACGAATTTACCCTATAGCAGGCCTTTTAAAAACCATTTCTATATGATATCTCTTCCACACTGATTCTGCTCACCATAACTATCCTGCATGCGATTATAAATAAACTAACTGGCCTGAAATCTCAATTTCAAGGAAATATCTTTCCAGGAAATCAATGCAATGAGAGTAGAATAATGCTCCTTGACTCCTTGTTACTACCCAAATCCCTTGACATTCATGAAAAAACTCTCAGGTCATCCTTGATAATATCCCAACACTCTAGATAAAAGATTTAAATTTGATATTTCCTCTATTTAATTACATCCTATTGTATTATTCATAAGCATGTCAACGTAAGCATTTTTTTTATAATCAGAATGATGGGATCAAAATGTAAATTCATGACCTAGTCTCCACTGACCAATATATATACAAGACAAGCATAGACTTGAATTAGGTGCAACTCCCAGGATATCTCCAACAAGATGCTATGGTAAGCATACAAACAAGATGGCCCAACTAAAGAAATAAAAGACATATTTGTAATGGAAAAAAAAAGAGGCAGAAGTAAATAATAGAATGTGCAGGTAACAGTGCAATACTAAGTACCTTCAAATCAAGGTCTTCCGTCCTCTTCTTGTAGTCCAAGCATCTGAAATGTAAAACACAAGTCAATATTTCAAAGACCATGCTTAAAACAATCCTCCAATGTGGGGGAAATGCTTATAGTCATTAGTAAATTCTCCTGTTATTGCATTATGATGTTATACTAGTGTTCACCTGGTGCTAGCCTAATATTAACTTCATGACACTAAGTTATCCCAGGCATGAAATATCAATACACTCAATCCAATCAATCACAAAAGTAACTCAAGCAAATTCGTAATGAAAGCTGCAATTGACCCTGTAAGACCAATTTTCATGCATACTTACTTTGCACGGAAATTCTTGTTTACTTGAATCAAGTTTACAACATCCTGATCTTCCAGCTTATTTTTAATATCACTGACAACCTACATAAGTTCACAAACCAAATTAGTGGTAGATTTCTTTGAAGAAAATGAGATAGTGCAAACAAATGAATATATCAGAACAAGCAAATGAATTGCAACAATAACATAATGAAGCAGCCTATGTAATGAAAGCAATCCCAAACTAAACAGTGATGGATCCACAATTAAAGGCCAGTTGGAGAGCGGGGCAACTTAGGATAATAGAGATCAACATTTATATTTGTTAAAGAATTTCTTTTCAGGGAGTAAAATGAATAAATTATCTTCTTATGGATCAAATTGAAATGTTTTCAATAACAAACCACGTTTGTCTTTCTTTAAAGGGGAAGGAAGGAAACATTCCATCCTTTGAGGGTTAAATACAATGAGAAAATGTCTTTTGGGTGAAAAATATGAAATTCCTTCTATTTGGCAGGGATCAATTTTTTTTAAAAAAAAAAAATGATTAATGAAAAGGGATTGAATTTATTATATTGCTAAAGGGGTGGATCCATCATCAACACTAAAGAAGCTACCTTCTGTGCTTGTGCGTGTGCATCCATGCAAGTGTGTTTGATTATATTAAGTGTCTTAGATGCTACAATACTAAAGCTTTCTGCTTGGGTATCATATCATTGTTCTCCTACCTTCACTATGGACACTGAAATCAAAATCTAAAGCACAAAGCAAGGAAGAGACAAAATGGGCCTGGCAACATTATTACATGATACAGGGGCAAAGAACAAATAGAATTTGCTAGAGATGATTAAGGTCGAAGCTTTAAGAAAATATGGGAAATGTGCATGAACACAACAGTTCGGCTTTAATAAGATATTCAGATCCATGTTCCCTGCAGACCTCTGTTTCAAAACCGTGCCCTGACAAAAATGCATTGGCCCCAGTCCCTGCCTGCCGTTTTATGCTTTCAAGTTTGTCTAAATCACTATGTTCCTTCCTCTTTGAAGATAATCCTGTCACCAACAAGAGGCATTATTTCCAACAAAAGCATAGCAAAGATAACAATCAAGTTTTATTCAAGCACAATGAGAAATGATAATTATCTAGTTTCTATTCAAGGACACAAGTTCTTCAGATTGAAACAGCATAACTTCAGCAGATGCTGCTTTTGCACTAACAAGATAGGGGTAGTTTTGATTCAATGCGAGATTTGTTTTAGCACCATTTGGCATACCATGTTTCAATGTGTCACTACCAGTTGAGATGCCAAGAGGTGAATCTGGTGGAGGCTTGGTTGGTCGAAGTTTTTTTGTGACCTGGTAACCAATTAGCCCGCAATGATAATCCCTGTTGAAATTAAATAATTTGCATCACATAGTTATCATATATATGGACACATGCATAAAACTTATATTAGTAGCTGCCATATATTCAGGTAAGCAGATTTAACAACAAAGGCAGTTTGAGATTGTGCATTAATCATTTTATTGAGTGAGCAGACCTAAAAAAACCTTGGGCAAACCTCAAATATACCCTCCACCAATTGCTCAGGTTCCAGCACCCCCCCAAATTGTGACAGTTTGTTTCCTCTGTAAGAACACTATTAAACTACCGAGTTGAGTTATTTTAACCATGCATCACTTTTTTCCAGCACAACCCACTAGATACACAAACTCAATACCTTTTAGAATAAAAAAGCACTGCCCTAAAGTTTTCCTTTTATAATCCATTTGACCTTCGAAATCCAACTTCACAACAAGATTTTCTCCAAATTGTTTCACCATTTGAACCTTTATAATTAAGTCTCTCCATGGAAGCAAACTTTTAAAGACAATTTTGTTTAACAGAGAAGTTGGATTATAAAGGGTACACTTTAGGGCAATGATTTTTGGGGCTAAATGGAAATGGAATTGTGTATTTGGCAAGTTATGTTGGAGGGAAGCACAACATGTACTTGGCAGATGCAGTTTGCCATGGTAATTGAACAGGTTCCAATAAAGGGAACAAATTGTAACAATTGGGATAGGTGGAAGGTAATTTGGTTGAATTCGTATGGGGATAAAATTGAAACATGATCACTTGATGGAAGGTATACTTGACATTTGCTCTAAAACCTTATAGTTCTAGAGGTCTACGAAATAAATTACAGGGAACAAGTCAAGAGCCCCAAAAGAGAGCAAGAATGAAAATAGCCAAGTTAAGAAAATAGAATTATTTGTGTGGAAATTGAAAAGTTTACCAGTACTCCCATGTCATCTCCTTCAACCGAACTTCAAGCTTCTGAAACAAGGAAGTTCTCTCAAAATCTTGTTTGTCATGAGTGGGCTCAACAAAATTTGCTTCCAGAACACCTAAGGAAACATTACTAGAATACAGTCAAGCATTTATTATAATTCTGACCAAAATTTACATCAATGCCATAGCAAGTAAAAACAAAAAAGTTTTAGCAGCTTCTCACCAACCACTCCTCTACTTCTACTGTTATTTCCATAGTTCACAATGGGCCAAAATGGCTGCGATGAAGAGAAAGAAAACAGATTTTAGAAGTTTGCATTTGAATTCAACAATAAAAAGGGCATCATTTTGTTTTGTTTTTTTTCGTTTTTGGTGGTGAGGGGAGGGGGTGGGGTACAGATAGAATGGCTGCTGCATACTTTTTATTTTACTCAGATACCAAATTAAAGAAATAGTCTATTGCTTCATTCAAAATTTTCATGTAAAGGCAAACAATCTAATTGTTCTTGTATGTAATACTAAGGATGACCAGTGGTATGGCTTTGCCTGTTATCCTTGTCATTTCTCTTGGGACGAGTCATACATCAATTCCATGGAATGATCTTCTTTTTTGGAACTGGGTTCCATGGAGCATCCACTTCTCATCATCTTCTGGTGTTCCGGTGTTGCAACATTCTGCTTTTGTAAAACTAGTTACTCTACTAAAATGCATGACATAATTCAACTGATTTCATCACCTTAAATTATTCAAACCCCAGAACAATGATGTTTCTACCATATAAATTTGCACGTGCAATACCTACTGGTGGCAGGTTTGTCAATAGAAAGCTAAAATCAAGCATTATACAGGTTAATAGAAAGGCTGAATTCAAGCAGGCTGTAAATACTAGATAGGAAATTTCTCTTACCATAGATAGCTCCCTAGATCTAGCTTAACATATATAGCTCCCTAGAATTACTCTTTGTAATTACTGTGTACAAGACAATTTTCCCTATATAAAAGAAAGGCTAATCTCAATGAGAGGCAGGCAATTCAAACCAATCTGTTAAGGTTTTGCTCCCTAACAGCTCAAATCATAAATAGTACACGTGCACATGAGCATATATACTTGCACATCCTTCTCTTCCTATGTCAGGCGGAAGCACATCGTACGCACCTTGTACTCCATAAAAAGGCAAATTTCACTGTTAGACATAAAAATGCCATATCTAGCAGATCTATCAACAGTGACTAACAGCATATAATGTATATACACTCCAACTACACTCCCAAATCTGACATCAACCAAATCTAACACGGTTAGCAATTACAGCATTCATAAAAACTGCACAGAGGACTGGATCAAAAAGAATCAGTAGGTCAATGGTCCTTTCAATTATCTAATAATGCAGAGGTAAGACTAATTCAAAAAAGAATCAGTAGGTCAACGGTCCTTTCAATTATCTAATAATGCAGAGGTAAGACTAATTAAATTAATTTGTGGATACTCACTAGTATAAGACGGTTCTTGTGGTAGATGTTAAAACCATGAACGGTAACTTGTGGAGCTTCTTTTAAAAACCCAATGGTAGTTAACAGTTCACCCTGAATTATTAAACAAGAAGAGGATAAGTGTAATTACATAAAGAATCATGTCTATTTAATAACATAAGCATCACTTGGACATGCTAGAGCTCAAAGATGGCAGTTGCAATGTTTAATAATACCATCAATAAACCGAGTTCGCTTTATACACCCTATCAGTTGAACATACAGTTTTTAAACCTCATAATAACAAAAAAGGTGAATAGGAGTTCTTGCTACAGAGAATAACATTACTGTATTCAGGTAATTAAAATCAGGTGCCACTTGCAAAATAAGACACCAAGTAACTCAATATATTTTGGAGAGTGTGCACGAATCAATACCTTTATACATCCACTGCTTTGGGGTCTATATACGATAAATTCTTGAAATTTGAGATCAAGGGCAAGATTGTGATGCTTGACATATTTCCCTCGCAATACTATTGTGAAATTTGCAGGTATTCGCAGGTATAAAATGGATAAATAAGCCTGTGGCGCATAAGATACCAGCATCAGCAAGATTTAAATTCTTATAATTCTTAGATGAGCCAGTATGAGTGAGCTATTATGTCTATGATTAACTTAGACAAGGAGACTTGTCATGAAAAAATTGCACGGGCTAGAATATGAAAATAATATGAACTTACATGGAGAGGGGAAAAAAAACACTTACCCTCAAAGAATATCGTAGTCGGTTGGAAATGTGTTCTTCATTTACTGTCCTCCAAGCAGGGCGTGTCTGCACTTCTTTTATATCCCCACTAATACGAATATCCTGCAACCCCATTCCACAAGAAAGCACCTAATTGAGAATGATAGTGGCATATAACAAAGATTTTTATTTCCTGTTGAAGAGGGGAATGAGAAAGATTTCGAAATCAAACAGAGACAGCCTTTGCTAAATGTCTGTCCTAAGGACAGATTGTCAACATATAACAAAGAATTAAAAGAAAAGGCAAGCATGAAGAGACAGAAAGAAGTTTCAACCTCAGGATCTGTATCGAAGTCTAGCTCCACATTCCCATCATCATTGAACCACAAATTATAAACAATCACTTTAGTACCATGCAATCCAATGTCTTCAAACTGCAACCAAATTAGATGCATAGGGAAATGAGCTTGGATGAGAGGAATAAGTAGGTGATCAACAGAGCATTTACCAATGTTATTCTTTTCAAGAATTATACTCTAGCCAGGAAATTTTCCATTTAGTCCTCACTCATTAAAAATACAAAGTCCAACCAAACGTTTTGATAAGATTAAGTGGTACTGCTTGTACATAGGATTTTTTTCCTCATTCTTCTGTTTCATCTTAATCCTTCCTTCTCAATATCTATTTTACTACTAGTTCTACTATGCAATCTCACTCCAATAGCTAAGTGAAAAGTTTTTAGATTCCAATTTTACCACATTGACAGCTGAAAATGAGTGTCTAATCCACTCACATCAATCCATAATCCTACAATTCGCCATCAACCACAGTAAACTTATACCTATAATCTTATCTGAACATCATGTTCTTTCCAAAATTTTAGTGTAACATCTCTTGAAAATGGAATACATCATTTCACATAACAGTTTAACATGTATGATCATTTAAAGCATATAACATCTTTTAAGAAATCCAACTCTAATGAAAGGCAACCATAATCTCGGGGGGGGGGGGGGTTAGCAGTTGTATTTTTCATGCATATATGTCTGCACGTGTTAAATTGCTCAAAAACTTGTACGGGAGTAAAAGAGGCCAATGGGAATTCATTATTAAATGAGAAGAGCACTACTCTTAATTAACTAGATTAACTTGTTGAAACCTATCCATGTTCGATAAATATCTGAATGAGGAGCAACATACAATGCAAAAAATGATAGCACTAGGGAGAACATATCAAAAGGTGCTTACTTGTTTCAGTAGCTCTGCTTCTGTTGAATATGGAGACCATTGCAACAGCAAGGAAAGGTTAGACATAAAGTATTCTTTTCCATATAGATCTAGAATTTCCAAATTACCAGCTGCGTTAAGCTCATAATCCACCTGCATAAGGACAAGCTCTTGAAATGGGCTCCAGAATAACAAAAATGGAAAAAGTGTGTAAATCCCGATGCAGCTGTTTACCCATCCACGAGATCAAAAAGTCGACAGCTAATTCAGCTATTCATTAACAAGATTTAAAACATACAGTTTGCTAGTATCCATCACTGTCACAAGCCCGGATCCTAACATGTGCAAACCTATAACCTCATCTCTTTAAACCCTCTTTAGTTTTTCCTGTGGTCTTCTCATCACTTCACATGGTAATGTTGCATAATCAAATAAAGCAACGATTGAAAAGAAAAGGGCCAAACCTCAGCTTCAAGCTGTTTTTGGATGCATGAGGTACCACTATATGCACATGCTAGATACGATGTAGGAATGATGTGTATGAATTTATAATTGTTAACTTTTGCAGAACACTGCCAAAATTAAATAGGCTAGATTCAGAAAGAACTTTGACTAACATATTTGAGTAGGGAAGTCAAACCCACCATTGGCACTACTATTCTGTCATGTCCTGTTTGTGTCAAAAATGTGAAAGAGAGGAGACCAATGCTTTGAGTCAATGCCCTGCTCATTATATAAACTGATAAGGAAACAAGCTAGAATTTGCAACTACAATACATATCACATTAGAAACAAAACTAAAAAAAACCTCGATCTTTATCTTTTTCCCCCTTGAACCGAAGTTTGTTCATTTATGGAATCAAAGCATGCCTATTTTGGCTGGCATGTAATGACCATTTCAACAGTTCAGCGAACCAACCATCAAAACAAGGGAAAAAACAATTGAAATGGAGGGAGAATAGAGGGCATGGGTTAGAGATTTATAGAATTAATAAACAAAATTGAGAGTAATGGAGCTGGTTTGTTTGCCATAAGACCATATCTATCGTATGGCCACCCATGACAATCACTTCACTTGCTTTGCATGACAATTGTAAACATTTAATATCAAATGAGCAAGTCGGTAGAAAACTACAGAATCACACTTATACCTATCATCTGCATGGCGGCTGAAGACAATAGCATCTGCCCCAAGTCTCATAGTGCTGGTCTTGAAGCCATTACCATCTGAAAGACCATTCAAGCAACAACTGTGAGATAAAATTATTATAGAATTTTCTTTGTGGATACACAAGTTGCATACATTGTCCAATTGCTGATTTGGATTTTTTATCTGAAAACCCAAAGCTCATGCATCGCCGGATTGCTTCGGGATCCATTCCACCACCATCATCTAGTCAGAGTACAAGTTTTACAAAACCATTGTCAGGCAGTATTCATTCCTTTTAAGATGTGTTACATCAACAGACTACAAAACAACATTAAGAACAATTCTTTATGATTGATAAGTTCAAGCACCTTGAATTAACAGTGCAGGACTTCCATCTCTTGGACTTGAGATTTTATCTACAATGACAAAAGAGGCCCCATTTTCGATCTATAAAGTAAAAAAGGGAAAGGGAATGAAAAGTAAAATTTGAAGCTTGAAGATGTAGCAAAATGATAGCCAGAAATAAATGGTGCAAAACATCCCAAAACATTGAAAGACCAGCAACATTAGTATATATTAGAGAGAAATAGACATAAGAAAGGCTGTTAATGTGATAGAAGCTAGACTTCCTAAAGAAGAAAGAAAAAAAACATATATTGAGACTCAAATTGTCAAATTAAAATGCTAGATGCCTTAAGAAAGCCCATTCATTGATTTAGATAGGAGAATAAGTAACAGGGTAAAGCCATGACATCACACCAATTCATATATTTAAAAATAAATATTTGGATGTACATGTATAAAATAATGATTAAATTCAGGTTACATGTATTCACAAATTGAATAATAAATATGAGGTCCTTTTAAATTAGAAGTTTAAGTAAACCATGTAGAAGAAATAAAAAACTTACATGTGATGTATTAAGTTCCATAAATATTGGTTTCATATCCACTAGACATTGAGCAGTTGTTCAGATTTCTTGTTGCCAGTTTCATTTTCATGGTGAATGTGTTTTTGTGGGGATAGGGGATCTAATCTCTGGTTGCATTTGAAATAATTATTAGGAAAAAAAAAGTGTAGCGTACTATATTATCAAAAAACAAGAAAGTTTTATGACCTCCAGTTTTAGGACCTGATATGCAGATTATCTCATTGATCTTGGCCAGTTTTGTAAATTGTTTTGTCCATCAGGAATAAAGAAGTAGTTGTCAGTTTGGCATGTCAAAAATATATAGGCAAACAGGCCCACTTTGATCTCAAAAATTCTATACACTCAAGCTTTGCAACACTACAATGCCTGATAATCAGGCTCCTACATGCCAGATAAAAGGAAAATTGATTACTTAAAAAATATTCCGTTATAAATCACCTCATCAACTGCATTGTCAACCAGTTCTGCTATGGCTGCAGACAAGAAAAGAACTGTACTCAATTAAATTTATCATCAACAAAATGCAAATGGAATAGAACTCTGTATAAGCTGGACATACCACCAAAAACCCACTTATGTGAAGTGGCATTTGAATGAAGAAACATCGGGTGGACATGGAGATAATTTTTCCCATCTGAAATCCCAAAAAGAAAAGGATTAAAAAAATCAGAGCATGGCTGATCAAGTATGAACAGAGCATGGACAATAGATACTTCGACAAATCATACAAGGTTTTATCATCCAACTTATAAGGAAAAACAAGGAGGAAGGTAGCACCAGAAAATCTATAATAGAATGCATAATAAGTAGAGTTGCTTTTCAGCGAGCAGGGAAGATCATGAAATTATAATTAAGAATTGATAGCTGCATACTTTGAAGTGTGAGCTTGGAACTGGGCCCATCATCATAGTCCCCAGCTTTCCAAAATTGACGACAAGGTGGTGCTGGAAATTTTATAAATTCAGAATAAGTGCCACTTTCATCTACTGGAGATCGTCCCTGCTCTAATACATTTGAATTACTTTGACCACTACTTAAGGCATTAAAGCTTTTATTTTCTTTAGATTCTTGTCCTCTGGAATGGTTCACAGACTTCTGATGCTGAGCTAGTTGGCCTCTAAGGCAGTTGTTCCCTTGCACTCCATCCCCAACATCTTCATCCAATTCAGTAGCTTTCATAACCATGTTTTCGAAGCCCACTGTCACGAAAAAAATCGCTAGTAAAATCCATCTCAAACAAATAATAGATAGGATGGATTATGCAAAAGGAGTAAGCATTCTGAACAGATAAAGGTAGAAACATTGGCATACCAAAACAAAAAACATATTGCATCAGCAAGATACAAAAATTTTAATACAGAATGGGGAGTATAAAATTCAAGAGTAACTGTACCGATGACCTCTCTTTTTTTCCTTATTTTTTTAGTCTTTTAAAATAAGTTCCTTATAGCTCAAGCCACTACGTCATTTCACTTGTTTTGGGAAAAGATACCATAGGAATAATAATCAAACATCTTCTAGAGTAATGAAAATAAATTTCAAGGCAAGGCTTAGGGGTTTAAAACAAGTTGCATTTGGAGTGAGAAAAACCAAAAACCAGGTTTTGGGGCATTTGCGGGTGCTGAGGAGTATCTGTCATGTGCGAGTTTTAGTTTAGCACTTTTAGATTTTCATGCCTTCTTCTGCATGGCTCAACTAAGACTAAATAGGGTTCTGGGGCCTTTTATATCTTCTTGCCATTTGGTAGAAAATGTTCAATACTGAAAGAAAGAAGAAAGCTACAGGAACAAATCCAAATTCCATCCTAGAATCCAGATAAAAGAGACATCCAAACCCTTGCAGTTCCTCTGAAACCTTTCTAGCATATTAACATAAGCAGACATCAAGCAAATACAAAAAATTCTCAGCAGGGTGAAGACTAAATTTTACAAAACTGCAACTCAGCTAGTGAGAATTGAGAGATGAGAAGCTACAGCCTACAAGTTCAAAATATAAGCACAGGAAATTTTAGAATGTTCAGATGGTAGTAGGAAACCATCTGAACATTCTCGAGGACTAGGGCTGTTCGAGATGATTTGGTCATATCCGACACACAGACTTGAGGGTGCAAACATCATCCAGTTCACGTACAAGAATATGAGAATAGAGATAGGCCAAATATGGTGTGGATTTAAGTGGGAAAAAAAATGATCCAGCAACTAAAATTTGGCAAGAGTTTAGTGAGAAAAAAAGATGAAAACTAACATGGTATCCCTATTGGTTTCCTAAAACGAGCTTTGGTATATATTACTAGATAAGTTAGCAGCACCACTAGCTAGCGAACACCATTGTCATCACCATTTTCACTGGCCGGCAGCCACCATCATTTGCAGCACCAGCTGGCCACCTCCACTCTACCAAACAACAACCACTACCACCAAATCTATAAATACATCAAGCAATGCAAGTATTAAATTGGTCAGACTCAACTCGTCTAATTTTAGCAAAATCAAAGTTAGGCTTGTGTTTATGGCAAGCAAAGATGTGAAAGTCAATCTTTGCTAATTTAAATTTTGTCAAGGTTCAAGTTAGAATGGGGCTTTACTTGAACCGAGTTGGACATAGCTGGGTTAGATGGATCAACTAGCAAAAAGAGAACCTTGCTTAAACTTGGCCTGTTCATCAAATGTTACGCAGATCACTGAAATGAAAAAAATAAACATGTAAAATACAAAAGAAATATGATTTGCGCCATTTGCACATAATGGGAGATCAACACCAATTTTACAGCTTCCATTTACTTGGAAAAATCCATTTTCTATTTTGAATTTGAAAAAAAAAAAGGAGTTGCAATCCCCATTATAATTCACTAACCACTCTTAAAATCATAGCTAACATTTTAAAGCAGCAGGTTCAAGAATTCCAAGACAAGCAGCATATCAAAGCAAGGCAACAAGTAAATGGCTTCAAGTCAAGCTTTCCAGTGAGGGTAAACAGAACAGCTCAAATGCCCCATGAAACAATAACCTCAAACAAACACACAAACACAAAGGAATCAGAGAAAAATCAGGAAAAAAAAATAGAAATGACAAGTGTAATAGAATGTAAGCTCTTTACCTTTTCGGCAGTAGCGACTTAAAAGAGAGAAAAAATCAATTTTCTTCTTCCCTTCCCCGCCACTTCTCACTTCCTCCACTTAGGTTGGGTTTTTTAGGTCTAGGCATGCTCAGATTTTGAGAGACTTTCTGGGCCGCTATATACAAACACTCCCATTGTTTATCAATTTTCGTAATTTAACTTTCAAAAAAGCTTATATCTAATTGTACTACTGATATTACCCTTTTCATATGCTTAAAAAATTACCAATAAATCTATTTTTCCTTAGTTTCTTAAAAAAAAAAAACCTTTCATAATATTTTTTTTAATGTCCAATTTCTCTCACTTGTAAAATAATTTATAATTCTAATTTATTTTTATATTGCCATTATTGTAATTTTTTATTATATCTGGTCCAATTATGGTAGTAAAAGCAGAAAATATAATTATTTATGTTGCAAATCTTGTTTTAAATAAAAAAAAATTTAATGACCATTAGCATAATAAGGCTCTCTAACACTTTTATAGGAATTATAGCAATAAACAAGAATACAATTATATGATAATAAATCTAAAGTTTAAAAAAATATAAAAAATATTTGGAAAGTACAAATTAAAAATAGAGTAGAAAATTGAGATTTTAATTATTTACTCGGTGTTGAAAAAAAAAAGAAAAAAAAAAAAAGAGGAGATTTGAGGTGTGATCACCCCAAAAACATCTTTGCAGAAGAAAGGAGGAGTTTGAAACTAAAATATCATCGACTGGAATGTCTGCACCAAAACACCAACATCAACTGTTCCTTCCCCCCTTGCATGATTCAAATCACTCATGAGCCTTCGCTAGAATGCTAACAATTATTGTTATGGTTATTATTATTAAAAAAAAAAAGAATTAAGAGTGCTCAACCTTTCACGGTAACTCATGAGAAGAAAAATTATTCATTCTATCAGTGTTTTTTTCTTATGATTTTCTTATGTTTTGGTCCATTAATTTCTTTTTTTTTTATTTAGTATTTTAACATTGTTTTAATTTGCAATTGATCTTGATGATTTGTGTATCATACTTGTGTATAGAGATCTCAAGGGGTTAAAAAAATGTTTCATAGCTTGATTGATGCTTTGTTTAGTGAAATAAAATTTAATTTCATTCATTTGAAATAATTAGGGTTTTAAGAATTGAATTTGAAACTTAAAAGATTTCTAGTCCTTTTTTTTTTTTTTTGCAAATATCAAGGATTGATTTGCACAGTCAGAGAAGAATTTCATGTTTTTTTTTGTCCCTCAACTTTTTATTTGGCAAGGGAAATTCTCGATGCTTGGTTTTGCTAAATATAACAAAATTTGACTAATTTAGAACAATCAAGTGTTAAGGGACCAAAATTAAAACTAAAACAAATATATTGGAAATAGAGCAAGCTGCCAGGGCAAACTAGTTAGTATGTGCAACACATGCCCTAGAGGATGGGGGAAGCCTATTGTATTCTAGTGGCTTATGTAGCTTTCCCCATAGTCAAATGCTAGTTTTTGTGGTGGTGTTGGAAAGCGGCAGGTTGAACTCCTCCTGTTGGTCCAGTGCATGTTGACAGAGGAGCGGTGATGAACCTCTATCAATCCTTTTTTTCTTCTTCCCTTTCTTTCTCTCTCATCTCCTTAGGATTCATGTCGACCTACCAAAATTGAAAGATGTCTCGTCATTTTATTTTGTATTAAATCTCGTTCTCATTCTTTTAATAGTTATTTGTTTTGTTTTGAAATTTTTTTAATCGATTTTATTTTTCAATTTCATTTCTCAATATTTAGTTTCATTTAGTTTTTATATCAAATTTAATTCTCATTTTTTTGATTACTATTTGTTTTGTTTTGAATCATTTTCTTAATTGACGTTTTTTTCAATTCCAACCCTCATCATTTAGATTAATTTATTTTTATGTTAAATTTGATCCTCATTCTTTTGATTTTTATTTGTTTTGTTTTGGATCCATTTTTATTGATTTTGTTTTTCAATTTTATCCCTCAATATTTGGTTGATTGAGAATTTGACTTTATGATTTTTTGGATTTGTTTTCTATAAGGTAATCTCAGTCTTATGACTTATGTCACGGGTTTGGAAAATTAACTCAAGTTGACCATGGTATTTTTTTAAGGTTTTTTTTTAAATTGATTTTTTTAAAATTACTTTTTTTAACATTGAATTGAAACTGAACTTTGTAATTTTTTTCGGTTTGCTTTCTATGGAGCTATCCCTATCTCATGACCTAGGTAATGAGGATTTGTTTTTTATTAATTGATTTTTTTTAATTTTATCATTATACATTGAGTTGTTTATGAATTAAGTTTCATAAATTTTATTTTTTTGCTTTCTATTAGGTCATTTTGATCTCTTAACTTGAGTCGCGGATTTAATAGGCTAACTTATATTGATTAAAATAAATTCTCTTTTTTTAATTAATTTATTTTCAATTTTGTCCATTAACTAGAAATTAAATATTATAATTTTTTTTTCAATTTGCTTTCTATATAAATATCATGATCTCATGATCTAGAACATGTTTTTGCAAGTTCAATGTTGACTCAAGTAATATTTTTTAAAAAAATTAAATATTTTTTCTCAATTGTATTCTTCACATTTTATTGATTGGTGTTTATATATGTATATATAGATGCTATCTTATTGAATTCCATTTAATTTTAACTTTGTTATCAATTTTAGAAATCAATTCAGAAGTAATCTAGTGCTAACCAAGAGACTTCTGTATTTTGAATACGATTTCCTCGTCAGAACTAAAAGAAAATAGTTCAACTGATCCCCCAATAACTTGCGTCTAGCTGCATGCCACGCTAGTTCCAACCCCATTGAAACAGGCATAACTCTCTATAGCTACAGACGCAGGAGTTTTGCCGTCTTTCCTCCTCCCCAAACTCACAAAAGAAAAGATTAGCATGTTCTCCAAAATTCACCATGCACATATCAGTTGCCCCAATCTACTTTTCAAGGTAAGAATAAAAAAAAAAAAAGAGCAGCAGTCTTCGATATTATGGCACACAATACATACAATGGGCAACGAGTGCAACCTAATATTTGACAAGTCGAAGTTTCCATCTAAAGACTAAAGCACTACCTTAGATGAGAGTGGGAACTTTTCTGGTTCACATTGAGAATTGTAGTCAAGCCATTCGATTTCCAGCTTTGTTTGGGTTCTTTATCCAAGATGAGAAGTTTGTGCACATTCTTGAAATCTTTTTCCTTTACAATTGCATGGACAGCAGCAGGTAAAATCTGTGGCATTATGATTCTTTTGAAGAGCGAATATACACTAGGCATGATACATGAGCAAGCTATTTCCTGAAGCACAGGCAATGAAGTTTGTTGTTGGATGCCATGCCAGATGAAGCAGCTTGGAGCTTAAGTTACAGGAAAATTCATTGCTGCCTGAGCGGTAATTTTCATGTCCTACATAGTCAACTGAAAGATTAGACATGCATGAATCCAATACCAAACGAGAGCAAAAAAGCTTAAAAATAGAGGTAATGACAACCTTGCCGGTAAAATCCACGTGCCATGTTGCTTAAGGATGATCTCCTTGGCCTTGAAGTAGAATGGAGTGTTGATCTCCTGTTGTGGATTTTTTTAGAAAAGAAAAGAAAAGGGTAAAAATCTTCTTTCCATATGCATGCTCTCTGGTACTCCCAGTCGTCAAGCCATCGGCAAAAGCAAGCGTTTACAGGAAACAAGAAACTCTAGCACCGCAATGATAATCACTAGAGACACTGGCATTTAACTGAAGACATTGTTTGTATGACGAGTTTCATGTTTAAATGATATACCATCCCATACCTTAATGGTGCACTGTACACTAATGCAGACTAGAGAGAGCAATTATTCTAGGGGACTTTCATAATCAGGGAACTTTGACTAATCAAATCCAAGAGTAGATTCATGAGGACTATCTAGCAATTAAAAGAAGCCTATGAGTCACAGCTAGTACGATCCCTCACACCCCCCCCCCCCTTTCTTTTACTGCAATCAGTCATCTAGATACAATTAATGGCTCATACACTGAATTCCCAAAAGTCGATCTCAAAATTCTGTCCAGTATTCGCGGTCACATTTACTAGTATGTAACAATTTATTTCTAGAAAACTTAAGGACACGTGAGCAACAGAAAGATTATATAAGAATTCGAATAGATCAAAATGGAATGTATTAATTGTGAAAACAAACTATCTTCTCAACTCTTTCATCACTTAATTCTACACACATAGCATGCAAACCAAATCCACCCCTATAATACTGTGTATTAGCAGGGTAACATGTGCTGCTCCTTTCAGGTAACTTGGCCAAGAGTTCAAATAAACCATTTAAGAAATTTTTCAACAGATTTCAAACATTGGTTCAACAGTTTATTTTTTCAAGAAGAGAAGAGACAAGAACCAACCTGTTTGGATTTTTGCTAGCTTCTATTGTAATCCCTTCTTCATTTCCAACACCATGTGAAAATATACGTAAATTATTGCTAAGAAAACACACAAGATCTGTCACTTAAAGTGCAATGTACATGTGTTAAGTAAGGCCAATATTGAAACATGTTACTGGAGTATGAGGTCTTGGGCAAACCTGTAAGATCCAGTTGCAAAATGAAGTCCATCTCCACTGATGCAGCAATCAAATCTATCGAATATAGAGTCATCATTATATAAATCACTGAACTGCAGAACACAAAGCCAATCAGCCATAAGTTGACATCCCAATTTGTGTAAAACATCAATGTAAAGATTTACACAGGATACTAGCAAATACGATATAACCTATAGCTGGATTTAATGACAAATCACTTATTTCTTCCACTTTGAAAGTCAAGCTGACACCAACAATCCTTCTTTCAACAAGCATCAAGAACTATCATCAATTAAAGATTATGAGAACTTCAGCATTGAGAAGCTTTCTCAAGCTTTGTACTTCAGTTGGACCACTTTGTCCTATCAATTAAAAGTAAGCCAAAAGAAGCTCTTGCCTATTCCCTTGAATCTTTAAAGATACATAATCATTTCAAAAGACTTTCACCTATTTTTCTAGGTTACTAAACAGTCTACTTTTTCACTGTTAAAGTAATCCAGAGGACCCTATTCTCTTTATGCAGAATTGGCTCTTTAATCAATCATTTGATGGAGAAATAACTTTTCAGAAGCCTTTCAAATATCATTCTTATTGATGAAGTATCATTCTACTTCAATATAACAAGCTGCTTTTACATCGCTGACCTAAACCAGAAGAACATAAATTGGATAAACTTTCCATTTAACGACTCAAAGACCTTTTAAAAAGAGAAGCATAACATGCACTAGTACATGGTTTTTATTTAATTGAATAACATACATCCATATATAGCTTCATGTAATCTGTTTATAACAGCAGCATGTAGAATTTAACAGATTGAGGAGAGACTGTAGAACTACTTTTGAACATATTAAAGGCTCATAAATTAAAAGGCCATAATTTTGTTAAGATAATAATTACTGAACCAAAAGAGACAAGATGATCATGGTAATAGCCACTCGACCTGCCGGAATCGAACCAGCGACCTAGAGGAATCAGCCCTCTGCTCTCGCCACTGAGCTAAGGTCGAAATTTAAGTAAAATCTTTTCTGTTCTTACAGTGCAAGCAAGTGATCTTATAAAATAAATAGGAAATACAATAAAAATATTTCTTTTAAGCAGAAAACTGGAATAAAAAAGAGCTGTCCTTCATTTGAGCTCATGATAAGCAAAAAACAGTGACACCAGTTCATTAATCTTTGGCCAGGTAACTTGGTTAATAATCTATTGGAAGGGTATGAATATAAACTGTTTAAAGTGATTAATCAGTTCCACAAATACTAGGCTCTCTATTATTGATGCAAACACCACTGTAAAGGTAAAGAATAAAGAAAAATGATCTACATTATTGAACATAAATATCCATAAAGCTATGTTCCTCAACAAGGGAGTTAATAGTGAATGCTCTTACCTTATGGCGCAGGTGCTCATGGATCTTGAATACAACAACTGGTGACGAATCCATACGCATATCCCACAGCTAAAGAAAAAAAAATGAAAGCATCAGTTGCTACAGAGAAACAGAGATACATGCACCACTATCAAATTGAAATACACTTTAATGCCCAGATGAGAGTTAAGTACGAGTTCTTTCATCCGATAAACTAAAACAACTAGATAGCACAAAACTAAACTAAACACTAACGATTTCATACCAGAAAATGACAAACTTATGTGGCCCAAAACCCATACATAAGGACACAAATTATTCAACTAGTAAAGACACTGAGACATGCCTTTTGCTTTAAAAGAGAAGTTTCAAAACCAGGATAGGAGTCAGAAAAATATAGGATGTTTTCAGTGAGTGCTTCCTGAATTTCCAAATGACAGTAGCTACAGAGTTAATTGCATAATACCTATGCTTAAAGCCATAGTCAAATCACTACTTCTTTATACACCACCATAAACTAAGTTATGACATATATAAGCTTTTTAATCATCGTGTCCTCCCTAATTAGTGGATGGGAGAATCAATATAAAGAAATATAACTGAATCAAATGAGTTTTAGAATTCAAAAAATCTTGTGCAGAAAACCTTTAAATTCATGTAATCGCGAGTTAAGATGTGCTGCCCATCGTAAGTGAACTTCATGTCAGAGATAGATGCAATGAGCTCTGTATAGAATGATTTTGATCCACGACATTCTGCATCTTGTAATCTGCATAGTAAAAATCCACATGACATAACAAATTTTTTTTCAAATTTATACCAGAGTTACTAATAAATAAGATTCAGCAGTGAAACGTATAAATGAACTAAACTCACATTCTTGCACTATGATCACATATTGCTGACTGACGCATGTCAACTAGACGAGTAAATCCTCTTGAGCTGCTGTATGCAAGCAGATTACAATGAATTGGGTGGAATTCAGCCACTGTAATGACCTCTGAACAAAATTTTTAACACTTCAATTAGGAAAGGTCGTTAATGGAGATGATTGGGACTTGAATAATGTAGCAGAATGGGCCTAAAATGATCTTGTAGTTTTTTCCTTTTATAAATTAATTGATAGTCAAGCAGGGAAAATTACATGGAATAAGTCTCGAACTGCAGAGCCTAAGCAGCATATTTCAATATTGTTGTTGATTGGTTGCAACAAGTGATATTAGCTAATTCAACTACGTATTTCCAGTTAGAAAGTTTCTCTGATACATCTTACAGAAATCACTATCATTTCTCATCAAAATTCATTGCGAAGTCGATGTAATGTAACTTCAGGTAATATGCCTGAGAAACTAATGAGAACAGGTAGGCAAATTAACGGGAAAGATGGAAAATCTAAATTTCACCAGGTGGAGTCCTTGAAATCCACAAGAGGTGCTTTATATAGGCACCGAGAAACCCTAAGTCCTAATAAAAACAGGCAAAAGAATATTGATGAAACAAAAAAATGCCAAATAGATCATTTTTAAATTATGATAAATCATAAAATTAAAAAATAGAATGATGAAAATTTTTCTTTCACTGCATTAGAACTGTACGAGCCTACAAGGTGACAATTTGACTACATTACATAAATGATTCAGAGAGTTTACCGGTTAGATCCTCCATGTTTGATGGTTTCGTGTCAATGATATTGAAACACTGGTCACTGATCTCAAGGTTCCATAAGTTTATACGAAGGTCGTCTGAGGAAATAAATGTCTCACCATCACTGTACAGAGATCATGAACATCATAAAAGAAGCAGAAAACCTGTGCATTATGAAGAATGTAGAAGGTATCACATCAAATGTTGTTTACAAGACAAAGATGCCCTTCAAAACTTTACCTATTATTTGAGATGGAGTTGATATTAAAATCATGAGCATGAGCATACACCTTCCGACAATTTGCACGAGTGGCTTCTTCAGTATGAGTGATCTAATTTACCCAACAAACTAGTAAACAATCCCACATCCTTGGCAAACTCGTGCAGTGAACAAAAAACAGTATCATGAAGAATCTGGGATATTTTAACGTAAGCCACATACGCATACCTTGGTTTGCACTTCTTGAGATGACAAGGTGTCCTTAGCTATCTTCTCTGCCCAGTCGACATTATAACCATTAGTGGTAGGTGGTTTGTCTAGCTCACTCATGAAACTTCCTTCACCCAAAAGATCATTTTCTGAGCACACAACTGAATGATGCTCCATTTCTCTTACCTTTTTCACCTTTTTTTCCCTAACCTAGACACAAGAATCACACAAGTTAACTGTAAACCTCGCCAGAATACTGTATCAGTGTCAAATGCATATAAAAATGTAGAGAGAATCTAGGATTTCATTAATAGTGATTGCCATTCAAAATTTTGAGCAAAATGAAAGAGGCAACATGCAATTTCATTTTAAGGCACTTGGTTCAGCAACAAAAATCTAATTGCATTCGCCTCTTCTCCAAGAATTACCAATCAAGGAGGCAAGAAAAATGAACACGGCTGCAAATTCATCTCCCATCTCTCAGCAAACAAAAACTAAAAATGAAATGTTGAATGATAAATAACCCAACCAATTATATAGGGTACACAAGAATCAAAGTCTAGGACCAGAACAATTTGATCTTCCTCTAAGGACCTCTTTGGAAAAAAGAAAAGGTGATGTATGGAAACTTTCAAACAGGAGACTGCCACATATTGCAAAATGAAGGATTCGTGCAAAACATCTGGGTAACTAGGCCGTTTAATTGGTGCAAGAATGAAATGCCAATGATCATTCGTAACTGCCTTAATGCCAAAAATCCTAATAGTTTCCGAAAAATGCCCATACATGACCAACAGAAATAGTTTCCAAATAGTTGTCTCCAAACTTTACCCAAATTAAATTAAAATACCATCACCTATTAAGAAAGAGACAAGCAGAAAAAAGCCTCCAAATATACAAAGAGAAGGTCACAAAATATTCTACAAGGAATGTGCAGATCCCAAAACAAATAGTAGGCCACCAGGCCTTTAGACAAGAACATTGGTAAGACATCCCCCATCTTTCCCTACTTTGGAATCAATTGTCATGTAATAATCTACCAACATAAACACATAAAGAAAGCGACTTCAGAAGTGTGAGACCTTTCAAGGAAGATACCCTTCCATTGTATGATGTAGAGGAGAAATAATCAAAACCATGAAAACCATCTTCCTCCATTATGTTTCATCAACCCTCGTGCTGTAAGTACCAGGTTCATAGATATTCAAACAAGATCAGAGCACCCAATCGTTGAGGTTTCTCTAAAATGACAAAATCCACACTTTTCCAGTGGAAAAAAAGTTCGATGTGGACTCACTACTCAGCAATGTCAAAAGAACAAAAACAAGAAGAATACAACACCAAACAAGCTGAAGATCTTTCTACCAGGACAAAGATCTTTCTGCCTACCCAGCTAACAAGTTGAGTTATTTCTCTGCAACAGACAATTACATATCCTTCCTTCTCTCTGTGAAAGAATTTTTTTGTCTCTAAACCTCTTCTTCAACTCCATTCATATCTTGGATTCAACCAAGAAATTGCTGGTATATTCCAAAATTTGCAATGACTTGGCAGCTACAGTCAACTTTCCT
>Ga0325414_1001178_pt1 | contig 24584 bp, 8 predicted proteins | sample PopdelMetagenome_8_FD_206183 | JGI IMG/M metagenome (GOLD analysis project Ga0325414, IMG submission 206183) | Populus deltoides microbial communities from Bellville, Georgia, United States - Leaf-PdKOR-R3 | ecosystem: Host-associated > Plants > Phyllosphere > Phylloplane/Leaf | place: USA... | reverse complement strand
GAAAGAAATGAAAAATAAATATATAGAAAGAGTTTTCTTATTCAATTACTTGATATACACGTAATCATTACCCTTACATTAATACTACTTTTTCTTAGCTACTAACTGTTGTAATAGAATTCCTAACTAAGAATTCTCATCTTTACACATAGTTTTATTCATCAATTAACTCCATTTAATTTGTTATTTTGTTATTTACATTGCCATGTGACTGACCTATCACAATTAATGTAACCTTCTATTTGTCTCCGTTAATGTCTTTATGTAGGATTTGTAACAATGCCCTTTTCTTTAACACAATTCTTATCCTTTATATTGACATTAAAAGTTGAAAATTGTTTGATCAACTCATCCAACTCTTTCCATGTAGTGTCTTCTTTAAAAACATTTAATCATTGAATTAACACCATAGTAGCGACCATATTGCCCTTTTTCATGATCTTTTTATCAAGAATGGCCTGAGGATGCACCTTAACTAAACCATAATAATAGATATTAGTGCTTCATTAGTCATTGATTTCTTCAATAAAGAAACATGGAAAACATAGTGTATTTTGGAATTTGCTGGAAGTAATACATGTAGGCTATAACCCCCACCTTTTGTAATATTTTGTAGCACCCATAATATCTTGGATTCAACCTAATACTTCTACACAAAGTAATGTTTGTTTGTCAGCTGTAATTTAAAAAACATCATGTCTCCAGCCTAGAATTCCCTCTTATTCCTTTTTTTTTTCTTATCTGAGAGTTGTTTCATCCTATTTCATGTCATTACCAGTTATGACTTTAGTAATTGATTCATCTACACTCTTTACTGCAATACTTCTTCTATAATATCCATATTGGTTGGACCTTAGAGTATTATTTCTCTATTTGAAGGGGGTAACCAAATAAGGTTTGGAAAGGTGTCGTGTTAATAGCCGAGTAGCAACTTGAGTTATATAATCATTACGCTAAAGAGAGCCAATTTACCTATTGTTGAGGTTTGTACTTGCTCATACATCTTAGATATATCTCCAAACATGGGTTCATCATTTCAAATACCCTATCGATTTGATGGTAATAAGCAGAACTTATCAATAGTTTCACCCTTAATAGTTTGAACATTTCCTTCTAGAATAAACTAGTAAAAACCTTATCTCTGTCTTTTACCAATTTTTCAATCTTTTTTTTATGGATTAATGAACTTCTATAGAGTCTAATGTTTACTAGCTTAGCCCTTAGAATTAATGGAATTTTATGATCCACTACCCTTATTGGTGGAAACTGTGTTGGCTTTTCAAAAACCTCCTGATATTCTTCTAGTATAGTTTTTATTTTATATTATACTCCTGTTATGGAAACCTACTCAAAGTTTCTATAGAGAAGAACTAGCTAATATAACCATTGATTCCATCCTTTAGACTCTTATGCACCTTAGTTATAGAAACTATTTATAGTTTTGCTTCTTCTAGAATGTCTCTTAATTCTATCATTCTACCCTTCTTCCTAAATAAAAGCATTATTTTGATAAAACCAAATACGATGGGTGAATATACCCTCATCTAGTCGACTCCTAACATTACACCACAACCCCTCAGTTTAAGTATTCTCAAATCAGCCTTACATTCATAATTTTACGTAAACCATGTGAATCCAAGGCTTTTTGCATCACATAGCATTACATTGTCATTTGCTACTATTACTTCCAACACCATAGTCTTCAAAATTATAGCCTTCATTCCTATAATCACCAGCTCATCTATAAAATTATGGATGTTGCCACTATCAATTAGGATGATTAAATATTCACCCTAAAAACCCTTTTTTATCCTCATTATGTTGTTGGCATGGCTATTAGCCAACACATTTAGTGACAATCTATATTCTTCAATATTATTATGGCCAATTGTGTTCATCACTTATGTTTTCCTCCTTTACATCTAAAGATTCTCTCTTTTATTTTTCTTTTATCATATATAATCCTTTAACATTACATTTGTGATCAGGCATATACTTGTCTCTATATTTAAAACAAATACTAAGTTTTCTTCTTTGTTCATATAGGGTATCAGGAGCATGCTTCATGCCTTGTGGTGTTTCATGCTTGAATTGATTAAGGGTTCTAGATGGAAAGTTATCTGATGTTCTTCCCAAGTTGAAAGGATGATTGGATCTTTAAACAAATTTGTTTTTTTTTTCATAGCATTGTTAAATCCCTCCCGCCACTTTGCTTGTTCAAAAGTTACAGCAAAGTTGTTGGTCTCAAGATCTTAAACATAGGCTTGACATCCTCCTTTAAGCCACTGATGAAACTAGAAATGTAATAAAATTATGGAAGATAGGGGTTTAATGCACTTATTAATGATTTTAATTCTTCAAACTTCTCTACATAATCTTTCACCTTTTATCTTGTTCTAATTTGTTGAATTCTTCAACTATATCATCTTTGTTTCCAAAACTTTTACAAATAGCTTTAGTGAGTTCCTCTCAACTAATAGGTGATTCATTGTCATGCATCAGTCCTTTCAACCAAATTTCTAATTTTCCATATAGACACCAAGATGTCAGCTCTACCAATTGTTGTATAGGGATACTTGAAGTATTTCTTACACTTCCTTATCAAACCCCTAGGGTCGGAAACCAATCAACAATGCAAATCCATTCTTGGCATTGTTGTTTCCGACCCTTTAGTGCTCTTGGCTTCCTATATTCTCTCTACATCCATAACATTTCATTATTTATGTGCCTTCTTGTATGCTAGTTGCTCCAATCTCTCTTCTTATTGTTGGATTTGGTAGGATTCCTCGAGCATTAGTTCCAACTTCTCTTCTTGCCATTTGATTAGTCCGGAAGGATTGGATATGATTGATCAAAATCTCAATCTTTGAGTTAATTTCATTAGATTTCCTATCATGTTCTAGCCACCTTGCCTTGTTTACTGTAGCTGATTCTAGAAGCTCTTAATGAATTTCTTGTATTTGTTCATCAAGTCTCGTGCAATGCCCCTTCACAACTTTCACCTTATTGCTTTCTACTATTTTCTTAAATTTGCAATAACATCAAGAATCAAGAAATGATCCAAAATCGACTATGGTACCAATTTGTTAGGACTTTGCCCTAACAAACTAGTTTGTATGATAAAAAGAGAAAAACACAAAGAAGAAAAAAGGAAGAAAAGAGATACATGAAGAGTTTTCTTATTCAATTACTTGATTTACACGCAATCCCCTACCCTTAAATTTATACCAATTTTTCCCAACTGCTAACTATTGTAACAGACTTCTTAACTAATGATCTCCATCTGTAATATATGATCTTATTCATCAACTAACTCTAGCTAATTTGTTATTCTTTATTTACATTGCCATGTGACTAAATTATCACAATTAGTGTAACCTTTTGCATGTCTCCATTACTACCTTCATATAGGATTTGTAACACAAATCTAAAAAATAAATTCATGAAAAAACTTGGATGCATCATATATAAGACTTGACAAAAACAACAAAAAAATATATTATTTGATTGCTAGAATAAGCTAAAATTTCATCAAATGATTCCACATGCCATCAGACCATTAGATCTCCCAAAGTTATGATTGGTGCTGGGATTAATTGATCTTGACAAATAATAATCAAGGATGCCAAGAAGTTGATGGTTATCCATATTGATGCCTTGATGGTGATATATAGAAAACATAACAGAATTAAAAGCGCTTTCACGTGCGGCCAGGAAAGGTGTGACAAGTGTTTACGCTATGTCTCGGCTGTTCTGCCACTTTTTTACACGAAAATTAAAGGCAGATGAGGTAACAGGTAGTAGTATAAATTGACCTTTGTAATGATCGATCGATCTGAATTGCTTTGTTGGACGTTGCTTATTGAATAACCTCAGCTAGCTTTCAACTACCATCTACACACACGCCTACGCGCACACGCGCGCGTGCGCGCACACACACACACACATACCATCTAACATTTCATTCATATTATATAACTTGCGGTACGTACAGCCGTGAAGAAATTGGAAGCATTTATTAGCAAGTAGCTGGTTCGTACGTAGTTGATGTTCACATTTCACAAAAGGAGGAAGAACTTGACGCTTTCAAGCATTGATTTATAAAACAACTATTTTAGATAGATTGCTTACACTACAATATGAGTTAGACACTATTATTGTGTATTTCAGATATACATAAAACTCATAATTCAAGTTATAAACCTAGTTAAGTTTAATTAATAAATTTATTTTATTTAATTATAAAAAAAACACGTGCAATCACAATTAGTAAACTGAATTCAAAAAGAAAGAAAAAACAATCATGATGACCTTCTCTGAAAACAATCATGATAATATTTTAAAAAAAATTATAACCTCCCCTCTATAACAAAATAAAAAATAAATATAATTTAATAAAATAAAATAAAATAAATAAATTCTTAATTAATACTAGAATATAAGAAAATATACTAATATGTAATTAAATAAATTATAATTTTATGAGGTCTTTATAGTTCAAACATATATGTATATAAATATCTTATTAGAGGTTTTATTTGTTTGGTAAGTAGGTGTTCTCCTCGCATTAATTATTATTCAAGATTCGATTTTACCTCCCTCTATAACAAAATAAAAAATAAATATAATTTAATAAAATAAAATAAAATAAAATAAATTCTTAATTAATACTAGAATATAAGAAAATATACTAATATGTAATTAAATAAATTATAATTTTATAAGGTCTTTATAGTTCAAACATATATGTATATAAATATCTTATTAGAGGTTTTATTTGTTTGGTAAGTAGGTATTCTCCTCGCATTAATTATTATTCAAGATTTGATTTTTAGCATATGCAGCAACAAAATAATTTCTTATAAATACATTAGTCTTGATGTTGATGACTATAGCTTAAGGCTTGAGTATGGAGGGATTTAATCCTATTATAAAGGTTGACCAAAGGTTAATCTTTTTGTAAAACCCAATAATTTTTTTTTAAATAAGTAAATATTAATTGCATAATCATTTTTGTTCTCCTAATCAAACATGAATTGGATTAGTTAGGGTTTAATATCTATTGAATTCAATCCAAATCCAAGACAAACCAATTTAAACCCATGCAACATGAGATGATTTCTAGGTCTAAATTAGGTTTGGATCAAACATTTCCAATTCATGCTTTTGTATCCTATGTTAAGAATTAATTTCAAACAATTTATGAGATATCACTCAATATATGGATTTTTGATGTGGCTTTAAAGTTTTTTAACTAAGTGATACTAAGTTCAAATCCTATCATTGAAATATTTTCTTTTCTAATTAAAAATTAATATCACAAAATAAAATAGAGATATATTGAAGTAAGTGGTTTTGATTACTTAATAGTGGATTTTCCATAACTAAGCTAAGTGAATAATCTTGTAAAAATATTTACATACCGAACATGGCTAAGTCAAAAAAACAATTGAGTTGCATAGAATGAACATCTTTATAAAAATACTCATATCTTTCTATTCGATTTTGGATCATGATTAAAGTTTGCCAACAAATTTTACATGATCGATTTTATAGGTGAGCTTGCTTGTTAAAACCAGCTAACATTTAAAAGATCTTCAAATTAGATCATGAATGTGTTGTTTAGCCTATTTTTGTTATTTTTTCTCTTTATTTTGAATTTTCTAGTTTATTAGGACTTTTATTGTTTCTCTTTATTCTAATGTTTCTAATTTGTTTATCTCAATTGTTAAACTTATTTAAGTTGTAAACTTTTTAAAAAGATAACGTATTAAAGAAAAATATTTAATAATTAAATTTATAATTAGAATTTTTAGATAATGATCATATTTAATAAAATTTTGTATTACTTGTATTTATTGTTTTTTTTTTTGTGTTTATTGTAGGGCATAACCCTCCATAACAAAAAAACACAAAAGCAAAAGCAATAAATTCATGCTTTTTTTGTTTTTAGTGGTGAGCCCTACCACTAAAAATAAACATAACATCCAAAACAAATATACATTACATCCTATGCAATGGTCCTCATGTAGAATATTATAACAAAAACATAAAATATACAAGACTAATATTGATTTTTATCAACATGAATTTATGTTTTGATAAGGCTTTTTAGCTTAAATTTAATTTTTTTATTTTAAATTAATTATTTTTTTGGTATTTTAGGATTGTTTTTACATGCTAATATTAAAAATAAATCTTTAAAAAATATTATTTTAATATAAAAAACAATATTAGATGCGCTTATTCTTGCATTGCTAATTCACCATCCCAACTTCCAACTTAGTTGAGCTTCAATTAATATTACATGGTCTCGACTCGAGCTTGCCTCGTTTTGATAGAGAAAACATCCACATCTAGCCAAAAGCCACTTCTAAGTTCTACCAAAATACAAATAGTAATTTGATCAAGCACTTTTATTATCATGAGAATTGAACACACTAACAGCAGAAAATTGCTCAATTGCAAAACTTAAGAGAACAAAATATTTTCTGAATTTTATTGGATGTCCCACAAAGATACTGAACACATGCAGAGGCAAAAAAAAAACAAAAGAAGGAATAGAGTTCAGCCTGGTCAAACATTTTACAAGAGTAATAATGGGCCCAAGTGCAGTGTTGTCATAATGGTGAAACTTGTAAATGCAAAGCAATGTTGGTGATATTATTTTTCACTTTCCCCTCAAAACTGAATTCTGAAAGAGATAGACTTTGTTCTTTATTTGAAACACCTGGCCCTATCATGAAGGAAATATTGTGATGTGGTCCAAAAAATAACCCTGAGCCATCATGTGATTTGCCCTGAAAAGAGCAACAAAGTCTTAGAAGTGACAAGTTAAAAGAATTATATGATGGTTATAAAACTTGCCTTAAGGTTTATTCAAATCAAGGTTAGCTCACATGTCTTAAGTTCTCAGCAATAATATTATTTTAATTAAAAAAAATCAGAATAGAGTAAATGGTTTGAGTGTCTAGACCCAAGGTGACCATGTAATATCCCACAAAACTTCGAATATTTACGACACATTACTCATATATAATTGATAGAAATGAGGGTTTTTTTTTTTTAATACCATGGTCCTGTATGTTAGACAGGTATAACGTAAACAATTCTTAAATTCTATTCTTAACTCCTTAGAATTGTGCATATTGGATGATATCATCTATCATTTTAATAACCAAACATCTTTATGCATTTATATAAACTACACACACACACAAAAGGAAAGACACTTATTCATTATGTTCATAATATAAGGTTTACAAACACACCATAATTTACATATCAGAAATTCGAATGTCTATATAATAAAGTTTTATGAAATATAAGTCGTTTTTTCTTACAACTATTTAGATTATTACATGATTGTTTTACAAGATGCATACTATTAGATAACTAGACATCATGGTCATAAAATCAATATTTAAGTGCATAAACATTAATTATGATTAAAAAAAGTAATAAAGTATATAGTCACGGTTAAGATCAATATTTATAAAAGTAAATTCATATTAATCACTTTCTACTAAGTCTATCTTAAATACATTACATCATATCTTCATTCAACAATAATTCTCAGTATTTTATTTCAATCTATGTCCAACAATCAACCGATGTTATATATATTATGATTTAGGAATTAACACATGGAGAATCCTTCATTACAAAGATGGTTCATCTCTAACTATAATCAATTAATACAATTTCTTTGACACAATTCCGAATCAGTAATAATATGTTATAATTATCGCTTCACTATATCAATAAGTATTATCAACTGAGGTTATTCTCAGTATTTACTTCCGGTTGTCCTAACATAGATACCATTAGCTGAAGCTAATATTATCATTTGTTTCTGGCTATCCAACATGGACACCATTAACCGAGCTAATTTTACCATTTGTTCTCGGCTATCCAACATGAATTCTATTAGTCAAAGCTAATCTTATTATTTGTTCTCATATATTCAACATGGATTCTATTAGCCAAAGTTAATCTTATCATTTATTCTCAGCTATCCAACATTAATACATTAGTCAAAGCTAATCTTATCATTTATTCTCGGCTATCCAACATGGATACTATTAGTGAAAGTTAATCTCATTTTTTGTTCCTGATTATCCTGACATAGATACCATTAGCCAAGGTCATTTCATTATTTATTCTCGGATATTCGTAGTTAAAACGAATCCTGATATTCTTTATTACTCACAACAAATCAAATAACATAATTCATACGATAATACATTATTAAAAATGTATCTTATGAATTTTAAAAAATATATATATGAAGGTGAAAATCACCTACATGTCCCCCCTATAGTATGACCTACTTGTTCCTCCTGTAGTGTGTCCCCACTCGGTTGAATATCTGATTCCTATTATACCCCCTGGTCTATAAAGAGACCATTAAGTAATATATTATCTCTAGGCATCATCAAAGATTATTTTCACACACATATATATGCATCCACTCGCACACATATAAATATATTTATATGTGTGTATATTATTAATATATTTGCATGGTAAATATGTTATAATAAAACATTCATTCCAACTATATTGAGAATCGTCAACAGAAATTGAGTCATTACAACACCGAAAATCATCAACAAAAACCAAGTCATTAGGACACTAAGAGTCGTGAATGAAAATTGAGTTATTATGACACTGAAAATCATCAATGAAAAATGAGTCATTAAGGTATTTCTTTTTCCAAGTTCATGCATTAATGCCAATACCAAGTTGTTTTATTAAAAGATCATATCATAACCTATTTTATGGACATTGACCACATCATAATTCATTTTCAAGATCATATAAAGTAAAATTAACATGTAATGTCTCCAATCTATTATAATTTCACACAATCATCGAATATTGTTAAGGAAGATCCATTAATTTTCATTATATTCATGAAGACCCTTCGTTTCTATTTTCTTTCAAGATGACCAAAACTTATGTTCTTTCTCTACTAAGCATACTTTTATGTTTTTTAATATAATATCATCAAATTCTCATCTATTATAACATGGCATAATGTGTTCTATGTATTTCAATTTATGTATTTCTACTAGACATATTCAAATATCATGTTTAATTCTATTATTTCATTTAATTTATCACAATATTGCTAAATATTATTCAATCAATTCAGGTATTTACATTTCAAGGATTTTATTTCCTAAATCTTCATAGTGGCCGAGACACAAGACATTCTTTCCTAGTGTTCATTCCATCATTCACAATCCTTTATGTTTCAAATCATTAAACACAAGCTAATAACTATCATCACATTATGTATAAACTCAATTTTTACTATCTTGTTTGTTTCTCTAAAGATGTTCATCATACAAGGATGTTTTCTTTCATTTTATTCTCTTGATCGAACATATTGTATCCATTCTTTAAAGTTCATTCATGTAAATCACCACTTTCACTCCAAATATGTCTATGTTAACATGAAATAATCATATATCATTACTGTAAGCTTACAATTAAATAAGTTCTACAACTCATGATATAAAATAAGAATATTAACACTTTTAAAAAATTTATTTCAGTCTAGATACTTCATTTAAAATACTTATCAAGGTCACTAATTAACAAATTATAACATTCAATTATATTCTCTCTTCAGTTCTTCAATAGGTTGGCCCTAGTACGGGTTTTCTCTTTAACATATATCAATTTTTTTGTTATAGAATCTGAAAATGTTCACTTCTTATCTCAACTTTCTTATCTCTTCATCTGGTTTTTCACAATCTTAAGGTATAAGAACCCTAGGTTACCTTGGTTGGTTTTTTCCTCTCATATCATCTAATAAATTTAAAACAACAAATGCAAGAGTAATGGTTATCCTTACCGAATGAATTTAAATAGAATTTGTGGGAGTGTTTTGGTAATTTTCTTCTCCTTCTTTTTAGTTTTTCCTTCCTCTTTCACTGTTGTTCCAACCGGCCTTCTCTCTCTCTCTTATTACTTTAATCTTTTTGGTTTTTCCTTCCTCCTTCACTATTGTTCCAACCAGCCTCCTCTTTCTCTTATTACTTTAATGTTTTTGGTTTTTCACCTCACTTTTATTCTTCTCTCACTCAAATATCTTGTATAGGTGATATGCAAGGAATTTGTTTGGTGGAACTTGTAAAAGAATGGGCTACTACAGTTATTTCAGTCGGCCATGGCGAGAAGAAAAGTCACTTTTTTTCTCTAGCAATGTATTTATACTCCTTTTTAAAAGAGATTAGGCCTAGATGTTATATTTTTTTTATCCTAGTGTTTTTTTTACTTATACATTGGCTGGTTCCCTTATGTTTTTCCCGGGTGGTTATCAAGTCAAAAATTTTTTTAATAACTATATGTACTGTTATAACTCAATTTAACTTAATTGTTTTAACATGGTTTACAAACCGGGCACGAGTTGACACAAGTTTTTGACCTGGTTAGGCCAGATCACTCTTATTATTTCTTCAACCCGGACCGGTCCAAGCCCTGGATTGACCTACCAAATCGGTCTAGGTTTTACAACTAGGAATGAGAGAGAAAGAATATTGTGTATATGTATATCAAACTAATTGTACACGACTCATACATACACACACATATACATACATACATACATACACACATACATACATACATACTACACACATGATCTCAATAAATTAATAACCTCGATTAAATAATATATTTTTTTGGTCTCGACTTAGGACCGATGTGGTAATTTAATAAATCACTAAATTTATAAAATAATATATTTTTAAAAAAACATATAGGTCCCACTTGATATATATAAATTAATAATTTCTTTATACATCAAAATATATACACACACATATAACTCAATTAAGAGGCCTTTGTAAAATATGACTCCAATGATACTTGTTTTCTCTTGAAATTGATATTTTTTTTAATCTTATCTCTGACTTTTCTTAATGCATTAAAAAGATCTAATATTGTGTTCTCATATCGCAAGAGAAAATTATGCAATGTGATTGTTGCTTTGAGTGCATCTTTGTGTGCGACGGATTCTAGCATATAATTATTGTTTTCAACTTTAACTTCAATGTCATTTCTCATGACTTTCTAATTAATTTGGTCATCAATCAACAACTTTTAAAGTTGTTTTTTTTACTCCTTTGATATGAGAAATCATTGTATTTAGTATTATCATTTGTAATACTATATATTTTTTTTATTGATGTTTTTTGTTTGACTTAATGTCCATGAAGTATATATATTAATTAAGTATATAATGAATGCAGTTTTAGTTTGTTATAAATGGATAGATCCATGACTTCAATTTAATAAGATTAATTACATTCATGAACTTGTTTTGGTTAAACAAATATATAGAATAATGATAATTCATAATTAGATAATATTTGTATATCATAATATATATATATATATATATATATATATATGAACTTCAATATTTTGAAAACAAATAAAGAATATCTTGATAAATTATCTTTTTTATTAATTAATGTATAAATTAATAAATTAGTAATTTATCAATTAAATAATATCTTGATTAATTAATAAATCTTCATGGTTGTAATGGTATTAATTTATAAAGATTTAAATGTATATAGTTACAAAACGTGGACTCATAAAGAAAGTCAATATACAAATTTAATGACCATGAACCATCTATAATAAATACAAAGGTTACAATATTAAATATAAAAAATAAATGCAATCTAATAATATTTAACATCCCTTTTCCAAATCAAAACAATAAGGTCGACACAAGCTTGGGTTCAGAAGCTAAATCTTGAAAGCAACTAGTGAACAAGAATTTCGTAAAGATATCTCCAAGTTGATTAATTTATGCAATAAAGGATAAACATATAGGTAGCATTTGGTTACTAACTCAATACAAAATAGATAAAGATTGTGAATATAAAAAGAACAAGTCCCTGTGTACCTTCTATTTTGATAGGATAGAAATTCACTTCAAAATTAACTAAGAGATAGGTTTCTTTTATCTTTGTCTCTATTCCTCCTACAAAAACCATTTCTATTTTTTTTTGTATTTTTCCCTTCTATCTTTAAACACCAAGCAAAAGCAACAATTGTTCCACATATAATATGTTATCGGATAAAATGATAAAAAAAATTTGGTATGTTTTTCAAAACCCAAATCCCCCCCTAAAAAACAAATAAGATGTCTTCAAACTATTTTAAAAAATCATTTTTAAATAAAAACCTTTCAGGAAAAGAATCATTTTTAGAAATTTAAATCTTCAAGGAAAAAGGTTTCAAAAATAAAATACAGTTAAGTTATCAAGTATGGATTTAATTTATAACTAGTCAAAAAGTCATATAGGCAAGAAATTTAGGGTTTAATTTAAGAAAAATGGATGAAATTGGTCATAATTAAAGTATTTGAAAGACCAATGATCAAATCAAAAAATATAGCCGAGTTTAGGAATCCCATTCATTCAATTAAGTACCTAATTAAAGAGAAATTTTGAAATTTAGAATCAAATTGACCAAAAAAAAAAAACAATTAAAGGACTATAGACCAAAATAAAAGAGGTGTTATATTTAGGGATCCTACTAATTCAGTCAGGGTGTAATTAAAGAAAATATTAAGATTTTGGATCAATTTGACAAAAAATACACAAATTAGAAGTCCAATGATTAGAGTGTAACATGCTACCAAAGTTGGGGACTAAATCGAAGTCGATTGGGATGAAATTGAATATATTTAAAGTTAAAAGTCTAATTGGGAGTCAAAATGAGTATTTCCAAAGCCACGGGATGAAGTTTAAATGTGAAAATACTAAGGGATTATTTTGAAAGCGAGTGGCGTAAAATTGAAAGAAAAAATAAAATCCAGGCCAAAATCAACCAAAATTGCATAACTTAAAAAATCAAGGACCAGATTGAAAATATAAAAGTCCTAAGAAACTTGATTTACAAAATCTTCCTTTAACAAATCAAAACCACGTAATTTCATTTTAAATGAAATAACATGCTTAAAACAACACTAACTCACGATGTTCCACAAAAACAAAAATACCAAAAACAATGTCATTTTAGAAATATGCATGGGTCTTCTTCTTCCCTTCCTGTGTGATAGTAATATATATATATATGTATTAAAATTCTTATTTTTTACTTTCTTTTGACCAGATTTTAAGGACATTTTCTCTCTCTCAAACATCCATACCTGACAACAAACACACCCACCTCTTTCTCTGTAATTGTACTTCATCTTCAGCCAAAGATCTACTACATTGCCTCCCTCTGGTCATGGAAAATACATGCCAAAATAGCTAACTTGAGCAGGTTGTATAAAGTGTAAAATAGTGGTAAATGTCCAAGATTACCAAATAAATCAATAAACGAATTTGTTCCACCTAAAAAAACTCCAAGACCTTCCTCTACCTATAAATAAAGGTGCATGGCCTAAAAGAAGGAGAAGAATTCTAGAGACAGTAAAACCTGAATTTAAGAGAGTTAGAAAAGAATGAAGGTATAAGTTTAAACCATTTTGTTCATAGGGTAAAAGAGAATGGGGAGAGAAAGGAAAAAAAAAGAAAAATCATACTAAAATCACTAATCTCGAATAGGGTAGAAAGGAAAAGGTTGGTTTTTTAGGTTAAAAACTAGTTCATTTTGAACTGGAGAATTTTAGATGGAATAAATAAATCAAATAAGAAAAGAAGCATAAACTAAAAAGAAAAAGAAACCCTAATCTAGAGAGAGAAAATAATTCAGAATACCTCACCACTGTCGACTAGCCACTAGGAACCACTACGATACCTCTTCAACCAGCTAGAAACACCATTAAAATAAATCACAACCTTTCTTCCCTCTTTTTTTTTTTTCATTAGGGTTTATGATAAAAATAGTGCAAAGTGATGCTTTATGTGCCTTTTCATATAAAAATATATGAACACAAGTTTAAAATAGTGTTTTTAGGCTTTAGTTAGGTTTCATTTAGACATTTATAAAAAAAAATACAAAAAAGTATGGTGGCTAAATATGTTAAAAATGCATGTGTTTTTCTTTCCGATATACTAGCTTTGTTCTTTGTTCTTTATGACCTTTTGGTCTTTTTTATCCATGTTTTAGACTTGTAAGACTTGGGGTATGCACCTAGTATTTTTTTTTTTTTAAATTGTAATTCATGTATGGTTATGATCCTCATAGTCAATACTGGAGTGAATCCTATGGATATAAGACAAGCTTTATATCATTCTACTAAGCCATCGGATTTGATTCTGATCTTATATACTCACTACTAATAATAGACTTTTTCCTATGGTAAATCAAGAAAATCCCAGGTGTGATCATTCCTTTTTAAAGCTTGTAATTATGTGTAAGTATAGCTTGCTGCCATTTACGATCATAATTAGCTTCATGAAAGCAAAGTGAGCTCATGAGAAGTAGAGAAAGCATGAGAGGTATGCTTGTGTGGTCGAGGTTCGTTCCCAAAATGAACCTCAAATATTTATGACTGTTTAGAAGTTACATTGAGAGATTTTAAAATGGAAGGTGCCCAAAGAAATATTTTGTAAACAATAGGTGGTTTTGTAGGATTATCGAAAACATGACTTTTTTAAAATACTTTTTATTTAAAAAATTTATTTTTGATATCAGTACATTAAAATAATTTAAAATATAAAATATAAAAATTTTAATTTTTTTAAAAAATATTTTTAAAATACAAAAATAAACATATTTTCATTACATACATGAAATATATAGCTATTGTGCAAGTAGATCAGTTTTATCCTTCTTATCTCACGGAAGACAAGAAATGAAAGTATTATACCCTGTAGCAACTTAATATTAATTGCTGTGTTTTTTAAAATATTTTTATTTAAAAATATATTAAAATAGTATTTTTAATATTAATATATTAAAATAATTTAAAAATAAAAAAAATTAAGAATTTTAATTTTTTTTTAAAATCTTTACAAAAATAAACTGAGTTTAATTCCGTACGTGAAACATGGCCGTTGTGCTGTTGCAATCTATCACATAAGTCATTTCTCAATGAGCATACTGAAGAGGTAATTAATCATTGTGTTTTGAAATAATAGGGTTTGCCACAATTTTTAATCAATATATGGCTTGTCATACATGGGATCAAAGAGATAATTAATCAGTCTTCTAACACTGAGTCAGTTCGGTCCAGGTCAGAAGCCAAAACGAAGCTCAAAAGCCAAATTCTGGGCATTTGGAAGGTCCCTCAAAGTCAAATCTTTGATCGATTCTCTACATGATGGACAAAAAATATCTATGTACAAATACAATATTTGCAAATGCTTTGAAGAAAATACCTTCACTATGGAAAAGACACGCCCAATATTCACTTAGCCTTCTTTTACTTTTTTCCGTCATCCTTTGACGGGGCCGTACGGATATAAGCAAGGTTTTCAAAAGCATTCTTTCTACACTATACAGAAAACAGGATTTTTTTAACTCATTATATATTAAGCTCGGTGGTAAATAACAACATAATATAATTAAAATAAAATCAAAATAAATAATAGAAAAGTTCAATCACTTTAAGATTAATAAAAAAGCTAAAAATAGCTGAATAATTGGTTTGACTGGTTATTCAAAAAAAAAAAAAAACTACGAAAATCACTCATCTTATATATAAATTTTGAACTGGGTTTGATTTTGTTAATTTTATACTACTCAAGTTTAATTGTACTAGTTTTTAAATTTTAATTTAATTTTACAAATATAATTAACTCATAAAATCATATAATTTTACTATCCGTACTGATTACCTACCAAACGAACAAGCATTGATGTGTTGATTGTGCTGAGATATGAGATGTGTATGAGATGTGTGGAAGCTGAGTCAGTAACCAGCAACGAGCAGTGAGTGGAAAGAGAACAAAATGGGTCAGCACTTGCCTCCCGATTAGTAGACACATCATCTACATGATACTATCAAGAAACACGGCTGCACCAGGACCAGTACAATGGCTCCTCTCACCTTGGATCCTACCTGGGTCCCTGTAATTTCCCACAGCACAAGTAGTTTTCCTCATATACCCTGCCATGTCTGACCTGTATCAATCACCAGAAAGCTCACCCACTTGGCCCTGCTAGTGAATAGATGCACCTTTCTTCCCCCATCTTAAACCTAAAAGGTGCTGGATGGCTACCATGGGGTCAGATCTTTTGTCACAATGCTGCATTCTCAATCGCCGAAGCACGGTGGAGACACAAGAAAACGGCGGTATACTTTGTTCACACCTGCATGTTTTGGGCTTGGCTAGCCCCGGTTACATTATTAGCCATTTGAGCAACTACACCAACTAGACACAACTACAGGGTGTTACAACCAATATTCCACACCATGTAAGAAATGCCGAGAGAAAACTGCTGGTGCCAAAAAACAAAGGGAACGAACCGAAAAGAATCATGCATCTTATTAGGGGAAGGACTACAAACAACAAAAAAATAAAGCAAAACCAACCCCTGGAACCCTAAACCCGTGAACCATGAAACAAGGGATTGTCCAATAAGCAAGCAACACAATTCACCAGGGGTAAGACTGTGGATTCCCCTGCACCCATTACATGAAGGTTTACCACTTCAGAAGCCAAGTCACCTAGATTTCAATGTTCTGAAATATGGCTGAAAAATCACATGCCCAGATTTTGTAAAATACAAAATGCATGCGCAAAAGAACTGATACGAGCCTATTTCTTTTAAAACGTTTCTTTCTGTGTATTTTTGATAAAATTTAAATTTTTTATTTTTTTTATTAATTTCAAATTAATATGTTTTTAGTGCTTTCAAATCATTTTAATGTATTGATGTCAAAAATAATTTTTAAAAAATAAAAAAAACATCATTAGCATGTATTTTGACACGAAAAGCTATTTGAAAAGCAACCGCAACCACACTGCCAAACATACACTAAAACTACTTCACCAGGCTTGAAAAGAAAACAGTGCAGAGCATAATACATTTCTTGGTTCCCATACATCAGTACATCTGATAAAATATTGGTAACGCTGACAAGCACCAAGTTAATTAATTGCAATTCTTACGATAGAGATGTTACATTGTCAAGTCAAATGTAAAGACACCTCATTACAAGAGCATTTTTTTCATTCATAACCTACTAATGTTTGTTACCCAAAGCTGTTCCACTCAACCTCCTCTTAAAGAACCAGGAATGACCATTACTTTCCCCTGTTATGTACAAAAATAAAATCATGAGGAATGTATGAGAAGGAGAGAAAAAGAATGTAGTGTTTCTAGGTTCAACTTACGTGTTCATCATCAGAGTAATATTGTCTCCCTTAAGAAGAATCCTTCCTGTAAAAAATAAAAAAAAATATTTTAGAGCATGCACAAACAACTGGAGGAAAAGGATTACAAAATTGAATTACCCAAAGACTTTCTGCTCTTTTTCTTGATATTGACTTCCTCAGCATCCTCCAAAACCAAATTCATGTACTCATCAAAGCCCTGCCAACCATAAAAACACCAGAATGACTCAGAACAGAACGAGGTAATGGATATGCTCTAAGTTTATACATGCCAGACTCACAAAATAAGTATTTAAAAACCAAAAAGTACAAGCATTCTCCATCCTCTAATGTTCAGCAAGAAATTCAATAGACTGCTGAAAAGGGCAATTGGGTGGTGATAATTACTTGTAAGGGACTAGTTCATCCCTAAAGCACCAGAAAGTCTGAAACCTGCTAAAGGGGTGGCAATAGCGAACTACACACTTATATAAATCATCCTAAGATGGAGTTGCGTAAAGACACAGAGTACATTACTAATCACAACACAGGAGCATAGGCAAAAACTTGAGTTTTACATATACTTGATACTTGAAATTTGAAAGTTTGGACTCTTCTGCAGATTCAAAGCATACCATTTGTTCATAATACCATTCAACCACTTGAAAGAGCATATTGATTTTTATCAAATTATATCTAATTATTATAAATAAATGTGTTGTATACTACAATATCAATATGTGCGCCATAAACTCAGTAAAGTGTTTATATAATGCACCTCTTAATGCAGGAGCAAATACTGTCATCATAATTTAATTTTTTTTCTATTTAGTTTAGGAATCCCTATACGAACTTTGTAATTATTTCTTGGGATTTAACCTTGGGATAGTATAAATAAGGTTGTTTGGCTTGTATTTTCAAAAGACATGGATGAATAAAATGTTGCATTTTTTTTTTTCATTCCTTTTTGTTGTTCATGTTCTATTTCCATTAACATGTTCATTTATAACTATATCCTATCTTCCTCTTCCTTTATCATATGTGAGTGATTGCTTGGGCTAAGAGATGACACAACCCAGTCTCTTATCACATTCTTTTATTTGTTAAAGCTAATCCTCTGAAAAGGATGAGTTTGCAAGGAGAATCATCAAATCTATTCTCTAATGAGGACTTTTGACCCTACCTTCTTGAAAAAATAGTTCAACAAGCTTTCTTTGAAGGAAAGACTAGCACAACACAAAAAACCAGACTTCAATAATTTGAGGCTATAGCAATACAAAGTTATTTAAAAGCATTGCAACCAGAAGAAATAGGAGTTCTATTATGACAAAATGAAAGATGAAGCCATAATGTTGAATCTAATCAGATTGTCAGTCTTTTATCTTCTCTTTTTTGATGGTTGTGTAGATTCTTTAAGTAAAATGATAGGAGGGAGTGGATAAAGGTCTTATTAAGATGTTATACAAATAGTATCCAATGTCGTTTGTTCGCAACACATTACAATATCTCCTAGGAGATAGAGAAGGTTATCTAGATGAGGTGCTAATATTGCAACATCTTGAAAAAACTTCCATAACATGTACACGAGCAGTGTTGGTTAGATGGTATATTCTTTCCAATCTTTTGACAAATACGCAATACAATAATGGCCAAAGAATAATCTAGAAGTTCTTGATGAGAATTTTTTGCCTATTGGGCTTCTTTGGCCTAGTTTCCAAGCACATTAGGGGGGTGCGGTATACCCAATCCTCATTTTCCTCTTTATTATCCATTTCTATGGTGATGTCTATGCAAATACAAGATACTTTGAGAAAGTTTTGAAGCCCTCAAAAGCAAAGATGAGAGATTATTTGGTTCCATGATAGCTATTTTGGTATGCAAAACCTAGTTCAAAAGAGCATTGCTTTGAAGGAAATAAGGTTGTGGCACATACCCCAAGACCTAAAGCATCATGACTCAATGTCATACAAGGTATGTATGGTATTCAAACGAATTATTACACTGTCAAATTTGGCTCTCCAATCACCATGCAAGCCCCTTGAAAAATCATAGATTTCTGCCCAAATTATTTTTTTTTTGTAGTAACATATAAAAAAAGTATTGGTTCTTGAATCTGTTTCCATGAGGACATGTGGGAATGGCAAGGGAGATGAAAACTAAACAGTTTTTATTTGATATGCATATGGGATATACATATGTACTTGGGAAAGTCATAAATCGGGTGTTGGAGAACATAAGAATTTGATCTGATATACATGTGGGATAAAGATAAGTCTAGGAAACTTTGGGATGCCATCCCTAGTACAATTTTCCTGGGCTTTGCCTTCATTCCTTATGTTTTTTCTATGGTATAAACCAGCTAACAGGCATATTCAAAATGATAACCAATGGGGCATGGCATTGTTAACAATGAGTTTTAATTGACAAAACAATGATTGAAAGAAACTAGAAGTTGAAGTTACAAGGAGCTCCTTTGAATTCAAGGGTTTCGAGTTAGGCAACATTAAGGGATAATAAATACAATACAACTGCCTCAACACCTTAAAAGACAACAGTATCGTTACTTGATAGATTAAGGAGATCAGAAATAAGTTACCTTCAATTGACCACAAAAAATGGCTAGGTTCAAACATGTCAAAGGAGGAGATCAAAGATAATATCATCAATAGAATCCAGGTGAGGTGGTTCGAAACTTCTAAGCATGAATAAAGCATTTTATGATAGTAAAGTATCAATTATGCAGAAGCATAAATCCTATAAGATTGAGATCACACAGACTACGCATCATGTCAAATAATATAAGCACAACTGAGTTGAGAATGTCAATATTCTAATCCAGCAACCTATAAAATATTATCCACCAATTGGACGACTAAATAAACTGATACTCTGGTTCCCTAAGCAGCTAACAACCACAATGGCCATACAAAGAGCAAGAATTGACAATATGATATTAATGCCACGCTAGTCGGTGATATTTGCTCTAACAACAACCTTAAGCACACTCACCAACAAATATACCAATCAGAATGCACAAACTAACCTAACACCAATACATCCCATAAAACAAATCAAACTATATCAACTTTTTGTTTGCTCAGTACAAAACTTACAATAATTCGGCCTTCAATTCTCAAATCCTTCTGCTCAAAAAGCCAAATCTGAATGCGAGCTTTCTGTACCCACAAAATAGAAAAGAAAAAATCAGCTAAAATATCAACAATCCACTAACAAACAGCAAAAACTAAGCCGACACAGAAAAGAAAATCAGTAAAATAAGGCATAGAGTGACTTACACTTTGAAGAAACCTGAAAATCAAGTTCTGGAGCAGCAGAAATTCAAAACAACAACAAAAATGTTATATCAAAACCCTAAGAAAAAATAATGATGAGAAGTAAGAAGACGTACAATGGGTTGGGTCATAATACGCTGGACTTTGGTGCTCGCCATGGCTGTGAAGCTCTCGAGGGTTTTTGGGGCACAGACAAGTAAAATTGTAGAGACGTTAAAACCCTAAACCACAAGGCCTTTCGAGGGGGGCAGGGGGGGAGGGGGGAGCGTACACAACTTCGAGCGTGTTTGGCACGATGGCTTATAAGAAAAAATATAGCTATAGTAAATCACAAGTTGGTCCTCTATCTTTAAGCGTTTATGAAAAATGGCTCCACTTTTGAACGTTATAACCTCATTCATCCATGATGCTAAGATCTATTTTCTTTCTTTCCTTCCTTTATTTATTTATATATATATATATATATATATGAGAGAGATATAAAACATGTAACATAGAGAGGGATGTACTATGTCGGGACGTGTTATTTATTTTATAAAATATTTAGGCGTTGCAAGTATGCTTTTTAAAAAATCTAATAATTTAGGTTATAGTTTTAATCAAATAATTTTTTATTTTTTAGAAAAAATATTCAATAAAAAAATATTTTAAAAATAAAATATAGTTTTGGGTTGCAATCGGGAAAGAATTTAATTTGTAGTTGGTCAAAAAAATCATGTGGGCATGCAATTTATGGTTTAATTGAAGAAAATCAAAAGAAGAAGGTCAATTTGATCATAATTGAAAGAATTGAAAATCCTAGAATCAAAATGAAAAAGATGGAAGTCCAATTAATTGATTAAGGGCTTAATTAAGGAGAAAAGTTGGAATTAAGAGCAAAATTGATTAAAATTGCCTAAGTCATGGGCGAGGGACCAAATTTTAAAAATCAACCAAAGTTGATGAACAAATCAAAGTGGATCAGAGATGAAATTGAAAGAAATTTAAGGTTAAATGTCCAATAAAAAGTCAAATTGAAAATCTATGAAATCATGGACTAAAAAAAACACACTTCAATTTTAAGACTAAATTAAAATTCTCAAAATGGCATCGTTTAATTGATTAAGTGAGAGACTCTAATTCAGCAAGAAATGACATGTTGCTTAGGTTATTAAAGGGAGAAATGACACATCGTTCACTACCTTTCTTCTGCCGTTTTTCAACATCTTCTAGTTATTGTTGCCAGCAAATGATGACAAATTTTATTCTTTTAATCTCTTGTTTTATCCCCACCTATGAGACAAGTAACACGCTACCTTGGTCTATTCCATACCACCTGCAACCTAAGCCAAAAATCAAGCCTTTGGAAGCTCTGAATCTGCTGCAATGCCATGCCAAAACCATTGCCCCAATCAGTAAAAACTATAAGCAAACAAGACAGTCCTCTCGGTCAGCTTGCAAGTTAGATAAAAAAAGGAGTGTGAGATGTAAAGAACGGCTATGATGGATTTCTAAATATCTAGGGTATCCATCATGCCAGCTCAAAGACCTAGAAGCACCCATCTCTGCTGATGTACATAGTCACGGGCATGTGATAACAAGTGGTTTTAAGCAGTCAAGTATGGATCTGACATAATAAGATAAGAATTTGCTCTAGACAGTTTACATGTATGGCTTGGCATATCTATTTATGGATCAATAGAACATATCAAAGCTCAAGAGAAGGTCTGATTGCGTCAGACTAAAATAACAACTTAGAAGGACCATAACTTTTAATCTGACTGTTGGATTGTGCTTAAATTTTTAGAAGAGCTTCTGGATGTTGTTTTCTCAATAATAGTGATACGTTACTACGTGGACCGTCAAATCTTTAAATATCAAAAATCTCGCTGAGGCCCCGTGATTTTAACAATTTTTTATGATTTTTATTTTTATTTTTGGATTTCTTGCTTATTTCGGATTTTATACTTCTTTCCTTTGTAATTTTAGATTTTTTTTTGTTTTGTTTTCTATTTGAGGTGAGGTTTTTAGCCTATTTAAAACTTTGTAAACTTTCTAAGAAGACAAACTTTATTATTATTATTTTAGAAAAAATAAACTTATGAATTTAAAGCTCATATTTACAGCTCTTTTCTCCTATTAAAATATTGTGCTTTTTATTAATTGTTGTCTTTAACTTCATCTGTATATAAAAAAGGATGTCTAAAACCTTGTCAAGGGAGAGGAAATCAAGGAAAAAAAAGAGCAAAATAGATAGAGGTTGTAACAATTACAGCAAGAAAATAAGGAAGAAATCAGTAGCAAAGGAAAAAAAGAGAGGAAAAAAAGAGAGGAAAAGATAGAGAAGTTAGAGAGAGGGAAGACAAGAAATACATGAGAGAAGAAGACAATGAAAGAAAAAAGAAGAAGAAAAGAAGAGAGAGAAAAAAAAAACAACTCTCTCGAGTCATGGCAATCAAAGACATCTCTACCACAGTTATTTTAGCACTGTTTTAAGAAGATTGCAAACTTCAATGGATGACTTACAAGGGTTTTGTAGTAATGCGACTTCACCACGTCAGTTTTAGGTGGGAGGTTTAATTTTGGTTTGGTCAAAATAAGTCAAAACACGTATAAAGTAGCTATCAAGGTTTTTCATTTGGGTTTATGGTTTGATTCTCTAGGTTCAAAATATCATGAGACAGTGTCGAATGCTACAAGAACTAGCAACAACGTCAAAGAATTTCCATGGCTTCTTAGACAACCTTAATAGTTATTTTTCTCCCTAGAAGAGTTTTACAGGAACACCAACAGTAACAGTCTTTCAGGTAAGCTTCTCCCCCATTACTTGATGTTAAATCCTTCAATTTAGTTATTTTGAGTTATTATTGTATGGGGTTGCAACTTTAGGTAACCAGTTTTGTTTGTGTTTGGCATCCAAAGCAATAATCTTTTAATATGAACATGATTTACTTATACGAGGAGGAACCAATGTTGTAGTTTATCTCCATGTAAGTTGGAAATAAAGACGTGATATTTGATCCTTTTCCTACCTAGGTTTTTAGGTGTAATATGAGCATTGGCTTGGAAAGTTGGCGTTAGATGACCCTTTCTACATGTGGAGAGGCAACCTATTAATATAGATTCCATAAAATGGAAGCTTAAGTGACTTTTGAGTGTTGTTTTTGGCAAGCTTAAATAGGGTATTTTAATGAGACAAACACGCATGCCTCCCTCTTGTGTTCCAGCCATATATTGCTCCTCCTTTTCATGATAGAGTGAGACCTTTTCTTGTCTAGGAAAGCCTACGTACATTGCATAAAAAAAAACACAGTCTGTGTTCCAAGAGGACTTTTTTTATATCTTGTCATGTGTTTGAAACATAAAGGAGGATAGATATGCATGTTGAGGTGTGTAGGACGTGTAGCGTGCTTGTATTGTAATGGGAGAAAATGAAAGTGCCCGTTGGTTTTTGCTTTAAAACTACAGCATTATAAGAATGTCGAGATGTGTAGGCTGTGTTCTATGTTTGTGCAGTGTGAAAAAGCAAATGAAAATGCCTGTTGGTTTTGCTTTCCTTTAAACTGCTGCATCATGTCTTCTTTTCTTAACTTCACATTTTTCTTCGGTTACACTACCAGAAAATTGGATAACACCAACAGAATTACCGATAGATATTTTTCGTCGGTAATTTTTAACAACGAAACTAATTTCATCTCAAAAGCTGTAGGTATTTCCCGATGGCGAGAAACTTTTTTTGAAAGTTGCAACGACATCATGACGTGGATTTTTTTCAGACGAATTTACCGACAGAAATATCGAGGGATTCAAACGCGGATAGCCGATCAATGACGTGTCGCTAACACCGGCAGAATCACCGAAATATTCTGTCGATGATGCCGTCCGTAAACGCAGGTATATACTCACTCTACCGACACTCTCTCTTCCTCTGTTTCTCCTTCTTCTTCCCTATCCCACCTCTCCCCTCCCAAGCTGCAGCCAACCACCCATCCCAACTCTCTCCTCTTCTCTACACAAGCTAGCACTCAAGTTTCTTATACTTTTGTACGTGGTCACAACATCC
>Ga0325414_1001177_pt1 | contig 24595 bp, 9 predicted proteins | sample PopdelMetagenome_8_FD_206183 | JGI IMG/M metagenome (GOLD analysis project Ga0325414, IMG submission 206183) | Populus deltoides microbial communities from Bellville, Georgia, United States - Leaf-PdKOR-R3 | ecosystem: Host-associated > Plants > Phyllosphere > Phylloplane/Leaf | place: USA... | reverse complement strand
TGTTTACTCCTTAGTTTGATTGGGCGTGGCTGTTGATTTCACCAACAGAGCAATTATGTTATTCGGAATTGGATTGGATCGGGTCTGCCTCTTCTGGACCAGGGCCTGTTTGGAGTCGGTCCATTTTAAAGAACTAAATAAGCTTGTTTTTTTTATTTAAACAAAACGATTTTTTTCTTTTAGCTTCAAGGTCACTCTCATTGACTGATTTCCCGCACAAAGATCCAAAACCATGAGCACTACAGACCAAATGCCTTAAGGTCTGGAACTGAAGATGAGAAAGCTTGATAATCAAGAAATCCTAAAAAAACTTAGTCAAATGCAAGTTCAGGAACGTTAAGCATTCAACCTAATGGCATGGCCAGCTAATAAAAGCTGGAAAAGCAAATCTGTTGCATAGATTTGCTTTTTCAGAATAAAAATCAAAACTAGAAGAGTTGCAATGATGCATTCTTAATATTTTTTTTTTTTCCCAGCATCATCAGTGACCTCAGGGGTGGGAATGAACTTCTACTAATAAGGAAGTTTCTGGGTTGGCTCTATAACAATACATATTAATAAACAACTCTCCAAAACACCAGATAAATAACCCATTGATGATACTGGCTACCAAACCAAACAGCTAGCTAGCATAACTTTGAAACAAACATCACAATGATTTACTTCTTTCAGATAGACAGGGGATAGATTACCAGACACGACCCATAAAGCTTCTCATTCCTAGGAAATTTGCATGCGCACACGGTACGTGCAAGTAATAATCTAATTTCACGAAACCTCGCACCATGCACATTTCTTTTATGAGCAGCAGGAGAACATTCGTGATATGTTCCTGTTTCAGATACAAGCCAACTTCTTTTCAGTTTTTCGTAGGATAATTTATTCGAAACCTGGTTCATCTATCAGTAAACTTTCATTCTGAACTAGTAACGAAATGCACAACGCTAATAATAAATTCTATATCAAAACTTGGGGGAAGAATGAGAAAAAATGCTATCTGGAAACAAAGGGGCAAATCTGTGAGAAGAGAGCGATTCATTACCTTCATATTAAAATCAATATTATTGGAAAAGCCATTAATACGGGAAAACAAGAAAAAGAAATTCCAACATGTGGCTTTCAGTGCAATCATCCTCGTGTTTAAACAACATCAAAACGTACAGGTTACAGGAAACAAGAATTCAATAACATGAAATACTAAAAAAACAGGAATAGTATCAGCTAACAGATCGTTTAGAAAGAGTCATTAGCTAGTTCAATGATAAAAGAATGCGTGGCATTTCATTTTAACACACCATATAAAGAAGTGCACAAGTAATTATCAGCTTCCGACATGGAAAATTCATTAACAAAAAATACAGCCACTACTCAGTAAATACCAAAGTTTCTATAGCAGGAAAACGACATTGCAAAAAACTAAATGTAAATTAAGAGCAGCAGCTGCAATGTCAGACCTGTCCCAGAAAAAATTTTCAGCAACACATTAAATTTGCAGCAGTAGAATCACCCCAACTTCTATCCATTTCAAAGCTCGAATTCTTCATCCCTCAAAGCCAACTCTGCAGCTTCCTCATCCTCCTCGTCAAGAACAAAGTACTCATTCTTCTCCACGGGCCTAAACATATAAAACATCACCATATAAAACATCAAACTAGCAGTCTCCTCGGCAGCATTACTCACCCACTGATACTTATAAGCTGCAATCGTCTTCAATGCAAACACCACAATTCTCGTGAAATACAAGTACCCAATAACCACAATATAAAACTGCCTAAACAACTGCAATTTCGCCAAATTCCTAGCAGCCTTCCCATCTGTCTTGGAAGTCTCTCTCAACGATCTGATCGACCACACAATGGGGAAAATAATTGCGCAACAACAAATAATATCAACCAACAAAAACACCTGATTCCAAGTCACCCAATCCTTAATAAAGGGCCCAGTTTCACCAATCACAACCGAAGCTATATTAGCCAAAACCTGGAGTGGAATCACAACCATTAGCACCTTCTTCTCTTTCTCTTGCAAAAAGGGTTTCAGAAACGACCAACCAGTCCCAATCAAAACAATAACGGTAAACAACAAAACCACACGAATAAACTGGAAAATATAAAACAACACATCCCAACCGTGTGGAGTCCCTGTAACCTTCACATAATGCTTATCCTCGGCGGCACAGATCAAATTAAGAGCCTTCATAAGTAACAACCCCCCCATTAGCAAATGGATCCGGTGGACAGATCTTTTATTACTATACAGAACATAAATCCATAGCCCTAAAAATCCAGCATAAGCGATGAAATAAAGAGAATATAACCAAGGCAATTGCGTTAACCCTGCAGAAAGATAATCTCTAGACCCGTCGCGATCTAAATTATAAATCTCGGTCTTGACAGACATGGAAACGCGCGTTTCCGGCGCGCAATTGGCGAAGAAGAGTGAGTATTCATTTGGAGCAGTGACCGGATAAGATTGACTGAAAGACGAGAGAGGAGGCGGTGAGAGGTCGCGGAAAGTGAAGAGAGAGAGAATGTATTGGGATTCGAGAACGCAGAAGTTAGGGTTTTGCTGGATCTCGAGGAGGACCTGAAGGCGAGATTCTTCGGAGAGAAGGAAAAAGCCGAGGCGTGAAGAGACTGGATTTCCAACGTTGAGAGAAGAGGCAACGGAGACGGAGTTGACGGAGATTGTAACGTGTCCAGTTGGTGTGAATCCGAATTTTTCGAAGAGGATCATGGCTCGCGCGTCGTTTGTGATTGTTAGATTTTTTATCTCGGCGGTGGAAAGGGAGATGAGGAGAACGATGACGAGGAGGCGGAGGAAGAGGTGCGGTGGTTTAGTCATTTTTTAGGTGGCTGTCGTTGCGGTAGTGGCAGTGGATCTGTGGGGGGTGGAGGGGGATGAGAGACTTGAGAGTTTACTTCAGAACGTGGATTCAATGCTAAATAGTGGTTGTAGTCGATACAGTCGAGTCTTGCCGGTCAAGAGGGTGCCTTTATGCGACGTCGTTTTATGAAGCGTTGACGTGGTTTATGCTGAAAGTCATTTTGTTAATTGGTTCGCTCGGAAGCCTAAATTGACAGTCATGCCCACTTTCAACAGCTCTTCCATTTTCTATTTCTGGAAAGGCCCATTTCATTGGACTAGGAAATTTACATACGTGCATTGGTATTTTTGTAATTTCATCGATTTTTAAGGATTAAAAAAAGTTAGATATTGACCAATTTTGCAATTAGGTCCCTATACGTTTTCATAATTGCATTTTGATACTCACACTTCATTATCATCACGGTAATTTTTTTTCCTGGTCTTGGCCTTTGTCTTGGTCCCTTCAGGTCATGGATATTTTTAAATGAAGAAAGACCTTTTAATATGAAATACGTTGAAGAAAACACGTGTTAACCTACAGCTTTTTTCTTATTGTTTAATTTAGTTTTTTTACGAGGGTTTATTCTTTTCATGCTTTGTTTCAATTACTTTTGAGATCCAGACCGGCCTAAACCCTAACTTTTCTGGGTTATGAATCATCCCATCAGGTTAAGCATTTTAAGTATTAAATGGTATATTTTGATTTTAAATTTTTTAATTTTTTTTTCTTTAAAATTTGATTCTCGTTCACTTGATTTTTATTTTTATTTTGAATTTTTTTTGTGAATTTGTGGACTTATAAATTTTCAATCTAGCCCTTATATTTTAGGTTTCAGCACTAATGTTTTGGTTTAAAATTTTTATTCCTAGCACCTTTATCAAATTTTAATTTATTTTTTTATTTCATTATTGGACCTTTAATTTTGATTTTTCTCAATTTCATTACCTGGGTTTGCTGATATTTTTTCTTAATTTTTTTTTGTTCATTGATTTTTTTTCTGGTTTTATCTTTCATCATTTGAATTTTTAGGGATTGACGGTTGTTATTTTTTTTTCCATTTTTTTCTATGATATAGAGTCGTTCTTTTTTGTTCTTTTTTTAAAATATACATACAATACCTAGTCATCGCTTTTTTACAATTAAAAAAATAATCGAGTCAACCCGCAGCATAGTGCATAAGGTTTCAAGTTATACTCTATACTAAAAAGCATCAACCTTTCACTGTGCGAATCCACACTGAAAGGGTGATTTTACCTTTTGGTGGGTAAAGTAACATGCCCTCGGGTTTATGGGTACGATGATATTTTTTATGGGATATATTTGTCATTAATTTAAAGGAAATGGCTAGATAGTAATTCTGTGTTTTCTTTAACAATGTGATTACTTTGTTGCCCTTGGAAGACAAAAAAAAAAATCATTTGGGTCAAGAGGCTTTTAAGTTTTTGACTTTATTTTTTAACAATTAAGTTACTTTATTACCCTTGAAAATTAAAACAAATTGTCTTTGATTTAGGGGCTCTTTTATGATTTACATGTGGTCATTTGATAGTTATTGAGTGTCATTGAGGGCAATAGGATAATTTGGTAAAAATAAAAAAGAAAAAGAATTAGATGAATAGTGTCAGCCGCCATCAGACGACGCAAGTGGCGTCATCTAGTGGCCAAAACTATAGTTTCAGGGTAGCTTCTAAAACGTCTTGGTGTCCCTTTCATGGATCAGCGGCACGTGGTACTATGGTGGCTAGTATGGCACGTGTGGTCTTTTGTTTTATTTTTTTCCTCTCTCTTACTTTATTTTCGTGCTAGAATTAAAAAGAAATCAAATTATCTCTTAAAGTTTGTTGTACTTAGTATGTCATCTTTGTTCTCTTTATTATAATTTTCAAAATTTAGAATACTTTATGAAATTAAGAGGTTTTCTCAATTTCACCATGTTATCTTTGTTACAATTTTTTTAGTTTAGAATAATTTATTAAATTAAGAATTATTTTCAATTCCACCCGTAATTAACATTTTTATCTATCAAATTTGGTTCTTATTCTTTTAATTACTATTTTTTTTATTTTAGTTAGTTTTTGCAATTGTTTTTTTTTTTGTAATTTCATCATTCTTTAGTTTTTTTCCTGCCGGTCTAAATTTTTTTTTATTGTTCTATTTTTTTGACATTGCAAGATATTTTTAGATTTATTTTTTTATTATTATTTCATTATCCAACATTTAATTAGCTAAGTGTTTATCTTCTCAGATGAGTCTGAGTATAAATTTAATGGTTTGCGGGTTTAAGAGATTAACCTTACGAAGTTGACACGTGTTTCTTTGGGTTTTTTTTTCGAGCCTTGTTTTCCCATCCTCTAACATTTTTTTATTTTTTAATTTACTTTCTATGGTATTTTTTAGTCATTTTAAAAATAACACAGGTTGCCTTGGGTTTTTTTTTTCTTTGTTGAATTTAGCTTTTCTAATGAAATATTGTTTTTAAATTGAATTAAATTGATTAATTACATCCTTAAATTAGGTGTTGAGCTCATGAGTTAAGCCCAGATCAAGAATTTAACGGATTATAAATTTAAAAGTTTAACCCATGTTTATAAGGTTCATTTAGGCTTGCTTGATTTCTTTTTAAGCTCTTTTGTTCTTTTTCATATTCCATCCTATAACATTTTTTTTATTCTCTTTTTATACGATTTATTTTTCTTTTTAAAATAATAAGGGTTATTTTGAGGCCTTGCTTTCTCGTATTTTGAGGCCTTGCTTTAAAATAATAAGAGTTTAACCCAAATATTTTTCTTTTTTTCTTTTTTTCTTTTCATATTCCATCCTATATCTTTCTTTGTTGCTTCACTTTTGCTTTAAGATATATAGAACTGGCATTGCTTTCTCGCATGCTTGCGCTACTGTTCTTCATGTTTATTTATAGTCCTATTATTCTTAATTTATTTTTCATCTTTATTCTCCATACTTCTCCACTCGCAACCGCTGTTTCTTTTTCTTGCCAACACGTAATTTATTTTTTATGATTGGATTTGCTGTTCTAGGCTGGCCATGATATTACTGGCCTTTTCTTTCTCCAATTACTTTCTTTTAATTATCATCGAGACTCATTTATGGGCTTGAATGCAGGAATAGTGAGCTCCAGGTCATGTCTTTTCGGTTCGCCTTCACAAAGGGTTATGAGTGTTTTTTTATGGTCTTTGAGAGGCCTTTCTCAAGCCTTCTGCTGCTGCTTCATCTATCAAGCCTTCTGCTGCATCGTAGCTAAAAATATACCAAGGTATTAATTTAACAACCATTGTTGCTGTCTTTTGAAGTTAGATCTTCCTACAGGAACCCTAGCTGCTAGGTCCTTAAATTTGTTTTTGATTTTGGCTTTCCTGTTGTCTATTTTTGTTAAAATGCTAAAAACATGCTTATCCCCAGGCCATGTCTTTTTTTCTACTAATACTTGTTCTAATTACCATAAAAAATAATAAAAATAAGTTTTGAAGACGAAATTGCTAGCAACATTCGAGTCCGTTTGCTAGTCCATCTTACTATAAATAGTGGGCCTTGTCCATGATCGCAACCCCTTGTCCACACCTAAACTCTTAATTTTCCTTTAATTTTCAGTCTTCCTCGTTTTTTTTCCAGCGACTTTGAGTCCGTCTGCCATGTAAAATTAATTTTGACAATGACTTTCTCAAATTAAGGAAAAGCTGTCATCATTCAAGATTCATGAAATAAAACTATCTTGTCTTTCATCGGACAGTTATGATCATGTTAGAAGTTGTCAAATTTCTTAAAAGAGTTTAGTGGTGAGAATTCGTTGGACTGTAATATTTTACATGGAATAAATTTTATAATATTTGGCTGGTAACAATTTAAAAATATAATAATAGTAAAATAAAAAAGATTAATATCTTGCTCGCGGTAACCATTTTAATAGTGAATATAATTAGGCTGAAGATGATGACGATAATAACAATACCGATAAATAATTAAAGATAATGATAATAATAATTACGGTGAAATAATAATAGTAACAATGATAATTGAAATAGTTGGATGAAATTTATAAAAAATAACAATTTAAAAATATAATAATATTAAAATAAGAAGGATTAATGTCTTGCTGGCGGTAACAATTTTGATAGTAAATATGATTGAGGCGAAAATGATAATTATAATAACAATAATAAATAAAAATGATGATAACAATAATTATAATTGAATGATGGTGATAATTGAAGTAGTTAGAAGAAATTTATTATTAATAATAAATATTTCTTGAACTTTATAAATAAGTTTATAATTTAACTTGGTAAAATATTGTATGTTAGCTATTTTTTAATAAATAATACATGGAAAATCATGAAAAATACCCCCTTTTTTTTGGTTAAGGTATTGTATGCGTAACACACATCTCTTTTGTTGATTTTTTTAAAGCTTGGACACTACTTTTTATATATAGAAAAAAAATTAACAAAATTTATGCTAATATACATAATGGCATGGATAGTAATATCATTCAAATCTTGAGTTATTTATTGGAGTTCAAGGCACAAGCTAAGAGGATAAAGATGAACGTGACAGATATTCTTAACAAATTTTATACGAATCAACACGTATGAGAACTGTACCCTTTTGAATTTCGGCTGTGTAAAGCAGAGGGGCTTGGCTGTGAAGGTGATGGCGTGTTTTGTGTTAAAAACAAGGGGGATCAAGGGTATGTTTGTCATAATCTTTAAATCTTGGTTTAAGTGAGTCTTTAACTTTTAACTTGAACGTTTGTTTGGTTAACAATAAATCTTAAATTAAATAAAAAGTTTTTTATAAAATTGAGTCAAAATTTTGCTTTAACAAAACAAATCTTGACATGTGAGTTTTAATGCATACCATATTAAAAAAAAATTATTTAAAGTCAAAAGTTTATTTCAAAATAGGCTCTTTATTTAATGAAAAACACTCTCTTGAAAAATGAAAAAAAAAAGATTATTTCAAGTCAATTTGTTACCAATCACAAATTATTTATGAAAAGCAACTTTAAATTATGAATTAATTAGTTTTTAATATAAATCATAGCAAATGGTCTGTTTATTTTATGAAAAATACTATATTGAAAAATGAATTACTTTTTATTGCTGATATGTATTAATAAAAATATTTTGTTACAAAATAAAATATTTTTTATCGGTGACTTTTGAACGAAGAGGAAAATTATAGTATTAATTATGAAAGCGATAATGATAATAACTATAATGATAATAACATTGAAAGATGATGTTATTGTGACATTAATGATGATGACAGTGTGAGAAAATGATGGTTGTAATTGTAATTATTTTGAAATAATAACGAGTTTTTGTGGTGATCATGATAATGGAAATGATGATGGAGTGATAGTTACATAAAATAATCTAAGTTGTGTTGATATCTTGGTGATAATTATTTTGGTGGTCATGGAGATGATTAATTTGTTTGGGAACATCATGTAAATTGTGTTTTTTTTTTTTAATTTGTATATTTAAATTGTTTTGGTGTGCTAATATTAATTTTTTTAAATAAAAAAATATTATTTTAATATATTTCTAAATAAAAATACTAATTTAAAAAAAATACATGAAATTAAAAGGTTACGGTGCGAAAGCAATAAAATAAATATAAGATGATAATTATAATTGCATCTATGGTGGTGGCTGACATGTAGCTATGGCGGGTTGGTAATAAAACGGCAGCTATATTTCCTAAAGTAAACACTATCCTCAAACATTGATATCCGTATTAGTTGTCGGAAGGCTGCAAAAACAATAAGGTGTCATGTATTCAATTTCCTTGGGTTATTATTTCAAATTTTAATTTGTCTAAAATTAATACTTTCTCTTAACGGAAGCATAAATTGCTTTTTCAAGATATCTAATGTATGTACAAATTGAGGCTGTTTGGTAATTAGATTGTGTAAAACGCATATGTAACTTATTTAATAAAGAAAAAATCATAGTTTATTATTTATGGATCCAACAGTGTTTTGTGTTCGAAACACAGGGAAAAGAAAAGCAAGCAATTGCTGCTTCTTTGCGCACTGTTCATGCTAGTTAAATAAAAAATAACTAGCATGAACAGTATAGTATGATTACACTGTTTCGGTCGGACCTGTTTCGGTTCAAAACTTAAAATGCATTGAATCAGATTCAACCCAGTAAAATAAAAAATAAAAAATAAAAATTATTTTTTATTTTTTAATTGTGTTTTATTCAAAACACTAGTGTTTAATATTATTCAATGACACTACATAAATTATATAGAGATCGCTTGATGACGTAGTATTTGCAGAATTTGATCGCAATCCCAATTTTGTTCCTGGTTATATTTTACCTGATGTTGTTGCGCGCTTAAGAAACCAAAAAAACTATAGTCCTTGTCGAATGTATTTCATACGTGATGGAATTGTAGATAGTTTAATGGAACAATAAAAAAATATTTTATATAAAGTATTATTTATTTCATAATGTAATAACAATAGTTAAATCTACAATATTTAAATTAAAAACCATCAATATTAATATTTATTTTTTAAATTTATTTTATAACCTCAATTTCAAAAGCATTATTAACCAAATACATTAAACTACATTTTGTTCAACCTTAATTTCAACCACAGTTTTAACCAAACATACATAAATATCAAATCAACCTTAACTAAAAGTACTTTTTATAAAACAATTTTTTTCAAACTATAACCAAAACAGCTACCACAATACTAAACACATCCATATATGATTAATGATTTTGTGGTTGGGAAAATTGTCAAATCTATCTTTAAGTTTGATATTGTATTTCAACTGTGTTTTTGAATTTGTTTATATTTTTAGATTATTTTAATATATTAGTATTAAAAATAAATTTTTTTTTAAAAAATTTATTTTAATATATTTTAAAATAAAAAATATTTTAAAAAATAAAATTTGTTTTCTGGACTGCCCTCGAATATTCCATCTTTATTTTTTGAGAGAGAAAAATAATAATCCTCCAATGAATAAATATTGTTGACTTCGAGAGCGGGACAACAACGTGGCGGTGGTCCGGCGACAGCCTCCCATTCAAATCCGGAGACATCTACCTAACTACCTATCATAGCTCGATAAGCAAGACTAAAAATTAAACTCAACTCCCAAAATAGCCCCTACCCTCATCAATTTTGAAGCTCATCGTCGAGAGGATCATTCTCGTAATTTAAATCAAAACGCAGACCGATTACACAACTCGAAATCAGGATTACCTATTTATTGCTTTGACAAGTCCATTTCTGCCCGCCTCTTGTGTTTTTCCCAACTTACTATTCTTCGCTATCCTAACGAAAATATAAATCCTCCAAACTCCAAGAATCTTTTTATTAACTACCGAGGATTTATAAAACAACGTTAAACACCACACAAATTCATAAAATTAAATAAACTTCCCCGATCGAGGTGATACATTTTTAAGTACTTATCATCAAATTGGCTCCGCTTTTTCTCGAGCTGTGTGATCGATTGGTTGATTCTAAGGATTTTTCCGGATTTTGTATCTGTAAGTTGAATTCAAGAATTTTGTTTTGGCTTTCTTTCTAATTTTATTGCCTGCTGTAGTTTTAATTCTTTTTTCGTTTCTTTTTCCCTTTTTATGTTGATTTGTTTAGTTGGAGGGAGAGTAAGGTTTTATGTTCCGTTTGGCTGCGGAGAAATCGATAGAATTTGGAATCCTTTTAGTTATTCATGATTCTCTTCTTGTGACATTCGTTGACCGAATGCGAATTTCATTTCCCAAAAGCTAAATGGAGAATTGGATTTAATTCTCCTTTTAAGGGATTTTTTGGGTTAGTTGATGCTTTATTTACTTGGAATTTATAAATTGAATGCAGGTTCTGCATAATAAAAGAAAACTTATCATTCCGTGCCTTTGAGGGAATAGTATATATTCGATCTTGGTTGGAATCTTGAAGTGAAAAGAGAAGAAAGAAGATTAGGGAGTGATTTTAAGGAGGATTTAGTGGAATATTGTGATTGTTGAGGTTATTGGTGGATTTGACCAGAATCACCAGATGAATGTTGTTGGGAAAGTGGGTAGTTTAATTTCGCAAGGTGTAAACTCGGTGGCAACCCCTTTTCATCCCTTCGGTGGGGCTGTTGATGTTATTGTAGTACAACAGCAAGACGGGACATTTCAAAGTACCCCATGGTATGTTCGATTTGGCAAATTTCAGGGTGTTCTTAAGAGAGCTGAGAAGATTGTCCGCATAAACGTCAATGGTGATGAAGCTAATTTTCACATGTATCTTGATAATTCTGGTGAAGCTTATTTCATAAAGGAGGTTGAGCCTGGTAAAGGAAGTGAGGCAAGTGGGGTAATAAAGGATTCTGATAGCATGGCAATGTCGAATGAAGATGTCAGTGTTGGTTTTAGTGATGTTGTTGATAATAACGTTGTTGGAGTTTCTAGGCTTGAGCATAGTGTTTCCGATTCTAGGGTGATTCAGCTGCGAGAGGAAGATGATTCATCGGGTGCAGCACGACTTCAGAGGGCAGAATCTGATGGTGACCGGAGGTATTATGATCTTGAAGATGAGCAACCCTCTCTGGATGATTCAGTTGAGTTATCAGAGTATGGTTCTAACAGATACGACGGTTTAGATGGCGAGCATCCTGCAGTTTCACAGCGTTCACATTCAGAAGTGATCCTGGTGAGTGTGGATGGTCATGTTCTGACAGCCCCTGTATTGGAATCAGAACAAAATACCGAGAATGTGCAATTATGCACCCCTCAGTTCCATCTGGGCCGAGGTGATGACACCGAGGAGTTTAATTCAGGTGATGATTCATGGGCTGCTAATTACATCAATACGCTGAATGCATCTACATCAAATGTTGCATCTGATAATGCTTACAGTGCAAGTAATGGTGATAACATTTGCCAACCGGAGGTTTGTGAGGGTGATGAGGAACATTCATGTCAAGGTCAAGAAATTCAGGACATTTCTAGATCAGAAGGAGATGTTCTGGCACAAAGCGATTCAGATACATCTGTTAGGATAAATAGGGAAGATATTTTCAAAAGCTGCTCGGCGTTACCAGAATGGGCCAAACAGGCTGGAATTGCTGATCTTGAGGAAATGGATTCTTCACTTGAGGTGCAGAAAGATTCACGTGAGGAGTCTCCTTGTAGTCCTCCAGCAGCTGATCAAACTACTGATGGGGATCTTGGTGCATTCACAGACAATGGCTGTAATGCTAATGGACTTCATGGGTCACCTACTTTGCTGGTTGAACTCGAAGCAACAGATAAAAATGCTTCTAGGACAGAACATTTAGGTGCTGACAGCACTTGTATTTCTATTAGCATTGTTAACAGTTCATATGAGAAGGGTGAAGAGTCCCATCACATATCCACAGTGTGTGATGGGTCAAATAGCAGTTTGCATAGACCTGTTCCCAAAGACGAGTCAAGTAAAAGCGAGACTGTGGAACTGCAGAGAGCAATCTCCATTGAAGAGATGCAAACTTGTTCAAGCAAAGGTAAGGAGTTATTTGTTGTATTCTGGATCTCAAAGTCTGTAACTGTAGTTTGAGCTTGGTCTATGTAGAGTGTGAAGCTTTTGTTTAAACTTTTTCTTTCATCATAATTTTTCGTAGGGTTTGAGATCTCCCTCTGTGGGAAGGAACTCCATGCAGGTATGGGCTTGGACGCTGCTGCTGAAGTGTTTGCAGCACATTGTGTATCTGCTGAGGAATTTAAAAATTCTGCAACGTCAATTATCAAGAATGAAAACTTAATAATCAGATATGGACAGAAGTACTTCACGTGGGAAAAGGCTGCTCCTATTGTGCTTGGAATGGTAGCATTTGGTTTGGATTTACCTGCTGAGCCCAAAGATGCCATTCCTGTGGAACTGGATGAAACAGTTGCACAAAGGGATGATGATGCTGTGATTAGTTCCGCATCATCTAGCCGCATATGGAGGCTTTGGCCTATTCCATTTAGAAGGGTCCAGATAAGCAGAGAATCATCAAGTGAAGAGTTATTTGTTGATTCTGAATCTGGAGTGCAAAACACAAATGTTGAATCAACTTCAGCATCCCACGGTGGTTCTGTGTCTCCTCACAAGCAGTTTATAAGGACAAATCTTCCAACTAGTGAGCAGATAGCATCATTGAATCTGAAAGATGGTCAAAATATGATAACTTTCAGTTTCTCGACTAGGGTTCTGGGTACACAACAGGTTGGTCCATATGTAGCATTATTTTTCAATATAAAAATTAATAAATGAGAGCAACTACCAATTCATGTTACTCATTTTCAGCTGCTAAGTCAAAATCATTTTTAACAGGTCGATTGTCATATCTACTTGTGGAAGTGGAATGCAAGAATTGTAATATCAGATGTGGATGGAACAATTACCAAGTAAGGCTCCTGACATCCCAGCTTGAATTATTTTGCTGAAATATTGGATACCGAATTGTAACAGTTTACTGAATGGTGGAAACTTAATGGAATGAATTTGGGCATGATCTTTTGAATTGAAATATTGAATGTGTTTCACTTTGTGTTAGATCTTAATAAAATTACATTACTAACCCTCCTCTATCACCTTCTGAATGAAGTGCAATATGACATTTCCTTGTAATATGTCAACGTGATTTTGTTTTGCTACATGATCTGTCTCTCTCTGCGCGCCATATAAAGCTTAATGGAGAATATGTTTTATTATAACGATAATAAACCTACATCATGCTGACATATAGTTTATCTGCTAACAAGCCTTATTTTCAGTCTAGCCTCAGTGTCTCAAGCTAAAGTGACATGGTTAAGGTAATAGCTTATTGAAAAATAAAAGGCAAAAAGGAAAAATTCATTTCTTATGGGAATAAAAAGCTCATCCTCCATGATTAATTTTGTCACAGAGCATCCACAAGCATTCCTAGCAATGATACAGTACAAACCGATCAACTGTAAATTTGTACTTTAGGTTTTCTTCAGTTTATTGTAGATTTGATTGTGGGGTATTAACTTGATGATTCCTGCCAGGTCTGATGTTTTGGGTCAGTTCATGCCCTTGGTTGGAAAGGACTGGACACAATCTGGAGTAGCTAAACTTTTTTGTGCCATTAAGGTATCATTCTCCTTTCAATCTTTGCTAACCAGTGGTTGTTAATTTTTTTTGCAAAATGAATTTTCAATGCTCTGCCAATGTGTGAACAATATTTGAAAGTGAAGGAAATTTTGTGTAAGGGAAGTATGTTGTGTATTTAGTATATCATATACTTCTAATTTTGATACAAGAACTGTCTTGTTACATGTCATCACTTATGTCAACAACAAAATTGATCATCAATCACAAACTACTAGGGCCAGCTTCATGGATCATTTATTTGGGCTAAAGTTTTTAACAAGAACAAAAAAGAGGCATAACATCTGCTTACCGCCTTATGACCCTTTTCCTTCAGTCCATCCTCCTTATGCTAGATTGAATTTCTATGCTGTTTGTTTATTTTGCAAGCAGACTTTCTAAATATCAAATTCTAAAGGGACATATTTCATGCACAGGGCTTGCTACTTCAACCAGTAATAGTAAAAAGTGAAATGCAATTCATGCAAACAGCACATGCTACCCATTTAAGCTTTTTAGTAATTTAATCTGTTGATTATTCTGTTTCCTTGCACCTTTTTTTTTAACAACAAATGTTATCGCTAGGCATGGTGTTTGGACTTGCTCCATGTGTTAGATCATTGAGTTGCATTTGGCATGTTATGAACAAATAGTGTTTTTTTAGTAAATGGACATTAAATATTTAATTATGCATTTATGCAGGAGAATGGATATCAGCTATTGTTTCTGAGTGCACGTGCAATTGTTCAGGCATATTTAACCAGAAGTTTTCTTTTCAACGTAAAGCAGGTATAAATATTGATTCCTTGTTTACTTATTTTAGCATTGGGTGTGGGAGGTTCTTTGGCTTTCTTGATGACTAAGCTACTAATAGTCAGAGCCAGAGGAATCAATGTGCTAGAATTTGTTGGCACTAAGATTGAGTTTCTAGCTTGCATCACATATCATGCAATATTTTGAGTTCTGATGAAGGGGCTCATTCCCTATCTTCTTCCGAAACCAATATTCTTTCATGATTCATATCATATCATTGGCTGTCCTGTCCTGGTCACTGTCTTTTCCTTCTTGTGCAGTCTGTCTCTTCTGTTGCTTTATACTGGGTTCACAGAGGTTATAGCTATGATGCTGCTGGATTGCATTGCATTTTACTTATTAGTGGCCTTTTATTCTGCTTGCAGGATGGAAAAACCCTACCAAATGGACCTGTTGTTATTTCACCTGATGGATTGTTTCCCTCATTATACCGAGAAGGTAGGGTCTTCTTCAAAAACTATCAGTTCTATGGAATTGCTTTATCTTCTAATAAATTTTATGATACAGTTATTGATGATTCCATCTTCATAATGAGGAAATCATGGAATGTGCAGAATCTAAATGTTGAAATATGCATTTGTGTGTGGGGGTGTGTACATAATGGGTGTTAAAGTGCATGAATATTTGATTTTGCACTGCTATAACTGGACATCAATGACAACATTTCTTATCCCATTCTTCCAAAGTGAGAGAAGAGCTACGATTAAAAAAAAAAAACAGCAAGAATAAAAACGTGATTTGCTATTTCTGCAACTAATAAAGTAGTTCTGCACTTTCAGGTGTGGCGATATTGTACTTTTAGTTATGTTACTTCAGGAACATGAATTTTATGAGCCTGGCCTCAGGGTGCCTCCACCATTTTGAGGCCATGCACCATCTGTTGGAATTGCATTATTGACCCTTTGGTGGAAAAATCTTACTCCCTCCATCTCAGTTTGTTTCTTTGTTGTTCTAATTTGTATCCACGCTGCCAGCTTGATATAGTCTGCATCTTCTACGTACTTTATATTCCACATCTTTTTCCCATTTAAATGATACTCTGACTCATCTCTGATATATGTTCTTGCTTTGCATGGTTATCAGTAATAAGAAGAGCTCCTCATGAGTTCAAGATTGCGTGCTTAGAGGTAATTCCGAAAGGGCAAAACCACTACAGACGTGGAATCACTTTTAGTGAGCATTTGCATCTCATTCCAAACTAAAAATAAGCCCTGAATTTCATGTTTTGTAGGATATTAAAAGACTCTTTCCTACTGATTGCAACCCATTCTATGCGGGCTTTGGAAATAGAGATACCGATGAGCTTAGTTACCGAAAAATTGGGATCCCTAAGGGCAAAATATTTATCATAAACCCAAAGGTTTGGATTTTTGTTACTAATTTTCCTTTTTGGTGGCCTACCATGTAGGATTTACTTCTACTACTTTCTTTTTTATTGCTAATAACTTCTCGTAAACTGACAGGGTGAGGTGGCCATTAGTCATCGCATCGATGTGAAATCCTACACATCTTTACACACGCTGGTCAATGATATGTTCCCCCCTACATCGTTAGCCGAGCAGGTAAGCATATACTTAAGCGAACTCACATTGTGCAGTATGAAAAGGGTGAAAGAAAAGAAATAAAAAGGGTTAAGACAGGACACAGGATGAATGTTCAAATGCTCCAATACTGGTTTTACTCCACAATATGTTGAATGAACTCGACTCTCTTATATGTGCAGGAAGATTATAACTCATGGAATTTTTGGAAAGTGCCACTGCCAGATATTGAGATTTAGTTTATCTTACACAGAAATGGTTCCCTTGTAGCAACAAGATGATAAGTGGATTGAAATGTCCAAAAAAGTACAGATACGATGAAGATTATTCCAGTCGTCCCAATTTTTGTTTTGCCAGAAGTGATGCTGTGTAACTGTGTTAAACTATTGCATTTCGCAGCACTGGTGTACGATTTGTAAGCAATGCATCCTGTATTAGAAGTTAAGAGGTACTTTAAAAAATCCATTGTTAACAAAAGCTTCTGTGATTTTGATGATAGCGTTTCCATTGTTGCTTCTACCTGTACATGCGGTCTGCCATTTCGTGGCTTTTGAGTTGCAATCGGAAGTGCTTCTGGCTTCTTACATTACTTGTTCTCATTTGTACTCTAATTACAATTACATTGCGAAGAAAAAAAAGTCGTTTAGTCTGGTACTGTTACTGGATTTGCTTTTTGGTCGATTGGATTCTAGTATTTTTTGGGTTGATGGTATCTTATATTTGTATATTATTAAAATTAAAGGTTTAAATTAGATTTTCAAATTTAATTAGATGCTGACAGTTTTAAAAAAAAATCTGAAAACCAAAAAAACATGTATTTTTTAGAATTCCCATGAAAAAAAAGTATACTTCTGTTCACATAGTCTCTGCATCAGTCCTTTTAGTTTTAACATTTAATATTTTGATTTTAAATTTAAATTTTTTCGCGTTCGTCTAAATTTATATAGAGAAGAAAAACAATGAGAAAAACATAAAAAAATAGGGAGAAAGAGATAATTACTAGTCAATCATATTAAAAGCTGATTGTAGTGTTAATGAATTTTATATTCATTGAGATGTTTTTGACTTTTTGTATTGCTGGAAAAAGTGGATTGAGATTTGAGATTTTTTTAAAAAAATTTGAGATGATTTTTTATTTTTTAATTAATTAAAGATTATTTTGAGGTTATTTATGGATTTATTGATTTCATGCGGGCTTTGGCTTTGGAGGCCCTTGCAAGCTTGGCCTTGCCTTAAGACGGCACATTTTTATAGGAAAATTATATGGTGCTCAAAGAGTAAAAAGGAGTAGTTATTTTATAAACTTAAAAAATAGATGATGAAATAGAAAATCAAAATTACAATCTCATAAAATTTTTTAAGAATATTTTCTTTTTTTCCTCTCATCCTTGTGTTCATCTTAATTTCTGTGAATCTCGTCAGTACTCAGTACCGTAATCTTATGCCCATGCTTGGATCGATAAAGAAAGCTTGTATTTCCTCAGCAGATTCAAGTTAATTGGGAGTAGGCGCACTGAAATATCACACGGGAAGTCTGTAAATCTTCTCCTCTTTTGATAATGAAATGCAGATACCATAACCCTAAGCAAATGTAATCACAACAGTACTGAAATACCCAGATGATTATTTGCATTTCCGTCCTCCTACAGTGGAGTATCTGCTAAGGCTATGTATTCTTAGTGACTCTGTTGAAGAAAAACTTGAGTTTTTGATTGAAAAGAGATAACTCCATTAGAAACACTGGGTCCTTGCAAGTTGCAACTTCCTCTTTCTTTGTTGATGCGAGGGGAGACGCAAGGGTCCTCAGATCAAAAGAGGTGTCTGTCTGGCCTGGCCTGGCATTGCAGCTAGCCTGGTCGTAATAAAGGATTTTGATGCCTCATGCTCTCCAGTAATGGATGGGATATTGACATTTGCTTCCATGAAAAAGATTGAGGTGGACGTGGACCGTGAGATTTATTGCATTTTTTTTTTTATGGAACAATCATTGGAAGGAAGTAGCACTCATGAATTGAAAAGAAACTTTCTACGGTACAAATTAATAGCTAGAGTGTCTATAATCGAAAAGAAAAGAACTTCAGCCAGCGGTACCTTAAAACCCACTTGGAAAGGCAGCTTCCAAAAGTGACATCCCAGTGGGCTTTCCTTGCCTTGAAACTTGTTTATCTCTGCCGTGTGGCATGATCTCCGGCTTCCTTTTACTAACTGCCCCCGGTGACTGACTAATCATGCGCCTGTGTGCTTGGACGCTAGCTGTACTATTCACACCCCACGGCCAGGCAGGTAAAAGTCTCGTTACTGTGAAAAGTGAAAAAGCTACGTTAAAGAAAAGGTAAACATGTGGCCAGGACATCTAACATAACTTCGAGTGTGGTGGTCTGAGGAGCATCACGTGATCTTATGTGCTGTGGTTTTATCTCATGCAGGGAATTATTCGCCTGAGCATCATGTCCAATCCAACTAATCATAAATAGATTAAGGCAGCAGTTTGTGAATGCTAACTGCTAATTAGATCAGTTATTAAATTCATTCAGCATTACCATGAAAAACTTTGAATTTATGGGCATAATAAAAAATAATATAAATTATATTTTAAAATTTTATTTAATAATTTAAGTTAATAAGTTGAAATGATTTTTTAATATAGTATCAGAACCTTTTTAATGATCTTACGAGTTCGAATCTCACAATTCATATTTATTTGATAAAAATTAAATATAAAGTAAGATGAACTTGTACAAGTTTTAAACTCAAAAAACTTTTACTTGAGGAAGTGTGTTAGAAAATGATATAAATTAATAATATCTTTGGATTTCATCTAATAACTTAAGTTATTGGACTGAGATGATATGTTGTAAAGTATTTTTGAAAAATTATTTTTTATTTGAAAACATATTAAAACATATATTTAAGATTGTTCCTTGTAGTGCTGCGCAGGGTTTGAGTGTTGGAAGAAAAGAAAGCGTAAAAATCATTAATCTGGATATAAACCTGATAAGAAATTAATAATGTAATTTCAATATATAAAAAATGATGAAAGGATATTAATCATATCTTTAAAAACAAAAGAGTAAAAATATCATTCAGTATTATCTTAATTAAACACATCGAGACATCTAAAAATCGAGGTAAAAAAGGAGATCGAATGAGGTCGGCAAAGCCTGGGGGGGGAGGGAAAAAGGCAAGAAGACTAGAAGGAAAGACAAATCCACTCGTTCATTCAAGCATTGGATGGATATTTTCCATTCTTCAATGTCGTCTTTGTTTGGACCTTACGGTTGTTCCTAAGGAAGTCAAATGCCCCATGTTCCGGTTCCAAAAATAGTAGCCATAAGCGAAGACTGAAAGGGAGATTCGTTGAAAAGCCTCTTCTTAGTTTGACCCAGTCAAACGAGGATCCATGGCCATAGATTATACAGCCCCATAGCAGTAATCTTTGGAAATATAAAAATACTAAAATGTAGTGCTAGTATGGTAGACCACTGTGACTCTCTCTCTCTCTCTCTCTCTCTCTCTGTGTCTCCATTATTGAATTGTGAGTGCAAAAAACCAGGTTTTGAGATGTGTACTGGGCCTTTTCAAATTTAAACTTTTGTTGCAGAGAAGCTTGTGGATGTTTCAGAGCTGTTCCACATTGTACAAGTATATTGCTACATTAAACTAACCAATTTCTTTTGGCATCATGTGTATTTCTTAAGGAACATCTATGCCTCATGTTTTCTGAAAGGAGATCTCAAATTCATTGGCTGTGAGATGCAGACCGTAAACACCACAAGCCCCACCACCGTATAGCGTCGGGGCTGGTGTGAATGAAGGACTACTACGTTCATAATCCATCGAGGACTACCAAGTAGAAACACCATCCTGATCGAAATCGCTTAACATAATGTGAAAGCTGTGAAGATTCCATCTGGGACCTGATCTGTTTGCTGGTTCTAGCTAGCACAGTACTATTGTTTTCTTTAACACTGTTGAAACTTTCATGTTGGATATCTTACTTGCATTGAAGCTTTCAACAAAAACAAGACCACTGTCACCATCTTCTCTTCTTGTAGGGACAGATTCTCACCTTCTGAACCAAAAACCTTTTGTAAATTCAAGGTATGTTTACGGCAGTGGATGATTCATGCATGGATGACTAAAAAGAACATGCATGAGGAGCTCCAGAAAGGCCATCCACTTAACTACAATTATCCACGCATTATTGAAATCTGATAATTAGGTGGTTCAACCTCCATGTAAGCTAACTAAATGTCAAAAGTTGGCCACTTCCAACAAAGAAAATGAATCCATGCTATTGTTCCAAGGAAAAAAAGAAAAAAAAAATTAGTTGGCAAGCAAAGAAACAAGAAACACGGAAACATTACCCTCCTGTGTGTCCTTCATTAGCACCATAGTATACGCATGGCAAAAATGCAATTGCCGTGCTACAATATTGTGATTTTAATATAGAATTTGAGTACAAAGGACCAATAATGTGTAATTTAATAGCACAAAAAAGGGTGTAATTTATAAGAAAACTTTATTTTTCTCGATAAAGAGCTACTATCTTTCACCCCCTTTCCCCAGAGGGGAAAAAAAAATCACTTCATAGGATCCACATAAATCTTGATGTAGGAGTATCAATGCATATGGGTCAGTAGCTGACTGCTTACCAGGGGAAAACTCCATTTATTTTCTGCATTTTATTATTTGGACCTATTCAAGATAATAAAAAAGAAAAAAGAAAACGAAAAATCTGACAAATCCTTGCAATAAATTTTTATTTTCTAACTTGGCACCTTCTTCACTTTAAAGGGTGCTCTGCCCCCTTTCTTGCTCCATCAAGCTCACCTCCCCATAAGCATCTTTCCCTCAAAAACAACACAGACACAGAGTTCTTAGACAGTATGCTACATGAAATGGCCACAGACCAATCTGATGACTACATTGACATGGAGTTGAGCTCCTCTTCAAGCTTCATTTGTTACTCAATTAGCTCTCCATCACGAAGCAGAGAGTTCGAGTTCCAAATGTCTTCAGTTTCTCATGGTAGAGAAACCACAACATCCTCAGCCGATGAACTCTTCTACAAGGGAAAACTCCTCCCTCTCCACCTCCCTCCTCGCTTGCTAATGGTTCAAAAGCTCCTCCAAAACCCCACCACCACCACCTTAAACAATAAAACAGAAGCAGCCTTTGCTGAAAACTATGTCATTCCCTTCATTAATAGCTCCACTACACCTTCCACTAATACCAGTACCCCATTGGAATCTTGCAATATCTCACCGTCAGAATCTCGCATGATTAGCAGTGAACTAAACCCAGATGAATATTTCTTTGAATGGCCAACTGAAGCTAACAGTTTCCTTGGAGATCATCAAAAGAAGTCATGGACTAAGAAGCTAAAACAATCCTCACTTGGTCAAAAACTCAAAGCTTCAAGAGCATACCTAAAGTCTTTGTTTAGTAAGTCTGGCTGCACAGATGAATCCTGCGCTGAAGCAGCATGCAATACAGAAGAAGAAGCTATTTCAAAAGGCCAGGACTGTATGATCAAGTATATGAAAGTACCAAAGAAGAATCCATATGGAAATATTGATAATGGCAGATACAAGATATCAAATGCCCTCAAGAGAAGCATTGAGAAAGAGATGGCTGAAGACCCTTTTCGTTGTCAAAGGAGGTCTTTCTCAGGGGCAATTCAATGGCATTCTACAACTAAGTCTTCTTTATCCTCATCCTCATCTACGTCCATATCTTCATCTGTTTCTTCATCATCATCCTTTTCATTTAGTTCAAATGGGTTCTGTGACTTACAGTTGCTCAAGAGAAGTAGCAGTTCAAATTCAGAGTTTGAGAGTTCAATTGAGGGAGCGATTGCTCATTGTAAAAGGTCACAGCAGCTGTTTAGTTCAAGAAAGACTTCAAGTGAAGTTGGAGTCTGTTCATTGTCTGCGCCAGTAATTGCAGCTTCTGGGGATCAAGAGAGGCCTAAACTATGCGGCATATAACTGCGGAAGTCCTTGAAATTCACAATTAAAGGGGGGTCAGACAGAGAGACGCCATATCTCATTTCCTGTTGAACTTTTTAAAGTGAGTCTCGGTTATAGCAGTGTGATTTTCAGGTTGTTCAATCGTGTAGATCATCCACTAGACTATAGTTTGTGTTGGAAAGGCCAATAGGAACCCCCTCACTATTCTAGGCGTGCTTTCCTGTGTCAGTGTACTTGCATAAATTATGAAGTTATTTCAGAGTGAGATGAATCCAAAATCTGCAATATAAGCTTGAGGATCTTCTTTTTCTTCACTTTTTTTTTTTCACTTTTGATTGAGCTGGCTTGTGTAGGCTTGAGCTGAAGTAAGATGATTCACTAAAGACACTCTTCCTAATGATGAATTGCTGTGGGCCGTTTGGAATTATCTACTAACGTTTGACAATGAGCTAAACCACCTTGAATTCTACTCTAATGAAGCCAATTCAGAGGTCATGCTCTCTTGATGAAATCGAACAAGCAGACCTAAGAAACACAATTATCAGTCCTACCAAAAGTGCCAGAAACCTTTTCCAACAAAGTCACCTGTAAATCTTTTTCTAGTTCCATGTTTTTTGAAAAATCTGAGCCTTTTGTCAATAACCTGATGCATGGTCCTTTCCCCTGACAACTAGATTCTTAATGAATGTTTGAGGGCATTGACTATCAATATTACTCCCAGCAGAACTGTGGAAGATATGATATGCCCCTGCATGAAAGTGAGGAGCGTCATCTTTTGTTTCACTTTACTGAGGAAAAGTTGAAAACCATCCAGAGTGAATTTTCTTGAGAAAGCATTCGGAAAATAAAATAAGTTTGATAGAGGCGATCGCCTAATAGAGGGACAGAGGAGTTTGAATCATGCTTAAAAATAGAGTAATGGTCATTTTACCAACCGAATATTCTTCCCGGAAAATCTCAAGCATCGATCCAATGAGTAGATGCTATTCCTATAAATGAAACCGATAAATTCAACAGTCGAAATCTTACTCGGTAACATTACCATCACCGAACACTAGTTGCCGGATACCTTTATCCTAGGAGATAAGAATAGATTACTCATTCAGAGCAAGCATGCCAGCCCACTGCAATGTAGTGTGATCCACTGCAACTTGATACCAAGTAACAAAGTATGTTACAGTAATACCAATGATTGTTGACGCAGGATGTTCACTGTTTGCTACTAAGAACATACTTATCCGCTGGGAATGTAACGTACCCAAGTTGACACTAAATGGGCCATTCCAGAAGCAGAAAGCTTTTCATGCATTTTGTTGATCTATCCTGTGATTACGACTAAACATGAATCCGAGCGAGAATGCCACCTTGATATTTGACTAGATTGAAGGGCAATATCCTGGTACTGAATCAACTAGCCGAATAATGTTAGGCATTAAGAATACAGACAAGCATGTAACTAGAAACCTCTTCCCCCAAAGATGGCAAGGTTGTCCAAGGGGTTCCGCGTGTCCTTGCAAAATCTATCATTTTTAAGGTACAAGCCAGCAGAATACTGCTGCCTGACTAGTAATTCATCACACGTCTCAGTCAATCACGAACATGATTTCTCTGGCTTTGTCCTCTTCAATTGAAGATGGGATTTATGGCACTTTACGCACTGTTTTTGTTTCAAGTATTCTTTGCAATGCAGTCTGAAGAAATTTTAAACAAATTGATACGATTGTTTTTTGTTAATTTAATGTCCCAGTTTCAGTATTGATCTCAACGAGTTTCACAACAATTCAATAAAGATTCTTTCATGGTAAATAGTCACTGATGAAGTGTTTCAGTAAACAAGAAATGAAACACTGATGCAGTGTTTCAGTAACTAGTCACTGACATTTACAGAGGTTATAAATGAACTTTTTTTTTTCTTTTTTTGATCTTCATGTACATCTTTCTTAAAGAATTGAAACAATCTTTTGTGTAGGTACTTAGTAGTGAAGCCAGGAACAACCCAATAACCCATAATTAACCAATTTCAAGCATTCAAAGATACAAGATGCCTCATATACTGTGAAGGAATAAATGTGGCTTTGCTGGGACCAGTCCTACTGTCACCGTCCAAATTCTGGATCTCTGGCCGTCACCACAGAAGCGGTATCATGAGGCATCTTATTTACGTTAAATCTCAAATATACTTATTATAAAACAAATTATACAAAATTCGTAGTGTTTTGTAAACTTTCAAATTATTTTTAAAACTAATAAAATCAAATAATATTTCATAATGCTTTTACAA
>Ga0325414_1001175_pt1 | contig 24632 bp, 12 predicted proteins | sample PopdelMetagenome_8_FD_206183 | JGI IMG/M metagenome (GOLD analysis project Ga0325414, IMG submission 206183) | Populus deltoides microbial communities from Bellville, Georgia, United States - Leaf-PdKOR-R3 | ecosystem: Host-associated > Plants > Phyllosphere > Phylloplane/Leaf | place: USA... | reverse complement strand
TGTCCTTATCTTTTTATATAGTTGAGGAGAGATAATCATAGATTAAATTCGTGAAGATGAAAAATTAGTTTTTTTTTAATTAAAAATTTACACTTTTTTCTTTTTATTCCAAATTGATATAGCTTCTTTGAATTGTTTTACTATTTTTATTTATTTATTTAATTATGCTACTACTAAAAAAACAACTTATGAATTAAAAAGAATTACCATAACAAAAACAAAGATATAAATGAAAAAAAAATACATTTCTCCTTAATAGTTTTAATTGTTATTTTTTTTTACAAATGTCTACTTTTATTATCATCTATTTAATTAAAAAATAGGTTTTAGAAAGCAAGGTTGTTAAAATCAATTAGTCATGACCTACATCAAGGGTTGAGTGAATTTACTTGTTTGACTAGGTCATTCAAAATCATTACCATTTCAAACTTTTTTTATAAAATATTAAATCAATTTTTTTAAAAAAATATATTTTCTTGATAAAAGTCAAGATAAGTTTTTATGTTAATTAATTTGCAAGTGCACCCGTCAAGTCAACTAAGCCACACTTGATGAACTTCTACAAGGTTTGCTTAAAAACTTGATTAGGCCCAACAATCAGGTCGACATGTTACTATGATGATTAATTGAGTTTAATAATATTGTTGAAAAGTTTACAACTATTATGAAAGAAACTAAAATACTAGGTGTTTACTCTAGCAAATTACTGTAGCAAACACCGTTCACAAACTCTCATTTTATTATTCACATCACGGTATATAATCTTCTTTTCTTTTTTGATCCATTAATTCATTTTACACTTAACTTTATTTCTTTGTTATTTCATCATTGCAAGTTGTGTTGGCATGATTTTATGTGGTGGGAGTTGTTTGCTTCAAATGCTCTTATTTGATGCTTGAAAGGTTATTCTCACATTAAATTCAAGATCTCTATTATCATAATAAAATTTTAGGATATAGTAATTTTTTTTTGAAAAAACAAGGACAAAACTTAATAAAAAAAACAATCATTTTTTTTTATTGATCAAGAGACATGTTTTTCTACATTTTGATCCAAATCATTTTTAACCTTTTTATTTTGAGCCTTGATCATTCAATCCTTCAAAGTTGAAGTTTGAGAGAGAGTTACTAGAAAAGGAGAAGAGAGATAAAGCTTTTTTTTTTTTTTTTATAAGCCTTGTTTTGACCACCAAAACCACCAATCTTAGTATCAATAACTTCGTCTTGATGAGAAGAGTTCAACAAAGGTTGTTTGGCCTTGAAAAAGGTAGATTCAACTTTGAAAATTTTGTTATGACTTGGTTTTGATTTTGAGTTGTTAAGCTTATTAGAGTGCGTTTTGTGGTTAAGAGTTGGATCATTTAGGTTTCGAGGATGTTATTTTGGTGTGTTCTAATAAGTTAAAATTTTGATTTTGAATACTCAAACTCTGATTTTTTGACCATTGGAGATGATTGAAAAAATTGTTGCAGCAAACGACTTCATTTTAGAAAAAAAATTCCAAACATGTAAGCCTGAATTTCCAGGCCCATGTGTATATAGGCTTTTTTTTCTTCTAAAAGTTAGGTGCACAGGTTTGGTCTCCCAAGCCTAAAAGCACACATGCTTCATTAACTTGGCCCTTCACCTTTTTTATTTTTATATATTTTAAAATATAATACTCTTTAAATTAATAATTACTATGATAGTTAAAAATCCATCCGATTATACCTTGCATTTTAAAATAAGATTAGAGTTTTTTTATGGTAATGTTTGCAATTGCTTTGAGAATAATTATATATGATATTGCTTACACAAAAAATAAATATTCACGTGTTCACTATTTTTAAACATTAAAATTGATCATGAACAATATAATTGATCATGCTTAAAGAGTTCTAATTAATTAAGAGTCATGATCGAACCAAATGGAATTGGCAATAGGAGTTTAAGTTTGCACAATCAACCAGAAGGTTCAATCTTATTTAGAATGGGAGTCCTTAATAAAATGAATTGATTGAAGTGTTAGATTAGTTAGGATTCATATAGTTATCAACAAGGACATAAATTGTATTAGGATTCAATGTTTATGCTAGACAATTTGTATAGGATTTGAATTAGATATTTTGATAGAATTCAAACACTATATCAATATAATGTAAATATGTCATCCAATTAATAAAAAGATGATCAGCTTCATACTTGTAATTTATTTATGCAATTATATTCAAACTATCTTATTTTACTATTGCATTTTATTTCCTTTTTACAAGCATTCTTTTATCTTTCTGCTTTATTTATTTTCTTCTCTTATTCGATTTTTTCTTTTCATTGAGTGAGAATGATTTACCTTTTTTAAGGTCTGAAATCTTGAGACGCGTACACTTTGTTTAGTATTGTGAAGGTACTATCTGCCTTAGTTTGAGATTAAGTTTCTAATTGTAAACACCAAAAGAAGAAGAAGAGAGAATTAAAGCTGAAATGACTCCACCATGTTGCCAATTTCTTAATCAGCAGCGACATAGTTTTTGGTTGCTGATTTTTGAATCAACAGCAACACAGTTTTGCTGTCGATTTTTGAATGGGCAACGACATAATTGTTGCCTGATGACAGCGGCACAGATGGCTGCAGATTTTTAAATCGGGAGCGAAAAATTTTTTTGCTGCCCATTTCTGAATCAATAGCGATGCAGTTTTGCTGTCGATTTCTGAATTGACAGTGACAAAGTCTTTGGCTGCCAATTTCTGAATCGGTAGCAACATAGTTGGCTGCCGATTTCTGAATCAACAGCGACGCAGTTTTTATTATCGATTTCTAAATCGGCAGCGACAGTGTAAGACCTAACAAAAATTAGAATTGGATCAACCTATCCTAGGGGAGAATGAGAATAGAAACCAACCTAGGATAACCTAAAAGGGTACAACCTTGGTCCCAAACACCCTCGCACACTTTGAGGGCTATCAATACAAGGAGAGAGAAAGGGTGACTCCCCATTCTTTCTAAAATAAGATGCATGCTCTTGTTCTTTCCTCCTTCCCAAAAAGAGCTTAACAACTCTGGTGCATGTGCCTCAGGCGTGAGAGAGAGAAGGGAGAGCTTGACAGGCGGCTGGATAGTTGCAAACATGAAGGGAGTAGAGGTCTAAAATCAGTGGGAAACTGAGAGGAGGAGGAGAAACCGAAAGAGAGGAAGAGGAAGAAGCAAATCGGGAGCAAAAAGGGAGAAACGCTGTCAAACTTGTCCCAAAAATACTAAATTTGTGAGGTATGAACCATGTCCTTCTCCACCTGTTCTTAAGGCCTTGAAACCAAAAGGAAGAAGAAAACTATAAATGCATGGCCTAGGAATTTTACTCCAACTGTTAAGGAAAGAACTAAGCTAAAAGGAGGGATAAAAAACAGGGCTGAATGGGGGACCTAATTACAGAATATTTAACAAAAGAAATATTGCAAATTTGAATGCGTAAACTTAGAAAGTTGATCGGCCTTGGTGAGGGATGAACATAATAGGGATTAAAGGAATAAAATGCATAGATGATAACCTTTTTAGAGATGTTAGATCATGTGAAACCGAAACAGAATTATACTAATGTTAATGGTGTGATTCAGCATGTTTGGTTATATGAAAATATGTTGATAATAAATCTTGAAGAAACATGCTGCAGCTGAAACGAAAATTATCCCTTGATAATGCATTGATTTTGTTATGTGATGAATGGATTTGTATAACTTGAGCTAGTAGTTAGAAGAACCTAAATCAAATATGCATGTTGAGATTTAATGGTGCATTGTTCATGCTTTTGTGATACGAATTGGAGTATGATTGTTGTCGTTATGTGTACAAGTTTTAGCTAGGAAGTGTTACAAAGGAGAAAAGCCTAGCGTGAGCTTAACGCTTGGCCAAAGGGAAGAATTCGAATCAGAAATTTGTGAATTGGCAGTGACAGGGGTTGCATTGATGATTTTTGAGTTAGTAGCGACTTAGTTCTCGTCAATAATGTTTGTGTCAGCAACGAGTCAGTCTTGTTGCTGAATTGTGTTGCCTACAGCGAGTTAGTTTTCGTTACCAAATTGTGTCGTCTGCAGCGAAAAAGGAATTAGTTTTTTCTACCGAATTCTACTATTTACGGCGAATCAGTGTTCACTGCCAAATTATGTCGTCCATAGCGAATCTACTTTCGCTGCTGAATTGTGTTGTCCGCAGCGAATCTGTTTTGGCTGCCGAATTTTATGGCCTGCAGTGAACCAGTTTTTGCTGCCAAATTGTGGTGTTGATAGCGAATCAGTTTTCACTGTTGAATTGTGGTGGCTGCAGCGAATTAGTTTTGCTGCTGATTTGTGTTGCCTGCAACAAACCAATTTCACTGCAGAATTGTGTTGTCCACAACGAATCAGTTTTTGCTACCGAATTCTAGTGTCTGCGACGAATCAGTGTTTACTATCGAATTATGTCGTTCGCAGCGAATGAATCTGCTTTCGCTGCCGAATTGTGTTGTCCGCAGCGAATATGCTTTTGCTGGCGATTTGTGTGGCCTGTAGCGAACCAATTTTCGCTGCTGAATTGTGGTGCTTGTAGGGAATCAATTTCGCTACCGAATTGTGCAGCTAGCAGCGAACCAGTTTCCGCTGTTGATTTTCTACAATTGACTCCCCGGTCATAAATGACTTATATGCTTGTAACAATTTCATGTATGATTGTGTAAAATATGAAACATTTGCATGTGAACATATGGATTCTTAAAATAGGTATGGTGATGAATGTGTTTTCAGAATGCAAATGTGCTGATTTGTGACCATTGACATGTTAGGTGGAGCGACCATGATCGGACCTTCGATCGAGCAAGGACACCCTATAGGAGGAACGGGTAGGTGGTTTCCACCTTTTTCTTGTATGATGTTTATGTTTTGAAATAATTTACTTATGATGATATTTTATTAAATCCTTGTTGAATGATGAAACGACGATGAAGTGTTTGATTGAAGTCTTGATGATTGTCGAAACGACTATGAAATGTTGATTGGGTTTTTGTTGAATGTTGAAATAATGACGAAAATATTAATGTTCTGAAATGACCTGTTAGAGGTGGATATATTGTTGTGTTGCGATGAATATTAAACCGACTATGAGATGTTGATTGGGCTATTATGAATTTGGGCTGATGATGAATGGTAGTATGAGTATTATGAAGGATCTACTATTGTATTTTATTTAATGTAATTATGATGAATGATTGTATGAGTATTAAGAAAGGATCTACTGTTGTGTCTTATATTGAATGTAATTGTGACGAATGATTGTATGAGTTTTACGAAGGACTGTTGTGTCTTATTGAATGTAATTGTGACGAATTGTTGTATGACTATTATGAAGGATCTATTATTGTATTTTATTGACTGTAATTGTGATGAATGGTTGTATGAATATTATGAAGGATCTATTATTGTATTTTATTGAATGTAATTGTGATGAATGGTTGTATGCATATTATGAAGGATCTACCGTTGTAGTATATCGAATGAATTTGTCACGAAAGGTTGTATGAGTATTACAAAATATCCACCATTGTATTATATTGAATGTTAATTATCACCGATGGTTGTATGAGTATTACAAGGAATCTATTGTTGTATTGTATTGAACATTAATTGTCAGGAATGGTTGGATGAGTAATACGAAGGGTGTACTGTTGTGTTACTTAATGCTAAACTGTTATGGAATGTTTTGTTTGTGTATTACAAAGGATCTATTATCGTGTTTACTGAATGTTAAACTATTACGGAATGCCTATACGAGTATCATAAATGGTTTGCTATTATGTTACAGTGAATGTAAAGTTGTTATGAATCGTTTGAATGAGTAATTCAAAGGATATTACCATGTTGTAGTGTGTTCATAAACTGCCTCTGGAACGTTTGATTGGTTGATGATTAGCTTTGGTTAATGGCATCTGAAGGGATGGCCATGATAAATGATTGATTAGCTTCGGCTAATGGCATCCGAATGGATGACCGTCACAAATGATTGATTAGCTTCTGCTAATGGCATCCGAAGGGATGGTCGGGATTGATTAGCTTCGACTAATGGCATCTGAATGGATGACCATCACAAATGATTGATTAGCTTTTGCTAATGGCATCCGAAGGGATGGTCAGGAAAATGATTGATTAGTTTCAGCTAATGGCATCCGAAGGGATGAACGGGACAAATGATTGATTAGATTCGACTAATAGCATTCGAATGGATGACCGGGACAAATGATTGATTAGCTTCGGCTAATGCCATCTGAATAGATGATCAAGATAGATGATTGATTAGCTTCAGCTAATGGCATCCTAAGGGGGTGATCGAGATTAAAAAATGATTAGCTTTGGCTAATGGCATCCTAAGCGGATGACCGGGATGAACAAATGATTAGCTTTGGCTAATGGCACCCTAAGTGGATGACCATGATGAGTAAATAATTTGCTTCAGCTATTGACACTCTAAGTGGATGATCAAATGAATAAATGACTACCTTTGGCTAATAGCATCCTTAGTGGATGACCAGGATGAATAAACGATTGGCTTCAGCTAATGGCATCCTAAGAGGATAGCTGGATTTGAGAGTTAGCTTTGGCTAATAGCATCCTAAGTGAATGAACGGGATGAATAAACGATTGGCTTCGGCTAATGGCATCCTAAGAGGATAGTCAGATTTGAGAGTTAGGAGTTAATTTCAAGAATTGATGCGTTCATGTATACTATGTTTTGTATATACTAAGTATATGAAAAAACAATGATTGTTATGCTTTAAATAGAGAATAACATTAGTTTGGCTAACGGTATTCGAGATGAATGATCAAGTTTGAGTATTGTAATTAGCCTCGGTAATTGATGAATTATTAATGGTGGTATTTACATATGGAGAAATGCTAGAATTACGCTCTTTTGGTCTATGAATGAAATCTTACGCTAATATTGTTTTATTATGTTTCTTTAAATTACCTACAATGCTTGAAATTATCTTGTGTTGTAACAGGGACATCATACCACCATGGTGTGTAGGGAAATCCATTTCGCAGCTCACACATTTTGAAAATAACTATATATTCACATGCTACAAGTGATATGAGTTCTATATGAATGGATGTGTTAATCACTAAATTAGTCGTCCGACTCCTTTTGTAAAGACTAGTAATGAAAATTGAAATGGAACACGGATGTGAATATACGAACAAGTTGATATGATATGTATGGATATACATATAAGGTATTCATCAAATGAGGATGTCGTGTTGTGAAATTACATGAGGTCAGAATAACGAAAGTACTAGTTGTGTAACTTGTTGTTCGACACTTTTGTATGATCTCGTAATATTAACGAGACTAGAACAAGAATGTGAATTTATGAGTATGTCAATACGATGTAATATAAACCTATGAGTTTGGAAATATAATATTATGGGCACGTGTATTGAGAATCTGTTTTATGAGAATGTTGATTTACATTATCCTACATAGATTGTGCCTTGATAATGAACAAAATGCAATGATAAATCTGAAGAATGATGTGGTTAAAAACATCCAGAAACTGGATGATAAAAAAAAAATTCCATCAATTTTGCCCTTGAAAAAGCTGGGTCATTACACTAATTGTAGTTTTTTCTTATTTGAAAGGAAGAAACAAAGAATAGATAGTATATTGATAAGACAATTAACAATTGGTCAATTTATTAGTAAATTGTTGATCACATGATTATCTATCAAATCAATATATTGGTATGCCAAGTAGGACTAAATTTAACTTCTATCTCATTAATCAACAATCATGCCACCAAAAAAGAATACAAGTAAAATTGATGTTTGGCATTGACGAACCTCATAATTTTATCACCCCAGGTCCTTATAGGATGACATATCTTAGACAAGTCACAATATGATGCTTCATTGTTTTTATAATTCTACGCAACAATAGAGAACTTCACTTGGGTAGAACCCTAGTGTCTTCATGTAGGCTCTCGTGTTCTCACCTCTCTCAACGTCCTTACCTATACAAACGCTTGGTGTAAGAATGACCATACCTCTATAATAAACTTTTGATTACCCCTTTTACGGGTTAGAATGGGTGGTTAGGTGTATATAAATAGTTGTACCAAGTTCTAGTTAGCTGATAGTGCTTCCTCCCAAGGGAGCATCCTTTTATCAGACTTTAAACTTTTCCAATGCTAATATAAGGGCTATCTAGATTGAGATGAAAAACATAGAAAACACAAATTACCATAATCATAATATAGTAGTTAATAAGACCATGCAAGCCATGGCTGGTCAGCTAATTCTGATTCAGTATAAGTTAAGATATAATCGATTTCTCACACAAACGCTTACAAGGCAAGTTTTCAGGTACATTCCCATGAATATGATTACACATATCCTAAATATCACATACCAATATAGTAAACACAAACAAAACCCCAACAACATTGGAATACGATTACACATGAGGTGCCACTCACTACTTAAGTGTATACACATCTTCAGGACAATTATATGGCCTAATAACCTTATCAACATACAACCCAACTTGTACATGGACAATACAATGCAATGGACAACTCTTTTACACCTCAAAAAATTACTATTGAACAACAAGCACAAGGATAAATAGACATGGTTGAGCTAGCCTAACAGCCTGCATATAATTGTCTATACCTAGAGTAGGTGGATAGGTTTGACCAAGTTCCTAAAGGAATAAAAATAGCTAATTTTAAATAGTTATCTAGGGAAGATAATCAATCTACAAGGGAGTACATTATTAAATTCACTAATCAATGTATGATAGTGCAACAAATTCTTGTATAAAGCTAAGACTATTTGATTCACCACTAACCAAATTAGTCTTTCACTGTTTCTCTACACCATTCAACTCTATTAATAGTTATAAAGAGAGGGGAACTCATTTTCATGAGCACTTTTATAGAAAAGAACTAGAGGTGACTTTATTGTGAGTTATGCCCTTCAATTTGGGACTTTACAAAACAAATGTAATACAACCATAATAGAGTAAGTGTATATTAAACTCATTTTAGAAAAAATATCATTGAATATCTTAAAAAGGTTTATGGTACTTAGATATATATACGCTTATAAATGATGTTGCTTGTTATAAAAAATATAACAAAATAAGCAGAAAATAAGCTACTAAGGGGAACATACCAAGTTAGCTATTTGAATGATATTGCAATTACTCATTCAATGACTAACTCAAAATTTGATGAAGAGATTAAGTAAGTCTAGCAATAACTACTTTCTCTCATAGAACTCAAGAAAGAAGACCATTGGAGATGGATTCATTAAATCTAAAGAGGCTATTAAACATGGTAGCAAAGATTCAAAAGCTACCAGAGTGATTGATAAGGATAAAAAAATAATTTTTTTTTATATCAGAAGAATTGAAGAAATCTTCAACCAATTAATGCATGAAGGGAAAATCAAGCTCCTTGGAAATCATACAATCCTTGTTGCTGATCAATTCAAAGAAAGCAAGTATTGAAAGTTGCATGAATCATGAAGACATGACATTAATAGTTGTGTTGTTTTTAGAAACAAAATTCAAAAGTTATTAGAGGCTAGTTACATTCTCTTTCTAGAACTGAAAATAAAGATGCATAACAACCCATTCTTGAAAGTTACAATAAAATGGCTACCCCTAAACTAGAAGGACTTCTTGGTAATAGAGGATTATAAAATATAAGACTTGTCAACCATGATAGAGGCTAAAATTGATCACGGATACTACTACTAGAAAGAGATACACCAATCACAGCAAAGCTAAGATGTTGAAACTAAAATTTCAAGAAATATATTTTTATAAAGTATATGTAAGTCCTACATGTTGTACCATTCTTTCTAAAGGAAAAGGTTTAGAGTGAAAAGATACACAAGTTGTGACTTAGAGATAAGTCAAAACATGTAAATCTAAAAGACTGGTTGAAAATGAGTGGCATCAACACCAGGCACAACATAGATCATCCAAACATAATAACGAGGATGATGACCTTGTTAGAAACCATTATCATCTCCTAGATCTAAAAAAGAGATGGAAACAAGAACAATTGTTTATAACTTAGTTTAGGAGAATGCAAGGCTTAAACACATTAGTAAGGAAATATTATGTAAAATCACACACCTTACAAAAAGAAAAAAAAACAAGTTTTGGAAGTTGAACAAACCAATTTAGTGGTCAATAATAAATAGCTTTAGGCACCATTCAGGCCGGTAATGAAAGACACACAAGATCGATCAATGTTGGATATAATTTCTCCTAATCTTATACAAATCAATAGTAATAATATATGGTTGGTTTTTACTAAAGATAGAATATACAACAATTAAAGGTTTTGGTAGAAAGAGTGGAGAAGGTTTTTACTCCAACACCATCCTCATTCACTCAAGAGACATTACTGAAAAAATCTTCAAAAATGGTAGATAAGGCTATCACAAAGATAACTAAGAAGTTTGTGAAGAACAATCATCTAGGATCTAGGGAAATGAAAATTACACCTAATGCCAAGACTAAAGAATATACCAAGATCGACCTACTTTGGTAGAAATATTTTGCTTTTTGTTCTACTTTGGCTGTGGCAGCCTGTTCCCCTTTTGTTCATGTTTTATGTTGCAAGTTGTGTTCTGCTTTGCTGATCCCTTCCTACAGCTTGATTTGGGGTCTGTTGTTGGGAGTTTGTTCCCTGTTATTGTGTATGCCTGTATAGTGGACTTGCTGGTTCTTAGCACTGTTTTATTTTTGATCTATATATTTCTTATATTTGATAAAAAAAAAGATCGATCAACAATAGTGATAGCATAAAGTTATCAAATGTATTAGGTTAACAAATAAGGAGATTGAGTGATGGAAATGAGAATTACAATCCTAGCCTAAGTCTTCCATATCCCTATAATAGGACAAGAGGATACAATCATCTTGTCATTAAAAAATAAACCAGACTATTGCTCCAATAACATATGGTAATAACAACTATTTATTGTAGCGAAAATAATGGTGGAGAAAACTAAGGACACCAACAGTGTCTAGACTCTAAATTAACTAGCTCCCATATTATGTGAAATTTATTGAACATAGGCCTTTATTTAAATAGAAGAACAACTCAAAGAAGATAACAACATGATAGTTGATGTTAATGGCTTTTTAAATGATGATATGTTAGATGAAAGATGTCATAACCAATTTTTAGGTTATTCCCTAAATTCATCTTCTTTCTTTACAAAATAAAAAAAATAAAGAAAATAAAGATTGGTATTTTGGCAAAAAACAACTTAAGAGGATTTCACATGTAGAAAAAATCAAGCTTTAATTTTGGATAGAATCGGGAGCCTAATATTATACCCCATTTTACCTAAAATTGGAGAGACAAAGCAGATTCAAGGTCGAGATACATGATTATTAGAAGAATCTGTATAAAACTTAAGCCTAAAGACATAATTAGATTTTTAATAGGCCAATTTTATTTAATTATGGGCCAAATTAAAGTTTAATTATATTTAAGAATTAATTTGGATCCAATTGAAGAATTTAATTAGGTGCAAGGATTTAATTATACTTTAAATGTGTCAAATTAATTTTATTAGAAGCTTAATTGGTTAAAAATTAAGTTTTAAGCCCAATATGAGCTTAATTAAGAAGATTGAAATTTTAGGAGACCAAATTTAATTTTTACCAAGCCAATTGATTGAAATCAGGTGTAAAATTGCAAGAAAATCAAAATTTTAGGGTCAATTAAAGGCTAAATTGAAGAAATTCACAGCCAAGGATCATTCTAGAAAAGATGTCGAACTTTAGGGACCCAATTGGCTGAAATTAGGGGTGAAATTGGAGAGATTTGAAAGTTTAATGGCCAATTAAGGGTTAAATTGAAAAAATCCGAATCCAATGACCAAAATGAAAAGAGCGTTGAAATCTGGGGCTAAAATTGAAGTTCTTCAGGGGAAAAATTGAACAAATTTAAAAGTTTTGAGTTAACTGTTCATCTTTTTCTCTAGAGAAGCTGCTGGAGTGGCCTCATTCCATGATAGCTACTTTGAGCCAATAATTGGGATCCTTTCGGGTCGAATCAAAGGCCAATATTTGACACCAGTAAAGACGAAATATACCTCTTCCACCTTCTATAAATACAGGTGGATTCCATGGTATGAGAGAGGAGATAATCAGGTCCAAAGTTGGCAAAAAAATAGCCTCCTTCCTAGTTTTGTTTGCACTGCGATCTTCTCTCTTTTCCTCTCTCTCCGTTGCTTTTTCAGCCACTTCCACCTCAACATCATCATGAACAAGAGCGACCCAACCTTCTCCACCAACCCAACTCCTCATTAGTGATAGAATAGCCACTATGAGCTCCTCTCTCTCTCTTCCTTTCCTCTACAATCTTCTTCTTCTTCCCACATATGACGCTGACCACCATTTCTTCCACTAATGTCTCTTGAGCCACCAACTGGACCTCCTCATCACGGTAATGACCACCGTGCTAGGTTACTTTCCTCTCCTTCTCCTTCCCCCCTTCCCTTTCGTGGTCGCTGCATGTAGAATGAATTTTGCATACAGCGACCAAAATAATTAACCTATGACCTGGGCTGGACCCATGTCAACCTCCAAAAAAAAAAAAAAACAAAGCCAAACCTGTTGGGCCGCCAGTTGACCTAACCTGGCAAGGTCTGGTCCAGCCCAATATAATAATAATATATAATATTATGTAATATGTTTTTAAAAAAATTCAAAAGTCATTTCAAAAAATTTATGATTTTCTTGCATGTTTTTCTATCAATTTTAGACAATATTAGGCTATATATTTACATTGTGACATACAAATCCAATATTAAAATACCTAGTTTTCTCCAAATATTTCTAAAAAAAAATTTAAAAATTTAAAAAAAGTCTGAAAATTTTTAAATTAATTTCCTCTATAAAAAAACAAAAACAAAAAAAATAAAAATATTTTGTTTTTATGTATGCAACCAAATCCTAAAGGTTTTCCAAGCATGTTATCATAAAAAATAAAAAAGGATATCTTTCTCATATTTTAAAAATAAAAAAAATGGATATCATAGCTAGTTTATGATTATCCGTTATGATTTGGTCAAAATGTCAAAAACCCTTCATCATTCATTTTGTTCAATTTATATTAGGGTTTAGATGTAGACTTTAATATTTTAGGGGGGGGTGTAAAACTACACAGTAGAGTACACCCTCAGGTATTAAGGATATCAAGTACAAAATAAATGCGATGCTAAAATTTCAAAGCTAGTACACTTGTTTGACAAAATACGCAATATTTTATGTAATATCCTCCGATCCGGGATAAAAACTACAATCTCACAATCTTATGTCAACTGAAAAACAGAGTAATTAAATTTTTTTTTTCTATATATATTTGTGATGTTCATATTAAAGTCTACTGAAATTTTGACGGAGTCTCCCCTATACCGGAAGGTCCCAAGTTATCAACATTTAACCTGTTTATACTTCTAATAACCTGCATCTCCTAACTCAATCTCGACCTAATCATCCCGGGTCTCAATCCCACAAATATCATCATACATATCAACCACAATATTTATGATACACATTATATAACAAATATCATTATGGATGGATAAAAAAATAAATACGCATACATGGAACATGGTTATATGAACTACAGAGTTCAGTTCATCTAATCAAGTTTAAACATTGATTATACAAATTAAGTTATACAAACATTTTCATGTTTACAAAATATAAGGGTATACTCCCTACAACCTAGATTACAAAAAGTGAACAAAAGCTAGGATCTACTCTTGTCATACATGCGATGGTCCTGAAACAAAATACATATTATTGAAATATGAATATCACAATAAATATAACAACACAAATATCTAACAATTTAAAAAGGGCACCATGCATTCATATTTTGTTCACTTCTCCCTTCTATTTTTTCATTAGAAACTCTTTCTCGTTCAACTACTAAAAACCGTTTCCTCTCCCATTATCAACCTCCATTATAGATTTTATAAGATCAATCATGATTATTTTCGCTTAACACATTACCGATACCAATTTCACTGGTATCATCATCACCCCGTAGGAGTCGATGCAAGGCGATCCCCTTACCCGGAATCCTAACATACACTAAATGTATGCTAGCCAATACATAGTGATCCCCTTACCCGGGATACTAACATACACTAAATATATGCTAGCTAATACATGATTGATCCCTTTATTCGGGATCCTAACATACACTAAATGTATTGTAACGCCCACACTTTCATATGTGTTTATAGTTACTTTCGTAGGATTTGGTACATAAAAATAGGAGTAATTTTTTTTCTTTTTTTTTTTTTTTCAGTTCTCATATAAAAGCCTACCAAAATTTCCACCGAAATTTCGACAGAGTATCCCCTATGCCGAAAGGTCCCAAGTTATCGACATATACCTTGTTTACACTTCTAATATCTTATATCTCATAACTCAATCATGACCCAATCACCCTGGGTCGCAATCTCACAAACGTTATCATCATCATCACAACCACAACATATATAACATACATTGAACAACAAATATCATTATAGGGGAATAAATGGGATAAACACGCATACATGAAATATGATTATATGAATTTCAGAATTTAGTTCATCTATTCAAGTTTAAACATCAATTATAGAAATTAAGTTATATAAAATTTGTAACATTACAAAATACAAGGGTATACTCTCTATAACTTAGACTACAAAAGGTGAACATAAGATAGGATCTACTCCTGTCATACATGCGATGGTCCTGGAATAAAATACATATTATTGAAACATGAAAATCACAATAATATAGCAACACAAATATCCAACAATTTAAAAAGACAAACATGCATTCATATCTTATTCACTTCTCCCTTCTGGTTTTCATTAGAAACTCTTTCTCCTTTAATTACTAAAAACCGTTTTCTCTTCCATTATCAACCTCCATTCAAGATTTCATAAGATCAACTATGATCATTTTCGCTTAACATAAAGCTAATAATTCATTTGTCCCGGTCATCTATTCGGATGCCATTTGCCAAAGCTAATCAATCGTTTATCCCAGTCATCCCTTCGAATGCCATTAGCCGAAGCTAATCATTCATTTGTCTCGGTCATCTATTCGGATGCCATTAGCCGAAGCTAATCATTCATTTATCCTGGGTCCTGGTCATCCATTCAGATGCAATTAGCGGAAGCTAATCATTCTTTTGTCCTGGTCATCCATTCGGATGCCAGTAGCCGAAGCTAATCAATCGTTTGTTCCGGTCATCCATTCGAATACCATTAGCCGAAGCTAATCATTTGTTTGTCTCGGTCATCCATTCGGATGCCATTAGTTGAAGCTAATCATTCATTTCTCCTGGGTCGCGGTCATCCTTTCAGATGCAATTAGCAGAAGCTAATCATTCGTTTATCCCGGTCATCCATTCGGATGCCATTAGCTGAAGCTAATCAATTATTTGTCTTGGTCATCCATTCGGATGCCATTAGCCGAAGCTAATCATTCATTTCTCTTAGGTCCCGATCATCTATTCAGATGCAATTAGCAGAAGCTAATCATTCATTTGTCATGGTCATCCATTCGGATACCATTAGCCAAAGCTAATCAATTGTTTGTCCCGATCATCCATTTAGATGCCATTACCCGAAGCTAATAAACCATTTATCAGCATTTAAGCATTTAACAATCTGATATCTGAATTAATACAATACGGTAACATTCATGATAAAGTATTTCATTATTCAATGTTATTAAAAAGAAAGGTGAAAGTCACCTACCTGCAGCAGAAGCTTTACTTATGCTCCCCTACTGCTGCTGTTACACCACACCGATAGTCCCTCCTGCAATCACAAGCTCATCTCATAAATTTTTCTCATTCAAGGATATGTTTTATAATAATCATATCAACAACTAACAAATCTTTCTTTCAATCATCTCTTTCTTTACATTTTACGTTTTTCTCATTACATCTATTAATATTGTCGTTCTTTGACCAACCATAGTTATCATTCATTTCTTTATATTTGAACTGTTACTGTTTAAATCTCCAGCTGTTACTGTCCAATTATTACTGTCTAGACTAATGACTGTTACTGTCCAACTGTTACTATCCAGAAATTGAACTGTTACTATCTGACTTCTCCTCAGATTTTTAACTATATCTAGAGTTATAAAACTCTGTTTCAAGCGAGATTGGTCTCATTGGAAAACTATGACACGAGGCTACAAGTTCTCTGTAGGAAGGAGAACCCAGTTCGGCCCCCAAGACAGTTAAAATTGCTCATCAACAAACATTGGAATGTTACTGTCCAGCTGTTACTGTCTAGAAATTGGATTGTTACTGTCCGACCTCTCCTCATATTTTTAACTATATCTAGAGTTATAAAACTCTGTTTCAAGCGATATTGGTCTCGTTGGAAAGCTAAGACACGAGGCTACAAATTCTCAGTAGGGGAGAACCCAATTCTGCCCTTAAGACAGTCAAAATTGTTCATTAACAAACATTGAACCGTTACTGTCCAACTGTTATTACTTAGAAATTGAATTGTTACTGTCCGACCTCTCTTAAGATTTTTAACTATATCTAGAGTTATAGAACTTTGTTTCAAGCGAAATTGGTCTCATTGGAAAGCTAAGACATGAGGCTACAAGTTCTCTGTAGGAATGAGAACCTAGTTCGGCCCCCAAGACAGTCAAAATTACTCATCAACAAACATTGGACTGTTACTGTCCAGAAATTGAACTGTTATTGTCCGCCTCTCCTCATATTTTTAACTATATCTAGAGTTATAGAAATTTGTTTCAAGCTAGATTGGTCTCGTTGGAAACCTAAGACACGAGGCTACAAGTTCTCTGTAGGAAGGAGAACCCAGTTCTGCCTCCAAGATAGTCAAAATTGTTCATCAACAAACATTGAACTGTTATTGTCCAACTGTTACTGTTTAGAAATTGAATTGTTACTGTTAGACCTCTCCTCATATTTTTAACTATATCTAGAGTTATAGAACTCTGTTTTAAGCGAGATTGGTCTTTTCAGAAAGCTAAGACATAAGGCTACAAGTCCTCTGTAGGAAGGAGAGCCCAGTTCGACCTCCAAGATAGTCAAAATTGCTCATCAACAAACATTGGTTGTTATTGACCAACTGTTACTGTCCGACCTTTCATATTTGTAACTATATCTAGAGTTATAGAACTCTGTTTCAAGTGAGATTGGTCTCGTTGGAAAGCTAAGACACGAGGCTACAAGTTTCCTATAAGAAAAAGAACCCATGTCTGCCCCCAAGATAATCAAAATTGCTCATTAACAAACATTGAACTATTACTGTCCAACTGTTACTGTCTAGAAATTGAACTGTTACTGTCCAACCTCTCCTCAGATTATTAACTATATCTAGAGTTATAGAACTCCGTTTCAAGCTTGATTGGTCTTGTTGGAAAGCTAAGACACGAGGCTATAAGTTCTCTGTAGGACTGAGAACCCAGTTCGACCCCCAAGACAGTCAAAATTGCTCATCAACTAATCAGTCCTACTGCCATACAATGTCATGACTTAGTCTCGGTTTGTGACCCATAACTGGAGTTCTACAGCTCCAAATTAAGCAAGACCAATTTCCTTAGTTAGTTAACATCTTAAAATACAATTACTATGAAGGAACCTGATCCTAATTCCCTTATCCTCCTACTCGAATTCTCTCCAAAACTTAGGAGACGAATCTGTTCAGATTCATCAACCTTTCCCTTTACACACAACATCCACAATTTAACTTTTTCTCATTTTGACACAATTAACCACACGTCATCAAGCTATGAAATTAAAAATCCTCCCCCTTTGATGCCTAATTGACTGAAAACATGGCGTTAAGGAACCAAGAGTTCCCTCATGCTTTTCATGCTAATTTCATTCAATTTATACACATATTCACATAAAGAAAACAACCTATTATAATAAATTCATTAAGGAAAATCATAATTTTCCCCTTTTCTGCTTTCCTTTTCATATGGTCAGCTAACTTTCCTTGCCCCTACTCATGTAGCCGGCTTTTTATATCAATCCGAGTTCTTAAAAATTAAAATAACAAGCACAATAACCTTATACATTTTTTATTTTATTTTGGAGAGGTATTTACCCCCCTTAAACATACATCTAAAGCCTCCAAAAAATTAAGTTTCTCTAATGCTCCATTTCCTTTTAATTTTATGGTTGTTTTTGTTCACAAAAAATCAATTTTGACAACAGTTTCAATCAACCATAAATAACAAATGAATAATATTCCAAACAATCCATATGGTCAAGTTATAATCCATTATTATGAGTATAACATATCCAAATATCAACTTCATCAAATGGTGAAATTTCTAGAAACATGGGTTTAACCAAACTGACTGCAAACTTGCAAACCTACTATGCGAGAAGCACAACTTCTATACTGATGAACAACATATCCAAATTATAGCTTGATCCAACGGTGGCCGAGGAGAAAACAGTTGGCGACAAAGACTGTCCAGAAGTGTATTTTCCTAGAAATTTTCCTCCCACGATATCTCTTAAATAGGGACTGATATACAAGATCCCTCCAGTGAAAATGTACACTACATGGAGGAGAACAACATATCTGAATGTCGTTCTGATCCAACAGTGGAAGGTGGAGTTATAGCTATCGGATTTTCTACCATCAATATGTCTTCTCTCCAGCCTCTCCCTAAACTCTCTCTTACTCTTACAAGTCACTCCAAGAGAGAAAATAGAATGATATTTATAGTGCTATCATCTTGTTAATTGCACATTTATCCCCACCCCTTTTTATCTTTTATACATAAACTCCTAACCTTCTGTTATTTGAATATTGACCTTTGTTGGTGTTATGTATTCATTGTATTCCCACAAATGTTTTTCTTTTCAACAATTTAGTACTATATTCACTTTTTATTTCATTAATTTCACTATTTTTATCCTGATTTAGGTTTTTTTAATTTAATTTAACTCATTTTATTATTGGTTAAATTTCTCATATTTTAATAACCCAAAAAATTGTAACTGGGGTTTTACATGTATGCTAGTCCAAACATGGCAATCCCCTTACCCGAGATCCTAACATACACTAAATGTATGCTAGTTCATGGTCCAAATCACACTTCTCATATTTCCTTTGTCAGCAATAATTTTATCACTTGGCAATTCATATAACAACCTTTCACCTTGAATACACATACATTCAGAATACTATCCAAAATATCGACATCATTACGCAAACTTTCCTCCTTTTACCTAATATCCAACATTCGATAATTCACATTTCACATCAGTAACATATTAAACCATGGAATTTAACTAGAAAGTATAGGTGCGGATCACCTACCTATAATAGAAGCTCTACTCATGCTCCTCTGCTGCTGCTGCTGCTGCACTACGACTATAGTTCCTCCTGCGAATCACAGGTTTATCTCATAAATTTTTCTCATTCAAGGATATGTTTTATAATAACCATATCTATAGCCAATAGGTCTTTCTTTCAATCATTTCTTTATATTTATGTTTTTCTCATTACACCTATTAATATTGTCATTCTTTGTCCAACCATAGTTATCATTCCTTAATATATATTTGAATTATTACTATTTAAATCTCGAACTGTTACTGTCCAATTGTTACTGTCTAGACATTGGATTGTTACTGTCCAATTTTCTTTCCCTAGCTCTCGGCCAAACTCCAAAATGTTGATTTTCTTTTTTGTTTTTGCGGCAACAATCAAAACTTTCAAGATCAAGCCCCCTTCCTTTTTTGTATACCAAGTCGGCAATCAAGAAAAAAAAAATTCAAGAACACATTTTTTTTTTATGTATATATTGCGTCAAGATCAAGAATTCAACAAGAACACTACCTTATGATTTTATGTTCAACAATTCAAAAGGATGCAAGAACCGTAATTTTTGTTTAATATATGTGGCTGAAACTAATCAAGAAAAAATCAAGAAACAAAAGACACAAATTGAAAGATATAACCTATGATTAGATCTACTCTAATACCAACTGATGCGAACCCTAGTGGAATTGAATGGAATTCGCGAACCCAAGATCTATTTAATCCAAGTTTGCTGAAAATAGGATGAGCTTCTCATAATGGAAGACTTGATCCAAGGCAATAAGACTATAAACCAATCCAATCACAATGCCTACACCTGGGACGAGCAAAAGGAGTATAAATTTACAAAAAAATATTGGTAATTTCTTTGCAGAGTTGGAAGTTCAATCAAGAACCAAGATTGACAACCAAAGGCCTGCAAAATCAGAATATTATTAGCCAAAAAAATTGTGTTGAAAATTATTCTCAAGAGTATTTATACTCCAAGCCAAAAACCCTAGTTTTCCTAATGGGTCACATATAAATCCAATTTAAATAATAATCAACCTAAGCTAAAACTAGCCCAAACTAATTAAAATAATTAAAATAAACAAGTATGAAACCCAAACAAGTGTTTCCTCACAAAATAAAAAAAGTTTAATAGCCCAACTATTTTAATAACACAAGTTCAGTTATTTCCATAATATGTTTGGCAGCAGCAAACGCAACTTCAAATGGATGGTTTTCTCTCGTCTTAAAGAATTAGAAGGCGTGTCATATACTGTTGGAAAGGTATGAAAGTCTAGTTTCTAGTCTAATGGGAATCACCTCAATATTATACCTTCAGCTCCAGTTATGATAAAAAAAGGTAACAAAAGGTCAAACTGACTAAATCTAGTCTTCTTCTCCCAATCATTGTGTAATGGTCTTGGTTCCACCAACAAGCCCCTCTTGAACATAAATAAGATTAATCATGGGTTGATCCTCATTATTTAATATCCTCTTGAAGTCCACCTTAGCCCACGTTTCTTGAAGAAGTCCATTGAAAGCCTTTTGAACCTCTTAGCTCTAAGCCTTATAACTAGACCAACCAGAATCTCTAATGGATCCTTTCATGCTTGGATCGCATCAGGATGCCATTAGCCATAGCTAATCACAACACTTAACCCGACCATCCACCTAAGCTAATCATAATACTCAACTCAGTCATCCATCTAGGATGCCATTAGTCAAAGCTAATCATCATACCCAATCAAATATTCTATGAACAATTTAGTATTCACCACAAGCTAGTAATAGATCTTTCATAATGGATTCATTTTGAAAAATTTATATTATATTAGAAGAGGGTGGAAACCACCTGCCTGTTCCTCCTATGAAGTGTCCTCGTCCAATTAAGGCTCGATCCCAGTCGCACCTCCTGACATATCAAATAATCATTAATCAGTATATTCACATTTAGTAATCATATAAACCATTACCATACATATCCCAAGAATACATATGTCCACATTCAGGTGTCCCACACATCTTATAATCATACAATGAAAGTCATCATATCAAGACCTTTCTCTTAATTTTTAAATGTAGGTCGCCCACGGACGTCCTAGTTTTTAATTCTTATGTTTTGGGGTAAGTTGGGTCAAGTTAAGTCGTTGCTGAATCATCACAAGAATTAAGTCATTCCTAGCATAAAATTCATTAATAAAACTGAGTCGCTGCTGTCACAGAAATTGTCAGGGAAAACTGAGTTGCTGGTGACATAGAAATCATCAATGATGATTGAGTTGCGGCTGACACATGGAATCGTCAGCGAAAGTATAATTCACTACTGACTCAAAAATCATCAATGAAAATTGAGTCTCTCTCGACCCAAAAATCATCAATGAAAACAAACTTCACAGCTGACACATGGAATCATCAGCGAATACAATCCACTATTGACTTAAGAATTGTTAACGAAATTGAGTCACTGCCGACCCAGGAATCGTTAACGGAAACTATGTCACTACCGATTCAGAAATCATCAGCAACAGTTAAGTCCTTTCTGGTTTTACTTTTCCCCTAGGTTAAGCGTAAGTTTTAAACTGTGCTTCCCCCTTACCACATATCCCAACCTAGCAGAACATCACTAATCACATCTAAATTATCACAAGTTATCAACCAACACACAACCAAGTCTCAACATGTACATTTTCCAAAGGTTCCCCTAATCATCACTTCAAGGCCAACACCTAGAGTTGCCACACTCATTCATTTTATGTTTTCAATTGCATCATGACAATATACCAACACAAACAAATAACAATTTCATACTATATAAGGGTTTCATTTCCGTCCTATGACTTGTTTCCGCTAAGGTGTTTATCATTACAAATCCCTTTATGGTTCTCTCTTTTTCTAATGGCAGAACATTGTTGTCCATTTCTACCTAATTTGCCCATGAAATTCATCATTTTTTTATCACAAGAATGTTTATAATAATAAGTCATAAATACATATCCATCCTTTTGGCTTATAATTATACAAGTTCATTCATCATACAAGCAAAATTAAAGCATTGATCATAGTATCAATTCTGATTCAACACAAGCATTCGTTTAGGGCTTTAACAAGATCACAATTCTACACATTCTTTCATTTCATTTCATTTTCACACAAGCTCTCCAATCATATATGCACATTCAATACATTAACATAACATGAATTTTTATTTCAGCTCAAGTATGTTTTTATGAGTTTAACAAGGTCACAATTATGATTTTTATCATTTCATTTCATCTCCTTTCATTATCTCCCTTGACCAGTCCTTAGTTAAGGTTTACTCATCCATATACATCCATTTCTTTTGTTAAGGGTTTTGGAATTATATCCCCCTTCAGCCTCATTCTCTTCAATCTTTATATATAATCCTTGTTAGTCATAGGTGTAAGAACCCTAAGCCATTCCCTTGAGGTTTCCTTCTCCCTTTTGTCCAGCAATCTCAAAGAAACAAGTAAGAAAGTGATGTTTTTTTGTCTAATCCTTGTTAGTCATAGATGTAAGCACCCTAATACCTTTTTGGATGATAGTACACAATAGGAGAAGGGGAAAATCTTGAATTTTGAATCTTTATGCAACAATTAGATGATCAAAATGCACATAAAAAAGATATTAGGTTTAAAATTTCTTCTAACATAGAGATGAGCAATCATGATGAAACCATATTTAATGATATGGTATTCACTCTTCCTTACTCTTTTAAAGCCAAACCTGTCCAATTGCCTTATCTAGATAATGATTGTAAAGAAAATGTGGAGAAAAAGATAGAGATCATTGAAATCAATTAGTTAGAATTTATAGTTGACCAGTAACCAAGTCTTACATTTCCTAAGATAATATTAGGAATAAGTCACCATTTAAAATCTTTGTACATGACAACAAACTTCATTAGTGTACTAGTATAGAGGGTCCTAGTCGATAATGGTGGAACACTCAATATTATATCATCAAGAAGATTGACCACAATAATGTTGATATGATTCCATTTGGAGTGGTCATGTTAGATTGTATAGGAAGAATAAGAGATATTGTAGGAATGTTATAGGTGGATCTAACTTTTTTTTGTGATTAAAGAAAAGACAAATTACAACTCCTTATTTAGATGAGATTGGAAACACGCTAGCATGTGTGTGTTAGCCTAAAGGTCTGTAATCACCTAGGGATTATTTGTTTTTATGATAAAAACATATTATTGTATTTAATGTGTATGTCAAAGTATTATTATTGTAGGAATATTTCTACATCAAATTGAAGCTATGGACTCCTTGGATGTAAACTTGACTTAAAGATTCTCAATCCATAACTTTATGTAATCAAGTCTTTATAAGATTTTATTTGCCAAAAACTTGACACGACCAAAAGATTGATATCTTTTCCTAGGAGTAGGAGTGTCGAAGTAATAAATAACCCGGCAAGACCGGGGTCGAACCACATGGAGGTTAATTGTATAAATTATAAACAACAATAATACAACAACAATAGTAACAACAACAACAATGACAATAATAATAATAATAATAACAATAATAACAATAATAATAATAATAATGATAATAATAATAATAAAGATGAAGAAAAAGAAGTTGATAAGAACTTTGAGATGGAAGATTAACGTAATGATTAAACAATGATAACAACAAATGTCAAGGTTAGAGGATCCACTAATGGTATTTCAAACAAGTATAGTATAAACTCTTATTATTGAATTGGAAACCATACACAAGGAGGTTCCAATCAGATTATAAATTGTTAACATGATTACATTAGTTATCTTATTCGAATAATGCTAATACTTGTAAATGTTGTCAGACATTCATGATTATAACTTATGTTAATAACAAATCAAGTTCCTTTCATAGCTCAGGTGTCGGTTATACCATACAATATGGGCTATGAAAGTGCAGAGTATTTGTTGTACCAAGTGTTATACAACATAAATCTAGATTAACCATTTAACAAGCAAAGTATTAAAAGTGAACAAGATAACAAATATAAAGCATGTTAGTATCCAACGTTAAGGTCCATGTTAAGTTTATATTATACTTATTCTTACACCATTAGTGTACCCTTTTCACCTTGACATAATTAACTTAGCAACACATAATGAAAGAAAGAAACATAAATAAACAAGGAAAGGAAATGAAAAGCATAAGCAAGAAATTAATATAAGCAAAACTTAAGCATTACAAAATATAAAGAGAGAGCAAGAGCATGATCTTGATCTG
>Ga0325414_1001174_pt1 | contig 24633 bp, 8 predicted proteins | sample PopdelMetagenome_8_FD_206183 | JGI IMG/M metagenome (GOLD analysis project Ga0325414, IMG submission 206183) | Populus deltoides microbial communities from Bellville, Georgia, United States - Leaf-PdKOR-R3 | ecosystem: Host-associated > Plants > Phyllosphere > Phylloplane/Leaf | place: USA... | reverse complement strand
GTCAAAAGTAAAATGATGACCAACAACAACTGATATGATCTGATATGGTATCCAACAATACACTAATTTTAGACCGTTAGATTATAGTATTGTTGACCGATAGATCATAGCGTTTTAAATAGTCTTTTAGTAACCATCTAGTTGGGACAGCTTGAAATTAAAAGGTTTCTTTTAGTTTTAAGATAAAATTATATGATTATTAATACATAGCCACTGAGAATTTATATAATTATTAATTTTAGAGTTTGTAGAATTAGTTAAAATATATATAAACTGGCTCGAACATCTATGTTAATAAAAAAATATTCTTTGGATGTATTTTAAAATGTTTTTTATTTAAAAATATATTAAAATAATATTTTTTTTATTTTTAAAAAATTATTTTTCATATTAATATACCAAAATAATTTAAAAACATCAAAAAATAAATAATTAAAAATAAAAATAATTTTAAATTTTAAAAAAATACAATGTCACCGCAAAACAAGCATCACCTTATTTTCAATTTGAACCACACAAAAGTCGCTCTCCTAGGTTGGTCACTTGGAAACCACATCATCATGGACAAGGAACTTGGACAATTCAAGGGCAGGTGAAGTTGCTAGAGATTCTAGTGATGCACATGAATTTATTTGTTTCTGCAACAAACAAAAGATGATTTTTTTTTTTAATCCGAATGTTATTTTTATTTTTTAAAATATTTTTTAAATTATGTTTTATCTAAAAACTATTACATTGATATTTTTTAAATATTTTTTGATAATTTTGATGTGTTATATTAAAAATTAAAAAATATCATATTAATAACTTTAAGAGGTATAGTTCACTGGTTAATCTCTAAGTTTGTTCCCTATAAGTCACCAGTTCGAATCTTACAAATCTCAGAATCAGTAGAGGCATACATGATTGTTAACTTCAGGGTCTGTGAGATTAGTTAAGGTACGCATAAGCGGACCACACACTCATGTTAATCCAAAAAAAAAATATGATATTAATATTTTTTTAATTAAAGAATATTTTTACAAAAATACGCTTCACCACCCACCACCGTATTAAACAGACTCCTCTTTTTTTAACAAACCCGTACATATAATTTGCTCATAAAGGACAAAAGCAAATCGCCAAGCAAACAATTTAAAGTTTAAGCTCCCAGAAAGCTTTGCACTAAAAAACCTCTCCTTTACATGATAATAAACTTAATTCAACTTTTCTTTTTATGATTGTATTTTTAATTTAGTTAATGACGCCTTGTGTTTTCTAAATCTATTCACTTAATTTTTATGCTTTCTGAATTTGTTTAATTAATCTAATTATTGATTTATATCAAATTTTAATGTTAACTATGTATGCTAACTATGTAACATTATTAAATATTTTTCATTTTTTTATTTATGTAGGATTATATCATTAAAAATAAAAATTATCTTAGAAAATATATTAAAGATAATTTTTAATAAAAAAACTTGAGGAAATACAAATGTCATGGTTAAACTATCATCATCATCACTATCATGATGTTTAGTTTTATTTGAAAGCAGCGTTTAGAAACGCGGGCCAGCTCGAGTTTTTAAAAAATTCAAAATTTTTTTTGTTAAAAATTAATATTTTTTTATGTTTTGGATTGTTTTGATACGCTAATCTTAAAAATAATTTTTAAAAAATATAAAAAAATATTATTCTAATACATTTCGGCATGAAAAGCAACCCAATCACACTCTCAAACAAACCAAGATTGATTTCCTTCCATTTTCATTGAAAGTATTGAACTGTTCTCTGTCTCTAAAACACTTTCATAAATTTTTTTTTCAGGTTTACTTTGTTTTATTGTGATGATATAAATGCTTACATGAATATAAAATACATCTCATAATATAAATAATAAAAATAATAATAATCAAAACAATATCCACATGCGTTGTACATATTGGCACTTGCCATAAGCTAGCCATTCCATTAATTAGATAAAGAATAAGAATAAGGATTTGATTAGATAAAGATTAGAAAACAAACAAAAAAAAAAAAGAGTCCTTTGCTTTATCAAAACCCTCCCCCTTTCCTTCCCTTGTAAGTATTATCATCGGCACAAAACAAAAACAATTTACAGAAAATTACAAAATTTACTCTCTTAGATATTTGACTATTAAGTGAGGTTTGATAGCAAAGTTATTATTAAAATCCGAGTCATGGCTGTTCAAGTTGATTGGTTTTATTTTTTTTAGTTAAAAAAAATTAAAAAGAGTCAAATAATGTGTTGTAAAAAATCAATAAAATCAATTTTGAATTAACTATTTAAAAAACAAAATGAGTCTAGATCACCGGCCGGTTTGAACATGTTTTTATAACCATAAAAAAGCCATAAAATACCCTTCATCAGAGTTAAGAAAAAAGTTATTACAATTTATAAAAAATTAGAAAGTCACATATACCTAGATAAATAATTAATGATTAATGGATTGAGTAGAAAGACTAAACTACCTCCACTCAACTTATAATCCTCTTCATTATTTTGGAATAGCACAAAAATCATTACATTGTATTAATAAATAATAAATTTAGAATCAGATAAAAAACATATAATTACATTAAAAAAATATAAATAGGGTTTTTTTTCATGTATGCAATGAAATATTTGAAACGATGATTAAAAATTCAACTAGCGTGTAAGAATAAATTAATTAACCACCAGAATCATTAATAAATGAAAAAAAAAGTTGATGTGACTTGTTCAACCAAGTTGGCAAACAACAAACTAGCTGTCTAACTTGATGATTTGGTTAAAAAAATACATGTCATTTCAGTCTTGTCTAATTCTAGTTTAAATGTGAAAATAAAGAACTGCCAAAGAATTAAATTAAAAAAAAACAATTGAGGGAGTGAAATGAAAAACTAAAGAAAAATTATATTAACCCGAGATAACATACAAAACTTACAACTTAGGTAATGGATACAACCATAATAAGTTGACCCAATTGGATAATTTATCTTTCTTTTTCCTTCCTCGTTATCTTCTCGGTTGGATCTTCACTAGGTTTTAATTGACCACAAATTAGATCAAATCTAGAAGCAATAAAAGAGTCATGAAATAATTTAAGTTAAAACTTTAAAAATATGACATACTATAATGATCAAAGTCAACTTTAATCAACAAATAAAATTTAGAATCTAGGTCAAAATATGATCATAATCAAGCATAATTTTTTTTAAGCTAAGTGATAAAAAACAATGAAATTGTATTATTTATTTATTTGAATTTAAAAAAAAAACAATTATAACAAAGGGCTAAATTACTTTTTTTTTTTTAATTTAGGAGGGATGCATTAAAAAAACCCATCAAATCAACAATTCCCACCAAGAGCTTAACATGGTCTAATAATTTTTTTTGATAAATTTGTGTTACACCTAAATAAAGACTAAAAAGAATTGCAAAAAAAAAACCATAAAAAAACCCAAGTGTGTGGGCCTAACAACCTAGCCTGTCTAGGTATATGGAAAAAAAAGAGCCCATGTCGCGTGCCCAAGCCCTAAATTTTTTTTAAAATTTTTTAAAGGGTATTGAAAAAATAATAATAAATTAGGTGACAAGTCGCCTGCTGAAGCAAATGACGTGTCGCTTGTCTATCCAGAATCCGGTCACCACAGTGGTAGTTGGAAAATTATGGCAGAGATATTTTTGTCCAAAAATACATTTTTTTCAACCTATTTTAACCAAGAAACACCTTATAAACACTCTCGCAACACCTAAAAAACTCATTTACCAACCTAAGAAACTCCAAAAACAACCCCAAAACATGAAATCAAACCGAGTTATATTTTTCTTTTTCGGCCGTGATCTACTTTGTTAGGTAATATTGAGGTTTGAAACAATCACCATTTAACTCCTTTCATCAAATAGAACTTATAGACACAAATATCAACCAATTTGGTGGTCATAATATATATAAAAAAAGAAGATAATTTTCTCTCTTTATGCCAGAATCTAGCAAAACTTTTTATCTCCTTAAAAAACCAAGGACTTAACAAAAATGAAATTGTGTACCAAAATTAACTTAGAAAAACATACAAGACTGAAAAAGGTCTAATTTTTTAAATTAAATGGATTAAATGTATTTTTTATGTCGACTTTAAACACACCACCTATTTTTTATGCCTTTTCTAAATTAGCCCCTTGTCTTTTAATTTTGTCGATAGCCAATAAAATTGATGTAATTGGGTGCTAATTTTGCAACTAAAGGACACAATAAAAAAAAGTTAAGGGACCAAAGTGAAAATAAAATAAAATGGCATAGTTTAGTCCATAGTGCTTTATGAATGCTTGAATAGTGTTTGACACTGATCTAAACACCCTTGCATTTTAGAATATTTAGTTATAGTTATATTTATAGTTATACACAATAAATGTTACATGTTTTCTCTACATACTATTAATTGGTACTCGAGCTACGCTACAAGTCTGTGTTATTTTTCCAGTAAAATATTTTGGCGTCGCTAGCGCGTTTTAGTCCCAACCAACTAAATAAGTTGGTTTTATTTGAATCATATTGAAAAAAAAAAGGGCAACAATAGCAAACGAGAAAACATAAATATAAAGAAAATCGATCAATGAGGACAAAATAAAAACAATACATTATCATTTTGGATTGAAAGGTAAAATTAAAAAGAACCAAACTTTTATAAAAGAGTTAAGGAAAAAAAAATCATAAGGATAATAATAAAATTGAAAACACCAATACATGATAAAAAAAAAAACTTGAACATGTTGAATTTTTCAACATGGTTTTTTACATAAAAAAATCATAAATATAAATCAAAAAACTTATGTACGCATTAAATTAAATAAATCACCAACCATTGTGTAAATAAATGAAAAGAAAAGTAATCATTGATAAATATAAACATAATTGGAAAAATTAAGATACCGATATAGATAAAGATATTTAATATCATAATACGAGTTATCTACCTAGTTGTGTCTAATGAATTTGTTTATGAAAATCAATTTGTAATAGAAATTGACACACACATAAAATTTGTTGAACAAAATAAAAGTAAAAAAAATATTATGCAAGGTTGCACATATTAAAAATATTATAAAAATATTTAATCTATATAAAATATACAAAAAAATAATACAGATGAATCATGCTAGCATCTAAAATAACTAAACACACCCAATATAATTAAAAAATAATCGCTATTCAAAAAAATCTAAAAAAATTCAAAAATATCATAGAGAAAGGGTATTAATTAAAATTTAAAAATTATTCGAAAAACACATATACAAAACCATTAATATAAAAAATAAAAAATAAAAAATAAAATGAGGTCAGATGATGTTAGGCCTGGCTTACCAGGCCCAACACCCTAATCAAGAAAAGGCTCGTGCAGGCCTATAAGGCCAGGCCTACAAAAGCGGGCCTTTATTTTTTTAAGTTTAATGGGGAAACAATACGTCGTTCGCCCTAATTTCTTTGAGAAAAATAGATGACGCGTCATTTGTATCATTAGACAACGCACCGTCTCGAAATCTCAGAATTTGGCTATTGGTGCGGTTGGAAAATGGGGTTATTTGTTTTTTTTTTTACTCGAAAACTTATTCTCAATTCATTTTTGACCCAAAAAACCTAGAAACCCCCAAAAAACCTTGTTAAACCAATCCATAACCTCTAAAAACACAAAAAACCGGTCCAAAACCCAAAACCAAAAATTTTCTTGAGCTTAAATATGTTTTTTACTTGTTTTCAAGGTAAAAGAACACTTAATCATAACCCTCTTCATCATATGAAATCATTTGACACAACAATCGATCATGTTGGTGATCTAAATCTTCTCCAACACCAACTTTCTTTCTCTAAGCTGGATTTCGGCAACCCTCTCTCTCACATCCATAAAAAAAAAAAATTGAAGAAAAAGAAAAATAAAATTTGATATTGAAATGTATTTTTTAAAAAATTATAGGGATCGATGAAACAAATAGCTTAAAAACATGAAGGATGCAAATGAATTTTTTTAACTAATTGCAGGTCTACCATCTAATTTACTCGATTTTTTCATCTTAGTTTTTTTATCTTTCAATTTAACCCTCACCTTAAAAAAAAATACAATGAAGCTCTAATTTTAGCTTAAAAGGGCTGAAATATATTAAAAAAATAATCATGATCAAAATAATTTCTTTCAAAAATACATTATTGTATTTCATACCAAAGATGATAAACAGTGATTGGATGGAAAAAAAAAAACCACGCCCTTTTATAATTATACTTAATTCTAGAGTTTTGTTAATGTGTGATGGTTGATACTATTATTATTTTCATTATACTATTATTATTATTATCATGATAATATGTCGTTTAACTTAATAATAATATAAAAATAAAATCCTTATCCAAGAATAAAACAAAGAAAGCACCTTCCCACGTCCCAATCCTTTTATCATTTTCTCCAAAACGACAAGAAACCTGGCAAATCTTGGAGGCTTGAGAGCCCGCTTGTCTTTGAAGCAAGCTATATCGGATTGCCAAGACGACGACGAAGACTGTCGCCCTTGGCGTCATAGGCTTTCCTCTTCTATGGCTTCTTTTTCATGGGCTTCTCTTCTCAGGATCACCATCTTTCTTCTCCTTGTTGCCGCTGCTGTTTTTGCCTTCTTCACTCTCCCTGTTGAAAAGGTTTCGATTTTTCTTGTCCCCTTGCTCTCTTTAAGCTTTCTCTTTTCTTTTCTGTGTCCGATGGCGCGTCTTTTGATGTGGGTTTCTTTGTTTTTGTGTTGGATTTGTGGGGTTTCTTTGATACATGGCGTGTTGGTTTCTTTTAGTGGTGATGCAATTGTGGGGGGTTTTACTTTTAGGGAAAGTTGTGGTCTTTCGTGTCTGTTTGTGGAATTTCTTGGAAATTGAGGTTATTAGGGTGTGTTTCTGTGCAATGTGATTGTGTCCCAGATTCATTTTTATGTAGGCATATGTGATTTTGAACTGAATCTGATTCTTCGTTCAATGTTTGAACTGATGGGACACTCACCGGTTTTTTTGCCGGCTGATCAGAGACAAAAGATTGTTGCTTTATTGAGGTTTATAAATATGTGTTCTGTTGTTATGGATAGGGTTCGGTATTGATTCAGATTAGTTCTTACTTAGTATTTAACTGTAATGTGATCTTTATTCTCTCTGCTGTCATCTCAGTTTGGCTGTTTATTTTGATGTGGGGAAATGTGGTGAGGTTCGATTGCATGAACTGGACTTTGTTCTGAACAAGTAGATTCATTGTCTTGCACTAGTGGATATTTTTTTCCCAAGTCTCACATTGAGTGTCTTTGGCCTGTGATCATCTCACCGGTTTTGTTAAATTTTGCCGATGATGATTGATTATGCTTTATACTGATTATGCTTGCATTTGTGTATTTACCGGAGAGCTTTTCCTTGCAGATTTTGAAGGATTTCTTGTTATGGGTTGAGCAGGATCTCGGGCCTTGGGGTCCCCTCGTACTGTAAGTCAATTTTGTGTACCCATGTTCCTTGTATTTTTTAATTTTCTTGATATTAAATTGTTTTGTTTTTGATTTCCTTTCCACGCTGTGTATGGCCTTAAATAGTTCCAATTCCTTTTCATTGGGAAACCTGTTGCCTTATGATTTCTCAGATTGTAATCAATCACTTGAGTATTTATGTTTGTAAACCCTTTTTTGTTGTTGTTGCTTTAAATGAGTCAGACACACCAGTCACACAGCACATTGAAATCAATTGACCTTGCAGCTCACTTTTATTTTGCCACTTGCAGGGCTATTGCATATATTCCTCTAACAATCTTGGCTGTTCCAGCTTCAGTGCTTACTGTAAGGATTTATACCATTTCTGATGCCTTTTCCTGCTTGGTTAACTTTCCTTAATAATTTAAATAATCAATCCTTTCATCCTATTGGCTTCTATTTTGCTTATCCGCCCTTTGTTTGCTCTCCCACTTCTGCTATAAAGATCATGCACTCCCAATTCTTTGATTTGGATCTCTCTCCACTTGCATATCTTCAAGTAGTTGTGGAAGAAAACTTATCCTGTATGAGCTCTATTTCTCTTGTAACTTGGTCTCCATATTTCAGCTTGGTGGTGGATATCTTTTCGGGTTGCCCGTGGGCTTTGTTGCCGATTCTATCGGCGCCACAGTTGGTGCTGGGGCAGCATTTCTTCTAGGAAGAACAGTAAGTTATTAGACTCTTGCAATGGTATATGCTTCCTAGTTCCAGCAGCATAATATGCATAGAAGGAGAAAAGGCGCATCCTTTTGTTACTTGTGCTTAATCACTCACCTGAGCTTGCATTTGTTGTTTACTATTAAAGGCTTGGGGAAAAAAGGAAATTTTTTTTTATGTATTTTCATTTCCTTTTGGTTTTCTCTAACTAGCTAGAGGATTTGTAGTTTCCATGTTTGATACTGCAAGTGAGTGTTTAGTTTATGTCTTATTCTGGTGCCTTCAGATTGGTAGATCTTTCGTTGTCTCCAAGTTGAAGGATTACCCAAAGTTTAGTTCAGTTGCAATTGCTATTCAGAAGTCTGGCTTCAAGGTTTGTGTACTTCATATTTGATCCTCAAAACTTCAGTGGTTTTGTTGCTACATATATTTGCAAGTTCCTTGTTATTCCTCTCTTGTCCATAATTTCTAACATGGCTTACTCTTCTCTGAAATCTCTGAAGTTTCTTATTTTGTTGTGCAGATTGTTCTGCTGCTTCGACTTGTTCCTTTACTGCCTTTCAACATGCTGAATTACCTGCTGTCCGTCACTCCTGTTCCATTAGGGGAATACATGCTGGCTTCCTGGATAGGAATGATGGTATGTTCACTCATCCAACTGTACTTGGTGAATTAATTTTAATGCTGTATCGAGATACAAAAGTCTTATGAAATGCCAAATATGTATTTGAAAGAGATTTATTTTCATGTGGATCAATTGAAGGATAGCATTGGTGCTTGATGGGCCTGTTTAATCATGTTTTTGATGTGATGTGGTCTCCACTTTGATTGCCCCTATGTGATATAAACATTAAAACATGTTCTGACATGATTTTTACTGGCATGTTGTGCACTAAAATTTTTTAGTGTGAGGATTACTGACCGAAGGGAGGGAGTCCTCACCCATAGAAGAACAACTAACTTGTTATTATTATGGGTGGTACTTGATGATTTGTGTAATCAGTTGTTATGCTTAGTGCTTTCATTAAGCTTAAGCAATGTTAAGTTTATGGACCAAACATTTCAATTGCTGGCTAGTTTGTCTGTGTATATCCAGAAAACAAAGAGAGAAATTAAATTGGTGTTTAAAAAATGTGAAATTCTAGGTTTTCTTTTGTTTTCAATTCTTTTCCAAAATAGTTATGACCTTCTAATTATGTTAGCTCATGAGATATGCATGGAAGAACATAATTGAGAAGGTAGTGCTGGTTTGAATCACTTCACCGTATCTAACATGGTATTTCTTACAGCCAATAACCCTTGCTTTAGTGTACATTGGAACGACACTCAAAGATCTTTCTGATGTGACTCATGGGTGGAGTGAGTTTTCAACTACTCGTTGGGTAAGGACCCTATCCTTTTGTTACATGCTCGAGTTCGGTTTTGAGTCATTTTCTGATATATAGGTCTCCATTGTTTATTTCTCTCCCTGTTTTTAACCACCACTTCATCTGTAGTCTGATATATTTGTGACTCTTTTACTGTGGATGTAGGTTCTTATTGTATTGGGCCTTGTTGTATCTGGTAAGTTGCAATGATCCGCCAGCATGCCTCTTTATTTTGCTTTGCCTTTCTGTTTTTATTTTTTTGAATGCTCAATTGGAGTTTTGAGTGGTCATAATTTTTTTAATCATTAGGTCACAAAATATTAATGCCCTGTTTAGTGAAAAAGTCACCACCAATTGTCAAGTGCCAATTATAAATACTCAGGATCACTTATCAATTTTGATCTTTTTTGCCATTTTGCTCAAGATTTGAGAACAATGAGGAGATGATGGTACTCACAGGAGTTGGCGGCTTTCATCATATATGAAATGAGTTAAATAGAAGTGAACTCGGAGAATGTTTCCAGGTTTTGTTGAGTCTTGTTTACTGAAAATGTGAACATTGTTTGGTGCCAATTATAACTACTTGGGATTTGTTTATCAAGTTGGATCCTACAGCCACGTGGTTCAAGGCTTTGAGCTTTTAGGACAATAGGGAAATAATGGTATTATAAAGTAGCTGGCGATTGTCAACATATGTCAAGGAGCCAAATGAACTCAATGTATGTGTTGTGTGGTCGTGTCCATGTCAGAGTCTTTTCACCGATTAAGTGATAGTTGGGTGGGATGTAACTCAGTGCTATGATGAACTGATAAAGAAAATGACATGTGAAACAAAAGGAGAAAAAAAGTAACAAAATTGCAGAAGGAAGTGCTCAAGAATTTTTATATGAAACTCTTCTTCAAAGCTATCCATTATATGTGATCATGCAAGTGAAACTTAGAAACTGACCAGTAATTTTCTTTTAACTTTTGAAAATTGGCTCTCAGATTTATGAATGTTAGGGAGTTGCATGGTGGCTTTAGTATCATACATTGCCTCAAATTGAAGTCTAATGACAACTTTTGTTTGACCTGATATCTTGTCTGAACTCTGCCTATGGTTACAATTTTCACTTCTGTTTCTTTGCTTTGCAGTGGTTCTTATGTTTTGTGTTACTAAAGTCGCCAAGTCTGCTTTGGATAAAGCTTTGGCCGAAAACGAGGATCTAGATGTCATTTTGGCACCACCTCAATTACCCATTGTGGCAGATACTTCTGTTAATCTGAACCAGCCTCTCATTATCAAGATAGACCCGTCTGAAGATAACCATGAACAATGAGATTCTTAATTTGTGTAAATTCTTTTCCTACCTCATTTAAAGGCAATGCTCTTATTTTAGTTTGCCATTTAGTGCCTGTTATTTGTTATTCTGCTTATTTGTACAGTAGAAATCTTTTACAAAAAAGTTAAAACAAATAAAAATGTAGCTTTGGATGTAACTGGTTGATCGGCATTTGTTGAAGTGAGCCTATAAATACCTAAGAATGAATGATATAATATTGTCTTCAATGCGATTTGCCGCATTTGGAACAATTTTGGAGTGAATCATGTTATTTCAAAGCAACACGAAGGACTTAGGACATGTCCTTTCTGTTCCACTCTATTTCCCGAAACAGTGTTTGTGTTAGAACGTATGCTTTTATAATTTATCTAACCTGAACTCAGGGTTCTATTCTTAACAAATGTTGTAACCGAACTTACGAAAAGAAAATAAAGACCATGCGTGGTCTGGATCTCCTTGGATCATCGCATCCTTTCAACTATGGATTCTTGAAGGTCAAGTTCTGATGACTGAGTTTGTTTATAAGAGTATTTTGGTCATTAAATCAAACAAAATTTTTAAGTATAAATGTGTTTCGTTTCTCTAAGCTATACTCTTCACCCATTTCTTCAACAACACTCGAATCTTTGCATTCCAATTTTCAACGCTCCTCTCATCCTTCAATTTGCAAAAAAATAATTAAACACCCACCAAAAAATGGGCCTTTCATGGAGCAATACTAGAAGAAGAACCACCACTTTTTATCACCCACCGCCACCGCCACCACCTTGCTGTTATCATCATCACGCGGAACCCATCTCTCTCCTTCCTCCTCCCCCACCACCACATCAAAGTCACTACACCACCATGCACCAACCACCACCCTCACAATCTTATCCTCCACCCAACAACCCTTATCCTACCCACATTCCACCTCCAGTTCACCACTACCGCAATTCCCACCATTACCACTCATGCAACTATGCAAATCACCAACCTTTTTATTATACCTGTCATCATCAGCCAACTAGTGGGTGGTCTCCTGTAATCAGACCTTACGTGGGTTTTGCTTCTACTATTACTGCTGCTACTGCACAACCAATTCTGCCGGAGCCAGCTCCTTTTGTGGATCATCAGAACGCAAAGAGGGTTAGAAATGATGTCAATATTAATAAAGATACTTTAAAGGTTGAAATTGATGTTTCAAACCCTGATCATCACTTGGTTTCTTTCGTTTTCGATGCATTATTTGATGGGAGGTTAGTGTTTGATTTGCTAGTGTATGATTCTTGGTTTTGTTGTTGAATTCTTGATTTTGCTTTGTTAAAGGAGAGGTTTCTGATACATTGGTTGTTGGTTACATGATTCTTGATTGAGGTTTTTGCTTCTGTTGCTAAATTAACATGGAGGATTTGTTTGCTTAAGAAAATAAGTCAAGATTCAATCTTGTAATTTTTATTAGCTACGAGCTCGGTGATTGACTATAATGAATCCCTATAGTAAAATCTGAGGGTGAGATTTTCTAGTGTTTTGAGTGACTGAATGAATTGAAACAAGATTACGAGTGACCATCTCCGATAAGGAATGATCTCAATTTAGATTATCAGGTGACCTTTTTATGTTGAAAACATTGAGTTGTGCAAATCTTACTGAGTTTTCACAGTGTGATTTTGATGGTAATTGGGGCTTAGGATGATATCTCAAGTGATAGTGTGGGTTGACGGAGGCCTTGATATACACCATAGACCTCAATACCTCATGCATTTTATCTCTTAATTGTTGACTGTCCAGAGTGGTTTTGACGGTGGAAATGAGAGTAGTGAAGGGTTTCAGAAATGAAATTTGCAAGAACGAGCCAAACAGGGAAATTTGAAGGGATTAAACGTAGACTGACAAGACCATAACCAAAGCCTGAGTTTTTTTTTCCCGTTAATGATGTTCTCGTTGAAATATATAGCTCTAGAGATACTTGGAGATCGTGAACTGTGGTTGCTTATACGCTACACAAGCTGCCCATTTTTTTCATATGTTTTGAGATATAAATTAGTAAATTTAGGTGAATAGTCCTTGTTGAGAGGTGATTAGTGAGGAAAGATAGTTTAGCCTAGCTAAACTGCTTGATTTACCCTTTGGTTTCAGCATCATTCTTTGTGTTTATGGTTGTATTACATCATAATGTACTACAATTGTAATCAAGGCTTTCTTGGTCTGTATAGTGACCCGAATACTGTTCAAAAGTGCCATATGATGCCTTGATTTTTCATTATATAAGCTCAGTAGAAAATGTTTTAGTTTACCCTTAGGTTTCAGCATCATTCTGTGTTTACAGTTGTATTAAATACAGCGTAATGTACTACAATTGTAATCAAGGTTTGCTTGATCTGTATTAAATACAGCGTGTGTAACTACACAGTTTTTTCTCATTTTAGAAAGACTGGCAAAGTTAATATAGTAAAAGTTTCACCATCTTGGCTTTATGATATCAGAATTAACTCATGCCAAACGATTACCACAAGATCGATATGAATGAAATCGCATTGTGAATCAGTTGTAATATTTAGGATGACCGGAAATATTCACACATTGATTAGTGAATTAGCTGGATATTAGTTGGATTTTGTTCTTCTCTCTCCCCTCTCATTTTTGACCTTTTGAAAGGAGTATCTTCCTTTTTCGGGTGGGCTTGACTGGATTGTTGTGCTGACCGGAAGAAACTTATCATTCTGCATGTATGCAATTTCTATATGGTGATTCTCTTTAGTAGTTTATTCTCCATGCATGATAGACAATAGCGATATTTTTTTTTTCCGGTAATTTTAAATGTATCCTATGGCAATTAGCTATATAGTCAACCTAGGACAGAAGAGTTAGAGATCATAATCGTACCACTTAGGCTCGAGCTTGTCATAGACCTTAATTATAATGTTCTGTCTCAATCCAGTTGACCTCGGATGTAAGCACAGGCACTCGTTTATTCTAGGAAGACATTCACATATTCTAATAAGTGAAAATTTCAGCTACATTTATTTTGATTTTCCCAGATCTTTTCTAGGAAAGCATTTATATGTGGACAATACCGATGTATTACTGCTGCAATGTTAATTTTCTGAAGTGAATTTTGTTCTATTAAAATCTCAATAGCATCAATCTGAATTATGGAATTGGGTGAGAAGTTTGCACTTCTAAAGTAGCAACTTCAAACTCTGCATGTTTAAAAAGAAAATCCAAATGTTACAACATGAGAATCTCATTGGGGTTATTTCATACGAGAACCAAAGCACTGGATCCCTTCAGAACACTAGAAACACCAGCAATTAACAAGAAGCTGTGTGCCAGTTTTCTAATCACACACACAAGAGACCTTGCAAGGATTTTTTTCTTAAATCTAATACCGCTTGTTTTGTTTTGTTTTTAATAACAGCATTACGATTTTCTACTTTGCCAAGGAAGAGCAGGATTGTAGGTTCGTTCCTGCATTTCCTGAAGCCCATTTGCCTGTGAAAATCTCCTTCCAGAAAGGTCTTGGCCAGAAATTTCATCAGCCTTCAGGAACAGGCATTGATTTAGGCTTCTTTGAGTTGGATGATCTCTCAAAATCATCACCTGAAGAAGATGTTTTTCCACTTGTAATAGCTGCTGAAACATACTTGCCAGTTGACTTAACAAATGAAAATGATGATTCTGTGCCGAACACACTTCGCCACATGCAGATTACTCAAGCTGTTCTCGAGAAGAAAAATGATGACAATTTCCATGTCAGAGTAATAAGGCAGATTCTATGGGTTGCTGGAGTTCGATATGAGCTCCGTGAGATATACGGAATAGGAAGCTTGGCAGCTGAAGGCTTTGATGACAGTGACCCAGGGAAGGAGTGCGTGATTTGCATGATTGAACCTAAGGATACCGCCGTGTTACCTTGCCGACATATGGTGAGAGTCTGCCCTTTATCCTGTTCACTATTTTAAGACATGGCTATCAATCATAAGTGAGAAGCACTATGTAGTGCTCTCGCATTCAAGCATAATGATTCCACACACTATTAAGGGTGATATCAGGAAGGTTGAATCTCTTATGCTTGAACTACACATCTTAAATTGACTGTTTAATTCCAGGCACATGAGTGCAAGTTATGTGATCTCTAGAGTTTATTTAGTGGATATATCTCTCAGTCCCTCTCTCCCTTTCACTTGAGCAGTCATTGTCCATTTATAGCGATAAGTTCGGCTCAGTATTAATATTAGTTTATGTGGAAATCTAGACTAGAAAAGTTTTTTCTCTGTTGTTAATATTCAGCAATTGATGTGCATGGAGTTTGTTCAAAAAGGTTTTTCTCAAGAGGTAATATTCTTACTACTTCTTTCTAGTGTCTGAATTCCTTGAGGAAACATTTCTGTACTCTGCACGTTGTTACAAGTTCAAATCTCTGTTTCCCTTTCCTTTTTATTTAAACCTCTATTCCTTTGTTCTCAAGTCATGTATGTTGTATCTTTTCAGTGCATGTGTGGCAAGTGTGCAAAAGAATTGAGGCTTCAATCAAATAAGTGTCCAATATGCCGCCAACCGATTGAGCAACTCATAGGGATCAAGATAAATAGCAGTGATCAATGAGAAACTGTGTTTTCTCATATAAAGTTGGATTTATGGTATAATGGTTAACTTTTTTTCCCTTATGAATGTGTGTTCTAATTTATCTTCTTCTTTTTTATATATATATTTTTATCATTTTTGTTTGTTCTTATTTTATATATATAATTTTCTTGTGTCTTTGTACAAGAATACTTTGTAGATCCAAAACTTCCAAAGAGAGAATTTACTAACAGTAAACATTAAACGAATCTTTAGCCACTTGTATTATTGCCTTTATTTATATGTCCATGAAGCCACTTTTATTACTTCGATCATCTTATTCTTCCAAAACGTGTTTTTAAAACCATTGTATGGTATGCATCAATTTGGACATTATGTACATGAGGTGAAGTGGCAATCATTTTCCATCTCATCCGAAAACATGGTTGATGTAGTCCAGGAATATCAAATATCTATGTTTTTGCATGTCGGTGCCAGGACAGTTTGAAGTTTTCCATGAATATGAGGTATCTGCATTAAAGTTAGGATTCGTGGCTGTTTCTTATTTCTCTTGACACAGTCCACACTCCCAACCTTCATCATTGAATCCAGTTACTGTTGACATGTATCCATCATGTGTGTCTGTAAAATTGCTATTTTCATATGGGAGTTGAACATGGAGATTCGAAAGCAAGAAAGAGAAGCTGCAAACAGTTTGACTGAATGAACCCACTTGTAGCCTGTAGGTCGACAGTAGCAGCCTTTTCTCTTTGAGCTTACAGCCGAAAAGAGAGGCTGAGAGGGAATATTTGCCATCGAAGATAGAATTGAAGGGGAAAAATCGAGAATCTTCAAAGCTTATTTTTTACCTTTAGTGATATGTTAACGATCAGAGAATACAAAAGCTATGCTTTGATATCATTGTTTGCGCAGTATTGCTTGCCAGCGAAGGATGTAGATATTTCTCCTAAATTGCTTTGATTATGCATGCAGGTGTCTTGTATTAATTGTGCCTTTTAGAACGCCAGACTGGACTCATTTTTCTGCAGTTTTTTAGACCTTGAAACTCTCCCTTTGATGTCTTCTCAAGTTTTGTAAGATCTGGTGTGTACCTGTAGCGTGTTAATTGGTCTAACCATTGCACTCGTATGGTTTTGCATAAGTGATCTGCATGCAGTTCATATTATTTCTTTAATTTTGCAAGATACTTTAGATCATTCAGGACATGGTTAACGTTTTATGGAGGGAATCAGGAGACCTCTGTTGCACTTCATTTAAACTTATCCAGATTCCTTTCATCCTGTTGAACAAGTCTTGTGTTGATGCCAAATGAAGTCTTGAACTACTTGCTCTGCCCTGCATTATGCTGTTTGATACACAGTGCGCCTTTTTCTTTTTACATCTGTTTTCTTTCGAAAGAGAGGTAAGAGGACACGGGAGTGGTGGGGGTAAGGCTAAAAAAGAAGGGCATAAACTTGTTTAAAGGGTGAGGAAAAAGGAAGAAGGGCATGAAATTGTTTTCTATCTCTGTTTAAGGACTTTATTAAAGCTATAAAATAGTCTCTCCTTCTTTAATTAATCTTGATATTCCGCTAAAAATTGTCACAATGTTTTCTTTGCTTTCATGACCATCTAGATTAAAGAACAAGAATGAAGGTTATTTTACTGTTAGGTCTATGCCACAGTTGAAATTGTGGCTGGAATGAAAAAGTACTATTTCTTACGCACAATTCAAAACCCAGCATACCCCTCCATTTGCCAATCAGAATGTCAATGACTGCATTTTCCTTTCACTTGGCTATGTGCCATCAGCATCAAGAATGAACGAAAGCAACAAGCAACTGTCATTCCTTCCCACAAATTAATCTTTGGCTTCTGCCATTTCCAAACCACGGAATTACGTACAATGCATTAATTTGCCATGAGGAGTCGGTCATTATTAAGAATTTGTTCTTAAGTCACAATCATTTACTTCGAGAAAAAGGCTCGGAGGTACAAAATTATAGTATTAGCTAGGAATGATCATGGAAACAATTTAACTTTAATTTTGAATTCGGTACCACTCGCTCCCCCACCCACAGTACAGTGGAAAATGCCATTTTGATGGGAGATGTTGCTCTTCTTGATGTTGCTCATCTGAGCACCATTGACATGCATGCGTTTGTCTGAATCAGCTAGGGATGATGGAAAAATCACTGAGATAAATATCTAGGGGAGATAGGTATCTAAAAAGGAATAGATAAAAGTGGGAAATGTACTCCAAAATGGGCATGGTGGAAAGGGTCCTTATGTGACAAGTCCTGGCAAAGATGTAAAGGAAGATAATGGAGTTACAGTGTGCAATGCCCTTGTACATATAAGTCAAACCTGCCATTAAGTTTCTCTTACCATAATGTTATGGGAAGCTTTTAATTTCTTGGATTCATATGATGATGCTGAAGAGTGGCTATGCCTAAGGGTTGTGGCTCTTGGTGATATGACTCCTAATGGGAGTGTGAGAGAGAGCATAAAAAGGAGAGGACAAAAAACTAGAGTCCGGAAAATTAAAGACTTCCATTATACATGGTCAAAACTTGTAGTACCTCTATTATTATTTACCCATATAGACAAAAAATCTAGAGCTAGAACGAAGAAAGATTGTAGAGGGATCATGCATGTGATGGTCATGGCAGCCTCTATAGATCCAAAATAAATATGGCCTTCCAAGCCATCCATCAATATATATATAGTCGTACATATTCTTCCTCTCATCAACCAGTCATTATCCACACACCATGTGATTCCCTGCACATAAATAGCAGTTCCTGTGCCTAGTAGCCTAGGTGTTTCCTCTTAAGAACTAAAGAGACAAAAGAAAGTAAAGCCAAGCCCAGAAATGGCTGTTAGGGTTCTTAAATTCATTCAAATTTACCCAACAACCGTTCCCAAATATAACACTCATCGTACCAAGTGGGTGTGGGTGTGGGATATGTGGCTTGTTTAAAGACTTGAAAAGGGATACATATTGGCACACATGAAAAATAAACATACAGTATATACATTTTGACCTTCTTCAATACGACATAATTTTTAGCATGTGTAATTACCCAGGACGCAGCGTCTCTTTTGCTTAAACAAGGGCAGGAAAGATACCTGGTTTATGTCATTTGTCGGCATTCAAGAACCTTTTTTCAGGTAAAGTTGCACAAGGGTTTCTTACATCCCTATCAATCCCAGCCCGACTTGAGGAGCTCAACTCCTTGGTCACCTGCTGCTCCGGTTTTTAAAATAAACAGGATGGAAGTTGATTTGCCCAGCCTTGAGAATTCAATCCTGAACCTGGTTCATCCAGTTAATATTATTTTGTATTGATCCGAATCAATCCAACTTAACCCGTTCTACTTATGACCCAAATCTTTAGACCGGAATATAAACCAAAAAACTTTAGTTACATCACGATTTATGCTATTAAGAAGGACAGCAACAGCTTGGTGGAAAAGAAGACTTGAAAACAATAAAGAGAATAGCCCTACAAACGTGATATTGTTTTCATCTTTAGGCTAAGTTCGGAATAGCTTTCTTCACCTAACTGCTCTCAAAGTAAGACATGATTAAACCAAAAGAGCTTTCATTACTTACTTAACTTGACCATGGCCACTTTCTTTTTAAAAGTTCCTTCTCTCAACAAGATAAGTATGCTTGGTTTTTATTTTCTTTGCCAATCACATGTTAACAGTCCTCCTCTGCTAGACCTGGTATCCATTTTTTTAATCAATAAAGGAAAAACTGGTGCTATCTATTATATCTAGCCAACTTTTAGCTTGTTAAGCAATTCTTAAATCGTTTTCGAAGAAATTTAGCTGTAAAAGTTGATAGCGGCATGTATAATATAGTATGATTACGGGCACATCTACACCTTGAGAAAGGGCTAACGCTCTCGGTGCCTGTTTGTCTCTACGTGCATGTTTCCGTTTTAAATTGTATTTCAACTCTGAAAAACATCGTTTTAAAGCTTCTTGACTTGAATCATACACAAACAAATTTATGAATGCTTAGTTTGAACAGTAAGTAGACATATATGTATTTATGGAATGTACAGCATTATTATTTGTAGATCGGATCCTCTCACCATGTATCAATTCGAATATAAATGATGTATTGAAGAAGAATCAATGGAGGAAACACATCGTACAAGTGGGTTCGAAAACATAGCCTTCTTGGCTTGTCATCAAGTTATAAGCACGATTGAATCCATGTACTTCTTCAGAGAGTGTTCTTCAAAATTAGGCCGATGTACCTACTAATATTGACGGTGCCTTGTTGGCTGAGAGAAGTCAGTGCTGCGACAACCAGTGAGAGACGGGTCACTGCTGAAGCAAAGGGGTCACTACTGTACTGCTACAAGAAGATTTCATTTTCTTGACAGCTTCGAACACCAAATCCAATTGAGTAATTTGTCTTTGTTCGTGGTGACATGAAAATTAGGCCTGCACAGGTATATTTAAGAACTTAAATGGCATGGGGTTAAAGCAACGAATGGGCTGGGATTAGGCCTTCCAGATGTAGACCGGAGTTGGAGTTACAAGATAGAACTCGAAATTCAACTCGATTTAAGACTCGGATCATGGGATGACTCGCGGGTTGATGAATCAATTCAAACTATTTTTATGTTTTTTATTAAAAAATTAAAATCAATTCTAATCAAATTCTATGTTGACGAACTGTTTCTTTTTCTGAACTGTTTTTTGTAAGCTGATATTCATTAATAAATGATAGAATATCTGAAAAGAATGGGAAAAAAGAAATAGTGAAGACCAATTATTATGAACACTAAGATAAATCTTGAGTACAATAGACACAAACAAACGAATAAAAACAACAAGGAAAAACAGATTTTTATCTTTGATTGTTTGTCTAAAAGCAGACAACGTGCATGAATCTCCAGAATTTGTAGATCAAGTTCAGCCAGCATGTAATATTTTTTTTGCACATGATTTAGGGCTTTTATTTTTTATTTTTCCAAATAAATGCAATTAAATTTATTTATACATGGATTTTGATATTGCTTAACTATTGACACGAAGATAGAGAGAATTTAAAAAGAAAATTGTAATGAATATCTTTCATTCTTTCTCCAAAGTTTGGTAGAATCCAAGAATCTTCAAGTGACTTTAAAGTAAAATGGAGTTATCTTGATTACCATTCAGATCAAAGTTTTTTTTTTTTTTTTGCTAACAATTCGAAGTTTAATGATGACATAACAGGTGAATTTTAAAAGCAAATAACCAAATCAGTGGGTATTTTGTTTTAACTTTAAAAAAGTAGAAAGCTTAAAATTAATATTTAAAAAAAACAAAATAAACTAAAAAAATAATCAAAATATTGTTTTTTTTATTGATGTTATTTCAGATTTAAACTGGATTTTACTTAATCAATCACACCATTAAAACCTTTAATTAATATTTTATCAAATTCAATTTATATCAAGTTAAAATCTAATAATTTTTAGGACTAATCTACCCAAGTATCAAACCGGGTTCGACAATTATAGTTGTAGAATGAGCTAAATGGGGTTCAAGAAACATTAATCCAAATCCAAGAAAACATATCCCAGTCCAAAACATTATGCAAGACGGTGTGTTAGTGATTTGGCTGGAAAAGTCAATGCTAAATGTTTAAAGTAGTGGGTATTGTTTTTAAAATTTATTTAAAAATATATTAAAATAAATTTTTTTATTTTTAAAATTTACAATAAAAAAACCCAAGAATGAACCTTAGCGATAAACTACTCCCTCCTAATGTGATGATAAATACTCGAATGCAGTGTTGAAGCACAATAATTTACAAGCAACCTAAAAGCCCCAAGGAATTAAATGGCAATATTTAAGACAGCCACCCGATTTGGGGAGAGAATCTGAAAAAGAGATCATTCACGTATGATGATAATGGTTATCAAAAATTAAAAACAAATCTGATCATACCATGCCCCCCATTAATTATTACCACTCTCTCTCTCTCTCTCTCTCTCTCTCTCTCTCTCTCACGTGGTAAAACTAACTGAAGAGTGAAGAGGCCAGGCCAGGCCAAGCCAGGCCAGGCCAAGCCAAGCCAAGCCTTCATGTAATGGTTCAATGGCTTCTTAGTCAAGATGTAAGAAAAGATTGTGGCAGTGTTAGAAAATCTAAAGCTGGCAACAGGGCAAGCAGCAGTAGCTAGCAAAATATGCACACCAATAAATAAAGCACCAAAAGAGAGAGTGAAGCCTTGCAAGCATCACGCTCTCTCTGCCACTCCATCTAATTTGCTTCTACTTCCTCACCCGCTGTCTCCCTCTCTCTCTCGCCCTGAAATAGATGAAGCAGAGCCAGAGAAATCTAATGTGCACCCAAAGCTTTTGATGACCCCCCCCCCCTCTCTCCAAAGACTGAGCCTTGTTGTTGTTGTTGTTGTTGTTGTTGTGTGACTTGTGTCTCCTAACTTACTCCGCTCAGAGACTTAGTGAGACTCATTTGTTCTCTCTCGTTTTTCTTTGTTCCTGTGTGTGATTTTTCTTTTTCAACTAAAGGCCCAAAAGAAAGAACAGAGAAGAATCCATTGTGGGAGTTCTTGTAAATTTTAGCTCCTTCTCTCTGTTTCTCAGATCTACCAGCCAGCTACCCTTTTTTCTCTTTCTAGTGCTGTACCTTTGTGTTTGTTTTACTTGAGTGGAAAAATATGAGTAAAGAAGAGTTCTTGAAGATCCAGGTACCCATTTTCTCACTTCTTTCTTCACCCATTTTCTTCAATTCCTTTGCTCATCTTCACTCAAGCTTGTGTTTTTCCCTTTGGTTTTCTTCTTGCTTTAGAAAATCTTGGTTCTCTTTCGTTCTATCTTATTTTGTAACTCATTATATTAACAACCTTGTCAATTAGCATATTTTTTTTGTTGCTTTATTTTCGATCTCTCTTTTCACTTTGCTTGTGCATGCAGACTTGCGTTCTCAAAGTGAATATCCACTGTGATGGATGTAAACAGAAAGTCAAGAAAATACTGCAGAAAATTGATGGTATTACTTCCATTTCTAACATATCTAGCTAGCTCCATTCCCTATACTCTCTTGAAAATGCTACATATCTGTTCTCTTGATTTGGATACTCAAATTTTGATTTTTTTACCCGTTGGAGGACTGATTTTTCTGTCTCAAGTTCTCCCCAATCCTCTTTCATTGCGCACTGTTTCTTCTAGTTGATTGTTTTTGGGGACATGGTTTATTTCAGGGGTTTTCACTACAAACATAGACTCAGAGAAAGGGAAGGTAACAGTTTCAGGTAATGTAGACCCGGCTATACTGATAAAGAAACTTGCAAAATCAGGTAAACATGCTGAGCTTTGGGGTGCCCCAAAGGGAAACAACAATAACCAGAACCAGACAGCCAACCAGAACAAGAACATGCAAATTGATAATGGCAAAGGAGGTAACAACAAAGGCCAAAAGGGTAATAACCAAAACAATAACAACCAGCAGCCCAAAGGTGGCCAACCAACCCCTCAGCAAATCCAACATCTTCAGCAGCTACAACAGTTTCAGCATATGAAAGCATTGCAAGATATGAAGTTGCCTCAAATGAAGGACATGAAAATGCCTCCTAACCAGCAGCAGCAGAAAAATGTAAAATTTGCACTTCCTGAAGATGATGACATGACTGATGATGAGTATGATGATGAATCTGATGATGAGTATGATGAAGATGAGCTTGATGATGAGATGGATGACCCTCGACATCCATTTAGTCGGATGAAGCAAATCATGGGTAATGGCCCTCAAGGTCCTAATAACATGATGATGAATGGTATACCTCCCCAGCTCCCGAACGCCCAAAAGGGTGCTCCAAAAGGTGGTGCCGGCCCTGCCGGGGGAGGTGGTAATGGAGCTGTGCCTGTTCAGATAAATATGGGTGGTGGTGAGGGTAAAAATGGAAATGGAGGGAAAAAAGGTGGTGGTGGTGGTGGGGGGGGAGGAGGAGGTAATAATGGAAGTCAAAATCAAGGTGGCAAAAATGGTGGTGGAAAGCCACAAGATGGCAAAAATGGTAATAATGGAGGTGGTGCCGGTGGTAACAAGAACAACAATGGTGGTAATGGTAACAACATGCAAATGAATGGGGGTAAAAAGGGAAATAATGGGGTTGGTGGTGCTCTGAATGATGGATTTCAGAAAATGGGCGGACCCCAAGTAAACATGGGCCAAATGGGCGGCATGCCCATGGGCCAAATGGGCGGCATGCCCATTGGCCAAATGGGCGGCATCCCTGCAGTGCAAGGTCTGCCAGCTGCGGCTGCCATGGGTGGTGCAGCCGGTGGTGGCGCTAATGGATACTTTCAAGGAGCTGGACCGGATCTCCTACCTGGTAACCCATACCACCAGCAGCAGCAGCAGCAGCAGATAGCAGCAATGATGATGAACCAACAAAGGGCCATGGGTAATGAGAGGTTCCAGCCCATGATGTATGCTAGGCCCCCAACTGCTGTAAATTACATGCCTCAACATCCACAGCCATACCCGTATCCATACCCATACCCATACCCGCACCCGCACCCAAATGGGAACGATCAATATACCAACTTTTTCAGTGACGAGAACACCTCAAGTTGTAATGTTATGTAAAGGCTCGCAGCTGCTGCTGGTGGTGGTGGTTCAGGTTATAGATTCAACCGACTTGGAGGGACTAGAAAGTTATGAATGCCTATACATGCATGAAAATGGGTTTTCATTGTAGTTTTAATATTTTTTCCTCTTTGATTTTTTCCCTTTTTTATATTCTGTTTTGGTCCAAGTGGAATTAGGGTTTTTAATTATGACCAAAGGGGGAGTAATTATAGATATAATATATATATATTAATATATTTTGAAGTTTCTAGGAGTAGTACTCTTCCATGGAGCTGTTTATATGTTCTTATTATATATTGCAAAACAAAAATAAGATATAAGATAAAGGAGGAGGAGGATGATGAGGAGCTACAAAGAAAAAACTCCTCTGCCTCCTCTTCCCCATTCCCTCCCCAATTCTTCCCCGCTGTTTTAGACTTCACAGTGCCTCACCACCCCCACAACCCCTTTTGTCCTCTTGCATTTATCGAACTGTTGTTTCAACGCCAGTGATCCTCATCATGATCTCGTGAGAGGTGGGCCTCACCCTAGGAGTTTGGTTATTGGAGGGGTGGGCCCACACGTCATTTATCTAGGGTATCGGACCCTACTCGTAA
>Ga0325414_1001169_pt1 | contig 24672 bp, 14 predicted proteins | sample PopdelMetagenome_8_FD_206183 | JGI IMG/M metagenome (GOLD analysis project Ga0325414, IMG submission 206183) | Populus deltoides microbial communities from Bellville, Georgia, United States - Leaf-PdKOR-R3 | ecosystem: Host-associated > Plants > Phyllosphere > Phylloplane/Leaf | place: USA... | reverse complement strand
ACCTAACCGTTTCATTGAAACTCGCAAACCATTTGAATTGATTTTATCTGTGGAATGTTATCTTCATATTATTGTAAATGTAATGTCATTTTCAACTCTGCTGAGTAATGTTTGGTACTATGGATAACAAAGGACACTAGATAGGATAATTCTTTTTATATAAAGTAGTTTGGTGTATTTTAAAGGGTATAAAAATTAGTTTTTTTATTTTTTTCACGAGGTTAAACCGGGTTAATATAAAGATAAAAATAATTATTGTTATAATTTTAAAATCTAACTAAAAGGCCGATCTGGGATAAAGTTCGAGTCACATATTGGGTTCATCATTGACTCTGCACAAACTTAAAGATAAAAATAATTATTATCATAGTTTTAAAACTTAATTTAAGGGTCGATCATAGGCAAGACCTAAGTCACAAATCAGGTTGATCATCGACTCAGGTCAACATCATGATAAAAGTAATTATTATTATTATAGTTTTAAAATTCAACTCAAGATTGACCTGGTACTAGGCTTGGGTCACGACACAAGTTGATCATTAACCTAAGTCATCATCAAGATAAAAAAAAAAAAGTTATTATTATAATTGTAATACCCAACTCAGGAATTGACCTAAGGTAAGGCCCGGGTCACAAGCTGGGTTGACAGTGAACCGGGTCAATGTAAAATGGTTATTATAATAATTTTAAAACTCAAGTTAGGGGTCGACTCGAGGCCCGAGTCGTGGGTCAAGTTAACCATTGACCCGGGTCCATGTAAAATGGTTATTATAATAGCTTTAAAACTTGACTCGAAAATCGACTTAGGGTTAAACCTAAGTCGTGGGTCAGGCTGATCATTGATCCATGTCAATGTAAAATAGTTATTATAATAGTTTTATACTCATTTCGGGGGTTGACTCGGGGCTAGGTCGGAGTCACTGTTAAGGTTGAACATTGACTTGAGTCAACATAAGGATAAAAATGATTATTTTCACTATTTCAAAACCCAATTAGGATGTCAACCTGAGGCAAGGCTGAAATCACGAGGTTAGGATGGTCATCCTGGATGACCCGAGACAGCATAACATTAAATTTGGTTATTATTATAGTTTTGAAACCTGATTTATGATTCATTCCTGGGTAAAGCACGAGTCATGGGTTAGGAGAGTCAACATAAAAATAAAAATGGTTATTATCATAACTTTAAAACCCAACTTGGGGTCGACTTAGGGCAAGACCTAGGTCACGAGTTGAAAGGGTCAACCCATATTGACCGAAGTCAATGAATGAATAAAAGTAATTATTATTATAGTATTAAAACTTAACTTGAGGGTTGACCCACGATATATCCTGGGTCGCAGGTCGGGAGGGTAGAAAAAAAGAACCAAAGCAATCTTATTTTGACCAAAAAAATTCAAAAAAAAGTTAGTAGCATTTTTTCATGTGTTTTATCTTGAGTTGACCGGGTTGAAGGTCGGCCTAAGTTTTTGACCAGGTTAGGTTGGATCAATCATTCCTCTATTTTTTATTAATCTTGAACCAGTCCATGTTTTAGGTTAACCGAGTCTTGTCCAATGTCTACAAAACACAAAATAAGATAAAAATTATTCAGTCGAGACCAAAACACACCAAACCAAACACAAGATAAAATAATTATTTATTCAATCATGTCTAGTCCAATCAATATTATCTAGGATATTAAACACTATCTAATTGTTTGTTTAATAATTGTGTTGAAATTGATTTTTAAAAATTTACCTCTAAGAAAATATTATTTAATTAAGATATTATTTAATCTTTAAATGTAAGTTAGTATGGAATAGAATTATTATTTAATTAAGATTATTAATTTATTAAATATTAATTTATTAAGATTATACTGTATTTTTTGTTTGATAATTGTTTAGATAATATTTTATGTTTTTGAATTTCTTATATTAAAATTATCTAACAATACTTAAAATATCAATTTAAAACTCTTTTAAATAAAAATCATTTTTTAAAATTTATCCTCAATCTCCAACACCAGCTATATTATACTAATTTTAATTATTTTATGAGTGAAACAAAGGATTTTTCTTTTTACATGATAATATCGATGAAAAAAGATTATAAAGAATACATTTTTTGAAGTTTCTAATTTTTTTAAGTAAAATGATCATCTTTTTATATATCAAAATCTAATATTTTTAATACAGTATTTAATACTGTGAGTTATTTGTTTGGAATAACTCAATCGAGAATTTTATTTTATTTTATGGCAACACTTCCTTTCACAGGAGTCTCAAATCTAACATTCACATTTTTACATGATAACACATTAAGTGTTAAAAAAATAGCTACAAATTGTTTTTTTCAAATATGGTTACTTTACAAGAATATAAATAATATTATATTATAAAAAATTGTGGAACCGTTAGATAATGTGGGATTTATCATGGATTCCATTAATATAATGTTGGAGGTTTTCTTATATTTCTTCTCGATCATCATTCCTTTAGAACATTTTTAATTTATCTTTGATATAATTTACCTGGTATTTAGATGTTTATACAATTTTTTATGAACTCTTATTAACTATGCTATTTGTTTTATAATTTATCTTTGAAATTAAAAACTAAATTTCAAGCATGAGCAAAATTCAGCCTTTAAATCAAACAAAACAGGAAACGAATCTTGATTTTAATAGATTTTAAAAAAAATAAACATCTAAACTATACTGGAAAAAAAATAAAACAATAAAAAAAGACAAAGTTTTAAAGACTATTAAGAAAAGTAAGAAAATATAAATAAAGTATAACTTGAAGAAAAATAATTTGTTTAAAGTAAATTGCCTAAAGAAAATAAATATATAGAAGCTAAATGACTTTTCTATATTGTCACAAAGATGAGATCTTACATAAACTATAATTCCTAAGGATACACTAATTATTTTTAGTATATCAAGAGCTCATAACATGAATTATAATGCAATTCACATCCTTATCAACAGGACTCTTGCCTAGCAATCACATATTTCCTAGCTAACTTGTGACTCTTATTCGAAGTAGGACTCGATCTTACATTCAATCACGTGAGCCTTTTATTTCTGTACTTAATTGTCTTTTCCTGTTTGGTCATCTCTCTTAGCTCTATTGGGTGATCATAAGTCCTAGTTTTCTTCGTTGATTGCTTTATGACTTTTCCAGTTGTAACTTCTCTAGTCAATTTGAATTTTTTTTAGACTCGGCTGATTTCACTATAATGCTCCTACTTAGTCAACATGTGGGTGTTTATTTATTTTTTTGTAAACACAAATCACTAGGTATTTATTTTTTAAAATACAAAATATTATTTCATTAATATCAAATAAGATACAAATCCATTGTAACATCCCGAGATTTCATATCATTTTTAAATGTATCAAATAATCATATTCATATATATAAAATAGGCTAGAAATATTTTTTAAAAAATATATTTGTCTGTTTCCCCTAAATGATCTAGCCGTTTTAACTTATGGAAATAGCCTTAGAAACAGTTGGACCGTTTCTCCAAAATGCCTCAGTCACTTTAGCCTTCAGATAATTTTATCTCTTTTTGGCATTCCGATCCTTTCTTTGATTCCTCATCATCCTTCGATCTTGTTTAAGTCTGTATATACTTATACCTAAGATTACACCCTGATATAAGCACTTTGGTAGAGGAAATATTAATCTATGTCTTTATCCTCATATTACTAATTTGTAATAGTTCAATTGTACTACTCGATCATTGTTAAAAGATTCCAACATATTCTTTTTATTTGAGGGTAATTTTTTTTTTCCAACAATCAGCAGAGTTTTGTTTGCATTTAGGACATCCCAAGTTATCACTATCAGTTTACTTAATCAACCCATCATCACAAGGTCCCTTAATTCCGGATCTTATATCAAACATCATAATTCCACACCTCATACAATCCACAAAATATATATATATATATATATATATATATATATATATATATATATATATATATATATCCTACAAGTAAGTTCAATATGAACATGGTCCAACACATCATATCATAAAATTTAAAGGAAAAGAAATACTAACATGCAAAGAAAGTATTTACAATATAAGAAGTGTTCTTAAATATTTCAAAATGGTTAATTACAAGATAACTAAAAATACTACATGCTAAGCTGGACCTTTATAAATACATCAAGGTTTGCACAAAAGTATACTATATAAACACGTTAATTCCCTTTTATTTTAAGTTAAATATTTACATAAGCTTCACAAAGTAAAGTCCTAAACTAATGATCTTCCTGAATGTTTGATGGACCTATTACATAAATAAACATACCATTATGTTGATAAAGAATATATCTATGCTCATGTAATGAATACGAATGAAGTATTAACTTTCTATCAAATCCATGAGAATTCTAACAAAGAACTTATATTTTGCTTGTAAATCTTTTAACCCAATTAACACTCATTTGTATATTCTTAATTGAATAATCTTATTTACTTGCATAAACTGGGTGACCTTGTAAGGTTTAATCTTGTAATTCATTTCCAGGCAATCCTATCACGGATGCCATTAGCCGGAGCTAATCATGTAGATCATATCCCGGCAAACCTATCACGGATGCCATTAGCCGAAGCTAATCTTATAAATACATTAGGCTTTATTTACATTGAACACAATATTTCTTATAATTGCATTCACCAGAAGGATTCTAAATTGTATAAGTGTAAATAGGAGGGAAAATCACGCACCTGCTTCGTTTATCTCGCGACCTCCCCTAATAGAAGATCCAATCCTGGTTGCTCCTCCTGAATCACAATGAAGTTTTTTTTTGTTTATGATTCTTTCAAGCCGATATTATAGAGAATTCATATTCATCCATTACTCATATGTTACTTTCTATGCATGTTCATTTCCTCATAATAACATACATTCATATATCATGTATATTTTCAGAGTTAATATCTCAATATACAAGTGTTCATATGACTCAATTCTTTTATATTCTTATTTATAGTATTCACGTGAAAGTCTACTGTTACTGTCTAACTTTGAACTGTTACTGTTCAATTTCCAACTGTTACTGTCTGACTTTGAATTGTTACTATTTGACTTTGAACTGTTACTATTTGACTTTTCCAACCATTACTGCCTGATTTTGAACCGTTACTGTTTGACTTTTCCAACCGTTACTGTTTGACTTTGAATTGTTACTGTTTGACTTTGAACTGTTATTGTTTGACTTTTTCCAACTGTTACTGTCTGACTTTTCCAACCGTTACTGTTTGACTTTGAACTGTTATTGTTTGACTTTGAACTGTTACTGTCTAATTTCCAATTGTTACTATCTGAATACTCATTAGATTTTTAACTATATCTAAAGTTCTAAAACTCCATTTTAACTGAGATTGATCTCGTTAGAAAGTTAAGACACGAGGCTACTAGTTCTCTATGGGAGGAGAACCTAGTTTTGCCTCTAAGACAGTCAAAATTGTTCATTTACTAATTAGTCCTACTACCCTACATAATCAATCACGACTTAGTCTCAGTTGGTAACCCATAACTGGAGTTCTACATTTCCAAATTGAGCAAGACCAGTTTCCTTGGTTAGCTAACATTCAAATCTACAATTTCTATGAGGAACCTGATCTTAATTCCCTCATCCTCCTATCTAAAATCTCATCAAAAGTTAGGAGATAAGTCTGTCCAGAGTTGTATCCCCCTCCCCTTCACACAATACTTTCATAAACTACATACCACACACATGAATTAACTTAATCTCAACAATAGGTACTTTTTCCCCAATTTATGTTTAAGAACCCTAACCTATGATTCAATATCAAGGCATCCATTCTTTATCGAATTTAAAAATGAATTTTTTAAGATCATGTTCAGAATACCTTACCTGGTACAAATTAAGATTTTGATCTTCAACCAATTGAAGATTTTCAACTCCCTCCTTTCTTTTCTTCTTGTTCAATTTCCCTCCTGTCTTTTCTTCTTGTTCAATTTCTTGGTAATCCTTTGCTCTCAAGTGTTTATCCCATCTTTAAGCTCTTAATCTTGGATGGGTTCTTGAAATTTTAGTGTTTCTCTCTTGATTTCTCGAGAATGGATATAAAACTCCCTATTTTCTCTCTTTATGGTTCCTACAGATTTTTTTTTGGTGAGGAGAGAGTATTTATACTCTATATTTTTTTCTTATTTGCATTTAAACCTCCTTTTTCCTTTAAGTGTATTATTCTCTTCAATTAAATCCAACCCTCAACAGTACTGGGTTTATTATAATGTCTCAAATTATTTCGCCCTGAAATTTATATTCAAAAATTTTTGAATTTCTGTTTTTATTTAATCATATGCATGAATTTCTTCACTTTTATTTATTTATTATTTTTCCCAGGGTTACATAATTAATGAATGTCATTTTAGAAAAGTAACCTCTTAGAATAAAGAATTTATCCATATTAAAGAATTTATCTATTTAAAAAAAAATTTACCAGAGTCTACCTTATACAAGGCTTTACCCAAAATTTTAACTCGTATTAACACATATAAAAACAACAACAACAACCCAATACAACAACAACAACCCAAATCACATTCGACTCACTAAACCAATACCTAGGTAGCTTTTATAAGCATATTAAATCTCTACCAAATTTCCAATTCATTGTATTCTCATTATCAATCGATAAGCTTCCTTATCCTATATTATACACATTAGGCTACCACCTTTATGTATGCATCAAGATCTTGTCAACTATATGTTCAATATTTCATTTCAATTAATCATAACTCATACTTTTAAGTTAACTGCATTTGTCAAATTATTTTAATATCCCTAGCTTGTAGTTTATATCAATTAAACATTCATTTACTCATTCCAATGATCATAACTCATGCATTATGTTAACCCTATTCGTAGAATCATTTCAATATCTTTTGTATGTGGCTTATATCAATCCTATCCAATACTCATAGTTCAGATTTTGACCTAAATATAGGTTCTTAAATCTTGATTATTACATTGAACTCTCACTTAACTTTAGTTATGGGTTCATTAACCCTAATCAATAAACTTAACTCATACTTAACTTCGGTTATGTGTTTATTAACATTAATCAATATATTTAATTCATACTTTATTTCTTTTATTTGTTTGTTAACCCCATTCAATAAGTGTGGCTTATGTATAAGGATGACCCTATTCATTTACTCAATTTAATATCCTTAACTCAAGCCTTAACTTAATCATGGGATTCATCAAATCATTTTCTTAATCATGGTCCATGCTTTAAGACGTCTAAATTCATTATTCAATTCCAATAATCATTAGGTCTATGTATCCACTCCATCATTTTCATTATTATATTTCAGTACTCGTAACTCATACTTTACATCTATTATGCATTCATCAATGTATTACCATTCTTGTGGCCTATACTTACATCAACCCTATTCTTATCAATCAATTTTGACAATTTATAATCTATATTTTACATCAACGATATTCATTGACTCATTTATGTAGTCATGATATCATCCTTTAAGACATTTTTACTCTCCACCATTGTCTGAATATTCATAATAAACCCTACCATAGCAGCCGACTTAGATTTCTAAAATAATCCAAGCTTATGTCTGCTTATGCAACCAACTCAAATGCTCAACGTACCCCTGCTCATGCAATCGAATTAGATTTCCCCAATTAGTCCCTGACATTACAACCAACTTATTTTGACATTGAAGTCCCTGCCATTGCGGTTGATATATTTTCTCATTATAGTCTCCTTCTTTGTGATCAACTAGTTACAAATCATTTTCCTTCCCCAAAGAAATATTTAAAAAGGTATCATTTTCCCAGAGTATATTTCATTTGCTATCATTTTCCCACCTTGAAGGTATATTTCATTTGATACTATTTTCTTGACCCAACGACATATTTTTATAAGGTATCATTTTCACATTCACATAACATACTTAATTTTACTCATTATTCCACGTTTGCATATTGTATTTCATTTATTTATAATTTTCACGTTCTTACATCGTACTTTGTTTACTCATCATTTTGCCACACTTGTTCCTCACATCATAATCATATTCATATACTCACCTCTATTTCTCAATCACATACTTCCATCGATTTCTCTTTTTCTTACGTTTCATCACTTTGTCATTCACTTACTCACATCATATTCATATTTATATAATTAAATAAAAACATTTCTTAAAATAAAAGAAGGAAGGTGATTAACACCTACCTGGAGCTTCTGCAGAATTTGCTCCTTTATGAGTCCCACTTTCAATTCCCTTTTGAAATTTCCTACAATACATCTTGAATTAGTATCCAAGCATTTTGGTCCATTTACCACACTTACTTATTCACATCATCATACGTGCTCACATTAATTTTAAATATCTAAACATCTTATCATTTATTTTTGTAGTTCATTTAATGTCCTCACATTTCACCTCTATGTTCAATGTCTAAACTTTTCGTTAACAAATTTCATATCCCAATTAAATGTCTAAACATCACATGTAACTATTTTCTATAATATGATTCAATATCCATGCCTTACGTCAACCATTTATATAATCCAATTAAATATCTAACTATTTCGTCAACTAAACTCAAGGTCTAAACTTTTGATCAACCTATTTCAATATCTAAATGTCTAAACTTTTTTTCGATGACAATCCATGGTAGGCATTAGATTTAAACTATCCTATACTTGGATTTTGGACATTCCCAACCTTCCCAATCCAAATCAACAATAGTTCAATCACATACTAACTCATTTACAAGAATCACAATCAACTTAGATCTATAAATCAACATCATCACATCCAAAATACACAAATTTAATCAATTTTCCACATTTTCATTATCCCAAAGTATAACAACAATAACTCAAACTTTTAGCAATCCATATTACAATATTTAAAACCAATCCCAAGAATCCCCAACATCATTAAAACATTATAATCAACACAATTTAGTCAAATTTCTAAATCCCTCAAAATTCTCAACCATGGTCGGACACTTTAATGTCTTAAATTCTATAATTGGTTTCAATTTTCTTCAATTTGCTTCCTATTACACAATTTCTCACACAAATCAACCAAAGGTTAACTACAACTACCAATTCCATACTTCAAATATAAACCCTAGAATTTGAAATTTTGATGCTTTTCATTCCACCCACCAAATTCAAGAAATTAATTGAAATTAAACTCATTACCTTTACTAATTTATCTCTAGTTATTGAGTTCTTAATGAAAGAGATCAAAAATCCTTCTTTCTTTCACTTTCCAAGCTTTCTCTCTTCAACAAATCCTCCAACTTTTCTCTAGGATTTTCAAGCTACAATTTTTTTATATATGTGAATCATATGAAATCACCACTATTTCATCTCATCTGATTTGAGAAATGAGAAGAAGAAAAGAAGAGTTTTCATAACTCTCTCCCTCTCTACTTGATACTGATGGCCTTCAATAAAAAGGAGGGAAGACAATTTACTCATCTATTTATCACAATGCCACTAGTTTAAATGTTTCACATGTTATTTCTATCAAATCTCCGACTATCTGTATCTCTCGTGTAAAGATTTATTTTTTATTTCGCCTGAGGTGTTATTCTAATTAATTGAGAATTTTTACCCCTAGTCATAATAATTGTCCTGTTAATTTATTATTTTTCAGTTGGGAATTATGCTATTTAATAAAGGGTTTATATTTACCCGTTAATCCTCTACCAAACATGACTAATTATTTTTTCAATTATTATTTTTCTATTACAATTAAATTATATAAAAGGCAATAGTGGTAAAACTTGAAACTTTCTATTTAAAAGGATTTTGGCAATCATAATGGTGGAAATTAGTTTTTCAAAAAACAACCTATCATTTCATCTACTTAGAAGACAAATTAAATTCCATAAAACTTTTATAACTTTAATTTTCCTTAAAAAAACCGGTAGCATAACTCTCTCAAATAAAAAAAACATTCAAACGATTGGAAACAATTATCATAATTTTAAGTACTCTTTTTAGAAGAAAATAAATAAATAAACAAAATGAAAAGAAAGAGAGGGGTGAGAATGAACAAAATAAAATCAAAAATAAAATATAGTAACTTGATTTAATCAAATTATTATGATCCAATCTCACTTATATAAAGAATAGAAAACATTGGTATGACTCTAAATATAATGCACCATGTTATTTTACTCAAAATGTAAAGCTAACTATATGTTCAGATGTAATTATAAAGCTATTTATCTATACATGCTAGAATATTTTGTTTTTCAAAATAACACAGCTGCAAAATTGTTTTAGGAATATAGCAAAATTAGAAACTTAGTTGGGAAAATGGAATTCTTTTTTGTTATGGTAGCATCATTTGTACATTTAAAAAATTTATTGACAGCATTTTTTACGTTGTCGCAACCATTAGATTAAAAAAAATACCCCCTTTCCCCTTTTTTTTTTCTTTTTTCTTCTTCACCACCTCCCTCACCTGAAAATACCACACTTTCTCTCTCCACCATGACATAATACTTGTTTCTTCCCTTCATCATGACAAAAGCTCATTTCATCTTCTTGCTTCTTCCTTTTGTCTCTTTCCACCACTTTCATCACCAATTTTAGGTATGATCCACGTATTCCCTTATTTATTTTGTTTTTTATGTAAAATTTTTATTATGTTAGGGTTATGATTTTATGGTTAATTTAGAGTTTTATTGATTTTGCTTAAATTAACTATAAATTATTTTAATTATCTATAAACTACATCAATTGAGTTGCTAAATTACATAATTTTAGAATAAATTTGATAAACTACGTTTTGTTTAATTATGTTAGGGTTAGGGTTTTTTGGTTAATTTAGAGTTTTGTTGATTTTGCTTAAATTATTTATACATTATGTTAATTATCTATAAATTACATTAATTGAGTTGTTACATTATGTTATTTTATAAGCAATTTGATGAATTAGTATTTTGTTGACTATGTTAGGGTTAGGGTTTGAATTGATAAAACATGTCATTTAAGGAGAAATTTGATGAATTATAGTTTTGTTGATTATGTTAGGGTTAAGGTTTTGTTGATTTTGTATAAATAAACTATTAGTTATGTTAATTAGATATAAATTACATCAATTAAGTTGCTAAATTATGTCATTTAGAAAGAAATTTGATGAATGAGTGTTGTTGTTGTTAGAGTTTAATTAATTACATTAAAGTTTAGTTTAATTTATATCAATTAGGCATAAATTATGTTAATTATGCATAAATTACACCAATTGAGTTGATAAATTGCTTATATTGAGTACAATCTGTATGGATTAGAGTTTTGTTAATTATCAATTTGCAAGGTTGTTTTATGATAGCATTAAGTTTTGTTGTTTTACAAAATAGGTCTTCTAATATGTGATTGTTAGGTCATTATGGTGGTATTATTGTCGATACCAATAATGATATCTTTTTCAATGCAGGAACTAACATGTTCCTTACTACTAGATTAGACATTTCACTTGTTAAAAAAAGTAATATGTGGAGGCATTGCATGGAATTATAATGCAATTATAGTTGACATTATTTAGAGGATGCAAGTTGGGGAACACCCAAATTATTATGCTAATTTTTAATGATGTTAGTTTGAATTCTCTAGTTGGGTTGGTCATCGAAAAAGGATGGTAGATTTTAGAGCATTACTTGAACAATAGACCTAAATGAGAATACTCATCTAGTATGGAGTTTACTCGGGTCAGAAGTCACACTTAAAACACCACACAATCATCACATATAATTGGTCCATCTGGGATAATTACTGATGCAATAAACCTAACATTAAAACCTGAAATTATAGATAGGAAAGTTCCACTAGATGACAACTACTTCATTTGGTTATGATAAATCTAAACCAAGTGGTGAGGTGAATGATCATGATGTTGATGTAGTTGAAGAAAATGAGTTGGTTGATCCAATAAACCAACTCATAGGACCTCTCATTCCTGAAGTTAAGGATGCTAGTGGGGCTACTAAAATGACATGCAATGATTGGACTTTAAATCGTAGGAATTAAGGCTTAAGTATTAAGTTGGAGGTAAGATAAACATTCCAAAATAAGTCTGAAGTAATAATATAGTTAAGGGTGGTTTATAGCAAATTCCTTATAATAGAAGGTGTAATGTTTAACAATTTATATGCAGTTACAATGTATGCATGCACCAAACTATAAATGGTATTTACATTGAAGTATCATAGGAATTATGATTTATTTGAGATCTCAAAATTAAAAGGGCCATACATATGTACCAACTTATTGGTTATGAAAGACCATATCAAAATTAAATTTTATTGTTATACACATGTTATCCATTGTAAGTGCTGAAATAAGTATTAAAATTATGATCATCCAAGATATAATACATATCAGTTTTAAGTATAATATCTCTATTACATATCATTTCTATTTATATGTTAAGGATATGACATCTATGTTCAAGGATGTTGCCATGCAATTTGGTCTTCCTATAAGTGCAATATCTATATTAGATAAAAATAAGTATAATATATATCAGTTTTCAGTATTGATATTGCCGCAACTATGTTCATTTGAAGAAAAAAAACTTTAAAAGCTAGATCTAGTTTACAATCTAAGGTTGTTGTCCTTATTCTAAGACTTAGTCACAATATATAAACTAGTCCCTTTGTACCCAATATCATGTTGAAGGTTATCAATTTCATTACGTTTCAACTAGAATGACTGGTATAACTCACACTATTTTAAGAAATAGAACAAAGTGAAACAAATTTCATGTTGCTCAGGACCTTTGGTCATTTTAGATTTCTCACCCATATTCCAGTCGACATGTTTCGAGTTTACTATGTTTGTTCTATTTGGATTAAATGGCTTTCGAGCGAGAATGCTAAAATGATTGGCAACCATGAGGGTTAGTCGAATTGATTGGTATTTAGTTAGGATTACTAGATTGAATAGCTTTCGAATAGGGATGCCAAAAGGTTTGGTAATCATGAGGGTTGACCGAATTGATTGGTATCGAGTTTGGATTACCGGAGTTAATGGCTTTGAAATGGGAATGCCAAAGTGATCGACCACTGAGGGTCTTATGGGAATTTTATTCAATCAATAAGAATGGAAATGAAGTCGAAGGAAAGTTGCATAAAATAATGTAGTTTTTGAGGAGTTTTAAAGTATTTTGTAATAACAGAGATTTTTTTGGTAATGAAATATTGATCTTTATTTTAGGTTCTTTATTGGATTCCCAGGAGTGACTTCCAATTATTATTCTTTTGTTGTAGTTGATAGGTGGGAATTCCTCTCAATTGTGTGTAGTCAAGCATTTGTATTGTAAACTCTTATAATTATTGTGTTATGTAACTAAAATATGTAAGTTTTAAATACTACATTAGTAATGGTATGTAAAGAAATAACTCATTTCGGATGTTATGTGTGTGTGTGTGTGTGTAATTTCCAATTAGTTCAATGCATGTCAATTATTAGTATATGTTATTTGCATTTGTTGTTAACATGAATTCAATGAAAAATGAGAGTTGATATAAGGATAAATGAATGAATGAGTAAGGGCTCATTTGAGTTGAGTATTGATCCAAAATTATTGGATTAGTTTTGTGTTGATTGATATATGTTTGTTGTAAAGATATGATTAGTCTTAAAATAAAACTGATATCTGATGTATTGTATAAACCAATTGACCGTTTAGGATTACCAAATGATCCAGTCAACCGATTTATTTGAGAAGCAATGAAATTGTCTTTTGTCTAATTCAGTCAATCAAATTAGTTGACCATTTGTTTGATCATTAATAACACCAATGAAATTTAGTAGTATCCAGTCGACCGTTCTAATTGATAGTGAACTATTACTAGAAAAAAAAATCTACCCTGGTATTTTATTAACCATGACTAAGCATAAAGTAAGAAATCGATTTAAAAATTAGAGATGTCACACCAAAGCCATTACATTTTCAACTTTCATTAAGAAGAATAAAAATGAACACTAAGAAAATGATTTTGAGCCCAAGTACCCTCTTATAGGTAACCTTAGTATTGGGTCAACAAACCAAGTGTCATGTACTCCTCTTCATTTGACCACATATTTATATGTATGACAATCAAAAGTTGTCTTCTATTGAGTTGCAGAAACTGTGATATGCAAGAATAGTGTTAAAGAGAGGATCTACATCTAACTTTTAAGTCCATGAAAATTTCATTTCTTGTACATTCTCTATCATTTTTTTCTCTCACAAACATATATACATAGATGGATATACACAAGCAAAAGCTACACACCTAGGTCTAGTTGCATACTAAAATTATTTTAAATCCACGAAACTATGTTTAGATATTTACATTATATTTGTATTGCATAATTTGAAGTTAATTTATTTTTAGATTTAAATTGAAATCAAGTATGTTGAATTAATATTTTGAATTTTAATATATATATATATATATATATATATATTAATGATTACCATTAGCATCATTATTGTTGTTGTTGTTGTTGTTATTGTTGAAATAACAAAAATTATAAATTTATTTTTAATGATAAAATTATTAATACTATTATTTATTACAATTATTATCACTATTATTACTAGTAGTATTATTACTAATATCATTACTATCATTGTTATTGTTGTTGTTGTTATTTTGATTATCATTGCTATCATTAGCACCATTATAATCATAATAAACAATTATCATTTCCACTATTATTACCATTATTATCACTATTAATAGCATATTAATATTATTATTAGTATCGTTATTATTAATAATATGACTATACAATTACTACTACTATTATTATTACTATTACTATCATTATTATTATTATTATTATTATTATTATTATTATGTTAAAAAAAAAAGCTATAAATTTGTTTTGAATGATAAAATTGAAAACCATAAAAACATTGATAAAAAGACCAAGGAAAAAAAACTAAGAAATCAAAAGAAAAGGGACTAAATTTAAATTTTTATTATTATTGAAAAAAAAATCATAAAATTGACTTGAATGATAAGATTAAAAGTATAAAAACTTTGACAACAGGTAAAAGGAACAAAATCAAAAGTAGAAAGACTGAACTGAAAAATATTATATATAGAAATTATAATTAAAGGATTAAATTGAAAAATCATAAAACTTTAGCAAAAGAGAAAATGACAAAAATAAACAATCAAAACTCAAATGACTGAACCTGAAAAGGCAATACAAATAGGGACCAGAGCGCATCTCTCCATGTAGGTAAGAGAAATGAAGGGGAAAAAAACAGAGAAACGGCTATCAGCGATAAACCAGCTACCTTTACATGACACGCACCAGCCATAAAGAAAGAGTACATGGCAAAGCATAAAATGAGACAGCATGAGACAACTTTCCACCACTAGAAAGCGCTACACGCGCCACCTAAAGTGTGTGGCACCTCCCACATGCCAACAGTTTTTTAAATAAAAAATACTAATTAAATGTTAAATTACTATATCATCTATGACCAATCCCAGTCATTACAAAAACACTTTGAGGAAAAGATGTCAACGCCCTTGTTTACATGGTCTATTTTTGTGTACCTTAAGACAATTGTGTAAGTGTATTGTATAATTAAGAAGTAAAAATACCAGAACACCCTTTATCCAGCAATGTTAGTTTTTTTTTTTATTCTAGGGTATTTTAGTTCTTACACTATGCATTAAAAGACGAAGCGACAAAAACAACTCAAAACAAATCAATAATGACTAATTAACCATGTAAAAAGACCAAAACACTCCTGAATCAAAAGCAATCATTTTTTTCTTGCCAAGGCCTTAGACGTCACTCCACTATTGCAATGAATAGTGAGTGTGTCCATGGCTATAGAAAATCTCTCATGTCTTTTAGTATATTTGTGGATCACGTGTCCTAGACATGTGGTAATCTCATAACTAATTCAATAGTTGTTTATCTCTAAGGACATTCCACACTTTTGAATATCATCTTTTTATAATGGTCTAATATTGTTTTAGGCTCATATGTCTTATAATATAAAACTATAAACTAATACAATTTATTTTTAATATTCTTATCTAAAAAAAATCACATGAGGTCAAGGCTATATAAATACCCTAGAGTCCCAAGATAAAAGGATTGTATATATCTTATTCTTCAAAACACATAAATAGTAACCTCTTAGCTCACACTTTCTCAAGGTCATCTCCTCGGTAAGTACTAACTTAATTAGCAATGGGTCCCTTATTGGTTTAGATAACTTTTTTTATTTTATAGGCCCTTGAATTTCAAGAATATAACACCCTTCTACAAGTTCAATACATTTCATCCTAAGAATGAAACAATTTTAGTAGAAGTTTTCCATAACCACATCAATGACATCATTTATGGGAACCATCTTACAAGCCAATTTCTTTCTCCATTTGAGTTCTAATAACATTTAGATTATAAGAAGAAGACTTCCTTCATCATTGATTAAAAGACCTATTATTACAAACCAATGCCCTTCAAGTTAAAAAAATATTGAGACTACTTATCAGAGGGTGGTCGTTCTAGTATTCAAAAGCCAACTAGACAAAATATATAGACACTTATATTGATGACATATTATTCATAAGCATGAGTTTTGAGGAATATTTTCAAGATCCACAGTAGGTTTTTCTTGTTCTTCATAAGTATCATATCAAGTTGAACCCCTCCAAAGTGTGCCTTCTCCATTTAAAGGACAAGTTTCTAGGATTTCTTAATAGTAATTGGGGTTTACAATCTAATAAGAAAAAAAAAGGTTTGAGTCATCCTTGACATCTCATATTTCTAGTCGATCAATAATTTTTAGAGACTTGTACGTAAAATCATTGCTTTCAATCAATTTATATTTCACTCGAAGGAATATTTCTTGCCTTTCTTTGAAACTCTCAAGAATAATATAATTTTAAGTGGACAGCAAAATGCTAAAAGGCCTTTGAGGAGTTGAATGTGCTTTTATGCTCTTTAAAAAATTTATTCTAACCAAGGTATACCAAAGACCTTTTTCTATAGTTAGGAGATGTTGACATGGTTGTCAATGATATATTAGTTTGAGAGGAGTGAGAAATAAAAACTCTATCTATTACACTGGTAAAACTCTTTATAATATTGGAAATAAAAATATCTATAGGTAGAAAAATTAACTCTCACTGCCCTGATAAATACAACAAAAAAAATATCAAACCCTACTTTTAGGCAAACTAAGTGACAATCTTGACCAATCATCAATTCATAAAATCCTGCACAAAAATACCTCTAGGAGGATTATCAAGTGGGTTATTGAGTTGAAAGAGTTTAGGCTTTGGTACTAACTAAGACTAAATATCAAGGCATAAGTATTTGTTGTCTTCAAAGCTTAATGCTCTTTCAATAAGCCCACGGAGAAAGATAAAACTTCAACACCACTCACTAGGCCAACTTGGAACCTATTTGTAGATGAGGCTTCAAACATTTTTGGTTGACGGATAAGAATTATGCTCACCATCCTTAACCAAGAAGGTTTTAAGTTATCATTACTTAAAAATATTATTGAGTAAAGTAAAAAATCCTCATTATTGGATTAAACCTAGCTGAGGTACTAAATGCCCACATTGTTTAAGTACATATTGATTCCAAAAAATAGTAGGACAATATAAAGTGAGATAACCATTCATGATCCAGTGCCAGCACAAGGTATATGAGCTCTTAGTAGGTTGTAAAAAAAGAGGATATGATTCAACTTTACAGGATTTTATGAGAGAAAACTACCTAAGAAAACCATTTATCTAAATTGGGTTGCACTAACCATATGGAAATATCTCTAAGAGTTTGTATAAAGGTGTTGGATAGGTATAAGAAACCATTTATCTAAATTGGCTTGCACTAACCATAAACAAGGTATAAGAAAGCTTCAATGTACACTTCATTGATAATGACCTATTAAAATTGATTAGAGCATTTCTATTAAGCAATACTTAAGGATAAAAACATTTCTCCTATATAAAACCAAATCTTCCACCTCATAAAACGAGCAACATGATACCACCTTATTGATGATCAACTTTAGAGAAGTATTTATAAAGAAGAAAGTGATAGAATTAATTTAAGGAGAAAGAAGGAAGAAGGAAGACAGGGAAGAGAATCGTGATAATTGGGTTAATTTTCTGCATAGTTCTATTAAATTACCAATTGGCATTTATAGCCATATATAACAGGAATTAAGAAAACAGAATTAACAAACAGAATGACAAACAATTAATAAGGAATTACACCACTAATCCATTACTATAGACCACGTTGTCCACTCTGGAGTAATGCATGAATTATATGTTCCTGCATGAACCCACGTTCCTATGGCAACACTCTGGTCATGAACTCCCTGCATGAACCCACGTTCTTGTACCCATATTCTGGAGACGTTGGCCACATTTGATGACTGGCCACGTTTGTATCCATATCATTCCCACCCACTTAAAAATCCTTGTCCACAAGGATGAAGGAAGGATAAGACTTACTAAAATGCCACTCGTTCTCCCAGGTTGCATCTTCTACATGATCATTCTTCCATTTAACTAGAATTTCAAACTTGGGATGATAATTTCCCTTACGAATGGTTCTGCGATCCAAGATTGCTTCAGGCTCTGGAAGACAAGTAGAGGCATTAGAACTCAAGGGAAGCTGTGGGGAAGCCTGAATACCTCGCCCGTGATTTTTCACAGCAAACTAACATGAAACACATTATGGATTTGAGATCCTGCGGGCAATGACAATTTATAGGCAACCAGACCAATTTTGCCAATAATCTAATAGGTACCAAAGAAACGGGGAGAAAGTTTCTGAGATAAGCGTAGGGCCACAGAAGTATGCCTGTAAGGCTACAACTTTAAATACACAAAATCCCCCACATTGAATGAGATATCACGCAAGTGTTGATCTGCTAGACACTTCATGTGATTCTGAGCCAGCTGAAGATTATGCCTTAAGTCTTTTAAAATGGCATCGCGATCACGTAAACACTCATCCACTGCTTGAACACGAGAAGTACCTGGAACATACGTCAACAGAGTTGGAGGTGGAATTCCATAAATAGCTTCAAAGGGGGTTAATTTGGTGGATGAGTGAGTAGCAGTGTTGTAACTGTATTCTGCCCATGAAATCCATTCCATCCACTTTCTTGGTTGATCACCAGTAAAGGAACGAAGATATTGCTCCAAGGTGCGGTTCATTACTTCAGTTTGGTCATCGGATTGCGGGTGATAACTTGAGCTATTGCATAGTTGAGTACCCTGTAATTGGAACAACGCCTGCCAAAAAGAACTGAGAAACACCTTGTCACGATCACTAATAATTGACATTGGAATTCCATGCAGGCAAACCACATTGGTGATAAAAGCTTTAGCCATGGTTGCAGCAGAAAAAAGGTGTTTTAATGCTACGAAATGTGCATACTTTGTCAAACGGTCGACAACAACCATGATAACAGAATTCCTGTTAGAGGATGGCAAACCTTCGATGAAATCCATTGAAATATCAGTCCATTTTCTGGTAGGAATTGGCAAAGGTTGAAGCAAGCCTGACGGTTTCATGCAATCGTTCTTGAATCTTTGACAGACATCACATTCTTTCAAGTAGTCTTTAATCATCCCACGCATGCCAACCCAAATGAAATTGTGTTTAATACGAGCAAGAGTCTTGTGATATCCAAAATGGCCACCGACTGGAGATAAATGACCATAGGCTAATAGCTTAGAAATGAAGGGAGAAACGGGATTCAAGAAAACCTTGCCTTTCTTAAACAATATACCATCCTACAGCTGTAAGCACTAATTGAGTGAAGAAGATCCCTGCTGTAGTAACTTTTGATAAAAAGGATCTTCAAGGACCTCATGTTGCAGCAAGGACCACCAATCTGCCAAGGGTAAAGAAAGAGACAAAAATTAGAATTCAACGACACGGGATAAGGAGTCTGCACCTGGATTCTCAAGCCCTCGTTTATATTCAATCTTGTAATCATAACCAAGCAACTTTAGCAGCCACCGTGTCTAAGTAGGAGTAGTAATTCGTTGTTCCAACAAATACTTAAGACTCTTCTGGTCTGTGCGAACAGTAAACGTCTTCCCCAGCAAATAAGGATGCCATTTCTTAACAGCTTTGACGATGGCTAACATTTCCTTTTCATAGGTGGATAATGCTAAGGCTGACCCTTATAACACTTCACTGAAATATGCCACTGGTTGATTATTCTGAGTCAGAATGGCACCCAGACCAATTCCACTTGCATCACATTCCACAACAAATTGTTGGGTGAAATCAAGAAGGCGCAAAATAGGTGGTGTCGTTAATGCCTCTTTGAGTTGTTTGAAGGCTTGTTCTGTTCTACCTGTCCAATGGAAGCCATTTTTATGCAAGAGCTGTGTTAGAGGAGCTGATATTCACCAAAGTGATGTATAAATTTACAATAATATCTAGCCAACCCGAGGAAGCCACGCATCCTTTTCACAGTTGTTGGTTTCGACCAATCCAGTACTGCTTGAATTTTCTTGGGATCAACCGATACCCCTTGTGCAGAAATTTGATGCCTCAGGTAGTCCACCTGTAAAACTCTGAAGCAACATTTCTCTTTCTTTGCAAACAAGGAGTTAGTGGACAATATATTAAGTACAGTTTGCGTATAAGGTGGTCTTCCCATGATTTTGAATATACAAGAATATCGTCAAAGAACACCAAGATGAATTTTTGAAGATGAGGGCGAAAAAGCTCATTCATGAGGCTTTAGAATGTTGTTGGCGCATTGGTAAGGCCAAACGACATCACTACAAACTTGTAATGACCTTCATGAGTGTGAAAAGCTGTTTTAGGAACATCTTCCTCGCGTACTCGTATTTGATGATAACCGGAACGCAAATCCAATTTTGAATAAATTTTTGATCCATGAAGTTCATTTAATAATTCATCAATCACCGGAATAGGATACTTATCTTTGATTGTAATATCATTCAAAGCATGGTAATCTACACATAACCTCCATGCTCCATCCGACTTCTTCACTAACAAAACAGGAGAGGAAAATGGATAATTGCTTGGTCTTATCAGTCCAGTCTGTAGCAGCTCTTGCACCATTTTTCAATTTTAGTTTTCTGATAATAAGGATACCTGTAAGGTCGGACACTTGCTAGCATAGTTTGTGGTTGTAGTGGAATTTGATGATTATGCATTTGTGGGGGTGGTAATCCTGTAGGGGCTGCAAAGACTGAAGAATATTTAGCTAAAAGTGAGTTCATGTCAGGCGGATAAGAAGGTTTCTAAACATTGCTTGCAGTTGGTATTATTTGGTAGAAAAAACCAACACCCTGCAATCCATAAAGTTCCTTCTCAGATAAGGCTGCGATGCTTGTTGGTTTGATTCCATTAAAAGTATGAGATACACCATCTTCTGTGAAAGACATGGTCAGCTTCTTATAGTCCATCTCCAAAGGACCAAGGGTTTCCAACCATTGCACTCCAAGCACGAGTTGGCATGTTGCCACAAGAAGGATGTAAAAATCAGCAGTGACTGGATAACCTTCAATGTTGATGGTGAGTGCCAGACACTGCCCCACACAATTTATCTTCTCTCGATTAGCCACTATAACTTGAAATTTCTTCTCACAGTTTACTGGCAAACCAAACTTAGAAACAATAGTTTCATCAATGAAATTGTGAGTGCTGCCTCCATCTACCAGCAACATTACCTTCTTATTCCTCAGCTGCCCTATAAAACGCACAGTTTGTGGATGATCGGTTCCAGTCATGGCATGGAAAGAGATCTCAGGAATGATTTCATTCTCCACTTCTAACTGGTCATTAGCAGTCTCGTTAGTGCAGGAGTCAGGAGAGTCCCAAATCATAAACAACTGTGGACATTGGCAACGATGTCCTGGAACAAAATTTTGATCGTAATAGTAACATAAGCCCTTCTCTCTACGATCTCTGGCCTCTTGATTTGTAATCCTGTAAAAAGGTGAATTAATTCTTTGGCCTTGTGGCGGCCCCAGCACTCCAGCCGTGGGTTAAGTGATGCTTTTGTTATCACTGGAATTGGTCCTGCCCTTATTGGAAGAGGGGCTCTCTTGTGCAACTGATTTCGTTCCTTAATCAACCTCACCTCTCCTATTGTATCTGCCAGGGTATGAGGTTGTTTGATTTTAACATCCAAACGAATCTCATCCCGAAGTCCTGCAATAAAACAACCAATTAAGAAATTTTCCAGCAGACCATCAACTTGATATGAGAGTCTCTCAAAAGCTTCTTGGTATGCTGCCACCGTTGTGTTTTGTTTAAGATGAGTCAAAGCTTCCGATAGGTCTTCATAGTCTGTTGGACCGAACCGTTGTTGTATAGCCTTGGTCAACTCCTCCAACGTTAGTGGCCCATGAAATTTGGTCAACCACCTATGCCACTGTAAAGCAATGCCTTCTAGATGGAAAGAGGCTAACTGAACCTGCTGGTTTGGCATAAGGTTTTGGAATTCAAAATATTGCTCTGCTTTGTAAATCCAACCGATAGATCATCTCCACCAAATTTTGGAAAAGATAACTTGAGATTGTGATGTTGATGATGGTTAGCTGGTTGAGAGTGAGTTGGTTATTGTCATGAAGACTCTTCATTAGCAAATGGATTAATTTCAGGAGAATTACTGCTGAGGTTGCAGGTAGTGCAAAGATCTTGGAGCTCTGTCAATACTACTTGAAGTGTAGCATTAACTTGATCGAAACTCGACTCGTGTCGAAGTAGGACTTCATTAACTTCGTTGCGAAACTCCACATTTGACTTGCCACGAGTATCCATGATTGAAGTTATGAGAACCTGCTCTGATACCACTGATAGAATTAAATTAAGGAGAAAGAAGGAAGAAGGAAGACAGGGAAGGGAATCGTGATAATTGGGTTAATTTTCTGCATAGTTCTATTAAATTACCAATTGGCATTTATAGCCATACATAACAGGAATTAAGAAAACAGAATTAACAAACAGAATGACAAATAATTAACAAGGAATTACACCACTAATCCATTACTACAAACCATGTTGTCCACTCTGCAGTAATGCATGAATTATATGTTCCTGCATGAACTCACGTTCCTGTGGCAACACTCTAGTCGTGAACTCCCTGCATGAACCCATGTTCTTGTACCCATATTCTGGAGATGTTGGCCACGTTTGATGACTGGCCATGTTTGTATCCATATCAGAAAGCCAATATATTTTAAGAGAATCTAATAAGAGATTTGTAGCATAAGCCATGAAAAATATCATAGCCAATAAAGTGATATCATTCATATGAAAGAACATTATCATAGCCAATATGACGATACCCTGTAATTTGACAATAAAAAAATTTAAGGAATATTATCAAAGGACATGATCTCGACTAAATTTGCTAGCCCAAGCCATCATATACAACATTATCCTATCTTACCAAATGAATACAAAGTAAGCGTCAATTTGAACCTCTTAGAGGAAACTTAATTAGCTACATCAATTAAGAACAAGATTAATTGATGAAGAATTGCCCAATACCATATTGTAGGCTTGAAAACAACATTTTTTAATTGAATGTTCAAATGAAATGAAATGAAAGTGCTTTTTGATCTCTTAAAGCTCTTTGTTTTAAATGCTTGATATTTCTAATGTTCACTTTATTACTTTGTCCAGGTATAAAGGCAACATTCTTCGGTTACAAGGGATATCTTACACAGAAACATAGAATTAATTGAAAAGACAATTGAAGTGAAATCCTAATATTAGAATTATAAAAAATAATTATAAATAATTACTCTGCTCTGCAAGTATCATAAGATTTCTCATATGGAACCCTTGGTTGAGAGAGGTTTTCAACACTACATTCGTTTTGATTTGATTTTTAACCGTTGGTTATGTCACTTGGCAAAAACAAAACAATTTTCCTCCGATTATGATTATACCCTATCAACAACATAAATGGATTGGTTCGGCACCTTTCTAATTAGCCCCACAGTAGTTTTGAATTTTAAAAAAGTTATCGCAAATTAATAAAGTTCTTCAACTCCAACTTCAAATATAATAAAGGATCATTGAATACATCACAGCCATTGTTAAGACAATAATTACAAAGGACTCCATGTCTACTGTGTAACTACTGTTAAAAGAATTTTATGCTCAGAGTGCCTATGCTTTAGGCTGGCCATCAAGATCTTCAAGGTTTGTAAAATTTGGGTCCCAGAAGCCTCACATTTTGTAGATGATACGATGTTTCCACATAAGGACAGAGTACGTTCTTGCACCTAAGACTTTGATCATTCTTAGGGACAGCGTCCCATTGGTATAGGCCTATATTATACGCTATTTAAAAAAAAAAAAACTCATTATATTATACTCAAGGATTTGAAAACTTTACGGTTCATTTATAATCTCTACTAAAAAAATCGAAAACCTTTATGGTGCCTCGAATTGGAAGTATTTATGGCTTTATTTTTTTCATTTTTTTTAAATTATATCTTTCATTTTAAATTAATTATCATGATTTTTTTATTTTTTATTAAAATATTACAGTCTTAAATAAATATCTTGACAATTGGTTAATGCTTATTTTTTAGAAGTGTCTATTTTTATTATCTTATTATTAAATAA
>Ga0325414_1001168_pt1 | contig 24676 bp, 13 predicted proteins | sample PopdelMetagenome_8_FD_206183 | JGI IMG/M metagenome (GOLD analysis project Ga0325414, IMG submission 206183) | Populus deltoides microbial communities from Bellville, Georgia, United States - Leaf-PdKOR-R3 | ecosystem: Host-associated > Plants > Phyllosphere > Phylloplane/Leaf | place: USA... | reverse complement strand
TTTTCATTACTAATTAAATATCTGCTATTCAAAGTCATTAAAATTTAAAAAACAATTCTGTATTGTGCTATACATGTTTTCTTTATTCCTGTTGTTTATTTTTAGTGTCCTTTTCTTTTGACATCTCATTGACGAGTGATGCATAAAAACTGTGTCAAAGTTATATGAGGAAGCTCTTCACAAGATTTGCCTATGCATATTCTTAATGTTGTCATAACATTTGTGAAATGTATGAGGTGTAAGGCTTAATAGATCTTGAGTTTACTTTATAGGGTGAGTTTTCAACATCTGGTCCCTCGCTTTATGTTAAAGAGAATCGTGTTTTAATAGAACATGTAGTTTCTAGTAGCCATAGTTTCAAATTGTGGTTGCGGTTGCGGTTGTGGTTGTGGTTGCATTGGATATTTTTTATTCCCCTCTCTTTTTACATCTATCAGTCTTTTTATCTGATTTGCTCGCGTCATAGGTATTTTATTTTATCTATAGGAACTGTGCTTATTGCATCATTTAATGGAATAGTTTTTTAAGGGCAAGAACTTCATACTCTTAAGATTTTTTTTAATGTAAATGGCGTCGTAATTTACCTATGGCAGGTTCTGCTGGGAAAGATTTCAACCGGAGCCCAAAATGACTTGGAGAAGGTCACTAAGATGACTTATGCCCAGGTGGCTGTTTACGGTTTTAGTGATAAAGTGGGACTTCTTTCCTTCCCTCAGAGGGATGATGCGTTTGAGATGAGCAAGCCCTACAGCAGTGAGACGGGAGCAATTATAGACAGTGAAGTAAGGGAGTGGGTGGGCAAGGCATATGACTCTACCGTTAAGTTGATAGAGGAGCACAAAGAGCAAGTGGCACGGATAGCAGAGCTGTTACTTGAGAAGGAGGTCCTGCATCAGGATGACTTGGTTAGGGTTCTGGGAGAACGACCATTTAAAACTAGTGAGCCCACAAATTATGATAGGTTTAAGCAAGGATTTGAACAAGATGACAAGGAGACAGCAAAGGGTGAGACCTTCGATGATGATGGATCATCACCGATAGAGCCGGAGGTTGTTCCTGCATAGTGATCGGAAAAAGACAAGTGTAAATGGTTTATTTTATTTTTTCAATTTGTAGCGCTCACTAAATGTGCTCATGCTTTGTCGAGGGTTTTCATGAAATTCCCAGCATGATATTAAACATGTGAAAAGCTTTGACACAGCATATAAATCTAATAGATGCGAAGGTTTTAATCTACTTTCAAAAGCATTCTTGATGTGGTCTTTTTTTTTATCAAATTATAATTAATTCATTTATGTCAGGAAAGCGCGTGTATAAAGGACCCCTGGCATCCCTGATTGAGTTCAAATTTTTGGAATCTAAAGGAGCGTAAGGGCGGTGGATGAACTGTGGCCGCATGCTCTGTTTTACCTCTCGTCAGTTGTCACGCCCGTGATTGCGATCTTCCAAACACGTTTCGAAGTTCTGCTTTATGCGCTAATTGGTGCCTCTCAAAGAGATCTGAAGCGGTTGTGTCATGTGTGATCTCCCAAGAAAATATCCTGTGTGATAATGAAGCCTGATATATTCCACAAAAGATCAAGAATTCCATGCAGTTTTTTTTTTTTTTTACCAAACTAAAAGTTTTGCACTTTTACATAACTATAAATTATATCGATTTTAATAAAAGCCTCTAATGAGAATAATTGTTGAGTCGCTAGTAGAAAGCGTGATTTTGTTATTAACCAAAACCCTAGCTCTAACCCTAAATTTACCTTAAAACAAACCCTAAACTACCCTAACTCCAAACCAAAACCTAAAATGCCATGATCTCATATTAACCCTAAACAAAACTCCTAAACTAAATTATCTTAACCTAAAATTAACACCTTATAAAACCTTTAATCTAATCTTCAAACTCCTAATCTCTAACCACACTAACCATAACCTTGAATCTAAAATTCTAAAATCCAAAACTTCAAATCTATAATCCCTAACCTAGAACTCTAAATTTTAAAATTTTAAATTTTAAGATCAAAATTCAAACCCATAAACCCTAAACCTGAACCTCAAATGAGTGTAGCATGATAGTTGGTGTTATAACGATAATTGCCGTGATATTTTAACATTGTTTTTATTTGTTAATTATAATTGTAATGATAATGATAATTTATGCAATTTTTAAATGTTATTTTATTTATTAATTATAAAGATAATTGATGCTGATGATAACAAAACATAACAATGTGCCTTTTTAACCTGTAAATATTTGATTTAAAATTATTAAAAATCTATTCGCAATATTCAAATGTTTACTTATAAATTTAACGATTTAAATTCTGCTTATCCAAAATAAATATGAAAATTCACAATACGTAAGATAATATTAAAAATTAACCGATAATTGGCCAAAACAATATTAAAAAAGTAATAATAATAATAATAAAAAACTCATAACTACAAAATAACACAACATAATTATACACAATATAATAACACATTCGAGCTTATCTATGTTTGCGACAATGAGTGGATGAGCCAAATTCATCAATAACATGGCTTTTACTTGTTTGTGTGGTTTCATCCTCTAAGACAATATCATCTAGACTCAACATCTCTCATAACAACTCAAGTGTAGTATGACATATTTTGAACCAAAAAGATGCATAATAATGAATATGTCCATCATCATTTTGAGATCACGAAGATCAGTCATAACATGTCGATCATTGTGTAACAACTTGCCAATATAATATTAGCAAATACATTTATTAATTGATAAATAAAACACATCACTTTTCACCAAGCCCATAAAAAGTAACAAATACTTGCACCATTTTGAATCCAACGTGCATGTGGATCATACTCCATCTCATTGCATGGAGGAATCTGCGCTAGGTTTGGTGTAAAGATTTAGCGTGTTATACCCAAATATTGGTCCATGTATTCCTTCTTGAAAATTACAGGATACACTTCCCTAAATATCACATCTCTTTGTGCATCTCACATCGATATGTACTAAAGATGGTGGATCATTCAATTGTAATTGGTGTGCTTACTCGAACAACTAATGGAATGCAATTTATCGCTCGTATCTATGTTACATGGGATGTTTTGCTGGAAGCCAAATTGTCGCATTACACGATCCAGGAAATGCATATCAATAAGCTTAAAAAATATAAATGGGCCACTGATGTCCATGAGTCTATGGTTATTTTGCATATAATAAGAGCAACTGACAGATCATCTTCTAAATAAAGATTCCACACAAGCTATTTCAACATCAACAATGTAATTTATTGTTACATTTTCCAACATCAACCTATTTCAACATTAACAATGCAATTATTTCTAATATTTTCTAACATCAACCTATGTAAGTATTTCTGAACATTCCCCAACATTCCCAAACACTAACCTATTTCAATCAACATCAATAATGTGATTTATACCAACATTTTCAAACATCAACAATACAATTATTTCCTAACATTTTCCAATATAAAAAATTTCAACATCAACAATGCAATTTATCCCAACATTTTCCAACATCAACATATGTAATTACTACCAAACATTTTCCAGCGTCAACCTATTTCAATCAACATCAATAATGGAATTTATCCCAACATTTTCAAACATCAACAATACAATTATTTCACAACATTTTCCAACATAAAAAAATCTCAACATCAACAATGCAATTTATCCCAACATTTTCTAACTTCAACCTATAAAACTATTTCCCATCATCATTTAACCACATATGTGACATCGTCTTATTACGCAACCGAGTGAACTTTTATCAACCTTAACCAGTTTCCCATATGAAAGGGTTTGGGTATACCTGAAGACCAATATATTCATTCCAATCAATTCATCAGGTAAAAGGACATAATGGAGTCCAATAAATGTTATTATACATTTAAACACTATAATACAGGTCAACATACTAGGTAACATTAAGATGATTTTTTGTACGACATGCAAAAACATGTGAACAAGGTCGATGAGAACTCTACCATTTACCATATGTGCATATTCTTTATGCCAACTTAAATGTTTTTTGAGACCTAGTTTATGTATGATCTTTAGATCTAAGTATGTTGGCATACAATCCTAGTTGAACAACTAGAAGCTATAATATCCCATGTGCAATGTAGTCATATTCATTCCCTTTTTGTGTAACAAAATAAGCATTAGTCCTATAAAATATCAATTGGACTAAAATAAAAATAGGAAAAGATCGTGCACCTTTCCAAACATGATTGAAAGATTCCAAAAGGATTTGTTGTCATATTGCCTTATCGGTGATCCCCATCATAAGAAAGTGCCTATCTTTTTTTTTGTTCACGCTCAAGCCATTCTTTCCATTTCGGGTGACTATTGTTGATATCACCAAACCATGAATCAAATTTATGCTTGAAAGCTTCATAACAATCTTAAGCAAGTTCTTTTTGGCTAAATTGTTTTTGAATTTGTGATTGAAGTTGCTTGTCAGGTGTTTAATACAATATTGATGATATCCAATCGAAACAAGTTAAATTTTTATAATTTTATTTTTAATGCCAGCGTGCTTGTCCAATATTATACAAATACTACTATGATCACTTGTAATGTGATGTTGAAGGAAAAGTAAGAACTATTTCCATATGATATTATTTTCTTCTTAAACTAATGTATAAGCCAAAGGTAAAATCCTATTGTTTGCATCAAAAGCAATTGCAATCAACAATTTTCCACTAAACCTTCTATACAAATAGGAGCCATCCATACTGATTGTCATAACCCAATTTTGGGTTATTCCTAAAAAAATCATTTTTTTAAAAATATAAATAAAAAAATAAAATAAAGGCTGGCAACATGGAGAAAGCAGGTCGGGGAATCAAGCTGCAATTTTGGAAGAAATTCAAGGCCTAATTGTATCCTATTATGCCCAAAAATGGTGAAAAAAATACAAATTCAAGGTTAAATTAAATGATTATTGGATGAATTTGCATAAAAATTAAGTCCAATGACATAATTACATTTTTAATAGGCCAATTTGATTAATCATGGGTCAAATTAAATTTTAATTATGTTTAAGAATTAATTTGGGTCCAATTGAAAGATTTAATCAAGAACAAAGACTTAATTATACTTTAAATGGGTCAAATTAATTTTATTTGGAGCTTAATTGGTGAAAAATTAAGTTTGGGAGCCTAATTTGGGCTTAATTCAAAAGATTAGAATTTTAAGAGACCAAATTTAATTTTTAGCAAGTTAATTGATTGAAATTAGGGGGCAAATTGCAAGAAAATTGAAGTTTTGGGGTCAATTAGGGGTTAAATTGAAGAAATTGACAGCCGAGGATGTTTATGTAAAAGGCGCCAAACTATAGGGGCCTAATTGACAAAAACCGAGGGTTAAATTGAAGAAATTGAAAGTTTAATGGTCAATTAGGGGTTAAATTGCATAAATCCGATACCAAGGACCATATTGCAAAAGGCGCGTAAATACGGGGTTGAAGTTGAAGTTCTACAAGGGCCTAATTGCATTAAATTAAAAGTTTAGGGTCAATTAAGGGTTCAATTGAAAGATATTGAAAGCTAGAGGACTAAATTGAAAATCAGTAAAAATCCCTAATTCAACCTAAAACGGCGCCATTTTGAGAAAAGAAAAAAAAGAGGATCTTCTTCTTTTTCCGAAAAGACTGGTCCAGTCACCTATTTTGCAGGTGCATTTAATGTACCTAACGTCCACCAAATTTGCCAAACCTTGTACGAAACTAATTACCAGACATCCCTCTACGTTTGGGTATGGTCTTCACCGGCTCACTAGCAAATAAACGGACGTGGCACCACCCCAAAGTGGCCACCTCAGGCAGCTTGCAGCTGCAAATTTGACAATTCACCATACCTACTTTGAGCTAACGGTTGGAATCCTTCCCAACCAAATCAAGGGCTGAAAATTGTTCCCCTGTAAAGACAAGATTACCCTCTTCCACCCCTATAACTAGAAGCAGATTTCACGTTCTGAAGGAGGAAACAATTGTGTCAAAAAATTAGAAAAAACCAGCCTCCTCCCCAGTTTTTTTTCCTGCACAGTCCTCTATCTTCTTTCTCTCTCCACCGCCGTTCCAGCCTCCAACCAGAGCCACCACCAGCTCCACCACAGTAAGCCACCAACTGACCACCGAAAGCCACGTGAACCTTTCTCTCTCCTCTGTAAACCGATTTCTTCTTTCTCCCACAGCGACTCCAGCGGCCAAAACACTCCACCAACGCCGCCATCAGCCTCTCGTCTTCCATGACTAGACCACATCCAACCTCACTCCAGGCCAGTGACAACAACCTTTTCTCCTCCGCAAGGTCTCCTCCCACTTCACTTCGCCGGCTGCAACTACGAAGTTGCATGCAGAACGTGAACTTATTGTTTACGTTCTGCAAATAATTCATTTCTTACTTGGGCCAGGCTAGTTCTAGCCCAGACCAAATGTTTGGGCTGGGTCCGGCTCGGCCCCCAAAAAAGAGAGAAAGAAAATATGTTGGGCCGATATCGGCTCATTGTTTTCTGGGTTTATGCTTGGCCCAGTTATTTGGGCCGGCCTGGCTTCAATAATATTTAATTAACATATATATAATATTATATTACATATTTCTTTTAAAAAAAAAAAATTCCAAAAAAATTTCAAAAATCCTTTGAAAAAAAAATTGTGATTTTCAAAAATATTTTTCTACCAATTTTTCATAATATCGAATTGTATATTTACACTGTAAAATACAAATCCGGTATTAAAATACCCGTTTTTCTCCGAAATATTTGAAAACATTAAAAATAAATAAATAAAAGATTTTTCATGCATACGGCCAAATTCTAAAATTTTTCCAAGCATATTTTTCATTAAAAAAATGCATCTTTTCCATGTTTAAAAAAATCCAAAAATGGATATCATAATCAGTTTATGATCATCCATTAGGGTTTGGCCAAAATGTAAAAAACTTTTTTTTAGGATCCAGATGTAGACTTTAATATTTTTAGGGTGTAAAATTACACGATAAAGTACACCATCAGGTACTAAAGATACAAGGTGTAAATTTATGCGATGTTAAAATTTAGACTTTAGAACAGTTAGGATATAACTCAATAAGATATAGACTTTCTCATGAAGAGAGATCTGCCTTAAGCCTTAGAAAAGACAAACGAATAGAAACCTGACTTAGAAAAAACAATCAAACAACAATGCAGCTTACCTTAGGTAGGGTGCATTGGGGGTGATACGTCTTCCCCTTGTACAACCAGTCCCTTACTCAGACTCTCGCAGAGTATGAATTTCTAGTGACCATAATACTAGGTGACGACTCCTAAACATTAATCATAATTTTATGATTAAATCCAAAAACCCTTCCCAACACACAACACCTCACACCAGGAGGCACGACAAGAGCCTCCGCCGTCGCCAAACGACGTCGCGTTGGCTCGCGCACCCTGCAACACTAATAATTGACCTACAAAACTTGAACCCTTTAATTGCAGTATCAAATGCCTAAAAAACTCTCTAAAAAATAATTACTTCACCAACAAGCTGTCCATTATGTTTCCACTAAAAAAATAATCCCAGGATTTGATTCATGTATTGCCAAAAATAATCTACGTAGCATTTCAAATGAGTCCTCATGTGTACCAAAAAGTTGCTTGAGTATCTTTTGTTTTGCAGCTCATGCCTTATAATAAGAAAATTTGAACTTATACTGCAATTTGATTTCTTATTGTATACTTACAACAATATAAGTAAAGTTATTTTGAATAAGAGTTGAAACCACCAATAAAATAAATTTTTTATTGTTTCAAATGTTATGTTAGGTATCAAATTTGAATATGAATTTTATTTTTTATTTTATAGGTACATTTGGTTAGGATGTTACACACACGAGGTGCTTTTTCATGTACACGTAGAGGTAGAGTTTCTCATTATATGAATTATGGTTTGGTTAATCTTTTTGTTTTATAGTTGCAAGAGTTGCATAGATTGGAGGCCATATGAAATGGAAATGTTAGTTTGTTTTTATATCATAAGAAATTAAAAGTATTGTGCTAATTATCCTATAATTCATGTTAACACATTATTTTAATTTTTTTTTTATTTTGCATGATTTACATAAGATGTATTATAGGTTCTATAAATTGATGTCACTTTTAGATCATGTAATTTTGCTCATCATACACGCGGGTTTTTATTACATTATTCGTCTTCAGTATATTAAGATGGATCATGACTTGCTCAGTGCACTTATTGAGAGATGGAGATAGGAGACTCACACATTTCATCTTTGTGTAAGTGAGATGAAGCCTACATTATAGGATGCTATCTTTTTGCTTGGTTTGCCCATCTTACTATTATGGATATCCAGAATAAGGTTACTTTATGTGAGCGTGCATTTGAATAAGCACCCCCTCCTGAAATGTTTAAGAGGATATTTTTTTTTTGTATGAGATGGCTTCATGAAAAATTATTTGAATTACCTAATGATTTTAATGATAAGATGGTATGTTAATGCAGACTAATAGTAAAATTAACATATTGATTTATCTATATTGAATTTTAAGTCGATGTTCTATTGTGCATGTATGCTAAAATGTTCATACTTCACATGTTTAGCAGCATACTCTTTATGGATCTCAGCAGGATATATGTGCCCTTGTCTCCCTACCACTACTAGATAATTTTGATTTCATTCCACTATATAGTTGGAGTTTAGGTGTCTCTGCATGTTTGTACAAGCACCTATTTCAAGCTAGCTTGGAAAATATAAAGCAAGTTGGAGGATCTTTATTGCTTATAGGTTAAACAATGTACAATTTTTTTTTTAATAATTGTATCATGTACCAAATGTATAAGTTGGTTACTAATTACTGGTTGTTTTTGGACATAAAGCCATGGTAATGTGAGCATCTACACTTGAGGTGTCTCCAAATTAAGCCAAAACTTGATATGTATGTTCAGGTTTTGAAGATAATATGTTGTTGATAATGCAATTGATGTTATTGCGATTAAGAATAAATTTTATTTTAATATTATTTAATAATTCTTATTGGTGGGAGTAGGTACTTTGAAAATAACCCAACACATATTCTGTCATATACAATAAATATATGATGAGTAACTAAAATTGAAAAAGAGAAAGATGGTCGAAAAGGAGAACTTGTATATATGGGAAAACTTCTTTACTAGCAAAGTTCTTTTAGGCTTTGATGATGATGCTATTTTTTAGCTTGATACTGATTTATTTTCTTCAATGGATGATCTTAATGTTATATATTCAAGGATGTATCATTTCAAAGAGAAAGGAGATGATACAAACCATGTTAGGTCCGAGTTTTTCCTTAAAATACCTATTGACTAGTTTTGCAAGATAAAAAATATCTCTTAAACCATACATTGAATCAAGTTTAATTTTCACAAGGAGATACTAGATACATGAAACTATATATATATATATATATATATATATATATATATATAAATAATTTCAGGTCAATTGGAGTTCAAGAACATATTATTTAAATTAGGCAAAGTTGTTGTTACTGTTTCGATAAATTCGTTCGGCCTAATCAGTCCAGACATGTGATGAGTTTATTTTAGACGGAGAAGGGAGATTGAATGAGACTTATTTAGGCCATAAAATTATGCATGAGATTGGGCTACAAGGGTTCCTAATATGGCTTCAATTCATTAAAGAATTAGAGTACATATTTTGCAAGGATTTCAAGTCCCACATAAACTTGATGTGGTGGCATCTAAAAAGATTTTTCTCTTAGTTTTTTTTTTTTTTAATTTTCAAGTATTCCTAACATAAGAAGAGGCAATACTACAAAGGAAAATCTAGCAATCAAAATAAAGTGTTTTGATTGAATTCTTACGCTAAAATTTTTATTTATTTTATGTATAAAAATCTATGAAACATTAGTTTTAACCAAATATTTCTTTTAAACCTACTCTTTTAAAATAATAACAATTTTGTTTTTCTTAAATCTATTGTTTTAAGAAAAACAGTAATTACAAAAACTACCAGGTTGCCTGGGTAACTTTGCAAGAAGCGGGTGATAAAACGGTGTCGTACTTTAACCAACCTGTTTGGATGTTGAGAAAAGGGATATATATATCCTATCCATCTGGTTTGCCTCGCCATAGCCAAACGAAACGCTGGTAAGGGGGGAGAGATGTTTGCTGCCGCCGCCATAGCCGTGAACTCAGCTGGTTTCAATGTTTGTGGAAACCAGCGGACAAGGATAAGCATTTCAATGAGAAGAGTAACTGCAAGGCGCCGCAGCCTGGCTGTTACTAATAAAAAAAAATTAGAATCAGAATCGCACCAAAACGAGCAAAAACAAGGTGCTCTTCATTTCTCTCTCTAATTACTCTTCCCTACTTAGCCTATTATTAAAAAAATAAAATGATTAATCTTCAATCAGACGAGGAGGAGGATCATGTTGAAAACAGTTTAGGAGTTGAAGCTGCATTATACATGCTCAAATTCTACAAAAGTAAGTAAGTTAACTTGTCATCGTAATTATTGCTTTAATTTGTTCTTGTAATAAATTTATAATAATCTTACAAGCAGGGGAGATATCGCCGCTGTTACCAAATAGTTGTAGATATGTACCCACCTGTAGTGAATATTCCATGGAAGCTTATAAGAAATACGGTGTCGTCAAAGGTACCGTCTTGACTGCCTGGCGTCTTTGTCGCTGTAATCCACTTGGTAATGTATTCTTTGTTTTGCAGATATTGTACATTTTTGTTCTTAATTAATTCTGATCGAGTTTTAATTTCTTTTGTAGGTGGGTCTGGCTTCGATCCTCCGCGATGGTTTGATGAGGATCCTCCTTTTCAAGAAGAATGAGATTAGACGAGAGAGCCAATTTTAATGTTTTCCACTGCCTCCTCAAGTAAGCTTCTTTTTTTTTTTTTTTTTTTTTTTTTTTTTTTTTTTAACTTGAGTTTTATGGCTTCGCCGTAATTTGTTATATAATAATTTTACAGGGAATCATTTATAAAATATATCATCTTTTATTATTCTTTATTTTTCAGGCAGGCGTCAAAGAGGGGATGGCAGAGGACTGTGTCGATACAGAAAATAGAATTTCATTGAAGGTTAAAGATGCACTCTTCAGATTTGTACTCATGGTACTGATTCCTTATCTATACCATTAGGTTTCTAGATTCCAACACCTTTTTCTTTGTGTATATAAATCGTTAACAAAGAAGAGCTTAGCTGATACAGTCATGTGGTTTTATGAGTGTTAAAAACACAAGTATTTAGTGAAGCTATTCAGTGTTGTTTAAGCTGCCCTTAGAACACCATTCAGTTTGTGGCTGTCTGACTGAAATACTGCATTCTCTTTTAACACTAATAGTTTCCTAGTCTGATAGTCTGAAATGCAATCATTCTGCTGTATATAAATGGTGTAGCCCACCACTATCGAATTGTCTGCCTCCCCGGTTTTTTTTTTGTCTTCTTGGAGGCTAATGTTTTCTTATGTACGAAAAACATGATGAGTTAGTTGAAACCTGAAACGATGTATGATGGAAAGCTTGGAGCACCATTTGATCTTGAAACGCCTTCTCCCATGCTTCTATGCCGATGTTTTAAGGTAACCTATCCATATAATGGCATTGACTGGGGTTTTGAACTTTCAAAAGAAACATGCTCATTTGTTAAAGTTGTCATCCTTAAAGTTTGCGTTGAGGATTCTCATTGTCACAGTCTCTTAGTTTATGTTAGAGCTGCTGCTGCTTCTGATAAAGAATTTATTTATGATCTTGATTGAGGTGATTAACCTAAAATGGTCAAAAGGGATAGAACTCCACTATTTTGAACTCATTTTAGAAGCAACTAGGTTAAGCTGTGAAAACACACCCTTTAAAGTATGCATTTTAAGCTTTTGGTTTTGATCACTAACCCTTTTAAAATTTTGATTTTAACCTCTTCAGTAAGCCTGTATGTGTTTCTGTAATTGTGGTAATGATATTGGGCCTTGCATGTTCCCCCCCAATAATTGCAATTTCCAGCCATTCCAATGAACAGAAATAAAAAGCACAGCCTTCTCATCACCTTATCATAAATCACAATCTTCCTGAAATCCAAAGAACCCCCTCACATTTGCTTAGATTTTTCACCAGCGCTTGTCATCAGAGTCCAGTAAACCATAATCTTGTTGCACCTCCAAATTGTATACCTTACTGGTTGTGGTCGTTGCATGTAGTGAGAGAAACAGAGAAGAGGTTGCCAGTATAAGGTGCTTTCCTTGGTCTTGAACGAAATGGGGAAGTTGGGCTTGGATTGGGGCATGGAGGGCAATGTTTAGGATAAGGGTTAGTGACCTATTAGAGAGTTTTCTGTGTCAGAGCGTGGGAGAGAACGAGCCGTTGTTATGAAGACCGAACAAAATGATTTGAACTAGTTTTTTTTTATCACTAAAATGTTAAGAAAAAACAGATACTGGGGAAATAGTTTGAAGTAACATGCTTGTGAACAGAAGTGGTTGGAATGATCAAAATGCTCTCCTCTTTAACTTGATGCAGGGAAAAAAGAGATTTATCAGAAAATTAAGAAGAAAAATAAAGCTAGGAGGTAAAAAGCTAAAGAAATAGAAGAAAAGTGTTCATCATAATTTCTTCCATTTTAATTAATAAAATATGCACATTAGATTTTAAATATTAAAAGAAAATTGGTAAGTTGCTGTGAACCTAATAGATGCTAGTTTTCATGGTTGTTATGTTGCTTTGGTTCTAGGAGTTGTGATTCTTTGTTATGGATAATTAATATCATAGGTTTTGACTAAAGCAATATGAGTAGCTATTGTAGTGTGTTTAAATTGTTTCACAGGTGCCATTACTACTGATCCCTATTCATTTTCTTCCATTTCCAACTGAATAAGTTTCAACTTAGTCCATGTAATCATAAAAATTAAATCAATTAAATCTATTAATATAAAAAATATTTAAATTTTGTTGTTTAAATTATTTCCACAATAATCTTTATGTCCTATCTACGTATTCTTTTACTGTTCCTATATATTAAAATAAATAAGATGAAATAGATGAAAATGATTAAGTTATGAATGGATTTAAAAACATAGTAATTAAATTATATAGTTATAAAACTATAATTACTAATTAATCGGTTTTACTAGGAGGAATAATAATTAACTCGATCATTAATTTGTTTAGTTTTACTAGTTTGCATGTGTGCGTTACACTACGAGGGTATTAAAATTCTTTTAAACATAAAAAAGAATGTTCATGTCCGAAGAACTTTTTAGCATTGTTCTTAAACTTGAAAATATAGTCTTTTCAAACATTTCTTTTCACCAAGATAAATTTTTATTGCAAAATAAAGCTAATATGTGCATTTAATAAAATAAATTGAGATTTATGTGTTCATAAATGATAACATATTTGTTTATCTAAACTAAATATTAAGGAAACTAAGATAAATATGCATATTAAGATATTTAATCTCATATCAAATGCATTTTTTTTTTAAAATTAACTCATTTTAAAAAATCATGAACATATATTTTTCAAGTCTAAAATAAATTTTCTTATTAACATATCTTCTGTATATAATTGAAATTATTGTTTTTGTTAAAAAATATATTTAATGATTGTTAAAGCAAGTTACAAAAAAGAAATATCAAAATATTATGTTCAAATTTTATTTGTGATCGTAAGCTAAACAAATCATAAATGTGTTAAAATCATGGTCAACATCTATTTAAAAAAACAATTTGGATTGAATTTTCATGAATAATATATTATTAGTATTATTATTTTCATATTAGATATATAATAATTGAATAATAATTGAATAAGAATTATTAAAATTTATAATACTATTTAACAATGATGACAAAATCAAAGAGTAAGTGAATCATTATGCTAATTGTTTGCTATTGAGTGCTAAAGAAACAAAGAAATAAAAAAGACATAAAAAGGCTAGGCCTAGTGCCTAGCTCCCAATAACAAGCCAAACATGCATGACCACGCGATTTGTTTTGCTTTTCCTTTTTGTTAAGAGGGTGGATAACATTTTATCTATTTTTTTTCCAAAAAAATTTAACATGAACAATGTGTTCTTTGTCTCAACAAATGACATGTCATTTGATTGTTTACTTTCGTCAACCAAGTGGTCAAAAACTAGACAGAAACTCTCTTATAGTTTCTTTAAACCAAACAGCTTGTTTTCCAACCAGTTTCTGACTTGAAAACACATGAAAAACAACATTTATAACTCAATAAACCGACTTGCACTTTTAAAGTTTCCAAAAATCAATCATAAAACAAAAAATTTAACTTGAGACCTTAAATCTTTCCAAGCCCCGATTTATTTTTTTGGCCAATTTGAATGCCAATAACCAACACCATCTAACTCACGTGGTTGAACGAAATATTTGAGCACCAAACGTGATCACTTTTGTGGTTGGAATCAAGACAATCAATCATTTTCTCTTTCTACTGTTGTTTTTCAACGAATATCTCTCTCTCATCTAAGGACTTAAAAAAAGAGTAAAATAAACTTGGGATCAAAATAAACATTGAAAACAAAATTTGGATCAAACTTATTGTTCTCCATGTTTTCCAGTTTAGTACTTCTATCATATTTTTAATACCAATTCTATTTAATTAAATCATTGAAGGATGTAATTGAAAGGGAAAAGGAGTTTAGAAATAAGACAAAAAAATAAAATAAAAATTCAAGTGTTTCATTATTCATATAAATAATGAAGCAACATAAAAAATCTAGATCTTTTAAAGTTGGAGGTAATTGTTGGTAGAAAATATAGCTCCAAAAGTAATATATCAATTAAATGTTTTCTTTTCCTCATACAGTCCAAATAATGGACCACAAAAACTGCAATTTGCTTTCAAAAGCCCATCATCATTATTTTTTAATTTTTTTTTGGTTTTCATATCCATTAAGCTTAGCAGTTGTATCCAAAGAATTTTCAAAAACATATATCTTAAATTGATCCTTGGTCCTTATTACACCACATGTCAGATTAGTTTTTTTAAAACATAAAAGAAAATGTTAAAGTGCTACCAACATGTTTTTAAGTAGAAAAAAAATTAATTATCACCTTAAAATATGATTCATATTGAACAAATTTTTATTTAAATATTGAAACGATGACATCGTATAACATTTTTTTTTCAAATATTGAAAATGATAACAAATTTAGTCAATGCGTGCTAACCTGATTTAACCTGTAAAATCTGCATTCCAGGTCATGAGATCATGATAACACCATTGAAAGTTGATCGAAACAAATTATAAGTTCAATTTCCAACTAACCCAACGTTGAAGGATGAATTGAAAAGAAAATAATATTTAATTAAAAAAACTTGAGTCAACATGGATAAACTCTCTAAACCAGTGACCTTGGATCATTAGAGTGGAATAACCATATATAAAGCAAATTAAGAAAATTATAAAGTACGATTCCCAATAAATTTAATATTGAAGGATGAAATTGAAATGAAAATTCAATGTAAAAACAACAATCCAAAAAAAAGACCTAAGTCAACCTTAGTTAACCTACCAAAACTCGTGATCATGTTCACGAGGCCAATATAACCCAAAAAAAAGCAATTTAAAAAATATTTTGAAGCTTGCTTCCCAATCAACTCAATGTTAAAGGATAAAATTGAAAAATAAATCAATTTAAAAAAGGAAAAAAATAGAACTAAGTCAACCTAAGTGAACCATACAAGCCCGCGTTCCAGGTAATGAGACCTAGTTTACCTTATAAAAAGTAAAATAAAAAATTACGAAGACCAATTCTCAATTAACTCAATATTGAAGGATAAAATTGAAAAAAAATCAATTTTCAAAAAAACATAACAGATAATAATAAAAAAATGAGGATCAAATTTGAAATAAAAACAAATAAAAGCCCATTTTGTTATTTTAGAGAGAGAAAAGAGAAATGAAATGAAAGAAAAGATGAATTTTTCATTGAAGCCACATCAAGGCTTTGACTTCAACACACGCCACCCTATAAAAAATCTCTTGTTGAGATGATTTTAACAGTGCGAAGGAAGGCCACCTTCGAAGGTCAAAGGAAGCCGTACGTGCTGCAGAAGCATGACGATCTCCCCCACATGTTAGTGCATGTAGCACATGCACCATCTACTTTTCTTTTTTCTTTCACCGCAGTCATTGGTTTGAGAGAAAAAGAACCGAAAATTTATACAAGTTTCAAATTTAATCCTCAGAGTTTCAATTGTTTTAAATCAATATAATTAAATTTTATTTTTTTTCAAATTGAGCATCAATGAATCACTAAATGTTTTTCTCGACATCACTAAAACCTTATATAAAGCTTTTCACACGTGTGCGATGTCATAGCGATTATTCTTCTGGATCCAGATTATTAGGAATAATATAGGTAGAAGAAACAAGAAATTCTTGTCCTTTATCAATAAAAAAAATAAGAGTCGCCACTTAGTATTTTCATAACTAGGAACCCTAAGTGGTCTCAAAGTCTTGGTAAGAGGATTGATTGCGTAAAGGGAAGATATTAGCACCTATAAGATTGCTTACCTAAAGTAAGCTGCATTGTTTATTTGTCTGATGTAAACTAAGGTAATGTTGTGTTTTCTAACCATTGGTCTATCTAGAGTTTAAGAAAAGGCCTTATTATTAAGAAGATTCTTATCTTATCATATTAAAACTTAACCATTCAAATGCCAACATAAAAATAAAATGAACTGTCGTTTTATAACATCCCTAATTTTTCTCAAACACTGAATACTTTAGACAAAACAAAATACATGAGATTTGTTTTTGAAATTTTCCATTAAGAAATTTCTTTCAAAATTTTGACAAAGTTTCCCCTATATTTAAAACATTACAAGTTATCGACAAATCCTATTTAATACTAAATATATTTTCAATAATTAATCCAATCATCCTGGATCAAAACAATCATCACAACAAAAATACCTCAAGCATAACTTCTTAATAATATAATAAGACAATGTATATCATCACATTATATTTTTTCAAGCATAATGCTTATAAAAATAAGATAAGATAAATTATACTACCTTTTAATTTTATTAATCCTTATTTCACAACCATAAAATAAAACTATTTAAAGAATTTAAATGAGCTAAATAATTAATATCAATTTCAAAATAGTTAAGTAATAGAAAATGATTATCCAAACGTTCTTACATAAATTAGATTCTAATTTATAAATACACCTAGCCTATAAGGACATAAGTATAACAAAATAGATCTACATCTTGGAAAGATGAAGGCCTTGATAAAAAAAAATCATAATAACAATTTAAATCTATTTATATTTTATGTACTTTATCAAATTCAATTTATTATATTCAACTCATGCACGACTACAATTTACATGTTATATGTATCATCAATTATTATATAACTTTCTCTTCTTATCTTCGGATAGCTTTGTCATTATCAATTTTTTTTTATTATAATCCGTAAATGCCAATATTAGATACCCTATATCATTGATCATCCCTAATCCAGCTCGATCAATCAATGTTGATATCACTTTTAACACCGATATCATTAGCCATCAACACTTAGATGACTAATCAGAAATATGTCAATATCCTTTCCTCTATGTATCATTAGCTATCACTACCTTGAGTAGCTAATCAAATCAAGTGTATGTCGATGTCGATGTTACCTTATTGATATCATTAGCCCTTATCACTCGAGACGTCTAATCAAGTAATTGTTTTTCCGACACCAACACAACCTCGTTGGTATCATTATCCTCAATAATTGGTTTAACTAATCAAGTCATCGTAAACTTTAATTTTATCATGGTTTTGTCGATATCAATATGACCGTATGGATATCATAAGCTTTCCAACTTTGGAATAACTAATAAAAAATTCAGTAAATGCTGATGTCGATGTAATTTCTTGACATCATTAGCTCCAATTAACTGGGACAACTAATCAAGTCCACTTTTCTTCCATTTCTTTCTCTTTTTACTCTTTGAAACTAAATACATAGTCTACGCATATAATAAGTTGACAATTTGACACTACAAGTTATTATAAATAAAAACTAATAAGGTGTATACACGTACTTGTCAATGGCGACGCGCATGCTCTTACTCTATGTTAGGGTCTAGCTGCAGTAATATCCCTTGCCAATATAAGACCCATATATTACCAATCCTTTTTAATAACTTGGGAACCTTAATTAAATTATCACGAAATCAATACTTAACATTACACCTTTATTCTAACTACGCAAATATCTTCCTTTAGTTATCCATGATTTCTCATTACCTATTCAAATTTCCTTTATTTCTTGTTTCTTTGTTTTCCTTTTACAAGAGTCAATTTAATTTGTCTTAGTCAAGTTCATCTACTCTAATATAACCTAATTTTATATGAAATATGAACTAATTCCATCAATCTTTATCAATGTCATTTCCCCCCTCTTTGGTCGAAACCTTCACCTAATATGGGTCATGATATTTCTTTAAAATTTTGAGCATTTTAATCCTTATATACTTTTAAACACCTTTATTAATACTTACTAACAATACTTTCTAATTAATTGAATTAAAAAAATCCCATCCCTTCTTGTATCAGTGATGGCCAAAATCCATATATAAGGGAAGATATAAAATTTCTTTAAATCTTCAACAATTAATACTTTATCCATCAATTTTTCATGTCAATAGTCATCAATAAACATTAATATCATCATTCAAACCATTCAATGCACTAAAACTCTAAATTCCATGATATATATTACACTAATTCAAGCTCATTTATTTCCCATCTTGACATGAAATTCAATGACTTGTTATTGTTGTTCTTCTTCTTAAGTAAATACTTATTTTTATATATATATAAATAGGCCTTAGATGACTGGATTATAATAGTCTGCAACGTTTTCAACAATAGAAAAGACATGAGTGCTTATAAATAGAACTCTAATTCCCCACCCTTATGCTTCTTTATATATTCTATCAAAATTGTATCTCCAGCAGAAGTCCATGGCCATTATAGAAGCAAGAAAAAAAAAAGGAATGCCAACATGAGAATTAATATCCAAACACTACCTTAAAAGGGAATGTAGATAATGTAATTGCACTAAGAACTCATGCAAATAATAAAAAGGTTTAGCAAACAATATTTGAGTATCTAGTGATGATAAAATTAAAAAAAAAATAGAGATCATATAAACCATAAAGAAAAGGGGAGAAACACTTCATAATGCCCATGGATTTATCAAACTCCAGTTCAACTGTTAGAGCAATTATAGTTGGTGTTGTTCAAACCTTTTTATTTTACAAATTAAAAATATGATTTTTTCATAAACCCGGGTCCCTTTAGGTCCACTCACCACACACACGAGTCTCCCAATGGACCCAAATTGGTTTAAAACACACACACACACACACACACAACAATAAAACTTGAAATGCTTAGGAAAGCCACCAACTAAAATTTAAGAAAAGAAAACTATTGTGAGGGGCCATATAAAAATAGTGTTTGCTAATACAGTAATAAAAAGGCTATGTTCTCATAAAAGAAAACATTAGAAATTCAATGGTATCTAATAAAATAAATTTCAAATTATTGTTTTGAAAAATATATTTGTATGGACATAAGTGCAAAATGTAGGGGAAAAAGAAAAACAAAGTCAGCCATGTATGTGGGCCTGTGCACTTGGCCCATTTAAAAAAGGTATGGTCTCGTGTCAGCTTTTTTAATAATATCGAGGGCAAACGACCAGAGGGTCATCGAAAAGCTAAGGTAGGGGTATTTTATACCAAAAACATATTCTCCAATCTATTTTTTACCCAATAACTTCTAAAAGACACCCCTAAAGACCTTACTAAATATATTTTTTACCTTAAATAACACTCAAATGAAACTCCTTTCAACGAATGGAACATTTTGATACCCAGATTAACTTTTTTTATGGTTAGAATTGGTGCCAATGATAATTTTCCCTCTCCTCAACTAGAATCCATAGACTCTGGACCTTAATAAACCCATTTATTGCCTTAATTTTCTCTTCTCTCAAACCAAGGGACTGATAAATAAAGAAAATGAAGTTTTGGACTAAAAATAAAATTTCAAAAACAAAAGGGACTATAATTATATCAATTGCAAAGTAGGAGGACCAAAGTTAACTTTTCATGTTAAATTTGAAGTTCCCACCTAGTTTCCTCGAGTTTTTCAATTTGGTCCTCTAAGTTTGAGTATTTATTTCTTAACAAATTAGAGGCAATTAGTCATTAATTTGGCCATAAAATCCAATCGTATAGAAAAAAGTTTGATGACAAAAAAAAACTATTAAAATCCATAGTGGTTTGTGAGTGTGTACAAAATGGATTTGGCATAGTAAAACATCCATCTCTTGTAGTTTTTTCTACTAGATAGGTGGCATAAGCTACGTCACGAGCCTCTGAAAGAAAAAATTAAATGTAAAAAAAGAATGTTCAGTTGTTGCCAATGTGTTTCTATCAAGAAGAAAAATAATAGTTATTATCTCTAAATCAAGTTTCCACTCTAAAAAGATCATAATACTAAAAAAAATTCATGATAATCTCTAAACATGCTAGATAATTGACTCGCGCTATATCACAAGTCGAACCAATTGTTTTTTAAAAGTTAAAAAAGAATATCCAGGTCACGAGAAACTTTTTGACCGTGTCATTAAACTTGATCTAATTGGTCAAACTTGAAACCTTTTGACCCAATTCTTTCCCTAACTGGAGTTTTAAATTAAATTATGTGAGAGCTACCATGACATGACCCAATTAACTTGGGAAGTCCATTGGCAACTCGGACGACTGATAAAAGTATGGTTTAACTCTTTTTTAAAAAAGGTCAAGATTGAGATGTCAATATATTATTTCAACCCAAGTTTCACATTTTGACCCACCAAACTAACGACCTGGGTCATGGACTCCACTAAACTCAATAATATATTTTAAATTATTTTTTATTTAATTATATGCTAAAAAAAATTGTCGTTTGCAAAATTGATCACTAACCTAACATTGGTATATTTGCTTAAAACCACGAGAACTCTATAAAAAAGCAATCAAAACAAATTAGAAAGCTTAATTTTCAATTAACCCAACCTACCCACCAAAACAACGACTCAAATTATGGACTCCACTTGATTTAATAACTTTACTTTCTAAACTATTTTTTATTTAATTATTTAATAATAAAATGGATGATCACAAAATCAAATGTCAACCCAACACTGAATATTTGTTTGAGACTGTGATGACCATATAGAAAGTAAAACGAAATAAATTATAAAGCTCAATTCTCAATCAAACCAAGCAAACTCATTAAACCCATGATTTAGGACATGAACTCTACTGATTTTAATAATATTGTTTTTTATGGAACTATTTTTTATTTAATCATACAAAAAACAATTGATTCTTACAAAATTAAGCACAAAAAATGCTAGAAAGTTTGTTTGAAGAGTGAAAAAAACCTATAAAAAAAAAACTGTAACTAGCCTTCAACTACTAATTTTGGTTGGAATAACAAAAAGAATAAAGAATGGAGTCTCGAAGAGTGATGGGTTGAAAGTGAGAAAGGTGGTGAAACTTAGTATTTGTAACTAGCCTTTAACTGCTAATTTTGATTTTTTTTTAATTAAATAGAGAGATGAGGGAAGATTATGAAGTGTTTCTCCTTTTCTCTTTATATATATTCCATCAAAAGCTTACGGCTGACATTTTTCATACCTAAGTGGAGAGAGAAAGCCAAGTTTTCTTCATAAATTTCTCTTTGATTTGTTATCTTTAAAAGGTAAGAAACATTGTTTAATGATTAATTCAATTTTTTATCATGTTACAAAGCATGATAAGTTATGATTGGATTTTGGAATGTTGAGTTAAGCATGTTGGGTTATTTAAATTGGTTATTTTATGATTGAAATATGTTGTTATGAATGAAAAACAGGTGGGTAATGTGTTAATTGAATAAAATTAAAAAGAGAAAATAAATCTCCATCATTAGCAAGGATTCAACCAAAACATGGGTGGGAGTTTTGAATTTATTTGATTTAATTAACATGAAATTTAGCTAGTATGGTATTTTTTTGCATGAAAAATGAGTGGGTAAAGTATCAATTATAACAATTATGAAGAAAACCATATCTTCTATTTAAGAGGAGGTTTCAAACTAAATAAGAGAAAAAGGGGGATGGGTTTTTGAGATGCAATATTATAAAAATTGTGTTTAATTGTGTTATATGAAGTATTTAATGATTGTGTATGAAGGAAAATTGCATGAAAAATGAAGAAAATATGTTAGTGTTCTTTAAAGGATAAGGCTAGCCACTTTAAAGGAAAATGATTAATGGTGGGAACCTAATAATTGTTTGTTTAATTGTGTGTATTTAATATGTATTAATGCAGTAATGATGAATTATAATGGATTTAACTAATTTATTTAGTTGTGATTAAATGCTTGATATATTTTGAATTATGAATTTGTGAAGAATTGATGAGAAAAATAGTTTATACTTGTTTGTGAAGTTGTAGAGATGTGAAATGAGTATTGATGATGAGTTTGAAATAGAAGTTGGGATAAATAAATTAAAAAGAAAAGGCCTAATGGGCCAGCCATATTAGGGAAAATAGAAATTGGTGGGAACCAAAGCAATTATTTGTGCATTTACGTGTGTTTATTATGTGTTGATGGGTTTATTATGATTTGAAATAGATTTAATTATTCAATCTAATTGTGGTTAAATTTCTAAAGAACTTTAAATTGAATTTGGTGAGACATTGAGGAGATAAATAATTATAGTTATATAATTCATTTGTGAAATGTAAAATGAATTGTGGATTGATGAAATGAGATGGAATTATGATTGGTAGTATAAATATGATTACATGATGGGAAAAAAAACATGTTGTATAGATGAATTAATGGTTGGTCGAAGGGAGAACTTTATAGGATTTAGTTTAATTGATTTGACATTGGTTACGAATTATATGTGTATAGCATGTAAAGTGAAGAAACAAGTTTAAAACAGTAAAAACCTCACTTTGGTCAAAACTTATATTTAAAGGTGAAGGAAAAGTTGGCTTGAAATGTATGATTTAAATAAGTTTTTGATGATTGGATACCTATTGGTGCATGAGAGGCTGCATGATCTGTTTAGCATTAAGGGACTACAACACGAGTATAAGCACCAGACAGGTGTCCTTCACTTTCACTATTTATAAGAAACTTCTAAAATTATATAACTACAATTTCTTTAAATGCATGTTGTTTATTCATTATTTGTGATACCAACATCAAAAAGGATGAAATTAGACTAGTTCACTGAAAAAGTTAGTTGCATATGTGTTTAGATGACCAAGATAATTTATTAGACTCACTAACTAAAAGGAACAAATGACATTTGTGTTCTGATGACCAGAATAATTTCTTAGACTAGTTGATTTGGAGGGCCTGTGGCATTAGTATGTCTAATTGTCTGAATATTAAAAATGTCTTAAGATATATATATGTGTGTGTGTGTTTGTGTTATTTATAAAATTGTTGTGTTATATTCTAATATGATGAAATAATTTAATTGTCAGGTTCCTCTTATATAAAAGTCTATAAATAGATTTTTATAATGTCACATTTTAATATAGATATAAATATTGTAATTTGTAGATGTTAAATTGATATGTATTATAATTTTGGTATTCTATTTTGGACTAGTAAATGGTTTTATAATAGTATGAATACCATTATCTTGTATTTCTTTTGTTAATTTTGTTATCTAGTATTGAAATCTATGTTAATTAAAATGAAACTCTAAAGATGTTCATATTCTAAATTTTAGTGTTTTTTTTGTATTGTTTAACTAAGCATGTATGTAAATCTCGAGTTAATTATTTATTACATACACTGTTTATATTTCATCGAAAATAAATGTATGTTATTCTTGAGTTATATTGATGTAGGACAAGGTCCAGTATGGTTGAACTATAATTGTGGAATTAATTTGTGATTTGTATGAAGATGTCGATAACTTGATACGGTCCACGTATAGGGGAAATTTTGCTGGAAATTCAATAGAGTATATGATAACAAAATAATTACCCTAGTTTTTGCATTACTATAAAAGGAAATTTTGTGGAATTGTATTCTAAAAATTAAGGTTGTTACAGGATTTCCCTTTCAGCTTCTTAACAATCTACATATAACTGAGATCTGAGGAGTTTGTTTAGCAAATATTGAAGCTAAATTTCTCTATTCACTTTGTATTATCATGGAGAGTACCTTTTCTCCCTTACGTAAATCCATATTCATTCTCTTTGTTTGGTTTGTTTTGAGGAAGGGTTGGTTGCTCAAGTTTTCTTTTGATTCGTCTTTTCTTTTTCTTTTTCTTTTTCTTATTCTTTTTTATCATGGAATAAAATAAGGAGTGGGATTTATTAGTTATTATGGACGTACGTGGGAGGAAATGTAAAAGAATGGAGAGGAAATGAAAGAGCTTTTATTTTTTTTAGAAATAAATTTATTGTTTTTTAGTAGCTTATTATTTTTTTTATTAACGTGGGTGTCCGAGCCAACTTGCGTACACCTCGACTAATCTTGCGGGCCCTAAAGTTAATGACCATGTAAGCTTTCAGTGGCCTTGAGATTTGTGAGGCT
>Ga0325414_1001167_pt1 | contig 24678 bp, 16 predicted proteins | sample PopdelMetagenome_8_FD_206183 | JGI IMG/M metagenome (GOLD analysis project Ga0325414, IMG submission 206183) | Populus deltoides microbial communities from Bellville, Georgia, United States - Leaf-PdKOR-R3 | ecosystem: Host-associated > Plants > Phyllosphere > Phylloplane/Leaf | place: USA... | reverse complement strand
TGATTGGCTGCACTCCACAATCCAAAGCCGACGACTTGGAGTGTGGAATATGAAAGTCTTTCTGGCCTGTACCGGCTCCATCTTACCGGCGACGCTAATTCAAGTGGGGCCTGACCCTCCCTTCCTCTCTCTCTCTCCATGATTTCTTCATCTGCATGTGAATAATTGGACCGAGGAAATTTCAATTCTAGTTAGCTGGTGACAATACCTGACAGCACCATCTCAGACAACGAAATGAAGAACAAGTTAAAAACCTTGCATCTTAAGATCTATGCCTATCAAGTATTAACTAATATTTTAAAAGACATGGGAAAGGACTGTTACTGTTTTCATGCCACATATTTTTTTTCTATATATATATTTTATTATTTTTATTATTTTTTCTTTTTTTCCTCATATTTTTTTTTTCTTTTTTTATGCTTTACATGTTTTTTTTTCAAAATTGCTTTTTTTTTGTGTTTTTTTTTCAAAATTATCATTATCGATTATTTTTTTAATATTAAACTGGTTGAAAATTTAGTTCTGTAGTTTTTTTCTTTAAAACATTATGGATAACTACAATGTTTCCATACATGCTTTTTTTATAAATTTTTTTTCAAAATTTCAAAATGGTATTTGTCGATTTTGCTTTATAGTTTTTTTCTTTAAAACATCGTGGATTGTTACAATATTTTTCCACATGGTTTTTTTTCTACAATGTTTCTTCACATGTTTTTTTTTTTAAATTATCTCTGTCAATTTTTTTTTTAATCTTGAGTTGATTGAGAATTCAGCTTTAACTATCCCCACATGTTTTTTTCTGTTTTTTTTCCCTTTTTTTTTCATTTTTTTGTGTTTGTTTTAGAATTATTTTTGTTGATTTTATTTTTTTAATATGAAATTGGTTGAAAATTTAGCTTTGTAGTTTTTTTTTAAAAACACAGTAGATTGCTACAGTGTTTCTCCACATGGTTTTTTTTCTTTTTTTTTATGATTTTTTTTTCAGAATGTCTTTATCGATTTTATTTTTTTCATATTGAACTGATTGAGAATTTAGCTTCGTAGTTTTTTTCTTTAAAATGTTCCCCTACAAATATTTTTTTGTTATGATGTTTTTCAAAATTGTCTTTGTCAATTTTATTTTTTTAATATTGAGCTGGTTGAGAATTACAATTATATATTTTCTTATGAAACACTCTAAATTGCTACAATGTTTCCCTGAATGATTTTTTTTCCTTTTATTTGTTTTGTTATGATTTTTTAAAAAAATTTCTTTGTTCATTTTATCTTTTAAATATTAATCTGGTTACGAATTTAGCTTTGTAGTTTTTTCTTTGAAAACATTGTGAATTGCAATAGTTTTTCTCCATACAATTTATTTATTTATTTTTTCCACAAACTCACGATAATGCACAGGCATGTCATAAGCCCACAGCATCGCGCGGGCAAGATATCCAGTGACAATATAAATTTTGTTTGATTTTCACTGTAACAAGAATTTCATGCCATCAAAATATATATATTAGTTTTTATGTTATTTTGATATGTTTTTAAATAAAAAATAATTAAAAAAACAACTATTATTATACTCTTAAACAACGATTTTTAATATAACAAGGATTTCATGCTATCCAAACATATATCAGTCACTTATGTTATTTTAATGTATTTGTAAATAAAAAATAATTATTATCACACTCGCAAATATCATCTGAATTGTTGTTGGGTTTTTTTTCCCCTTAAATGTTGTTTAAAAAGAAATTTAGTGTCTTTTCAGAAAATGGCCATGTACAAAGAGTGTGTTTGGCAGTGTGGTTGCGGGTGCTTTTCAAATAGCTTTTCGTGCCGAAATACATGTTAATGATGTTTTTTTATTTTTTAAAAATTATTTTTGACATCAGCACATCAAAAAGATCTAAAAAGTACAAACCGCACTCAATTTTAATAAAAAAAAAAATTTAAATTTGCACAAAACACAAGTACAAACGCAGTACCAAACGTTCTCAAAGAATACACATTCAATCTAAATCTAAGTCTGAATCAAGCTAGTAGCATCTTAGAATATTGCTAAAGGGTGGCGGTGTGCATCGTGAAATGCACGATATTGGTGGTTGTAATCACACAAACTTTACGTATTTGATAAGTCTTTATGTTTATTTTTATTGTTTATGATATTATATTTTTTTCTATAAACAAATAATAATAATAATAATAATTAGATAATATTCATATAATCACAGTAAATAATATATGTATTAAATTCAATGTTTCAGGAGAAAAAACTTTGATAAATTACTTCTTTATTAATTAATAAAATCTTTATCGTCCAAAATATTAATTTAGAGAGTTTTTAATATAGTTAGAAATCCCTTCTCACTTAGTGGTACAGTAAACATGATATTTTAAAAAAATTATTACTATTTATATTTTTTGTATTATATTTTTAACTATATTTGGAAGGTTTTAAAATTATGTTTGTCTTAAAAAATATTAAATTAATATTTTTTTTAATAATTTTAATGTACCAATGTCATAAATAAAAAAATTTAAAAAATTATTTAAATATAATTTTTTTTAAAAAAAAAAACACCCTGTACCAACCAAATGAAACATTTCATTCCTACAGAGTACAGACCACTTCGTCAAACACTACCCCTTAAAAGAGGAATCATCTTCTATAGTGGAAAAACTGGTACCCCAGCGAAGCCCACAAACATGATTTTTTTTGTGGTCCATCCAATAATCATAAAACTGCTGGGTAGAGAGGAGAAGGCACCAAGAACTAAAAATAAGAAAGGGGTTGAGTAAAAAATGGAGTTGGAAGACTTTTCAAGGGTAAAAGGTGACCTGTTTTGTAGGACGTTGTCCTCTTAAGTACTATACTAGAAATTTATTCATTTCTTTGCAGTACAAGCTTCTACCACACCATCTGTGTCCTACATAACCTTGTACTATTTTACTTATCATTTCCTCGATAAATCCTAATCCTTGTTTAGTCTAGGCTACGTTTTAGAGCTATCCATTATTTCTTGCCCCATGTCTCGCTCTCTCCTCTTCCTCTCTCTCTTCCTCTCTCTCCTCCTTCTAACAGCCGGGCACAGTGGCCACAACGACGATGACGAAGCCGACGCCGACGGTGACGCGACAAAAATTAATCTCCGTTCGAAATCCTTAATCCTGGTTAAGATATGGTGCTTGATATTGATCTTTGTTGGCACTTTCATTGGTGGGGTGTCCCCCTACTTTTTGAAGTGGAACGAGGGGTTCTTGGTGTTAGGGACTCAGTTTGCTAGCGGTGTGTTTCTGGGGACTGCTTTGATGCACTTCTTGAGCGATGCAAATGAGACCTTTGAGGATTTGACAGAAAAGAAGTACCCTTTTGCTTTCATGTTGGCCTGTGCTGGCTATTTGTTGACGATGCTTGCGGATTCTATCATTTCTTATGTTTATAGCAAGGATGTGGTCAGCCCGGCTAATGGTGGCGATGTAGAGCTTCAAGGTATGTAAAATCCCTACAATATCTGCTTCTTTAATATTTTTTATATTCATCTACTCCGTGTTTTGTTGAGAAAAATATTTTAGTCTAATTTCTTGACATGTTCGTGTGAAGACTGTCCACTGAAATCAATTCCTTTGTGTGTTTTTTTTTTTTTAAATTGCTATCATGCCTAGCTGGTAAATAAAGAATGAAATTGAAAAATAATAATTAGAATTAGGGTTTTGTACTTTAGGCGTTGATTTGCATTTTGAAAGATTAAAGTGCACAGAGTTTGTGCTTATGATGATGTAAAGCCATGGTTGATGTATTTTGGTTTTCTTTGCAATGATGGTGGTGGAAAGTGATGAATTTTCTTCTACCTTCCTCTGTTGGTGGAACTTTGATCAAACACTTTGTATTAAAAAAGTACTTAATGTCGGTTGACGCGCCACTAATCTAGAATACTTTTTATTGCTGAAAGGAAAATAAAAAAGAAAACAATGATCCAATGACCATATATCCCCCAACATGTCCAAAATCTGGTGATGCGAACTTTGTTTCTTGGCTACGTTCTTAGAGAATGGAGAGTGATGCATTCGTTTCCTTCTCCTTCCTTTTGTTATTGCAGGGGGTGTTCTGCAGGGAAAAAGAAGCCACACCAGCAGTTCCCATTCACATTTTCAGGTGGAAATTATACATGTTATATTTACAGCTTTAGTCGATGCTAACAATTTTCTGTGTTTAATTATGCACAAACTCCTTTATTGGAATAATTACTTTTACTAATATTTTTCGTGATGGAATTGTGCCTTGAAAGATGCACAATGGTACAGATGCTGCCTCTGCAAAATCCACTCTCTCAACTGCCAGTTCATTTGGGGACAGCATTTTGTTAATATTTGCGTTGTGTTTCCACTCTGTCTTCGAGGGCATTGCAATAGGAGTTGCAGAGACAAAAGCCGATGCCTGGAAAGCTTTATGGACTATCACTCTGCATAAGATATTTGCAGCAATTGCAATGGGTATAGCTCTCCTTCGAATGATCCCAGATCGCCCCTTTGTATCATGCGTGGCCTATGCTTTCGCATTTGCCATTTCAAGTCCTGTTGGCGTGGCCATTGGGATTATAATAGATGCCACAACTCAGGGTCCTGTGGCAGACTGGATCTTTGCCATATCAATGGGACTGGCATGTGGTGTGTTCGTCTACGTATCAATTAACCATCTTTCAACCAAGGGTTACCTTCCCCAGAGATCAGTTTTAGTTGATACGCCGCTTTACAAGTTCTTGGCCGTATCGTTGGGTATCGGGGTAATTGCTGTTGTGATGATATGGGACTGAAAACAAAGGAGGGTAGATGTCTGCTGTTGTCCTGTTGGAAGTCTGCTGTTTTTTGCTCCACATTAGTGCAGAGCATGGGTGGTTGTAGAATACAAGCTCTGTCACAAGCTATTACTAGGAAAAACTATGTTTTGCCAGATTGGCAGGACACAATCTATAGGTACAAGCATCATTAAAGATTTTTGATGGTGTGGATCTACCCTTCAATGTATAATGATACAGGATTCATAATCCAATAAAGGGATTGAAAGGGTCAATATTATAGTGGAACTTGAGTACAGCATGCATTATTTAACACAAAAGTAGAGACAAAAATGCAAACTCTAAACGTCTCAAGAACAGTACCAACCATTTGAAATCTATTAGCGTAAAAAGAAAAATAACATCGGCCTCATTGGGTGTCATACAAGTATAATAATCAGATAGTAATCAGATAGAGAGAAAGAAAAGTTAAAAACTAGTCAAATTTAAAGCAGGGGGAATAAATGCATCATGATAATTTATCCCCAGCGCTCTAAAGATCAGTGTGAAGAACTTTTTCCAGGCAAATAGAAACAATGACCGGACCAGCCAAATCCCCAAGAGCACAACCTGCATGCAAACTTTGTGAATTAGATCATAGGAATCATTTGATGCTATGTCATGGTACCCAGAAAGTAAAATGGATTGAGCAAGCTTGCTTACCAATCCACTGACCCCTTGAAGGACGAAAAAGAGTGGCACCAACCCCAGCACCAATGGAAGCAAAAACTAGTGATGCACCGCACCTGATAGTGACTCCAGTAACCTTCTTCCCAAGAATTTTAACTTGTTCAGATTTGTCAACATCATTGCTTTCTTCTTCAGGCTTTGTTAAATGAGAGAAGAATCGGTAAATTTCAATACCAACTTGGACAAGCCATGATGCTGCAACCCCTAAAAAGTGTCCTGCTTACACATAGAGAAGGGAAGCAAGAAAATTATAAAAAGAAATGAAAACGAAAAGGAGGTCAGGTTGAAAGTGTAAATGTTTGCATAATGAATCTAACCTCTGAAAGTTGATCTGCAAACTCTGAAGAAGTAAACCATAGTGGGCATTCCTCTTTCAGCCTTGCGGATGGCTGATTTAGGAACATCTAAAATGTTGATAAACTCCATCAGTTGTTCAGAATATATAATAATAAGCATGGTAGCTAGGGAAGGGGAAGTTAAAATTACTATTCTCATATTCTTCATAAAGAAACCAGAAGCATCTCACTTCTTCAGTCGGTACTTAATTTCAGTAGCTTTACATTTGTTAGGTGAATGGGAAGAATATCACATTAGTCACATCATGGAGAGAAGATACCTTTCAAAAGTTTCCATGCCATCCGCTGTGAAATGTGATGGACAGCAAGTCTTTCTAAAATGCGTCTTGTAGTTACAACAGTAGTCTGAGATCACAGACAAATAATAATAATAATAATTAGTATAAACCTAGTCTTTGAACACTTTGAAAACGATAAGACAAGCAACTAAAACAGCTGAACTTCTACAGTCCATTCACATATCAGTCCGAGGCAAAATATGTTTCAAAGCTAGTTTTTTTTGGTTGTTCCTTGGGAGGTCTAGTTTCGACAGTGTAAGAGTATGCATGGGCAATGGATGGCAATGCCTGGTGTCGCTCCACCCAATCCGTTGTGCAAGGCATATTGACATTGCTGTCAAAGACTCTATACATTATTTTCTAAAGGCAGCTACCAAATAATATTTGTATAGCATTATCAATATGATAGACTATATGTTAAAGGGGAGTATAGTGAAAAAAACATGATAATTATAAGGAAATAACTTAGATCCCTCCAGAGCACCAGTCTTGTTAAATCTAGTAATGCAGGCTTACTGAAGAATGATAACTGGGCGAAAAAATTAAGCCAGGAACGAAAACAACTAAAATCCACAATCCCTTCGTTTACTTGCAAGAGCAGTAAACAACTCAAATATTGAAGAAGCACTATTAGAATGCTGTCCACAGTTGACAGGTTTTTTTTTTTTTATCATTATCAAGTCATAACACAGATGTAAGAGCATTTAGAATAACTGAGCAGGAACAGGAAAAGCCCCTGTTTGCTATAGCTAATCAAGAAGATGGTAAAGACTAGGAAAGCATCCATAATTATGCCTAAAATGACATAGGCCCCATATGGGATTCAAGTGGCCACCCACCCAGCCACTGCAGTCCCACGGTGAATTTGGTCCTTTTGCAAAAGCACAATAACACGCTAATTATTACAAGGTGGAGCTACAAGTTCAAAATGACTACCATTATGTTCTCATAAAACAAGCATTATAATAATAAGCAATTCATTTCATTTCAGGGTAGAGCAACAAGCTCAATCCTTAAAGTAGCAAAAGCAAAATATCAAACATCTGCATATGAATTCATGAATGTGGATAACTGTGGACAGTTCACTTTGATGGTCACCACATTCAGAAAACTATTATCATTTCAAGGTCAGATTTCTAAACTCAGTCCATCCAACTAAGCTCAGTGCTAAATTAGTTGGGAACTTCGTTCAATTTTGCAATGGTCATTTCAGATAAGAATATTTTGATTTATGATAACTCATAAAAGGACACAGTGTGTTTAACTCCTATATGAAGTATAAGCTGGCTGCTCCACAGACTGGAACTTGATGCAGTCACTAAGTGTAGGACAAGAAAATGTTGAAATACATGCTATTAGGAAACATCTTTCTTTATAGTAATCATGCCCTTCAACAAGGTTAATACTATACACAGTTTTATGATCTACTACCCAGGAACTTGCGCAACAATTTAATTCACTAATGACTCGAATAAACAGTGCTTTTATTTAGTGATACTAAAGCAAGAAATTAGAATTTGGTATTGAAACCACTAACGCTGATAAGCATGCTTATAGTCCCAGATTTACAATGAGATAACTCTAAATAAAGGAGTTGCAAGACTTAGTGATGGGAAATTTGCAGCACAAAACCTGCTAAAATAGTAGACTGGGAAGACCAACAAAAGTATACAACTCACCTCACGAATAATTTGCTTCACTGATTTTTTGAAGGGAACAACCAAGTCTACACGTTGCACTTCATGAGCATCCTGAAGGAAGTCATCATCATCCTCTTCTGTATTAGTACTAGGCTCCAGAAGAGGTAAATAGAACATCAAAAATGACCTCAAGGATGTCATAGCAAGTTGCTTCCATTCAAAAGCTGAAAACAGAGGTTTCAACTCAATATAATACTCCTTGGTAGTGTATTTCAGAGAGCCTTTCTGAAAAATATCTGCAGATGCTCTTCGTATACTAGAAATATAGTCACCAGACAATGCTGCACCAGCATCACAGTAAGCAACTGGTATCATGGGTTGCCTGTCATGGCCATTAAGAAGGTCAATGTGAGGTAAAAGCAAACCCAATGACATAAACATACTTTTACAAGTAATATAAGAAATAAAAATAGCTGGTTTCAAATAAGAAACATAAGAGAATAATATCAAATCATCACGGGTAGAACTCCCTACTATAGCTTTAAAACAATCTCTTGACAACAAAAGCAAGTGTGCACTTCCAAGTTCCAACCTCCAATTTCCTCCACCTAACTTATATTCCCTTTTCTTCTACATGAAAATGATGCAACCCTGTGTTGGTATAAGTATGAACTGCTGAGAAATTTATGTTATATGCTAAAATTTTAAAACACAACCAGTTTCATTGATTCAAGAAAGAAAGAAAGAAAAGACGATGACAGACGCATTAACTTGAGCAGTAAAAAAAATTCATGGAACAAGTGTCCCGCTCACTCCAGAACATCAATTTATAAGCTTGTTCATGGCTCCAAAAAATTCCACAATTTAGGACAATTTTAAGAGGATGATAAGTGCCGGATCAATCAATAAAAATGGAGTAGCTCATTCTGAAACAATGTTGTTCATCTTAGAGTGTGAGGATGTATGTGTTAAAAACCGTAAAAGATTCAAATCCTACTCTCCAACTATTAAAAATATCGTCATCAAACCACAATTCTGCTACAGCTGGGTGAGGAAGCGAAGGGATGCATAAAGCAAAAGAAGGCAGTAAAATCACGTGATGTGATGGAAACCCCCAATACATGAAATTGAATCCACGTGAAAGCAAACGAGTGAGAACAAAAATCAGGGGTGATGTATAGAAGAAATATAGAAAAGAAGCAAAGAGATTAGAGAATACCCGAACAGGAACCTAGAAGCAAAAGGGGCGGCGGAGGCGGCGATGGAGGCGGCGGCAGCGGAGGCCGAGAATTGGGTTGGATAAGAAGAAGGGTTTTTCCTTGACAACAGATCTAATACTATTGCTATGCCCGCCATTGTGAAGAAACTAGGAGGAGGATGTTCGGTTTTTTTTTTTTTCTACTTAATATTAATAATGTAAACTTGTTAATTAAGCAGCAGCGCAAGTGAGAGATTTAATTAATTTTATGGGGGAGAAAGTGAAGGATCATATAAACTGAAAAGATTGCGTCTTTCCTTTTCTTGGGGTGAATGCAAAAGAGAAGAGAAAGTGTGTGTGTGTGTGTGTGTGTGTGTGTGTGAGGGTTGACTGGCTTCTGATTTATTGGCGAGGAGAGGGAGGAAGGGAAAGAGGGACACTGCTTCTGCTTGGCCAGTGTACAACAAAAACAACAACAACAACTACACGGTATTAATTTTAGAAAGTGTTGCTAAAAATTTATTTAATTTTATTTAAAATAAGTGTTTTAATATTTTTCAACAATTTTAATGTTTTAATATAAATAAATAAATTTTATTATATTTTAAACAAAAAACAATCATTATTACAATTCAAATAAACATGTGTTTAATATTTATTTGTTATAAATAAAGCTATTTTTTATTTAATATTAATATTAATTCACTTTTCCTATTTCATTGATTTTACTAAGAAAATGTTGTAGAAGTGATGTTTCCACCCTGAACTTAATAATTACTTTAATAAAAAAATATTTATTATGTCATGTAAGTTTAAGTTTAACAATTAATATAAATAAAAATATATTTTTAAAATATTTTAGTGTCACGAATTCCTAGACAACTTAGTTGTTTTATAATTCTTGGTTTAAATATTTATTAGCATAAGTAATTAAAATAGTAGAATAGTTTAGTATAGTTGATAAATCAAGTTTTTATCAATATATCTCGATAAAAAAATATTAGATCAAGAAAGATTTACGAGTATAAAATTTCAGGAAAACAAGCACATCCAAGTAAATGCGCGTTAGGTCTAGCCCTGGCTAGACCCAACACCTCGGGTTTGGTAGTGTGCCAAGTCCTAGAACACAGCGTTTGGCAATGTGCCAAGCCTTGAGAAAGCTAAGTCTGACGCCAGCCAAACCTAGACGCAATCAGGCTTAGTAGTGTGCAAAACCTCGGGCACGCTAGGTTTGGTGTCAACCACACCTAGATGCGATTGGGTTTGGCAATATGTCGAGCTTTGAGAAAGCTGGGTCTCGTGCAAACCATACCTATACACGATTGAGCTTGGTGGTATGCAAAGCCTTAGGCATGATTGTGTGCCAAGCCTCGGACACACCTAAGGGAATAACCATCCTCCTTCGGCACACCTATGAGGATGTCCATCCTCCACTGGCACGGCTATGAGAATGTCCATCCTCCTTTCGCATGCTAAAGCAAATGACCACACCTTCTTTTGCACACCTAATGGAATGTCCATCCTCCCTTAGCACGCCCAAGAGAATGACCATCCTCTCTTGGGCACGCTTAAAGGAATGTTCATCCTCTCTTGGCAACGCTCAAGGGAATGATCATATCCTTTATTGGCACATCTACGAGAATGACCATCCTTCCTTGAGCATGTTTACAGGAATGACCATCCTCCCTTGGCACGCCAAAAAAATGACCATTCTTTTATGGGTACGCCCAAGTAAATGACCATCCTCCATTGGACACGCTTAAGAGAATGTCCATCCTCTCGTGGCACACTTAAGGAAATGATCATCCTCCCATGAGCACGCCCACAAGAATGACCATCCTCTCGTGGCATGCTTAAGGGAACACCCATCCTCCCTTAGCCACGCCTAAGGCAATGACCAACCTTCCTTAAGCACGCCCAAGAGAATGTTCATCCTTCATTGGTCACGTCTAAGGTAATCATCATTCTCTCTTAGGCACGCGCAAGGGAATGCTCATCCTCTTTTAGCACACCTAAGAGAATGACCATCTTTCCTGGGCATGCCCACGAGAATGACCATCTTACCTAGGGCACTCTTAAGAGAATGACTATATCCTTCATTGACATGCCCAAGAGAATGATCATCCTATCTGGAGCATGCCCAAGGGGATGACTCTCCTCTCTTGGGTCTAACCTAAGAAAGAGCTCAGCCTCCATGAGCTCAGCTACATTTGATGTCTTGGACCTTAATCTTCCTACACCTTTTAGGTGTATAAAAGTTCTCCAAGGACCCGCCATATTTCTATAAAACATTAATATAGATGTAAGAGATATTTATACTTTATGAAATGCTATCAGGGTAAAATTCCATTCCAGACCTTCCTCTTCACAAAAGATAAGACTCATTGGGCTATAAATACATAAAGTGACCTTCAAAACAAAAGTTCACAATCTTTATTCTTTACTGCATATATATTTTCAAAGCATCTCTCTTTAGAATATTATTGTATTTTATCTCTCTAAAAATATGTTTATTACGCATTGAAGAGTCTCTACCTTCACCAAATGAGACTTTTTGCAAGTACTAGTCACAAGCCACCTTGGCCTACCAAACACCAAGTATATGCTATTAAACACCTTAGCTAGTGAGAATAAATGAAATTGTTAGGACCAATTGATTAACTGGTTATTCAACCAGGGAACCCTATTCCTAGGCTATTTGGTTTTTTTGGGACTTTATCAATGGCGTTGTCTATAGAAATTGATCAAAAAGCCATTGATTTTTTTTTAAAGCTTGTTTTTGACATTTTCAGACTATTCCATGGCACACAACCAATACCTATCTGGGCTAGGATGTGGGATATGTCTTCTTGTTACTGCTGACTCCTACTCAAGCAAAGCCTTAACAACTTTCCAATTAGGTTCGACTCTTCATTGAGGTAATGCTAGTCACTCAAAGTGAGATAAGTAAATTTGGGTTATGTTTTGCCAACTTCACAAATGCAGTTGGAGCCTAGAGATTTTGAAAAGCTTTCAATAAGTACGAGTGGAATGTTGATTCAAACCATAAAATATGTGAAGTATTTTTTTTTACAATTATCCAAAGAAAAGGGAAAAGTCTCCCTCACGCCGAACACTGTGCTCAAATAAAAATTTACTATAGCCAATGAGAATAAGAATGTAAGTTCCTTATATATAAATCACTTATTCAAAATTACTATTTTTATTTTCTCTAGGTGATGCCTAAGAGCCTTTCAATAATACACCTTGAAATGGATGCGCTTGGTCTCTCTAGTGCTATATGCACCACTCTCCATGGGATTAACTTAGTCTCCTCAGTTATTTACATCAATCTTCAAAAGATAGATGTAATTAGTGCTATATGCATCAATCTCCAAAGTACAGATGTGATTGGTCTCCTTATTACAAATAACAATATCATGTAATCACCACTCTTAGTGGGGTGAGGTTCTTATACCCCCATAAAAAAAATCATGATGGTCACTCTTTAGGGGTTGGCTTTTAAGCCCTATGACAATACTGGGAAAGCTATAGGCTCTCGCTCACCAAGAACCTATAATCACTTAGAAGTTTCTAAGTATAGGTTCACCCTTATTGGATTCCACATAACCACTTAAGAATTTATATAGATGATGGGTAGGGATATTCACAGTTCAGTCCGGTTTTAACCAAAAAATTCAACCGAATTGGAAAATAGTATTCTTTGTTAATATAACCTGGACCGAACCGAGAATCGGTTCAAACCGAACCAATTTTGTTCTGTTCGGGTCGTTTTTTAGCATTACAAACCAGAAAAACCAAAACGTTTTTGCTGCTGTTGTTGCAAATCGACTATGAAATAAACCAGAGAGCAAGAGTGATTGTAGGAGAAGTCGACCATGAAATAAACCAGAGTGATGAAATAAAGTATGATTTAATGTGTAAATGCAATTACTCGCCAATCTTTCTTGAAAACAAATTATGTACACAAGCAACGCTTTTGGACGCAGCATTCCCCCACTGTTTTTCAAAGATAAAATATTCTTAATTAATTGACAATGAGAGAATGAGAGAGAAGAGAACAGAGAAGAGGGAGCAGGAGGGAGGGAGGGAAGGGTAGGGCGGTTGGAAAGGGGGAAGAGGAAGGGGAAGGGTAGGGTTAGGGCATTTAGGTTTATGTCGTTTCTATTTATACCTTTTTTTAGATTCAATTAAACCGGTTCGGTTTGATCCGGTTCAATTGGTTTAAGGTTTTTTAAACCGGAACCGAACAGACCAGGTGGTTTTTTCATTTTTTAATTGGTTTATTCAGTTTTTCTATCAGTTCGGTTTTTTCGGTTTAATCAGTTGGTCGGTTTTTTTGAACACCCCTGATGATAGGTATGGTATCCTTAATCTCTTAGAAATTTTCGAAGTACAGATTCTTGTTATTTTATATATGAAAGAATTTTTTAGTCCAGATACATATTTCTCTATATTTTTTACAGCTTACCCCCTTTTTTATACAAGTAAAGCTCACTACTCTACCTAATCTGAGACATTAATTAAAGTCTTTGTATATTATTATATTGCAACGACCGAGGGCTACTTATGAACCAAGTTTTTATTAGTATATCTTAAAAAAAAAACACTAGATCAAGAAAGATTTACAGGTATAAATTTTAAGGAAAACAAACATGCTCCAGTGTAGGCGAGCTAGGCTTAATAATGTGTCAAGCCTCGAGAACGCTGGGTCTGACGCTAGCCAGACCTAGACATGATTGGGTTAAGCGGTGTGCCAAGCCCTAGGCATGCTGGGTCTGGCGCTAGTTAGACCCAGACTCGACTGCCAAGCCCCAGGCACGCCCAAAGAAATGCACATCCTCCCTTAGCATGCCCAATGAAATATGCATCCTTCATTGACACGTCCAAGGGAATAACCACATCCTTCGTTGGCAAACCTAAGAGAATGCCCATCCTTTCTTGACATACCTAAAAGATTGACCATTCTCTCTGAGCTCGACCACAAGAATGCCCATCCTCCCTTTCCCTTGGGCACGCCCAAGGGAATGACTATCTTACTTAGGGCACTCCCAAGGGAATGATCATATCCTCCCTTGGCACGCCTAAGTGAATGACCATCCTACCTGGAGTATGCCCAATAGAATGACCCTCCTTCCTTGGATCTAGTCTAGAGAAGACTTTAGCCTCTATGGACTCAACTACATTTGACGTTTGGAACCCTAATTTCCCTACACCTTTTAGGTATATAAAAGTCCTCCAATAACCCACCATATTTCTATGAAATATTAATATAGATGTAAGAGATATTTATACCTCATTAAATGTTATCATGGTAAAATTACACTCTAGACTTTTCTTTTCACAAAATGACAAAACTCATGAGCTATAAATACATGATGAGATCTTCAAAACAAAGGTTCACAATCTTCATTATCTACTGCATATATATTTTCAAAGCTTCTCTCTATAGAATATTCTTGTATTTTATCTTTCTAAAAATATACTTATTTAAACATCGAAGAGTCCTCATCTCCATCAAAGAAAATTTTTTGCAGGTACTAGTTACAAACTACCTTGACCTACCAAGCATAAAGTATATGCTATCAAACACATTTACTAAGAAGAATAGATGAAATTGTTAGGACCAATTGATTAACTACTTGTCTAAGTCAAAAATCTTCTTCCTCAACTACTTAGAATTTTTAGATTTTATCAATACTATTTTTCTAAAATTTTTATCAAATAATTTCTTATTAAAAAACTATAAGGGTGCATTTTTCCAACATGAATTCAAGGGGAGCATGGAACTTCTCCTAGTCCTGTGTAAAACCTAGACCTCATCATATATTTTGATCAGTTTGTAAATTATATTTATAGAATAATTGGTTTTCTTAAAATTAAATGTCTTTTTATTATTTATATTATATTATGATAATAAAATTACGGTAAAGCTAAATTTTTTATAGACTTACAATTTTTTTTAATTGTTTATTTACTCTATACTATATTATAAATAAAAAGCTGCTCTCTATAGCCACCCCGAACCCAATGAAAAAAAAAGCATTTCTCACATGACAATTAAAAAAAAAAAAAAACTAGATACCTTAAGAAAATCACTATAATTATAATAACTTTAATATTTTTTTAAAACAAATATACTTTTAAATAACCTCTAAAGACAGAAGATCAAACGGGATCCATGTGGATATGCATGCCAAACCCCTAGAAATCTTTCAAACACTCGTGAAAAATGGCTTCTTCTTCTACTCTCTCTTCTCCTCTTTTGTGATCATCTTCTTAATCTTTTCTCTCCCCTCTCCCTTCCGGTACTGCGCTCTGGAAAGCCCACAAAACCCTCAACCTTTCACTTCTCTCTCGAACCCTTCCAAAACCCACCTTCACAAAATCCTCCTCTTCAATTATTACCAAATCCTATCACCACTCATTTTCCCAGCCCAGACTGAGATGCCCATTTCATAGTTTTGATGATCCTCTTACTTAACTCGGTCAAAGCCATATCTTGGTGGCTTTTGCTGCTTTCAGGATTAGATTTCAGTTTCGACAACTGGGTTACTCATCTGCTGTCAGATCTTCGTAACATAGATTTCTCTCACTTCTGCGCTGCATTCTCTACTACTAACTTTTTCTTTGGTAGACTTCTTTGAGTTTTGACCTCGAACTTCTTGGTGGGTTCTAGGTTTCCATCAATTTGGATAGCTGCTACCGTTAATCTGCTTTGACTTTTGACGAAGAATTGATTTTGAAGAAACCAAGTTAGTTTGTTTTTGATATTCTGTCCCCGTTTGTAGTATCTGTTGATTTTCCCTAGCTTTGTAATCTGATTTTAGTTCCTTAAACTGTATTTTTGTACTTGTGTGAGATACCTACTTTTTTTTTGTTTGAGGTGTATCACTTTTGGGTAGATAATTCATGGACTTCAGGGCAATAATTCACCTTTAGTTTGAAAGATTGCAGTGATTGTGGCCATAATTCAAAGTGTGTTTTCGACCCTTTTCCATCACCGAGCAAATTCATCTTCCAGCTGTGTAATCAGGGCTGATTATACTCTTCTCTTGGTGCTGTCTGTCAAAATGACTGGAAGTGGTCACTGTTTTGTGGAGTGGAAAGAGCAGTTTATTTCGCAGGAGCGTGGAAATCGTGTGGTTCACTATTTCCTGAAGGATTCTGCCGGAGAATCTATCATTGCCGTTGTGGGAACTGAGCGGAGTGTTAGGCATATGTTCTATGTGGTTGCTGAGGAGTTTGTGCAGGTTTACGGTGCTGAAAATTCCATTCATGCTGGTTTCAAGTGGAGGTCAAGAAGGGAGGTTGTGGATTGGCTTACATCAATGCTATCAAAGCAGCATGTACAGGGTGATGGATCCAGTATGTATTTTTATTTTTCTGCATATTTTTTGTTTTCTCCATGTGTTTGGTGTTACATGTATCCTGTCATTGATATATTATAGGATAACTTGCTATAATAGATTTCCAATGTGATATTGTGTATGAAACGTTATGTACCTGGTCCAATTACCTTTGGTCTTGTATGAGTAATGCTTTATGTATTTTCTCAATGTGTTTTGTGTCACATGTAAGCTGTCATTGATATATTATATGATAACTTGCTACTATTGATCCTCAATGCAATAATATGTATGAAATTATATATTTAAGCCATTGATCAATGGTCAATTACTTTTGGTCTAGTATGAGTAATGCTTAATGTATCATGGTTTGGTTTTTATTTTATATCCTTGTTCCTCCTTTCTTTTTAAAATTATCTTCCTTACTGGTCATGTATAAGGTTATTAACTTTCTTCTTCTTTAATGTTTATAGATTAGAACCTCATTTCTGATAATTTGCAATTGAAATCTTTCTGAACTAGCCTTAGGTGCATTATTTATTAATTGTCTCCTACAGGAGGCTGGTCTCCGTGCTATCTTTTACAACCTTCAGATTTATTCAATTTGTTGATATTTTTATTAACTGGAGTGTATGACAAGCCCTATCAAATGCAGCCTGGAGGCATTAAGGCTGCTGAACACAAAGCACCAGTGTCTTCAGGTTGCATTTGGAACAAGCATCATATGAATTTGATTTATTGCAAGATTCCGGCAGTATTTTCTGGAACAATTATGCACAGCATCATGGAAACTAGTTCTTTATTTTATCTGGTACAATTATTTTACACTTTCTCAGCAAGATTTAATATGTGCACTTTTAATAACAGAAACACTACAAGGTGTAGAATCAGTAAATGGGCTTGGTGGTCAACATATGCAGGTAAGATGCTGAATATACTTTTTCTTGGCACATATCTGTATCATTCTAATATTAATGCTTTGATGTATCTCTATATGTGAATTGCAGGGCTGTCTTTCGAAAAATCCCAGTGGACATGATTCAGACATCGTGTGGTCAGGCATTGCATGGACATGTGGGAAACAACTGAAGCATTATCCTGCATTCTGCAGGAATGCCACTACAATAGCAGTAAGCATTCATTGTCAATTAAAACGGGAAAGGAGGAGTTGGGTTGTTTTACATGCATGGGCTAGGCTCATTTGTCTCCCTGATGAAACTTCCTTATCTGTACTAGAAACTTGGCTTTTCAATTTCACTAGTTCAATGTAGAGGCATAATTCCAAGTGTAAATGATCAATTGATTGAAACTGTTGCTGGAATATTTTGTCTAACACTGGAACCACTTTCGAACTTGACCTTGCAAGCTGATCGAGAAAATGGCCTCTGGAGGGAAATCTGAAGCAGACGACTATTGAAAAACAATAAAGTCTCTAGGTCTTTTTTATTTTTTTCAGAAATAACTTGAAAGTAGGAAGAGGACTGGTTTTAGATTGTAATTACGAGATGTGATTCTAAGATGTGTACAATTCACTTGTAGAAGTGTTTTTCTAAATTTGATTGATTTGGAAGGTGAGATGCGTTATAAACTATATGATCGCAAATGCAAATTCTATTTCCCTTGTATGTTAATAGCTTGATGTGCCTTATCCACTTCACAGATTATTTTTATTTTCTTTTTACCTTTGCTGAGATGTGTGTCTGACCTGCTATCTTTTCTTTAGAAGGCATGCAAATATTTTCCAGTTACTATTTGAATTTCATTGGCTATCCTGAGTTTTACCTCATTTTTCCATTTGCAGATCCAATCGTTTGTCTTTGTCATGGCTAAAGGACAGAATCATTATCTTGCTTACTTGGAAGATATGTATGAAGACAAGAGGGGACAGAAAAAAGTAAAAGTGAGGTGGTTTCACCACAGTGAGGAAGTCAAGGGTGTAGTTCCTCTAAGAAATGCTCACCCACAAGAAGTTTTTATCACACCTTATTCACAAGTCATAAGTGCAGAGTGTGTTGATGGTCCTGCCATAGTCTTAACTCGTGAACATTATGAGGAATGTTTTGCTGCTTTTCCTGATGCTTTATCAACGAGAATACATTTGTGCTTTAGGCAATTTAGAAGCAAAAAAGTGAAGCCCTTTGATTTGAGTAAATTGCGTGGCTATTTTGATCAACCTATTCTCTCCTGTTTGAATTCCAAAGCCTTTCTAGGGGCTGAGCGCATAGCCTGTGGACTAACTGAAGAAGATGAAGTATTGAATCCAAGCGAGAACATAAAGCTGGGAGCCAAGAGGACCAGAAGCGGCAGTGTGTCTGAAGCATTTGTGACAGATCATTTAGGAGTTGGAGTTTCTGGTAGTCAGATTATGGCTTTTGACTCGTCATACCTGAACTTAAGATATGGTTTGTCAGGCAAAACGTTGCTTCCCCTCAAGTGCGTAGACTCCCACCAATGGTATAGCCATCTATTTAAGGTAGATCAAAAGATTGAGCTGTTGTGCCAAGATAGTGGTATACGGGGTTGCTGGTTCAGGTGTACAGTCTTGCAGGTGTCTCGAAAACAGATAAAAATACAATATGATGATGTGCAGGATGAAGATGAGTATGGAAATCTTGAGGTATGCTTAGGCATCATTAAGCACTCTCTTTAGATTTATACCACCTGACTTGAACTCTATATAGAAAACAAGATAATGGTGTAGTAGCATTGGAGTTTATTGTAATTAAAGATGAACTATTTCTGTTCCTGGATGGATTGATGTCTGGAAATTCTCAAAGAAGTCAACGTCCAGGTCAATTCAGATTGTTAGAGAAATTGTTAGGGCATACCTTGTTCATAAGCTTTGATGCGATTTTTTAATCATTACTGAGTGGTAGTATCGGATGCATTCATGCTTCATTGTAAAAAGTTCCATTCATGATTCTCAAATAATAGGTGCAGTCCAACAGATTATCTCTAACAATGGATACGTCCCTGCAACATGTGTTACGTGTATCTTGTATTTTTCTTTTGACAAGGAGGTTGAATTACTCTCTCAATTGTAGGAATGGGTCCCAGCTTTCAAATTGGCTGTGGCTGATAAACTTGGCATGAGGCGCTTAGGCCGCCCAACAATGCGACCAGCCCCTCCTCCGAATGAACAAACAGACCCTGCTCTCGAAGTTGGGTCTGCAGTGGATGCATGGTGGAGCGATGGGTGGTGGGAAGGTGTAGTAACTAAAATCAATAACAATGGTGGTGATGTTCTGCAAGTTTACTTTCCAGGTTTGCTTTTTAAGAATTTAATGTGAAGCACTTACTATTTGTACCCATCTTTTATATTATCTTTTCTGTAATTTTCCCCTTGTCATCCTGCTAGCTGTATGATAAACTGTTGTGGTATCAGGTGAAAACTTATTTTTGGACATGCACAAAAAGGATGTACGAATTTCCAGAGATTGGGTGGGCAATCAGTGGATTGATATTCAGGCAAAACCTGACATACTCTCAGCCATATCGGCTACAACTAGCCCTGAAACAAAAACATCCATTTCCTTGATGATTAACAAAGACCTGGTATCTGATCTTGTTGCTATGTCTTGTGTCGAAGTTCCTACCAGTGCTAAACCTAATACTATTGAAGAGAGAAAACCTGAGTTTGCTCCATTAAGTGGTTCTGATAGCCATCTTGAAGCCACGGAATGTGTTGACCGTGTGATGCCTCCAATACCAGGTTCCATAGGCAACAAGGATGGTTGTGAAGACATCAATATCAGTCATGGTAAAGGTGAAGTTGCAGGTGATGATGAAGTTCAGGGCAATGGTCAGGTTGAAGTAGTTGGTGATGTTAATGATTGTGCTGACAAGATAGATGTGGAAGTCTCGGAGACTTCTGAGAAGAATAGTAAAGCTACAGAACTCATGGAAGTGATGGCATAAGATGTTTAAAATGAGCTTTGACTGCATCATCTCTAAATTGTCATGGTGCTGCTGGTTATAGCTAACGTGGAATTGTGGATAGTTCTCATTTGGTGGTCAGGATGCTTGTAAATAATAACAGGAGAATCGCTGCTTCTCAACCCTTCTTACCTCCACCTCCACCTCCACCTCCACGTCCACGTCCATAGATGTACAGGAATTATCTTAGATTTGTAAGATTTCCGTTGTAAGTGGTTGTATAATTGGGATTGGAGTTAAGATTACTTTGGTCAGAAGCCCTCTAATTGATTCGGCTCCCTTGGTGGTTCATGCTTTTGTGATTCTCGCTTGTAAGTTGCATCATCTACCAAACCTTCGGCTCTTGTAATATCAAATAATTAGTTGTTTCTAGTTCTGTTTTCCCCTGAAAAGTTGCTAAATGTTTCAATCATTGCTCAACTTTTAATATAAGCATTTTGCTTGATTTCAAGTTGGAAAATGAAGGTGGGTTTGGAAAGGAAGAACACCTATCATACTGGCTGTAACTTGACAGTCGTGCTTGATTATAGCCATTTGCATAAATATATTTTTAAAGAATAAAATTGGTAAAGAATAATGAATTGGTAGGCGTAACTATAGTTTAAGCCATTGTTCTCCACCTATGAATCCTATGTCCAAGTAAGGTCTTGCATCCTCGTACTTGAGCGGCTTTAACCATGGCACTCGACCTCCTGCGTTTGTTCCTCTTCCACTGCACTCGTATTCTCCAAAAACCACAGTCCTGCATGTTTGTGAAATTCGTTCAAGTTGTGTGTTGAATTCCTTGAATCTATAAACAGAACGATTGCTAAAAACTTAAACATAAGAAGAGTTTATATATATATATATACTTTTGCCTGTATGGATAGTTCCAGTCACTCCATCCTGAAGGATCTATAATATCGTTGAGATAACAGTATGAATATATCGTCCTTGAATAGTTTCCCCAAGCTCTTCCTAGCAGAATTTTGCCAGTTCCATTGATCACGCAGCCTACGAAAGAGAAACCCGTGTCCTCATTAGGTGAATCCCTGTGGTGAGCTGCAATTGCTCCAGATTTTTTAGCCGTTGATTGAAGGACACAATCCTGTTTCAAAACAATAAATCTCGTTTACCACAACCTTCAAGAACAGGAAGGGAACTTGTATAAATGGCTCTCTAAGTCATATAACCTGAAACAGTGATTTTGCTCTGCCGAATATGAAGTCAATACTTCCTTGGATGTGACACTTGTAGAAGTAATGCGTTCCAGTCTCATCTAAGAGAGTGTCTTGAGCACCCAAGACTCTAACTTTATAGAAAAATGCTTTTTTACTAGAAACTCTCATTGCTACTGCTTGCATTCCCTGTCCTCCGGGCTCTGCTACTACTGTATTCTGTCATCAACCCCATATCAAATTAATTACCCCTTATACAATCAAAGTGCATAAAAAAGAGAGAAGGAAAGCTGCAAAATCAAATGCCAAGGCTGCAGGGTAGGCGGATGGACGTTAATTAATTAATTAATTACCTCAAAGGTGATACCGGTTGCGCAGAAATAATCAGATTCTATGGTGACTGATGCTGATCTATATGTTCCAAGAGCAGTGCCATTGCTATCTGCATCTGAAGCCTTGTTGTTCCAAGAAATAATAGTGTCACAAACACGATTTTGGTCTCCGATCATTGAGATATACGGCTTGGTTCTAGGCACCAGTACCTTCTCCCTGCATATTTCACTTGATCAAAATCTGATCATCTATCAACTGCTGGAGATTTTAAAGCCAAATCAGGTCAAGTTATGCATATGCATGCAAGTGTAAGCAGTAACTACCCCCTAAATAACTAATAAACAACCCACGTTGCCTTGCCACGATCGTGTGTCCTGTCCACTTAACACCCCCACAAAAAAATAGCACTAACTGCAAAAAGAGTGGAGCATGTTTCAAAACTCTATATTTCCGGTTCCACTTAGGAAAAAAAAAAAAGTTCTGCAAACCTGTAAATCCCTGGATGAATGTAAATTTTAACTCTTTGAGTGTTATATTGAGGCACCAGGTCGATTGCACCTTGAACTGTTAATGAATCTGCTCCGCCATTCTTGTCAACTACAATTACTCGGCTTCTATTAAAATCATATTTAGAACTCATTCTTGCACCACGCTTATTCATCTTCATATCATCCCAACTAATAGCTATACGTTTCGCATTCGCACTGCTTTGTGCTAAGCCCACCTGTAAACAACCTAAACAACACAGCAAAACCACAAGAAAACCTCCACCAACGTTAACAGACTTTCCCATGAATAATTCTCGCTGTTTTAATTCCCTGACCTCCTCGATGTACGTGCATGCGCTAACTAAAACAAGCTGGTTGTTTAAGACTGAATCTTGTTGGTTTCGGTGAAGGTTGTGAGAACAGGTGAGCCTAATAAATAAGGGAGCGTGGTAGTAGAGTCCTACTGTTCCTAAGGAACTCAAAATTAAGTAGGACATTACTAAGCTAATAAAGAGTGTTGCATTCTACTTTAAAGAAAGAAAAAACTCCACTGCTCGTGTGTGTGTGTGTGTATATATATATATATATAGAGAGAGAGAGAGAGAACAAGAACAAGTGCAAAGATTGAATTAGAGATTATATTTAGAATTCAAGACAGAAAGGTCAGTCATGAAAGTTTTGCTAAACCCAGAGAAATAGATTTTGCTTTCTTAAATGGGCTTAGAACAGGTTCATAAATAAGATGATGGGAGGTTAAAAAAAAAAGAAAAGAAAGGCGGTTATGCTGGCTTTCTTTAGCTGAAACTGAAGAATGTTGCCTTGGATTATATATACTTATGGCTCTCAACCTCTCTGTTCTGATGAGCGTTGAGAGAATTGGTTGTTGGTACTGTGCGTTTTGCACAAGTTCGTCGTTTCAGAAATTAAAAACACGAAAACATTCAATTATTATACAGTTAAATTACTTTCCATTTCATAATCAATTATTTATTTATTTATTTGAAGTTTGGGGATCACTGAATTTATTTTAATGAATGTACTAAGTTGATGTGGAAACGCTTCTTTGAAATTGTCAAGCAAATTAAGCATCCACGAATATCTCTAACCATAATAATTGTCAAGCAAATTTAGATTAAAGTAAAAATACAAAACAAGCGGATGGTTTTTTCGAGTTATGGGGTGAAAAACCCATTTGGCCCTTAAAAAACACAACCAAAATACATGTTATTGCTTGTAATTAAGTAATTTCATAATGGTCTATTTGTCATTGTCAAATTTAAAAGGGGCAATAACGTCCTTTTGATTTTACACCCCCTTAGAAGTGGAATTTTCTATTACTTACGCACATGGACATTTTTGTATTTGCACCTATGGTTTTTATTATTATTATTATTATTATTATGAAGTTAGTTTATGGGCAATCTAGTAATTTAATATATACAAAAAATATTTAAAAAATAAGTTGTTGACGTGTTTTACACGTTAGTGCATGGGCGGCGCGTGCGTTGTTGTTTGGTGGTTGAATGTTGTCTTTTACGACAACGTTTGAATCATCTAGGCATCTTTTTCATGATGAGACGATGTGTGTGGCCAAAGGCCATTCATTTTGGCTTTGGAGACCTTTCTTCTTTTTTTTTCCTCTCGTCCTTGATTTTTGCACCTACCTCTTCAAAAATTTAAATTAGCCCTTCATTTTTTTTTATTTCTTTCAGATTTGGTTCATATTTATTTTTATTACTATTTTTTATTTGGAATAATTTATAAAATTAAAATTATTTTTTAATTTCATCCTCCAATTTTTTCATATTTTAAATTTGATTCTTATTTTTTTTATTGCTATTTGTTTTATTTGACATAATTTTTAAATTTGGTTCTTAGGTTTTCACGAGTTTCAAGTTTTAGATATTACCTCAGGTTTAAGAGATTCTTCCGGGTTGTCTTAGTGTTTTTGCCTTCTTTAATCTCATGTTTTTTCAATTTCAGACTTCAGAATTTATTCAATTGAAGATTAAGCTTTATTATTTTTATTTATTTGCTTTCTGTAGAATTTTTCATTAATTTTTAAAATGACCTGAGTTATCTCGGTTATTTTTATTTGTCATTATTTATTGAATTTACTTTGAAATTTTTTTAAAAATGATATTTTTTCTTTATCCTTCATCATTAAATTGGTTTTAACTTCTTCTTTTTTTAGTTTTGTCATTTAACATTGAGTTGTTTTAAAGATGAGATTCATAATTTTATTCTATTTACTTTCATTAATGACTTTATTTTTATCTTTATACTAGCACAGATAATTACTTGATTAAATAAAAAAATTATTTAATCTTAATTTTAATTATATCTCGATCAAATATCAATTTAATTAATTAGATGCGCATATAAACATTTCAATTTATAATTAAGAATTTTTTTATATCAAAAAATACATTG